>Ga0138256_10001650_pt1 | contig 24064 bp, 22 predicted proteins | sample KNB2016incub_MG_FD_105486 | JGI IMG/M metagenome (GOLD analysis project Ga0138256, IMG submission 105486) | Active sludge microbial communities from wastewater in Klosterneuburg, Austria - KNB2014incub_MG | ecosystem: Engineered > WWTP > Activated sludge > Unclassified | place: Austria... | reverse complement strand
AGCTACTATGGACCTTTAAATATTGTAGCTTTCAATGTGGGCTACCATAATGAGCATCATGATTTTCCCTCAGTGCCATGGAATAAATTGCCAAAATTAAAAAAGACTGCGCCTGACTATTATCACTCACTCAAGTCACACACTTCCTGGACCTTGCTTTTTTTTCGCTTTCTTTTTGACAATAAGATAACCTTGCATTCAAGAATGGTGAGAGATGAAAAGAGCCTTCAGAAGGAAACAACAGAGAATTGAAAACAATCATTGTGTCTTTCTGCAGAAACATTAAAAGCTGATTGTTAAAAACTATTGAATCAGTCTGGCTTTCGTTTCCAAGTAACTCTTTATTTCGTCTCTAAGGATTATTGTAAATTATCAATCAAAATTCAGCATTGTTGGCTGAAAACTATATTCAATTATGGCCGGAAGTTTTGAAGTAACAGGAGGTATCGAATTACGTGGTGAATTGGTTCCACAAGGAGCTAAGAACGAAGCATTGCAAATTATTTGTGCAACTTTACTCACATCCGAAAAAGTTCATATTCGTAATATTCCTGATATCCGGGATGTAAATAAACTCATAGAGCTTTTGCAACTGATGGGTGTCGAGGTTGAGCAAACCGGAGTATTAAAAGGCGAGTTTACTTTTCAGGCCAAAAATATTAAACTGGATTTTTTAGATACAAAAGAATTTAAGCAGCAGGCTGCGGCACTGCGTGGTTCGATTATGATTGTTGGGCCATTGCTGGCTCGCTTCGGAAAAGCAAGTATTCCAAAGCCCGGAGGTGACAAAATCGGTCGCCGTCGTCTGGATACACACTTTATCGGATTCCAAAGTCTTGGAGCTAAATTTATTTTTAATGAAACGGATAGCTTTTATACCGTCGAAGCAAAGAAGTTAAAGGGATGCTATATGCTATTGGATGAAGCTTCCGTTACCGGAACAGCAAATTTGGTAATGGCGGCAGCATTAGCAGAAGGAACAACAACAATTTATAATGCAGCCTGCGAGCCATACCTTCAGCAACTTTGTAAAATGTTGAACAGGATGGGAGCAAAGATTTCCGGCATTGGTTCAAATTTACTTTCTATAGAAGGAGTTTCGAGTTTAAAAGGAACAGAACATAAGCTTCTTCCCGACATGATTGAAATCGGATCTTTCATTGGTCTTGCAGCCATGACTAAATCAGAAATCCTTATAAAGGAGGTAGGCTATGAACATCTTGGAGTCATCCCAGATGTATTCAAACGCATGGGGATTGAAATGGAACTTCGTGGTGATGATTTATTTATTCCACGGCAAGAAAATTATGAGATAGAAACATTCATTGATGGTTCAATTCTGACCGTAGCTGATGCCATCTGGCCGGGATTTACTCCTGACCTCCTGAGCGTTGTTTTGGTCACTGCGACCCAGGCAGCAGGAACAGTCCTGATTCATCAAAAGATGTTTGAAAGTCGCTTGTTCTTTGTTGACAAACTAATCGATATGGGAGCTCAGATAATTTTATGTGATCCCCATCGCGCAACAGTTATTGGCCTGAATCGAAAGGTTCCTCTGAAAGCAATACAAATGACATCACCGGATATCAGAGCCGGAGTTGCTCTATTGATTGCAGCCCTTTCAGCCAAAGGAAAAAGTGTGATTCATAATATTGAACAAATTGACAGAGGTTACCAGCGTATTGATGAACGACTCAATGCGATTGGTGCAAATATCAAGAGAGTCTGAACAGTGATTCCTTTATTTAAGCTTGAAAAAGCCTGTTTCTAAGCGATTATGGAGCATTTTTAGTGAAGGGGAATATGCTGATTCTCCATGAAATACCTATATTTGCAACAATTCTGGCAGTATTATTGGTGATTCAGAAATAAATCTATAAAAATGATGAAAAAAACAGCAATCCTCATTACAGCAATTATTTTTTCAAGCCTTTTAGGTAAAGCACAACTTGCGGCACAGGGAACCGAAATCGGAATGGTAGCTCCTGAGTTAAAAATGCAGAATCCTGAAGGAAAAATGATTGCCCTTTCCTCACTTCGGGGAAAAATTGTTTTAATCGATTTTTGGGCTGCCTGGTGCGGACCATGTAGAATGGAAAATCCGCATGTGGTGAGTGCTTACCACAAATACAAAAATGCGAAGTATAAAAATGCCAAAGAGTTTACCATTTATAGTGTTTCGCTGGATAAAGCGAAAGACCAATGGGTGGCTGCCATTGCTAAAGACAAATTAGAATGGCCTTATCATGTAAGCGATTTAAAGTGGTGGTACTCTGACGCAGCAAAGCTATACGGCGTTCAGGGAATTCCAACTAATTGGCTGATTGACGAAAAAGGAGTAGTAATTGCTAAAAACCTTAGAGGAGCAACTCTAGAGCAGGCGCTCGAAAAACTGGTCGTAGCTCAATAATTTTAGAGAAATTAATGAATTAAAAACAGAAGGACCTGATTCTTCTGTTTTTTTATTTAATTTCTGACAAATTGACTTTTTCCAGCATGCTGGCAAAGTCATTGACCATGCCTTTCTTAGTTATATAGAACATTAAAGAAATCTGAAGGATATGAAACATAAAGAAGATGCAAGGACCTGGACCGACAATGATGAAAAGGGCTCGGAGAAAGAAATAAGTAATAAATCAAAATCGGGCCTGGAAGATGATCATGAAAATGCACTTCCGGATGCTGAAAGTGTGGAGGCCGATCCCATTGTGGCTATGGAAATAGAATTGTCGGAACAAAAGGATAAATTACTCAGATTGTATTCTGAATTTGAGAATTATAAGAAGCGTGTGGGGAGGGAGCGTACAGAGCAATTAAAATATGCAGCAATCGATACCTATCTAACCTTCCTTCCTGTCATTGACGATTTTGAACGTGCACAAAAATCTATGGAAGATGCATCAGACGTAAATTCTGTCCGGGAAGGCGTAAAGCTAATCTATCAAAAATTTAAAACTTCGCTTGAGTCAAAAGGAGTGAAGGCTATGAATGCAGTGGGCACAGCTTTCGATCCTGAACTCCATGATGCAATTTCAAATATTCCTGCTCCTTCAGAAGATCAGAAGGGAATGGTTATCGATGAAATTGAACGAGGATACTTGCTGAATGATAAAGTGATTCGTCACGCTAAAGTTATCGTAGCAAGCTAATATTGAAAATGAATGCAGGATTTTTTTTAATCCTGTTGATTGTAATCGAAGAACATGTCGAAGAGAGATTATTACGAAGTATTAGGAGTCAGAAAAGACGCTGATGCCGGTGAAATAAAAAAGGCTTATCGTCAGATGGCACTAAAATTTCATCCGGATAAAAACCCGGGCGATCACACTGCCGAAGAAAATTTCAAAGAAGCCGCGGAGGCTTATGAAGTGCTTTCCAATCCTGAAAAACGCCAGCGATACAATCAGTTTGGCCATAAGGGTATGGGCAATAATGGTGGCTTTAGTGGTGGCGGAATGAACATGGAAGATATTTTCTCCCATTTCGGAGATGTGTTCGGTGAAGGAAGTCCATTCGAAAGTTTCTTTGGTGGCGGAGGTGGCCGTGGAGGAAGAAGAGTAAACAGAGGGACAAATTTGCGGGTTAAAGTTAAATTGACTCTTGAAGAAATTGGAAATGGAGTAGAGAAAAAACTTAAAGTAAATAAGCATATTTCTTGCAAGTCTTGTAAGGGAAGTGGCGCACAAGACGGAGCATCATTCCACCGTTGTTCTTCCTGTGCAGGAACAGGGCAGGTTCATAGGGTTACGAATACTTTCATCGGACAAATGCGCACATCTGCGACTTGTCCTACTTGTCATGGTGAGGGCCAAATCATTGAAAACAAATGTAAAGTTTGTCACGGCTCAGGTGTTGAGAGAAGTGAAGAAATTATTTCAATCAACATTCCTGCAGGAGTTGGTGAAGGAATGCAACTGACAGTAAGTGGAAAAGGTAATGCCGCCGAAAGAGGAGGTGTGCCGGGTGACTTATTCGTGGTTATTGAAGAAGAAAAACATGCGCATTTACAAAGAGATGGTAATCAGTTGTTGTATGATCTCTATCTTAATTTTGCAGATGCTTCCCTTGGTACTACGGTAGAAATTCCGACACTTGGAGGTAAAGCGAAGGTGAAGATTGATGCCGGCACACAAGCAGGAAAAGTTCTTAGACTAAAAGGAAAAGGCTTACCTTCTGTTCAAGGCTATGGTCGTGGTGATTTATTGGTCAACATCAATGTATGGACACCGCAACATTTGTCAGCTGATGAGAAGAAAATCATGGAGAAATTGAAATCTGCACAGAACTTTCAGCCCAATCCCGGAAAAGGAGATAAAAGTTTCTATGACAAGATGAAGGAATTTTTTCATAACTGATTCCTGAAAAAAAATTAACTTGCCCCGTCTCTCAGCGGGGCTTTTTATTTAATACGCTTATGAATATTCTGGAAATAAAAGGGGTTTCAAAATCCTATGCATCGCATCTGGCACTTGACAAGGTTTCATTGACTGTTCCTGCTCAAAGTGTCTACGGTTTACTTGGGCCAAATGGAGCCGGAAAGACGTCTTTAATCCGCATCATTACTCAGATCACTGCTCCTGATGAAGGTGAGATACTGTTCGCAGGGAAATCACTCAAGGCGGAGCATATCAATCTTATGGGTTATTTGCCTGAGGAAAGGGGATTGTATAAAAAGATGGAAGTTGGTGAACAGGCTTTGTATTTGGCCAGACTAAAAGGTCTCAGCAGGGCGGAAGCTATGAAAAGGTTGAAGTACTGGTTTGAGAAATTTGAAATTCAATCATGGTGGAAGAAGAAAGTAGAAGAACTTTCTAAAGGAATGGCGCAAAAAGTTCAGTTCGTCACTACCGTTTTGCATGAACCTGAATTTCTGATTTTAGATGAACCATTCACAGGTTTCGATCCTATCAATGCCGAGCTTATTAAGAATGAACTTCTCGACTTAAGAACTAAGGGAACAACGATAGTGCTGTCGACGCACCGAATGGAAAGTGTTGAAGAATTATGCAGTCACATCTCATTGATAAATCAATCCAAGGTCATTTTGGAAGGATCTGTAAGAGACATCAGAAAGCAGAATAAAACAAATACTTACGAAATTCAGTATGCGGGAAACAGAATTGCATTTACGCATGCCTTGTGGACCGGCTTCGAGCTTATAGATTTGAAAGAAGATGCAGATCATAATGTAGCTCATGTTAAAATTCTTGGAGAGCATTCACCTAATGACTTACTCTCGGTTTTAATTCCTCAGGTACAAGTACTGGGATTTCGTGAACTGATTCCGAGTATGGGAGATGTGTTTATTCAAAAAGTAAATGAAGCAAGTTTAGAATTGGCTTCCGCCTGATCCGGTTCGGTGAATATTTTATAATTCTTGATTTTTATCCATAGATCACAAAGATTAGTTAAATGAATAAAATACTTCTTGTAATACAACGTGAATACCTCACCCGGGTAAAGAAAAAATCATTTTTAATCATGACTATACTCGGCCCTCTCCTGATGGGCTCAGTCCTTGTGGCCATGCTTCTCATTGATAAGGTAGATACGGAGGTAAAGACAATTGCTGTCATCGATGAGACACATATTTTTCAAGGGAAGTTTAAAGATAACGAGCGGATTCATTTTGTTTATCCTGTCGGTTCTGTTGATTCTGTCAGGAGCAGTAGCAAGTCTGACGGTATTTTTGGAGTCTTATATATTCCGGCAACCTCTAATCTTTCCCTTCTGGAAAAAGCAGTAGTTTTATATTCTGAATCGCAACCGGGTTTCGAGGTAATTTCAAAAATTAAGTTCACACTCGAAAAAGAAATAAATGCATCTAAATACCTTGAAGCAGGTATTGATGAAAAGAAACTGGATCAGATTAAAACCGATGTTACTATCCGTACTCGGGATCTTGAAGACAAAGAAACGAGTACGCCTCTGACCACCGGACTGGGATTTGCCAGCGGTTTGTTAATCTATCTTTTCATTTTTATCTATGGTGCAATGGTTATGCGAGGCGTGATGGAAGAGAAGACAAGCAGAATTGTCGAAGTGATAATATCTTCTGTCAAGCCTTTTCAATTGATGATGGGAAAGATAATCGGTGTTGCTTTGGTCGGCCTCACTCAATTCATGTTATGGGTAGTATTAACCATCTTGGTCTATGGCGGCGTCTCGGCTGTAATGTTGCATGGGAAATCGGATCAGGAGAAAGTTGAAACTATGATGAAAGCTAGTCCGGGCGCTCAAAATCAAATGGAATATGCCGATGCAATTGGCAAGGCTTCAACCGGTAAAACAGATCAATTCATGGACATGATGGGAAGCATTAATTTCCCACTCATAATTGGTATGTTTATCTTTTATTTTCTAGGAGGTTATCTTCTCTACAGTGCATTGTTTGCTGCCATCGGCTCGGCAGTAGATTCAGAGACAGATACCCAGCAATTTATGTTCCCGGTCACCATTCCATTAATCATCGCATACGTTGCTGCGGTAAGCGTTATCCAGAACCCCCAGGGAAATGTCGCATTTTGGTTTTCTATTATTCCATTGACTTCTCCAATTGTCATGATGGTAAGGATTCCATTTGGCGTTCCAGTTACGCACATTTTGCTATCAATGGTACTGCTGATTGCCGGGTTCATCTTTACAACCTGGCTGGCATCAAAAATTTACCGGACCGGAATTCTTATGTATGGTAAAAAAGTCGGATATAAAGAAATCTGGAAATGGATACGCTATCATAATTGAAAATAGGTTAAATTTTCGCTGCTGAAGGGATTATAATTTTATGTAATTTTCCTCTATATTTAAACATATTTTTTGGAGTTAAAAACAGAATTCATCTCATGCCGGGTTCGTCAAAGAAAAAACTTCGCGTAGCCATTCTCGACCTTGGGACAAATACATTCCATTTGTTGATTACAGATGTATTTCCCGATAAGAGGAAAAAGACTGTCTTCAAGTCAAAGATGGTTGTCAAGCTGGGTGAAGGCGGGATACATGAGAATATAATAGCTGAACGTCCTTTCAAAAGAGGAGTTCGTGCATTGAATCACTATTCAGAGATAATAAAGGAATTTAAAGCAGACGAAGTTTATGCATTTGCTACTTCAGCAATACGGAGTGCGAAAAATGGAAACGAATTCACTGATTCAGTTTTTAATTCTACGGGAATAAAAGTTAAGGTGATCAAGGGAGAGGAAGAAGCCCGGTTGATATGTCTTGGTGTGAGGGATTGTGTTCAGATAAAAGACGAACCGGTTCTTATTATGGACATTGGAGGAGGAAGTACTGAATTTATTGTCACCGATAAAAATAAAATCTATGCCCGGCATAGTTTCAACATTGGAGCAGCAAGGCTGTTGGAACTGTTTAAACCTTCAGATCCTATAACGACTGATCAGATTCAGAAAGTTGAAAATTTTCTGGCCGGCCAATTAGCAGGTCTCGATGAATCAATGAGTAAGTTTCATGCAAAATGTCTGATAGGTTCCTCTGGCTCCTTCGATACTTTCGCGGAAATGATCGGGTACAGATTTCATAATAAAAATGTTCTCAAGAATGTTAACTCTTATAAATATGAGTTGAGCGAATATTGTGAACTTCATGAAACCTTAGTTCATTCAACAATTGCTCAGCGGAGACAAATGAAAGGACTTATCAAGATGAGGGTTGATATGATTGTCCTAGCCAGTATCTGTACAAGATTTGTTCTCCACAGATATGGGATCAATGAAATGTCCCTGTCCAAATTCGCCCTCAAAGAAGGAGCCTTATGGGAAATAATTAATGCAATGGACTTTGGGAAAACTGTAAAAGTTGTTCCGATAGAAAAAAAGGCTCAACTTGTCTAGAGAATATTTTGTATTTCCATTCCAGGCACACAGATTGGAGAATTTTATTGTACCTTATGTTTACCTGTCTTCTGCCTATACGCTTTAATTAATTCAATTGTATGTCAAAAATATTAATCATCGATGATGAGAAACCAATTCGTAATACATTGCGTGATATTCTTCAATATGAGAAATTTGAAATTATCGAAGCCGCTGACGGAGCAGAAGGAATAAAACTGGCAACAGAACATAATCCTGATTTGGTTCTATGTGATATCAAAATGTCAAAGATGGATGGACTGGAGGTTTTATCCAAACTGCAGGAGTTAAATCCTGATATGCCTGTTGTAATGATTTCAGGTCATGGAACAATTGAAACAGCTGTTGAAGCTTTAAAGAAAGGGGCCTATGATTATATAGCAAAACCGCCTGACTTAAACCGTTTGCTTGTTACGGTGCGAAATGCAATGGACAGAACTAATTTAATTTCTGAAACCAAAACGCTTAAAAGAAAGGTTTACAAGACAAGGGAAATTATTGGCAAGTCAGAGGCTATTTTAACTATCAAGTCCATGATTGATAAGGTAGCAGCTACAGATGCAAGGGTCATGATAACAGGGAGCAACGGTACAGGGAAAGAATTGGTTGCCCGATGGCTTCATGAAAAGAGTAATAGGGCAGAAGGGCCTTTAATTGAAGTGAATTGTGCCGCAATCCCGTCTGAGTTGATCGAAAGCGAATTATTCGGACATGAGAAAGGAGCATTTACTTCTGCCATTAAACAGAGAGTCGGAAAGTTTGAACTTGCAAAGGACGGTACACTTTTTCTGGATGAGATCGGAGATATGAGTTTGTCTGCCCAATCGAAAGTTCTGCGTGCCTTGCAGGAAAATAAAATTACACGTGTGGGTGGAGAAAAAGAAATATCCGTCAATCCCCGAATTATCGCAGCGACTAATAAGGATCTAAAAAGCGAGATTGAGAAAGGAAATTTCAGGGAAGATCTTTACCATCGCTTAAGTGTGATCCTTATCCATGTCCCTGCTCTCAATGACCGTAAGGAAGATATTCCATTGCTAGCGGAACATTTTATTCAGGAAATATGTGGAGACTATGGCATGCCGGTGAAAGAATTTAGCATGGATGCAATAAAGGAGTTGCAAAAAACTAATTGGACAGGAAATATCCGGGAATTGCATAATGTAGTGGAACGCCTGGTAATTTTGTGTGATAAAAAAATCACAGATAAAGATGTGAAAGCATTTGCAGGCAAGTAGACTTCATTGGACTTTAAAAGGGCTGGATCTGAATCGAATCATCAATAAATAATAATTTAGCTATGGCGAAGAATATTAAATTAGTACGAAGACTCAACCAACGGTATAAGAATTTTAGTTTTTCTGAATTAATGACCAAAGCTGATGAGGAGTATCTGGAATCCATTATTGAAATGGATAAGACCGGGAATGTGCTGTCAGAATCGAAATTCGACAAACAAGGAGAGCTCGAAGAAAAAAATTCATTGTCTTATACAGGTGATGGAAAATTGACAGAGCATGTTTTGTACTATGCAATGGATGATGTAACCGAAAAGCGTGTTCTAAACCGTAATGAACAAGGTCGCTTGCTTGAAGAGATAAAGGTTTATGGTGATGATAGCGGTGAAAAAACAGCTTATGAGTACAATGAGAAGGGTTTAATTTCGGCCATCATTGAATATGATGAAGAGGGAGCATTTGTATCCAGGGAAGATATTAAATACGATTCTGAAGGGAGCGTCTTTGAAAGGATTAAGATTGATGAAAACGGAAATTTAATCGATCGTGTACTTTTTGAAAAAACGAATGACAATAAAGTTGTCCTGGAGAAGGAGTTTGGCTCCGATGGTGAACTTAAAAATGTTACAACCATTTCATTTGATGAAAAAGGGAAGGAGCTAAGCTCATATCAATCAACACCCGAAGGAAAGCTAATCACCGGCGTTGAAACTACCTATGATGATCGGGGAAATGTCATTGAAAGATTGTATAAGGATTTTTATGCAAAGTCTGTACGCTATGAGTATGATGAAAATAACCGCATGATTACCCAGGAACTTTATGACGGGAGCGGATTGTTGCTGAGGAAAAATATTTATGAATATGACGAGTCAGGAAATTTGTTAACGGAACAAACCTTTGAGATGGATAATTCGAGAGGAAATAAAGAAAAACATTTTGGAACCCGCTACGAATATGAATTCTACGAGGAAAATTTATAGGGGATTTTTTCTATTTTATAAATACGTCCGAAAATTATATTGAATCAATCGGTTCTACGTATTCTCCTTCCCATTTGGCAATTACAACTGTAGCCAGACAGTTTCCTATAACATTTACCGAAGTCCTGGCCATATCCATCAACTCATCTATTCCTAAAATGATGAAAATTGGAGCAACGGGTAGGCCAAAACTGGCTGCTGTTCCCAAAAGAATTACCAAAGATGCCCTTGGAACACCGGCAACTCCTTTGCTTGTGACCATTAAGGTTAGTACCATGACAATCTGTTCACCCCAACTCATATCGATCCCTGCGGCCTGTGCAACGAAAACCGATGCGAGAGACAGGTATAAGGTAGTCCCGTCAAGATTAAAACTGTAACCGGTAGGCAAGACAAAGGCAACAATTTTTCTCGGCACCCCGAATTTTTCCATGTTCTCCATTGCTTTAGGCAAGGCTGCCTCCGAGCTTGTTGTTGCAAAAGCGATAGAAACCGGTTCTATGATTGCATTAATAAATTTTTTCAGAGGAACTTTTGCAATAAGTGCAACCGGAAGCAATACAAATAAAAGGAAGAATATCAAAGCTCCGTATAGTGTTGCCAATAGTTGAAACAAGTTCATCAGGATTCCTATACCCATATGAGAAACTGTATAGGCAATGGCAGCACCAACTCCAACAGGGGCAAAGTACATTACAACCCGGGTAAATTTGAACATTACTTCAGCCAGACTTTCCATGAAATCGAGCATAGGTTTACGCTTAGCTTCCTGCACCAAGGCAAGTCCGATAGCAAACAGAATACTGAATACGACGATTTGTAATACCTGTCCTTCTGCAATTGACTTGGCCACATTCTCAGGGAAAATATGAAGAATAACTTCTTCGGCAGTTTGTTTTTGACCTATGAGAGTCTCTCCGGGAGGCGGAGGTGGTAAATCGATACCTACGCCGGCTTTTGATAGATTTATTGCAAACAAACCAATGAACAATGCTATCGTTGTAACAATTTCAAAGTAGATAAGAGATTTCAATCCCATTCTGCCAACTTGATTCAAGCTCGCATGACCTGCAATACCTACAACCAATGTGGAAAAGATAAGTGGGGCTATGATTGTTTTTATCAGTCGAAGGAAAATTTTGCTCAGAACCTGTAAATGCACAGCAATCTCCGGAATATCATAACCGATTTCAGTTCCAATGAACATGGAATAAAGAATCCAGGCAGTGAGAGATTTCTTCTTGATAACCAGATATCCAAAAATTGACAACACAAAAATTCGCATCGGGATAAGAACCGGTGTTCCAAGTCCCAGCCAGTTGTTTTCCTGAGCAAGCATTAATAATCCGTAAGCGGTTACAATACTTAAAAAGTAGAGTGACAACCGACCTTTATTCATTTCTGGCATATGCTTAGTCTGATCTCAAATACTATTTTTAGCAGGGTGGGTGGCCGGTTCAATTAAGTCATGCTAGAATTTCAATGGCCAAATCCTGTGCCTGTAAATATATGATAATATAAATGTAAGAGAGAAAAAAATATTTGCTATAAAAAAGCCCGGACATATGCCCGGGCGTGTTAGCTCCAAATAAATTGATCTTACTTTCTGATTTTAGCCTGAAGACTTTGCCATCCGCCACCGTTATGAACTTCAGTGAATCCATTTGACTTTAGAAGGCTTTTCGCTGATGCACTCCTCATTCCGGAGGCACAACAGGTAATTACAGGCCTGTCTTTATTTATTTTTGAATAATGATTTGAAAGATTATTCAATGGAATGTTAACCGAGCCCTTTATATGTCCTTGTTGATATTCACCTTTCGTGCGTACATCAATAATTGTTGCACCTGAATTTAACAGTGCAGAATAATCTATGGCCGGACCGATACCCAGAATTTTTTTAATTAGTTGAATCATTATGTTTATTTTAATTAGTTTGGTTTGATAAATTCACGCTCATCCAGCTCCCACCATTCTCGCAGTTGAAGCCATGCTGCTTCAGATAGGCTGTAGCCTGACCACTACGGCCTCCACTTGCACAGCAAAGGATGATTGGACCCTGAATATCTTTGAGTTCTTCCAGCCGGTCAGGCAATTCGTGCAATGGGATGTTGATGGAACCGTTCACGCTTCCTCCCATAAACTCTTCATGAGTTCTGACATCGATGATTGTATGCTCTGTTTTCATTTGTTAATAGTTTGGTTTTTATTGTCACTACTCTTTTCCTTGTTAAGCATATTGCATAATAATCCACCCATAAGTGCTCCATAAAGTGTACTATTCACAGGTTTGGATGTGATGGCACACGTTCCACTTGCGCAGCCCACATAAAAATAATATAAGTAACCGGCAAGGGCACCCAGTATTATTCCTGCCAGAACATACCTGAAGCGATGAATAAATTTCATATTAATTTAATTTTTAATTGTCACTTGATGTACTAAATCGGGTTGGAAATTTTTTACCGCCTCACTAAGGTCAAAAACTTCTGTTTCTTCACCCAGGTTTGCTTTAATAATACTGCAACCTGCTGCACTTCTGTATCCGCCTGCACAATGAACAAGGATTGGTTTATGCATGGGTATTTCATTGGTTCTTTCGCGCAATTCATATAAAGGAATATGAATGGTGTTTTTAAATATCATTTTATCCTTCACTTCAGAAAGATTTCTGATATCGACGATGGTGAAATCATCTTCGTTTGTTTTTAACCGATCAGCGTCGAACACCTTGGTCGATGTATCGCCATATTCAATGGTGAATGCCAATTCGATCTGACCCTCATAGCCGATTTTGGCAATGCGGCTGATCATAGTATCCAGGATTGTTTCGTTTTCAGCAACCAGGTAAAATTTTTCGCCCGGGTTTATTATACTGCCTAACCATGTTTCAAACCTAGTGTCGTTCATCAGATTGACGGCATGCTTCAAATGGGATTTTTTAAATTCCGATTCAGGTCGCGTATCAATGACAAGCAGTTTTGGATCCAGAGAAGAAGCGCACTTTTTACAATTAATTGGTTCTCTTTTTTCCACTTTTAAAATACTTGCCTGATAGTTGTCGGCCCCTTTTTTATTGATTCCAACGTCGTAGGTGAAATATTTAGGGATGAAAGGCTGATCTTCCAGGAGAGCTGTTATAAATTCCTGCTCACTCATTTTTTGTAAACTCCAGTTGGCTGTTTTTTCGGCGCCGATCGTGCTGGAGTTTTCGGCGCTTAATCCTTTTCCGCAAAGACTTCCTGCTCCATGAGCCGGGTACACCAAGACATGATCAGGAAGGGTCATAAGTTTGTTCCGAAGCGAGTGATACATCTGTTTTGCAAGATCAGTTCTCTTTGCATGAATTGCCCCTGCACTTTCTCTCAGATCCGGTCTGCCACAGTCGCCAATGAATAATGTGTCGCCCGTAAATACAGCTTCCTCTTTGCCATTTTCATCAATGGCAACGATGCTGATGCTGTCAGGGGAATGCCCCGGAGTATTTATTGATCGAAGGGATATTTTTCCTATGATCAGAGCGTCACCGTCATCAAAAGATTCATGTGGATATTCAGCTCCAAGAAGTTTGCTTACATAAACCGAAGCACCGGTCGTTTTGCTGATTTCAAGATGACTGCTTACAAAATCTGCATGTGGATGTGTTTCAATCACAGCCTTTATTTTTGCATTTTTTTGTTTGGCATAATCGTAATAGGCTTGGGGGTCTCTTGCCGGATCCACCAAAGCGATTTCATCGCCACTCAAAATTGCATAACTGAAATGCGATAAATTTTTATCTTCAAATTGTTTGATTTCCATTTTCTTCATTTTTATTGATACAAAACTAGTTATTGTGATCTGTTCCTACAGCTACTTATGTTACATAGTATATATGTTCAGGTTTTGTTGAAAAACCACATTTTCACCGCAATTCCAACAAGAATTACTGCAAAGATTCTTTTCATGGCAAGTTCAGGAATCTGTGTGGCAAATTTTCCACCGAAGTAACCTCCGATAAAAAAGAACAGACCCAAAATTAATGCTGCTTTTACGTCGACGAATCCCTTTTGATAGTATTGGTACGCCGCCAATGCACCAACGGGCAAGACCATCATGATGAGCGCAGTTCCCTGCGCCATTTGTTGAGAATATCCAAGAAAGATTGCAAGTGCTGGTATAATCACTATGGCGCCACCCAGTCCAAGCAGTCCGCCTAGTATTCCCGAAACGATACCTATAGCTGCAATTATTAAAAAGTTAGAATCCATAAGTCTGATTTAGTATTAAATATTTAACACAAAGTTCGGACTTTCAATATGGATCCACAGTGACTCTTGTTACACAAGCGTGATTTTATTTCTTCCCAACTGGAGAAGATCTTCATCTTCCATTTGTTTCAATAAACGTGAAATTACTACTCTTGCCGTACCTAATTCATTAGCTATTTGCTCATGAGTAATATATAAAGTGTGGCTTTTAGTCAGTTCGCATTTCTTTTTGATAAAGGAAAAAAGCCTTTCATCCATTTTTTTAAATGCTATTGCATTCACTACTTCAAGCAGTTCTTCAAAACGTTTGTGGTATAGACGGAAAATATAATCAAGCCATTCAGGGAACTCTTTAATGAGGAGTGAAACCTTATCAATCGGAATAAATAAAATTTCAGTTTCTTCTTCGGCAAGCGCTTTAACCTTGCTCGTATCATGGTGCATTCCTCCAAGGAAAGACATGATGCAACTTTCTCCTGATTTTATATAATAGAGAAGAATCTCTCTTCCATCTTCATCTGTCCTCATCACTTTGATGCTGCCTCTGGTGACGATAGGAATAGCTTTGATATAGGCGTTTTCATTTAATATGATATCTCCTTCAGCAAATGTTTTTGCTTTTCCGTATTCGTAAAGTCTTTCTCTGATTTGAGGCGAAGATTTGAATTCAACAATGTCATTTAATAATTCCATAGTATCAGGTATTAGATTTATTCAAGATACATAGAATTTATAAGTTTCTTTCCGGCATCCACGCATTTATTACCCAATACCACTTATGTAAGTTTCACAACTTCGAATTTAATACATGCTCCCATAAGTCTGAATGCCACATATTTTTACAATTTATAATTCTGATAATCAATTCGTTAAAAATTGTTTAAGAAAAAACAAAAAAAGTTAAACAAAAATGAAATTATCATGTTGTACTTGCATATCAAACCTATTAAATTATTAAAGCCATGAAAAGAACAAAATTACTTACAGTCCTGTTATTTTTTACAGGCGTATTAGCATTTAGTGCAAAAGCTCAAACAGCAGAATTGCAAATAATTCATAATGCGGCAGATCCTTCGGCTGCCGTTGTAGATATATATGTAGATGGAAGTCTTGCTCTTAATGACTTTGCATTTCGTACAGCCACAGGATTTTTGACACTCCCTGACGGAGTAGTTATTAATGTTGGCGTTGCCGTCGGAACAAGTACTTCAGTAAGTGACACATTAAAAAATTTCGAAATCACCTTAATGTCCGGCCAACGATATGTTGCCATTGCCAATGGTGTCTTGAACTCTGCAAATTTTGACAGCAATCCAGATTCCCGTTCAACAGATTTCACTCTGTTCATTACAGATAATGTTCGTGATATGGCCATGATGCCTTCAGAGGTTGATTTCATAGTGGAACACGGCGCTAGTGATGCGCCAGCTGTCGATGTCCTTGCACGTAACGTTACTACTTTAGTTGATGATGCCTCTTATGGAGATATCACAGGCTACATTAGTGTTCCACCGGCAAGCTATATCCTTGATATCACACCCGGCAATGATAATTCCAATATTGTTGCTTCTTATACAGCAGACTTGAGTACTCTTGGCGGCGGTTCTGCGGTTGTATTCGCTTCCGGATTTCTATCACCCACAACCAATCAGAATGGACCTTCATTTGGATTGTTTGCTGCTTTAGCAAGTGGTGCCGTTATAGAGTTCCCGACTACAAGTCAGGCCCGTCTTCAGGTAATTCACAATGCAGCAGATCCTGCAGCAAGTATGGTCGATGTTTATGTAAACGGTGCTTTACTTTTAGATGATTTTGAATTCAGAACTGCGACTTCATATATAGATGTACCCGCTGATGTATTACTTAATATCGGTGTTGCAGCATCAACGAGTACTTCAGTTGCAGATACTCTGAAAAATTTCGAAGTTACCCTTATGAATGGTCAGAGTTATATTGCAGTTGCCAATGGAGTTCTGAACCCTCTCGGTTTCGCAACTAATCCTGATGCCCGTTCAACAGCATTTACACTATTTCTACAGGGCGGGATGCGTGAAATGGCAATGAATTCAGGTGATGTTGATTTCAGAGTTGTACACGGTTCAAGTGATGCTCCTACTGTAGATGTACTGGCAGGAGGTAATATTCTGGTAGATGATGCAGCATATTCAGATATCACTCCTTATTTATCGGTTCCACCGGCAGCTTATACATTGGATATTACACCCGGAAACGATAATACAATTATCGTAGCAAGTTTCGGTGCAGATCTCAGTACTCTTGGAGGAGGATCTGCAGTAGTTCTTGCATCAGGGTTTTTGGATCCGTCAGGCAATCAAAATGGTCCGGCATTTGCATTAATGGGGGTTCTTGCCGATGGAACAGTGATTCTCTTCAACCTGACAACAGGTATCGAAGAAAGTCAGCTTAATAATTTTAATATATTCCCGAATCCTGCTTCTGATTATGTGCAATTAAATTTTGCAGAGAACACAAGCTTGCCAACAACAATAAATGTATTGACCAGCACAGGACAAGTAGTGAGCAGCCAGGAAATTCCACAAGGAACCTCAAATCATACCATCAGCATAGAAAATTTAAGCTCAGGTATTTATTTTGTCCAGACAAAAACTGAGAAGGGTAGTGGTTTTCAGAAATTGACTATTCTAAATTGATTCTGAAAAACTTTATTTGAGTAGGTGTGAAAGGCGAGGGGAGACAAGATTGTCTTCCCTCGTTTTTATTTTAATATTATTATCGAACCCCAAACAAAATCTCGTTAAATTAATTTCGACCAAAGTTTAACTGATCAAAGCCAAGCCCTTTTCAAGAGCTGATTTTATTCCCTCAGGTTTTTTACCTCCTGCCGTCGCATAAAATGCCTGACCACCGCCACCTCCCTGAATTTCTTTGGAAAGCTCGCGAATGATGTTTGTTGCATTCAGGTTTTTCTCCGTGACAAGATTGTCTGAAATAATCAGAGACAGATGAGCCTTATTGTCTATTTCAGCTCCACAGAGAAAAAATAAATTGTCTAACTGATTTTTTAATTCGAAAGAAATATTTTTTATTGCATCAGCATTCGGTAATTCGATCTGACTTACTATTACGTTCACTCCATTAACAGTTTTCTTGCTGCTAATTAATTCGTTTTTTATTGCCTGAGCTTTTTCATTGATAAAAACATTAATTTGCTCCTGAAGTGTTGTGTTTTCTTCGAGTAATGCTTCAATTCTTTGAGGAATATCTTTCGGATTTTTTAAAAGTTCCGATATTCTAGCCAGTTGAGCAGATTGATTTTCAAAGTAAGCAATTGCGTTATCTGAAGTTATCGCTTCAATTCTTCGCACTCCTGCAGCAACTGCACTTTCAGCAACTATTTTCAAAAGTCCAATTTGTCCTGTTGATTTCACATGAGTACCCCCACACAATTCTCTGGAGAATGCAGGGTCAAAGGTTATCACTCGCACGAACTCACCATACTTTTCTCCGAATAGAGCAGTTGCTCCCATTTCTGAAGCTTGCTTTATGGGTACGTTGCGTTTTTCATCAAGAGATATGTTCTCCCGTATTTTAGCATTTACGATTTCTTCAATTTTAGTAATTTCCTCATCTGTAACTTTTGCGAAATGAGAAAAGTCAAAGCGAGTGGCCTCTTTATTCACCAGCGATCCTTTTTGATTTACGTGTTCTCCAAGGACTAGTTTTAATGCTGAATGGAGCAGGTGAGTGGCACTGTGATTGCTCGTAATGAGTCTTCTTCTCTCGCGATCAACCTTCGCATGAAATGTTGCAGCAAGTTCTTTGGGAAGTTTGTTACAGAAATGAATAATCAGGTTGTTTTCTTTGAGAGTGTCTGTGATTATTATTTTATCATCTCCTGCTTTTAAAATTCCTGTATCTCCAACCTGTCCGCCGCTTTCTGCATAAAAAGGTGTACGGTTGAGTACAAGCTGATATTGTTCTTTACCTTTTGCTTTTACCTTTCGGTAACGGAGAATTTCGCACTCACATTCCAATGCATCATAGCCGACGAATTCAACTTCTTCTCCCGCGTTCACCATTACCCAATCTTCTGTGTCAACGACAGAAGCTGCCCGGGAGCGTTCTTTTTGTTTTTCAAGATTTTTTTGAAATCCATCCATGTCTACATCTAGGCCTTTCTCACGGGCCATGAGTTGTGTCAGGTCTATGGGGAATCCAAATGTATCGTACAGTTCAAAGGCGAAATCGCCGCTGATATTTTTATTGCCTGCCTCCTCGAATTTTTTTATTCCTGTATCAAGTGTGCGAAGGAAAGATTGCTCTTCCTCCATAATAACACGCTGCACGAAATCCTGCTGAGCTTTGAGATCAGGAAATACGTCCTTGAACTGTTCACATAGAATCGGAACCAGCTTGTTGAGAAACGGTTCTTTCAAATTCAGGAATGTGAAAGCATAGCGCACCGCGCGACGTAATATTCTTCTGATTACATACCCTGCTTTGTTATTACTGGGCAATTGTCCATCGCTGATTGCGAATGCTATCGCTCTTATATGATCAGACATTACCCGCATGGCAATATCTGTCTTTTCATTTTGACCATACTTCAGGCCGGCGCGAACAGCAATGAACTGAATGAGGGGTTGGAACACATCGGTATCATAATTGGATGTTTTCCCCTGCAAAGCCATGCATAGTCTTTCAAAGCCCATACCTGTATCAACATGCCGGGCAGGGAGCGGTTCGAGACTGGAGTCAGCCTTGCGATTAAATTCCATGAAGACATTGTTCCAGATCTCTATTACCTGCGGGTGGTTGTTGTTCACCAATTCCTTTCCACTTTGTTTTTTTTGTTCGGACTCCGGTCTCAGGTCAACGTGAATTTCGGTGCAAGGGCCACATGGACCTGTGTCGCCCATTTCCCAAAAATTATCTTTTTTGTTTCCTTTCAGGATTCTATCCTCTGCAATATATTTTTTCCAATGATCGTAGCTCTCCTGGTCGAATGCCAGATTTTCTTTAGCATCTCCTTCGAAAACGGTGACATACAATTTATCCTTCGGTATTTTATAAACCTCTGTCAGTAATTGCCAGCTCCATTCGATAGCTTCTTTTTTAAAATAATCTCCGAATGACCAGTTGCCCAACATTTCAAACATGGTATGATGGTAAGTGTCAATTCCCACTTCTTCAAGGTCATTGTGTTTTCCGGAAACGCGCAGGCACTTTTGGGTGTTAGCAATCCTTTTATATTTAGCAGGACTATTCCCTAAAAAAATATCTTTAAACTGATTCATCCCTGCATTGGTGAACATGAGCGTGGGATCGTTTTTCACTACCATCGGGGCTGATGGAACAATTTGGTGATCTTTACTTTTGAAGAATTCTAAAAAGGCAGTACGTATTTCCCGGGAGTTCATAAATGGATCTTTGTATTGAAGTTCTTAAGCCGTATATTTGCAATTCAGCAATTTTGCGAAGATAATCAGGATTCAGCTACCCGCATAGAATGCCGAAGGTAAAATATCACTTCAACACACACACGCTTAAATACGACAAAGTTGTCGTCAGCTGGAGAAAGCGCCTTTTTAGGGTAATGGGTTGGTTGGCAACCGCGGTGGTTTTCGGAGCTTTGATTATGTTAGTCAGCTATAATTTCTTTGATTCCCCAAAGGAAAAAAGGCTGAAACGTGCTCTGGAAGAATCCAGCTACCAGTTCGAACTGTTAAAGCAGCGGACTGAGCAAATGGAAATGGTCCTGAATGATATTCAGGAAAGGGACAATACCATCTACCGGGTAATTTTTGAAGCTGAACCTATACCTGCCTCTGTGCGTGCTGCCGGATATGGAGGGGTCGACCGATATAATGCCCTTCGAAATATGTATAATTCCAACGTAGTCGTTGATATGACGAAAAAGGTAGACCGACTAAGTAAACAACTATATATTCATTCTAAATCCTATGATGAAGTTTGGGATTTAGTGAAAAATAAGGCCACTATGTTGGCCTCCATTCCTGCTATCCAGCCGGTGGCCAACAAAGATTTGAAGCACATGGCTTCCGGGTATGGAATGCGCATGCATCCTATTTACAAGACGGTGAAGATGCACACAGGAATGGATTTTACGGCTCCGGTAGGAACTGAAATTTACGCGACTGGTAACGGTACTGTTTCTAAAATTGAATTGAACGGAAGGGGTTATGGCAATAATATTATCGTTGATCATGGCTATGCCTACGAAACATTATATGGACATTGCAGCAGAATTATAGTTCGACAAGGCCAAAAAGTAAAAAGAGGTGATCTTATTGGCTATGTGGGAAATTCAGGGTCTTCAACAGGTCCTCATTTACATTATGAAGTCAGAAAACATGGTGACCCTATCAATCCGGTAAACTTCTATTATAACGATCTGACTCCGGAAGAATACCAAAAGGTACTTGAGATTTCATCGATGCCTGGTCAAAGTTTCGATTAAGTTTTTACTTTCAGATTAATATACTAACATTGTTTGTGATTTTTGATTGATTCCTGAATCAGGCATTTATCCTCCATTGCCGGTTAATAAGTTGAATTTAAGGAGCTCACATTTTAAATAAAATTGGCTATATTCGTACAAGCCCTACAATTAAAATAATTATTTATGCCTTACAAAGAGAAAGAAATAGAAAAGTTATATTACAGTATAGGCGAAGTTGCTCAAATTTTCGGAGTGAATACTTCTCATATTCGTTTTTGGTCTAAGGAGTTTGACGTGATTAAACCGGCGACAAATAAAAAAGGGAACCGCCTTTATACAATGAGTGATATTGAAAATTTCAAAAAAATATATCACTTAGTGAAGGAAAAAGGTTTCACTTTGAAAGGTGCGAAGGTTGAATTGAAGGAAAATAAAACCAGTCTTAAAGCGGAGTCTGAATACCCTAGTGATTTTTCGGTTCCACAACTGCATGACAATCCTGTAAGTATACCTATGCCTGAGAGGGAGATAGCCTTAGAGGACAACATGGTTAACAATATCATGCTTTTAAATTCCCTGAATAAAATGAAAAGTTCTTTGCTCGATGTGCAAAAAGAATTGATGTTGCTCGAGGAAAAATAAGCCGATAAATATTTAAATTGTGATAATTAAGTCCTTTCCGTTGCGGAGAGGACTTTTTTTTAGCACCTGATCAACTCTGGAATCTCTACGGTGAAGAGTAATAAAATCTTTTCGGTACAGATCATCACCAACGAGCATCCTTAAGTAGGTAATTCGTCACATAATCTTTCACTCCATCTTCCAGTGAATAAAAGTCTTTAGTATAACCTATATTCCGGATTTTACTCATATCTGCCTCCGTAAAGTATTGGTACTTTTCACGAATATCTTCCGGGGTATCAATGAAATTTATTTCCGGCTGGAGTTTAAGTGATGCAAAGGTGTTTTGAGCCAATGCTAAAAAAGTTCTTGCTTTACCAGACCCAAGATTATACAGTCCGGAATCTTTACGGTGATGCAGGAAGAAATAACACACATCGACCACATCTTTCACATAGACAAAGTCACGCAACTGTTCGCCGTCATTAAATTCAGGCCGGTGGGAACGAAATAATTTCATGCTTCCATTATTCTTAATCTGATTGAAAGCATGGAAGATAACAGACGCCATACGTCCTTTATGATATTCATTCGGGCCGTACACATTAAAGAATTTTAATCCGATCCAGAAATAGGGTTTTTTCTCCTGTTGCAAAGCCCATTTGTCAAAATCATTTTTTGATTCCCCGTATGGATTGAGAGGAACAAGTTTTTCTACCACGGAATGCTCGTCTTTGTAACCATGTTCACCGGATCCATAGGTTGCTGCGGAAGATGCGTAAACAAGTGGCAATCCAAATTCCACACAAAGATTCCAGATGTCTTTGGTATAATTGAGATTCAATTCATCGAAAATATCTTTATTGAATTCTGTAGTATCAGTTCTTGCACCAATATGAAATATAAACTGCACGAAATGTTGATTCTCCCTCAGCCATGAATGGAAAACTTTTCTGTCCACCTGTGAACTGAATTTTTTATTTTCCAGATTAGGTGCTTTTTCAGGATGAGAAAAGTCGTCAACCAATACGATATCATTGAAGCCTTCGTCATTTAATTTTCTGACTAAACAACTTCCAATAAATCCGGCAGCTCCGGTTACAACAATCATAGATGGGGTTTATTTGGCAAAATGGGGTACTATAAATTACATTGCAAAGGAAAAGGAAAACATCCGCTTGAGCAACTAAGCAGAGCTTTCATTCTAAAGAAAATAATTGGGCGTAGCCTCAATGCATTTCTTTAATCTTGAGGAAAATAGGCTCCTGAATTTTTTCCGTCAGGCCAAAATCCTGTGCTTTTTTATATAGTAAATGAATGGCATCCTGTCCTTGCTGACCGAGCGAGATGCTGGATTCATTCACATAAAGGTCGATATGTTGGCGGATTACATTTTCTTCCATCTCTTGCGAATGCTCCCTCACATAATTTGCGGATGATTCGGGATTAGCGAATGCAAATTCAATACTTTGCCTGACAATTGAATTTATGGTTGATTTAACTTCTTCAGGAAGTGATCTTCTAACGGCGATTCCACCAAGGGGAATTGGCATATTGGTTTCTTTTTCCCATTCAGTTCCGAGATCTGCAATTTTTTTCAGACCTTTTTTTTCATAGGTAAATCTGTTTTCATGAATGATAACTCCTGCATCTACTTCTCCGGAAAGTACTGCCGCTTCTATGCTGGAGAAAACCATTTCTTTTTTTTGTTTGATATGAGGGTAGAAGAGAGAGAATAAAAAATTTGCAGTGGTATATTTTCCCGGGATAGCAACCGATTTGATTTCAGCAGCCGGATTAAGGAAAGTTCTTTTTGAAACAAGAAGCGGTCCTACACCTTTCCCAAGAGCAGAACCGGAGTCAAGGAGCTGGTATCTGTCGCTTAAAAACCCATAGGCAAAAAAGCTAAGTTTAGTGATATCGAGTTCAGATGAAAATGCTTTTTGATTTAGTTTTTCTACATCAGCGAGTTCTGTTTTAAAGTTCAGGTTTTGGCAGTCAATTTTATTATGCACCATAGCGTCGAAAATGAACGTATCGTTCGGGCAAGGGGAAAAGCCAAGTGTCAGTTGTTGAATATTATTCATTCGCCGGTTTTAAATCAAATTTTTTCAAGAAGCATTGCAATAGCCTGCTTCATGCTTTTGAGGGCGAGTGAAATTTCCCAGCTCTCTTTGTTTCTTTTTTCGACATAGTTTGAGACTGCCCTAAGTTGAAGAGAGGGGATATTAAATTGACCGCAGACATAAAAGAAAGCCGCTCCTTCCATCGTTTCAATATGTGGGTGGTATCTTGTCATTATTTTTTCAATACTTTGCTCATTCCCATGGATCGTATTTACGGTGATGCTTCTTACTTTTGTGAATTCTTCAATTTCTTTGATCCTGATCTCATCCAGATTTAAAAGAATTTCTGTCCCTTTTAATCCGATTTGTTTGAGGGATAAGAATTCATCTCCATCTTCAGCACCTAACTCTGAAAGAATGTCTTCCGTTACCCGTACCACTTCACCAAGTTTAAGGGATCGGTCAAAGGCCCCCGCCAATCCCGTATTAATGGCTAATTGATAGGGTCTTTCCGAGAAGGTTCTGCAAAGGGAATAGGTACTTGCCACCATTCCAACACCGGTTACAAGGAATTCGACCTTATGTTTTCT
>Ga0138256_10001649_pt1 | contig 24066 bp, 15 predicted proteins | sample KNB2016incub_MG_FD_105486 | JGI IMG/M metagenome (GOLD analysis project Ga0138256, IMG submission 105486) | Active sludge microbial communities from wastewater in Klosterneuburg, Austria - KNB2014incub_MG | ecosystem: Engineered > WWTP > Activated sludge > Unclassified | place: Austria... | reverse complement strand
CCAATATATAGTAAGTCAAAACAATTGGATTTTGAATTGGAAATGGCATTTGTGGTAAGTAAAGAAAATAAACTTGGTGAACCAATTCCATGTGATCAAGCTGAAGAATTTATACAAGGTCTATCCTTGTTCAATGATTGGTCTGCAAGAGATATACAAAGATGGGAATATGTGCCCCTTGGACCTTTCTTAGGAAAAAATTTTGCATCGACAATATCGCCTTGGATAGTTGATCTTGATGCCCTTGAACCGTTCCGAACAGAAGGACCAATTCAAGATCCCAAACCATTGGAATACTTATCTCAAACTGGAAAAAATAATTTTGACATCAAACTTGAAGTGTATATCAATGACTCGCTTATTTCTGAGTCAAACACAAAATATTTATACTGGAGTATAAAACAACAACTAGCACATCATACTGTGAATGGATGCAATATGCAAATAGGTGATCTTTGTGCCTCTGGAACGATCAGTGGTCCTAGCTCTAGTTCATTTGGATCTATGCTAGAGCTTGCTTGGAAAGGAACCAAACCGATCACATTAAATGATGGCTCACAAAGAGTATTCTTACAGGATGGTGACACAATACGAATGACAGCCTTTGCTGAAAATTCAAATTATAGAATTGGATTTGGTGAAGCTACAGCTACAATACTGCCATAATATTTGAAATGGAGTGGAATGAATTATTGAATCAACTCAGTCAAGGCATTGAGAAAGACAAATTGACTGACTTAAAAATCAAATTAGTCCAAGAACATTTTAATCGAAAAGCAGCAGGAGTTTTTCTAATCAAAGAAAGTCTCGTTTTTGAAACAATCAAATACAATGGAAATCATTTTCAAAATAGAATAATACAAACAATTTTTGAAGAAGAGCAAGGTCAATTGATTTTTGAATTATTTGTTTTCTGTCAACGAAAAAATATCGCAATACCTCCTATTGCTTTAAATTCTGCCACAAATTGTGCTATGAAAAACAGGTCCTTGGCCAAATATATCATACCAATTCTTGGTGAAAGTGGGCTACAAATTATAAGCTTATTTGATCAATATTCCCCTCTTATTCCTTCAAAGATAAAATCCTATTTTACAGAAACACATCCAAAGGATAGCTTGGCATGGTTTAATTATTGGTGGGATGTAGATATGTGTGCAGCTTTGGATTGGCTTAGAGAAAATTTTGATCAATTAGAAGAAAAATTAAAATCAAAATTTCTTGAACAAATCACCATCAATGAAGAAAATCAAGAAGGAATTCACTTCATTCAAGAACTCGTTGGAAAGTATAAAAATGAAACTTCTATTCAATGTATTAGATTATTAAGCTTAATCCCAGAGGCTATTCAATATAAAGAATTAGCTTCTAAAATCAACTCACTTATAAAAAATCAACATTTTGATAATATAGAAGACATATCGCATTATAAAAAATACAAATTAAAAATTAATAAAATCATTGAACTAATCAATCCAGATTTTATAGATGGGCAATATATAAAATCTTACTTTAACTATTGTGAAAAAAATAATTTCCTTATTGAAAATTTAACAGCAATCAAAAAATATAAATGTCGGAAATCTTCTATCCATTTTCTTGAATTCCTATTCTCAAAAGACTTGCTCATTGAAAAATATGATCTAGGTAAAATTTCAGAATTTCTATCTCATGAAGAGGTAAATCAATTTGCTTTAAAATGGATTTCAACAAACAAAGAAAATACTGACATCGAAGCATTACTATTTTTCTTGAGTCCAATGAAAATTTATTGGAAAGATGAATTAATCTCAGAAATTTTAGCTTTAGAAAATTATACTAAAATCCAAAAACTCTATAACATGCAGGTTTTCTATGATCAGCTCCCATTCAAAATAAATCCTAATTCAAAATTGCTTTCTGAGTTAATCGATAAAAATATCATTTCATCAACTACAATATTAAATCCAAAACATGTCATTCAATTCAGAAAGGAATTGCGATTGATGTGAGGATTAGGATTATTTCTTTTGTGATGATTTAAGATTCACCAATGAAGAATAATATCGATGTTGAGGATCATTTAGGATTTTTCTCTCCAAATCTTCAATTTCTTGAGAATGATTTTCGCGTTCCTTTAATAAATAAATTAAAAGTTCCCAATCAGTTTTATCTTGATCATATTCTATCAATTTATATTCTCGATACTTTTTTATTGCCTCTTCATTACTTCCTAAATGATTTAAAATAAATGCTTGTCTTGCCAAATTACATTCATTAGGAATCTTAGATTCTTTGATCACAATTAGAGCTTGTTTAAATTCCTTTAAAGCTATTAATGAATCTATTCTCCTTAAAGCATTAATGGCAATAACTAAATCATCGTTACTTTGAGATCTTTCAATCTCAATCATTGGAAAGTCAATGCTTGCCAATAAATGACTATAGGAATCATCATTAATATTTTTTTCAATTAATATATTTGGCTCTTTAATAATTTCAATTTCCTCTATATGAGACTTTTTCTTACTTTTAATTTTTGGATGTACAATTTTCTCAACTTCAACTATATTGCTTGAATCAAATCTAGTCGATTTGCTTGCTTCAACTAAATTGTTTTGGACTGTGTCTTTTACAGTATTATTTACAGTATTATTAGGTAAAGATCCTTGTCCCATTTCACTTTGGTTTTTCCAAAAATACTTATAAAAAAGAAAAATTGAGAAACTCAAAGCTGCTAGTATTGCTGCTGCTGATAAAACAAAAACCTTAATCTTAGACAAACTGAATTGATTTTCAATCTCAGGCTTCCATTTTGCTATTGACTTATTTAATTCTTGCTCCTTTTTCCTATTAGATAATAATTTAACAAATTGTAAAAGTTCTATCTCAGAATTTAAATCAGGATTATCCTTTAAATGTTGCTTAAATAAATTAGTCTCTTGTTCAGATAATTTATGATCCAAATATTTTTCAAGCAAATTAAATCTTTCTTGTTCAGTCATACCATATTTCTTTTAACATTTTTTTTACATGTTGATTATTTTCAACATATTTCTTTAATTTGGTTTGACATTCATATTTTTCCTTTTTAGCTTTAGTATCTGAGCTAAAATTAAATTTTTCAGCAATTAATTTCATACTAAAACCTTCTGCGAATAACTTTAATATTTCTTTACATTTTTCAGATAACTCATTTAAAATTTCATCTAGCATTGATGTCAATTCAACACTCCTCAAATTATCACTAAATTCAATTGGTATTTCTGGAAACTCATCTATTGAATTTATTTTAGAATTCAATTTCCGATGTTTTAACCATGCATAATAAATGCTTTGACTAAAATAAACTTTTAAATTTTGAATATCAGTTTGATTAGATTTTAAAATTCTATTTTCAAAAGCAATGGCTACTTCAGAAAATATTTCATCCACCTCTTCCGCAAACCCGCCTTTGTTTAATACAGGTTTTAAATAATATGCCCTCCACTTTTTATAAATAAATTCCCAAGCCATTTCCCTACTATTTTTTCCTTTGACAATCATTTCTATAAGCTGACTATCACTATAATCCTTCGAAAAAATAGAGAAGATTTTAACGTTCAAGGTTCGTAATTAGGAATTATTTAACAATAAAATTGGTATCTATTTACATTTTATGAGTCATAAGCCCAATTTGTAGCTATCAAACTCAAAAAACTAACCAAAGATAAAGTTTTATTAGAATTACTCCAAGTTTAAAGAAAAATTAATCTTAGCTCCTTGTTAGGCAAGTCACTTTTCCAATAATCCTACTCCATCAAAAAATATTATTAAGAATTTGGGGTACCTTTTAATCTTATGTAACTCTTACTAAAAAAACATTTTTATGAAAAACTTACTTCAACTATTATTACTTTTTTGCATACTCAATATCTCTTTCGCTCAAAATAACAAATGGGCGTCAGTAGTTAATGGACTCGTCGCTAATGTTAGTTTAAAAGAAGGAAATACTTTATGGATAGGAACTAATGGTGGATTAGTACTATACAATTTACTCGATGGTTCATATACCACATACACAAAAGCTAATTCGGATTTACCAGATGATAAAGTCACTTGTATCGCAAGAGATATTAAAGGAAATAAATGGATTGGCACTTTAGTAGGAGGTCTTGCAAAGTTTGATGGAACTTCGTTTACACTTTTCAATGAACTGAATTCCGCCCTTCCCGATAATGAGATCACTGCAATTGTTGTGGATCAAGATGATAATAAATGGGTTGGCACCGATTTTGGTGGCTTAGTTAAAATAAGTGGGAATACAATGCAGATTTTTAGTTCTGACCCCCAACGCCATCCTGATGCATGGATCACTAGCTTAGCTTTAGATAAACAACAAAATTTATGGATAGGGGGGCTTTTTAAAGGCTTAACTAAATTTAATAGAGCTTTTACTTGGACAAATTACAATATTACGAATTCACAACTTCTAGAAAATCAAATTACTTCAATTGCAGTAGATACTTCGGGTAAAATTCTTATTGGTACCTACTCAAAAGGCATGAGTGTCCTGAATGGAGGAATATGGCTTTCATATACTGAGACAAATTCAGGCTTACGCTCCAACTACATCACGAGCATCTCTGTCGATCCAATAAATAATTATTGGATTGGAACAAATTCTTATGGTGTAAGTAAATATGCCAATGGTACTTGGACCACCTATAATTCCACCTCAAGTAATCTGTCAAACGATAGAATAAATCACATATATAGCAGCAAATTAAGCCCAGTAATTATTTCCTCTGACTATGGAATTTCCATTCAAGAAAATACAAGTTGGAAAAACATTGAAGTTCTGAATGATAAAATTCCATCCAACACAATTTACTGCATACTTGAAATATCATCACAAGAAAAATGGATTGGAACAAGCTTTGGACTTGTTCATTATTTAAATGGAACTTGGGATATATATAATGAAGATAACTCAGGATTGCTTGATAATGAAGTTCAATCTCTAGCAATTGATAATAACGGGCTTCTCTGGATTGGATTACGATATACGCAAAATGGGTTTCTCACAACATTTGATGGAAAAAGCAAATGGAGAAAAATACAAACCTTACCGACATCAATTGGCACAAATACAATCTATGATATCTATATAGATAAACAAAATACTAAATGGTTTGCAACTGCAGGAAATGGATTACTTAAATTTGATGATACCAATTGGACTCAATATTCTGATTTAAATTCTCAAATTAAGGGAAAAACCATGTCATCAATTGTTCAAGATAAAAATGGTAATCTTTGGATAAGTTCAATAGGAGGTGCCTTAAATAAATTTGATGGTACAAACTTCACAAGTTACAATTCATTTAATTCAAAACTTACGAGTAATAATATTTATAAATTAACGATTGATCAAACAGAAAATATCTGGCTTGCATTCGAAGGTGGAATAGCCAAATTCGATGGCTCAGAATTTAAATTATTTACAAAAAATAATCATGCTTCATTAAATGTTAATGTCAATTCAATTACTGCAGATTCAAAAAATAATATTTGGATCGCGACTGCTGGTTATGGTCTAACTAAATTCGATGGAGTAAACTTTACAAACTATAATTCAACAAATTCGAAATTAAATTACAACACACTTTATTGCCTCGCCATAGACGCATCGGACAATATTTGGATTGGAACAGCTAATGCAGGAATAAATATATATAATGAACAAAAGTTAAGTTCAACCAAAGAGTCTAGCATCACTGAAAATAATCCAAAAATAACAGTTTACCCAAACCCTACATCACAGTATTTTGAAATAGACTTGAATAATTATAAATTCAGTCAAAATAACTTAACATGCTCCATTTTCAATTTGCAAGGAAATGAAATTATGCGAAAAAAAATTACTGAATCAGATCTACGCGTAGATATCTCACATCTAAGCAACTCAATCTATTACTATATCATCAGAGAAGAATCAAAAGAAATAAGCTCTGGAAAAATTAATAAAATTTAAAATAGAAAACCTTAAAAACAATGAAAAAGATTAGCAAATTCGGACTTCTCGTTCTACTATCAATAAATTTATTATCTTGCAAAAAAGATGATACAGACATAATTCAAAACAAAAATAAAACGTGTAGACTAACTCAAATTACTGAATCTGCACTTGGATTCGAATACTCAGGAGAACTGATCTACAACTCAAATGACCAACTAATAGCACGCAAAGAATCTATATTTGGATTTGACTTAAGAAATGAGTATAAATATGTAGGCAATAAAATTTATTTTAACAATATGGAAGCTAGCTTTGATCAGGATAGTAATATAGTCGAATTAAAAATTGATCAAAGCAAGATCTTTAAATTTCATTATGAGTTGAATCGATTAATTCTAAGAGAAAGTTATATTGATGGAATTCTAAATGAGAAAGACAGCCTATTTTGGAACAATATCGGCAATGTAGAAAAAGTACATAAACATATCTTCAAACCACAAATCAAATCCTATACTGAACTGATCACATATTACCAAAATGAATCAAGTTCCCAAATTGGATTATCTGAAAGAAATAAAACTAAATATGGAAATGACAGTATACAGGATGTGTTAATCCCCCCTTACTTTAATGACAATGAATTTCCTCAATTAAAAACTGGAGTATTAACTAAAAACACACCAACGAAGATTGAAATAGAAAACTATCCTTTTTTCGGAATAGATATTTCAAAACCACGAAGAGATACATATGGAAATATTGATAGTATCGTGATCTCAAGTTTATTCATTAATCAAGAAATAAAACTGAAATGGGAATGTGAATAGGATCCTGTACAAAAAAATCTACTAAGTTTTTTTAGGACTCAATTTATTCAAAAAAAAAATGAGATATAAATTAATATTTATTCTACTTACGATCATAAACATTATTGTTCTCAACAAAAATAGCTGAACTACTGCAAAAATTATTACTATCTCAAAAAATGGAATTCTTGTCTTTCAAATATTGCACAGTATGTGCTTTATTAAAATCATTCGAAACACAATACACATTGCCTTCTCTTAGAAAAATATCTGGTGATACAATTCCGAATTGAATAGCCAATACTTCTGGAACATCATTTTTCCACTAACTAAGCCTATCCAGTCCGTTACCAAAAATATAAAAGTCAAAATTACTTGTTTATCCGAAAAATCATCTGCCTTAACACTGCATGATAGCATTACTATTACTATAAGTAAAAAATATAGATAATGAAATTTTGATTTAAATTTTCTGTCTCTTTTTAGAGATTTTTTTAAATTAATTAATAAAATTTACCTTTGTTTAGAGTCATACTTAAACTTCTTAATTAAGAACTCTAAATTGATCATACTTTAATTTTACAATACTACAAATCCAAATCATTACGAATGAGAATTGCAACTGATAAACCAAGTACTACTAATTTTAACTCACTGGAAATATTATCGCTCAAATAAAGTATTCTACGATTATTCAAGGATAATGCTGCAATAGTTTGATCATTTAAAATATATTCAAAACCAAGATTACCTGATGATGTATAATTTAATTGACCTACTGCTTTATTTATTCCCTTAACTTGAATTTCATTGTTTTCAATATCGATAGCATTGCCGAAAAATCCATATTTGAATAAGCCATCAACATTTTCAAAATTGAATTCCCATTTTGTTGAATCTTCATTGTTTAAATAAATATAACCATAAAATAGGCTTTTGGATTTAATACTCATAATTGGATTTTTGGATTGGTCTAGGACTGGGAACAACTTACTTTCTTCTTTTTCAAAGTTACTGAATGCTAATATATTAGCCTCCAACTTTTCTGGACCCTTTATTGTAAAACTTATTTTTTGACTTGAATTAGAATATTTACTTGAAGAAAATAAAGCTTCTTGAGATTTTGTATGTATCGTTCCTTTTTTGATATTTATTAGCTCATACTTTCCAATTTGCAACTTTTTTCCAAATAAAAACTTACCCCCAGAAATCGGTAGAATAGTCGAACTTGATTTCAATTCTTCAGAAATTACCATTTCTGGAATTGAACAACTGGCAACCATAAATGCTGCAATCAATACGAAATGCAAAATTAGTTTTTTCATAAAATAAATTTTAAGATAAAACTTAAATTAGAGAATTATACTTAATAAATTGGACAACAATTTCTAAATCCACTTATTATTTTCCATTAGAGCCATCAACAATATATTAGTACCCCTCTAAACAAATAAATATATAATCTAATAAATCTTTTATTCGACTAATTCAAAACCTGCCCAGTAATAAGGATCAGGATATTTTATTCTGATTTGTTTTTGTGCCTTAGTTAGAGCAGTTCTTATATTATGTTTATCTTCCATCCAAAACTCATAAAACAATGTCATAAGTTCATTTGTAGCTTTATCGGGTACAGGCCATAAACTCATTATAATATATTTTACTCCTGCTATTTTAAATGCTCGTTGTAATCCATATATCCCCTCACTTCCTTTTATATCCCCAATCCCAGAATTGCATGCAGAAAGTATTACAAGTTCTGTCGAAGATAAATTCAATTGGGCAATTTCATATGAAGTTAAAATACCATTGTCACTTCCCGTTATAGCAACATTACTTGACCATGCACTGTTAGCTCCAGCCAAAATTAATCCTGATTTCATCAATGGGTGTAAAGCTTCATTTGATTCTGATAAATAAAAGGCGTGAGTGGCGATATGAATTATTATAGGTGAATACTCTTTTTTGCATTGTTGTTTAAAATTAAATTCAGTCGCCATCCCCTCACACCACAAATTAGACTCAAAGCCACTATTCAATAATTTTCGGTGTATATTTTCTGCTTCCTCTTTAGTGCCAGGCAAATACATCCATTGATTACTTTTGCCTCTTGTATTGTGAACGCTAACTTCTGCTATCCCATATGGCCAATTTTCCTTGTTCTTAATGGAATCAGAATAATCATAGTTTAATCCACCAAGAATGAGTGCATTATTATTTTTCATCTTAAAATCAGTCTCTTCAATTAAGGTCAAATTTCGTACTACTTGATTAATTAATTCAAAACTGTCCATGAGATAACAATTTTTACTGAGTTTTATAGCTCCTAAATTTAACTCACTTATAGTCCCAATTGGGCTATAGTATAACTTTTTTACTCCACTTAAATAAATACTTACTGGTTTCCAAATCTTTTCAAAAAGATAATGATAATTTGACTTTGAATTGTCCCCGTAATTTAAAGAAATATTTTCTCTAACATTTATAGATTTACTAAGACTGCAATCAATCTTTCCTAAATCAATTATAATTGGAGATACAATACTACTATTATATATTATTACTCCATAATATTGGTCGGTATCTCTTTCCATATTTACTCCATACTTCTTATATTTAATAAACTCTAAAAAAGCTTCATCTTTTTTCATATTATTGACGTTTATTTCATTAGCTTTTAAACCAATAATAGAATCAATTTTTAAATTGTACAATTCTCTTTCTCTAATATTTATCCCATTTTCAATTTCCTCAATTTTACTAACATTTAAATTCCCCGATTGCAACTTGCTTCTAAGAAATGCTAATTCAAACTTAATGCGTCTTGACTCATTAACTACATTTTCAGATTTATTATAAACACTATTGTTCAATAATATTTTATAGTTTAATAATAAATTTTTATATTGTGCCCCAAAACTACAAACGTGTTTTTTAAATTGATCAGAAATATCTTCCCTAACTATTGCTGAATATAAAAGATCAAAATAGGAATCCATTTTAAGCATATAATTTAATACTGTCTCTTCAGAGAAAGATATAAGCATTAAATTAATATCCTCCTCAAGCAAATCCATCAACTTTTCACCAAATTTTTCACTATTTGTTGTTTTATTTATATTTAGGTAATAATTATACAAAGTTGATGTACAATGCAGCAACATTTCTCGTGAACCTTTGGCTTTACTAAGTCCGTAAGCCTGAAGAAATAAATTTTCAGAATCATTATAATCAAAATACCACCTTACTTTACCTAAATTATTCAATAAATTAATATATAATATTGTGTCTTTAATCTCACAACTATTGAATAACAATAGGCTTGAATCCAAATAAATTTTGGACAAATTGTAATTCGAAAGCTTTAAATATTGAGCTCCAAAGTTATTAAAATTTTTTATTAACTCTAGCGTATCTACATATTTAGTAGATTTAATATCTAGGTTATTCTGTCTTAAAGTAAGTATTGCTTCGTTAATCTTCCCCGTATTAGAGTATAATACGGACAAATTATTAAAATACCATTTTTTTAATAGCACTTCGTGACTAAATTTTTCATTACATAAGTCAATACCTTTCTTAAAGTAAAATTCTGCAAAATCGAAATTCTGAATTTTTGTATAATAGCGACCCTTATTCATAATAAAATAAGGGTTTTCCATCAATATCAATTCATCAACATTGCTATTTAATATATTAAACAATGAATCAACTTTATTTAGATCCGTATATTCCAAATATAATGTGATTAAGTTAATCACTGAGCTTACATTTAACAGGAACTCAAAATCCTTTGGTTTAAAGTTTAAACACTGTTCCTCTAGAATATTCTGTGTTTCAGCGAATTTACCCTGGCTAAATAACATAGCTGTTAAATTGCTATATATACTTTTATACAATTCAGAATTTATTCCCAAATAGTTTAATGCCATTTTTTTTGCTAGCATTAAATAGAAAGTAGCTGAATCATAATTCATTAATTTAGATTCTACATTTCCAAGATTACCTAAACATCCAATATAATCAGAAGTTGTATCTAGACTATTCAATTTATAAATATTTAAAGCTTGAAGATAACATTTTTTTGCTGGCAATAGATCATTATTTTGCTTCATTAAAACTCCATATAAAGTTAATGCTTTTGCCAAGGAAATTGAATTAGTATCGGGAATTTTGTTAAAAATATCAATACATGTTTGTAAAGAAGTAAGTGAATTCAACATTTCATTATTTGAAAAATAAAATGCGGCATTTATTCTATAGGCTTCAGCTACTTCACTTGAAAAATGTCCGTATAATCCATCTCTAATATCCAATAATTCTGATAAAGTATACCTAGCAATACTATCCTTTCTTAAAGACTTTGCCAATTTCCCCATTAAATAAATAATTTTATCACTTCGCTGATTATATTTACCAAAATAGGTAACATTTCTTTTATATATATTTTCAATTTGCATTAATGTGTGTTCTGTTGGTTTTTTGTTAAACTCAATCTCATAAACATTTAATATACTATCAATTTGTTTACCTATTGCTGTTGTATCAATTTTCTGGGAATTTAGAATTGTGCTCGTCCCAAAAAAGAAAATAATTGCTATTCGTAATTTATCGATCATTTGTATAATAATTTGACTTTTATATTTTAAAATAATAGAATATTTATAAATTATTTAACCTTACACTTTTACATTATTCTGACTATAATACTATCAAAAAAAAAACCTGAGATGAGAAAATTAAATTAGGGGAAATGAATTTGCATCTAATCTATATCACAAACTAGAATTCGAACCTTCACTTACAACGTGATTCAGAATGCAAGTAATTGTACATTAATCTTCTAATTCAAAGTTAATTCTAAAATAATATTCATTCAATCATATAATTTCGTTTTGAGATTTAATTCACCTTTTATTTTAATTGCACCATTTCAAAGTATTTTCCATAATAGTTAGATACATCTCTCATATAATAAATAAATAGCTCATAATTTGTTCTATATACTTAGTCTAAATTTGTAAATATTCAGCTAACAGTTCTTCAAATTTAAGTTTCAAAATTCTATCAAGTTAACAATTGCTTGAATATTTGGTCAGATAAAAACATTGTTGACTTAGTAGGTTTTTAATAATTTGTACCCCAAAAATAGAAATTATTTATACAATATGCAAATTTATTTCTAAATTCATGTCAAGAATACTTTTAAGAAGAAAAAATTTATATTCTACCCAGATCTTAAGTGGCCTGATTAGTCTTAACACAGCGGGTTGGATGTATTACATAAATAAGTTTGGAGCCCGCTGAGTGGGCTTATATCTGAAGCTGGATAGATAGATATTTATCATAATAAGGTTTCAGGATGGGAAGTACATTACACATCGATTTCTATGTCAGACTAAAAGTGATAAGTAGTAGTTTGAGGGAATATAAAGTATATCTACTTTTTAACAGCAAAAATTGATGTAGCATTACCAACATCTGCAAGTGTATGCTCTACACCATTCTTCCAATATACTGCTTTTGAATCGTTATTTGCTTTGACTACATCCCCTGTTATATATACATCTTGATCAACAATGACTATATCTTCTGCAGTCGAAATACTTCCACTTAGATATTGAAATTGACCATTTTTCCAATAAACAGCCTTGCTCATACTACTTTTATCTTTTTCAATCCCAACTAGATGAATAATGCTATCCTTTACAAAAATTGAATATGCTACAGTATTATTTACACCTCCAGATAAGTAATTCAGTGAACCATTTTTCCAATAAACTGCTTTATTACCGATATAGCCACAAATATATATATCACTTTCATCTAAAAATATTTTATATGCTATAGAATTATAGGGATCATTATTTTCGAGAGTAATCGCTTCTCCATTTTTCCAGTAGACTGCTCCTTTATCGCTGATACCTCCAGTTATATAAACATCCCCATTGTGTACAATAACATCACTTGCTAGTGAAGCAGGACTATTATTATTTATAACAGGTTGCAGTGGTATTTTTATACTATTTTTCCAATAACCAGCTTCTCTTTTTCCACGATTGTAAAAAGATCCAACAACATAAATATTACTGTTCTCAACATAAATAGCTGAACTTCTACAAAAATTATTACTATCCAAAAAAATGGAATTCTTATCTTTCCAATATTGCACAGTATATGCCTTATTAAAATCATTCGAAACACAATACACAATGCCTTCACTTAGAAAAATATCTGATGATTCAATTCCGAATTGATTAGCCAATACTACTGGAACATCATTTTTCCAATAACTTAGCCCATCTGGCCCTTCTCCACAAATATAAATATCATAATTGTTTGAAGGATTTGTCATATCGTCACCCTTATCACTGCAGGATACCAGAATAATTACGACAAGTAAACATAGTATATAAAACTCTGACTTAAATTTTCTGTTTTTCATTTTTTAGAATTTTTGAATACATTAAAAAAATTATAAATATTTAAATGGGTTATACTTTTGAATAGAATAAAATTTAAACTATTTCAGAGAGGATCTCCAAAGCTATCTTCACTAACTCAATCAAAAATTATTCGAAAAAGAATTATCATTTTGTCTTTAAAACTGAAAATTAATTCCAAATCCATAATCGGTATAAATCGATGATTTAGCAAAGGAAATGTTACTACCAAAAATAAATTTTACCTTCTTCCCGACTACTAAATAAGGTGCAAAAGAAAAAAAGCCGCCATTTATTTGTTTATAATAATTATTAGCACTCTCTTTAAGTTTATATGCACCTGGTGTAGTGTAGCTAGGTGTTATGGTGAAGGAAAACAATTCATTTGGCTCAATTGTAATATGTAAAGGAATGGTTGCATTAATGATTTTACCAAAATAATTCATAGTAGGGCCTACAGCTACAGCAAATTTATCATCAGTATTTAAAGTATATTTACCACCAAAAGAGAGACTTCCAAATGAGTTGAGCTTGCAGATGAAGTCAAATTTGTCAGTTACTCCATAATTTATTCCAAATTCAGGTATAAAAGGAGGGAAGCCTTCACCATCTTCTCGAATATTCCCATTTACAGTAATTTTAATATTCGATTTACCTTCACCAGTGGGTTTTGCTGTTTGATATTGACTAACACTTGCACAAGAAGAAACGAAAATGACCAATGCCCAAAGTGATACAATTTTATTAAACTTATTCATATTTATCAATTTATTTTACTATAATTTATTTTTTAAATGTTAAGACTAAACCAATGCTTTGCCATTTTAAATTTTGTAATTAAAGCACACTTTACCTCTTGCAAGTAATCCAAGATTCAACTTCGCCATCTTGCGGAAAATCCGGAGTTATTAGTTGGTTGTGATGGTGTAATTCTAATTCAGTTTGGTTGAGTTTATTGATTTCAAAGGTATCACTATCAAATACAATATTGTTTTGAATTATATGATAAGGAAAAGTGTCAAAAATATAATCTTTAAGGGTTTGATAGTAAAACTTGGAAATCACTTTGCCATCTTTTCGAATATCAAGATATTCTTCTGAATTATAAATTGTAGTGTCTGTTAGAATTTTACCATCTGGATACCTGGTTATTGAATGGTCAATAACAAGGTACCACTTACCAATAATCTGGTCTTGATTAGATGTTTCATCTTTTGAACATGAGCAGAAAGAAGCCAACAATGCAAAATAAAAAATTAGTTTTTTCATAAATTAAAAATTTGAATAGTAAATAAGCCTTAATAAATTGGACAACACTTTTTGAACCATTTTATTATACTCTATAAGAGTCAACTATTAGAAATTGGTACCCCTTTTCTAAAATAAATATTTATCTTTATTAATATATTATTCCACCAACACAAAGCCAGCCCATTGATATGGATCAAGTCCTTTATCTCGAAGTTCTTTTTGTGCTGCATGAAAAGCTTCAGGAATGCTCAGCTTTTCTTCCAACCATTTTTTATAAAATAAGGTCATCAATATGGATGTTTGTCTATCTGGAATTTGCTAAAGCGACATAATCAAATATTTTGCTCCTCTCATTTTGAATGCCCAATGAAATCCATAAACACTTATTATCCTTATATTTACCAACTCTTGCCCCAACGGAAAGTGAGCATAAAAATCAATTAAACTGAAAAAATACAAATTTGCAAAAAAAAATGCAGACTAATGAGTACATTTATTGACCAATAACCTCATTCATAATTATTAAGTACAAAGAATCACATAAATAGTATATTTAATGTATTTTGTGCAAAAAAATTATAAAAAGAGTAACGTTTTTAACAATTCAAACACATACACAAATGAAAAAACCATTAATTAAAATATTATTTATTTTTCTAAATTGTTTTTTGATTCAACTTAATAGCCAAAATTTGGATACAGCGCAACAACGTATTCAAATAGATAGTTTGCTAAAACTATCCAGACAATATCTTATTAATAAGTCAAACGATACTTCGCTTATAATCATTGACCAAGCAGCTGCACTTTTGGCCAAAGAAAATAGTACAATGTTACAGGCCAAGATAAATTATACTTATGGCGTTCATTATCAATTGACTGGAAATCCAAAAAAGGCAGAAGAATATTATCTTAAAGCAATCCCTTTTTTTGATAATAAAAATCCACTTTTAGAAAAATCTTATAATAATTTAGGCTTATTATACTCTAATGATATGCAGGATTATGAAAAGGCCAAAAAAGTATATTATAAATTAGCAAAAATTAGAAAAAAACTATACACTGAAGTACATTTAGGTTATGCGGAATGTATGAATAATCTTGGTGCAATCCATGACAAGACTTTTGATTATAAAAAGGCAAAAAATTATCTGAATGAAGCAAAAGCAATTTATCAAAAATTATATGGAATTCAAAGTGAAAAATATGCAGACGTAGTCTATAATTTGGCGGTAGTAGAGTCAAATCTTGGTAATATTCATAACTCTCTCCAACTGTACTATGAAAGTATAAAAATTATTAGCACTGTGACAGGCACTCAGAATCAACTCTATGCAAAATATATGCAGAATCTTGGAGCTGTCTATTTTGCATTATATGATTTTTCAAAAACAGATTCAATTTGGAAAGAAATTTTACCATTCCTAGAGGAGGATACTGTCTCAAATAGAATAGCTTATATTAACCTTTTGAACAATTTTGGCACTTTAAAATTAACCCAACTGAAATATAATGATGCTGAAGTCTATTTCACTAAAGCGCTGGAAATAGCTAAAAATTCTAAGGGAACTACAAAAGAAACAATAGCTGGCCTCTATAGTAATCTAGCTGCTTATTATATCAATGTAAATAATCTTGATAAAGCTTATCAATTGATGCAAGATGCACAGACGATATATATTAAAAATTCATTGACATTGACACCCAAATTTTCTAGTTTGCAGTTTTTGTTTGCAACATATTACTCGAAGACAAATCATTCTGAAAAAATAGACAGTTGTATTAATTTATGTATTCAAATAACAGAGAGAATTTACACAAGAGCACATCCATTATTCAATGAATTAGTCTTTAAAATTGCCAATCTTTATTTTGAAATAGAAAAATATAATGTAGCTGAGAATTTATTGGAAATTTCTAGGAAAAATTATAATAATGAATTGAGTAAAAATGAGTTTGATTTAGTAAAGTTAAATATGCTTCAAGCTTCTATTTATTCTAAGAATAATTTAAATAATGAAAGTATCGCCTTGCTAGAAGTTGCTAAATCAATTATTGAAAAAAAGACAGGTAAAAAGAGTGCTCAGTATTTAAAGACTATCCATGACTTAGCAATCAATTTTGAAAAAGCAAAAAATTATAAAAATGCTGAAAAAAATTGGATTGAATATTTTAAAATAAAAAATAATCTCTTATTAGAGGAAACAAATTATTTGACTAATGAAGAGCTAGAGCATTATACTGAAGAATATGCAAATGAAATTAATAAGTTGAATTCAGTCATTTATCATCGAGCTCACAATGAGACTGAGTATGACAGATTATTAAGTTTAAGTTATAATGCAAATTTAATCTACAAAAGACTTTTATTGAATTCTTCCAGTCGTCTATATAATCTATTTGCAGTCCCTGAATCAGTTTTAAGGATAAAAGAGGAAATTAATAATTATCAAAAAAAATTAGCTACTTTCTACACAAACAATAGCTCCAAAAAAGATGAAATTAAGTATATTGAAGATCTAGTTAGGACTAAGGAAAAGTCTTTGGTAAAATACTTATCAGAATATTCTGATGATAATTTAGCTGTTGATTGGAAAGAGGTGAAATCAGCTTTGCATGAAGGAGAAATGGCTATTGAATTTATACATTTTCCATTATTGTTTCCCAACATGCAAGATAGCATAATATATGCTGCCATAATATTGAAATATGGTGATAATAAACCAAATTTTATTTCACTTTTTGAAAAAAAAGAATTAGACTTTATACTTACAAATAAAGGTGAGTTTAAATCTGAGTATGTGAATAGCTTGTATGGTAGATCCGATCGAGGTCTTGCCCCTACGGAAAAGAATCAAAAGAGTATTTATGATTTAATATGGTATAAAATAGATTCAAGTGGTTTAGACAAAATAAATACTGTGTACTATTCACCCTCAGGACTATTACACAGGATAAATCTGGCGGCTATTAAATATGGAAAAAGAAATTTTCTGGATGAAAAATATCAATTTGTCAACTTAGGAAGTATGAAACAACTTATTCCTCAAAAAAAAGAAAAAATTTATACAAATAAAGATGCAATCCTCATTGGAGGAGTCGATTATAATCTAGACACAATTAATTATGCATTAACCAACAAAGCATATCAAATTCCAGATACATTAAAGATACTAAAATCGGAATATATGTCTGTGGAGGAGATAGTTGCAACAAGAAGCAATAATGAAGAATGGGATGCTTTGGAAGGCACCTCACAAGAAATTAAAAATATTTCACAACATCTGAAGAATAATCAATACTTTGTAATTTCACTTTCTGGACAGGCTGCTAGTGAAGAGCGGTTTAAAGCAATTGGTATCAATACAACATCTCCACGCATATTGCACATAAGCACACACGGATTCTTTTTTGATAAAAATTCAAATCCCCAAAAAAACGACAATGAACACCAAGCTATTTTTACAAAAAGTGAAAACCCATTATGGAGATCAGGATTGATAATGGCAGGAGCAAATTATGCTTGGCAAAATAAAGTTCCTTATGGAAATTTTGAAGATGGAATATTAACCGCATACGAGATCGCACATATGAATCTTTCAAATACTGAACTGGTGGTTCTCTCTGCCTGTGAATCCGGATTAGGAGACATCAAAGATAGTGAAGGTGTATATGGTCTTCAACGAGCGTTTAAGATAGCTGGTGCAAAATACATTATGATAAGTCTATGGTCGATACCTGATGAATCAACTCAGCAATTGATGACACTATTCTATAAATTTTGGATGGAATCCCAAATGCCGATACATTTAGCTCTAGAATCTGCTCAACGTGAAATAAGAAAAAAATATTCAAATCCTTTTTATTGGGCTGGATTTGTGATCATGGAATAAGCCATGTTTATTTTTAAACTTATATTTACACATATATTTAAGTAATACTTAAGTGCTGGATAGAATAATTTTAAGATAGTAATTTCATTTCACTTTATTCTCTTTACTATTATATTTTAGAATATTAAATCTTGACCATATTTCTATGATTTTGCAAATATGGAAGAATAGAAATTATTTGAAGTATAGCTCACAGCCTACAGTTATAAAAAAAATTCACATTAGTATAATTTTAAGTGAAGGCTGAACTATAGGCAGAAAAAATAAAATAATTGAATTAGGAGGGTACTTTTATTAAGAAGATCACTCTTCTAAGAAAAATAGAATATGAAATTATATAAACCCTGTTTAATGACCATTTTGCTTCATTTGCTCATACTCACAACTTTAAAAAGTCAAGTAAATTTAGATTCAAACTTTTTTAAAGAAAGGGAGATAATACATATTAAAATAGATGAAAATAATATGCTAAGATTTTCGGAATACCTAAATAAAAAAGATTTAATTCCTTTACATTATACATATAATAACTGCAGTAATAACCACATTTTAAACAATATATTTCAAGAGAAAAATATACTACGAAATAAAAGAAGAAATGCTTTAGGATGGGGAGCTGTGGCTGTTGTATTTGCTACAAGTGGATTTCTTTATCAAGAAAAAGAGTTCCTTGATTTTACTGGACCATTTTTAGTTTTTATTGGAAGTTTATCAGCGACAATTTCATTTATACCACTTACAAAAAGTTTTATATCTCAGCACAGATTAGGGAAAAAAGTTGAAATAGCAAAGAAATTTAAGGCCCTGAATTTTTAATAAATTTAAAATTAGAACAATCTTATTATTATAATAAATAATTAAATTATTGTGTAAATATATTTTTAATCTATAAAAAGTAAAAAATGAAAAAGAGTGTTTTTGTAAAAATAATTTTTCTTTTAGCCACGATTTCACAAAGCTGTGTTGCGCCCGTCAACTCGCTTTTTGATAATGCAAGTATGCTTGAAAAAAGAGCTTCAAAAATCCAAGGAAATGTAAGTCATTACAGAGGAGCTGGAAATGATGTCGAGAAGAAATGGATTGATGAGGGTTCAAATACAAATATTGGACTGGCCTATACTTATGGACTTTCTAATAAAGTTAATCTTGCTGCAAGATATGAATTTTTAAATGGCAGAACGTATGAAGATAATAGCTTTGGTGCATATGAAAGTTACAAAAACATTGGGCATTATTTGTCTGTTTCTGCTAAAATAAGAATCAAGGATAAAAAAATGGCAGTTTTGATTCCAGTAGAATTTTATTTTTTATCAGCAGGTGATGAATCTATAACAACTCAAACTGCTTCTCCCCAATTTATTTATACTTATGAAATAATTAGTTCAAAGTTAGATGTAACTATAGCACCTAAAATTGTGATTCCATTAAGTGAAGCCTTTACAGAGAATGATTACATACCATTTACAGGACTTAATATTGGACTAGGGTTAAGCAAGAATTTATCTAAATACAGTCTGCGACCTGAGCTCGGGATATTGTTCAATCCACAAAGCATATCAGGTTTTAACTATAATTTTGGATTCGGATTTACAGCAAAGCTATAGCCTTATTTTTCTAAAATTGATTTGAATTTAAATTAATACAAGTACAAATTTCAACCTTTCAAATTTATCTTAAGTACTGCAGAGAATATGAGGTTAAAAATTTTTCCTGAATTAATCTGGTTTCCCTTTTCCATTTAAAATAAATTAATTTTCATTTAAGGGGTACTTTTATTGTTATAAATTCTCTATTAAGTAAAATCTATAATATGAAAAAAATAATCTTATTCACACTTCTTTTGAGTTCAAGTATTTTACTGATTGCTCAACCCCCAATATATTTAACTCCCAACAGAGGATCATATATATTCAATGCTCCTCCTGATTTTCAGGTATTATCTACAAATTATACTTGTACTGGAAAATTTACTCCAAAAATGTTAGCAAATAGTACTTATACTAGCTATGTATGGAAGTTTGGAAATGGTAGTCAAGCTACAGGATTTAATCCGCCAGTTCAGAATTTTCTGGAAAGAAAGTCATACCCTTGCAGTCTTACTATTAATAATAATGTTGCTTACAAAGTATTAAAAACACTGCGAATTAATTCAACTAATGATACTTGGTATAATTGGCTTACAGATACAAAACCAGATTATTACTTTGAAATGTTCTACAATAATCAAAAAGTATTTGTATCCAATTCATATGATGATAGGAATGCTCCTGTAAGTTTTACATTTCCCGATGGCATATTAATTCAACAAGACTTACGACTTGATATTTATGATTATGATGGTGAGTTTAATGCTGATGATTTTCTTGGCTCGATTATTATTCCAGCCAATTATGCTGGAGGAAATATTTCAAATGTTGCCTCTAGTTTAAGTATTGACATCACTACAGCTTCAGTGACTACAAGTACCTATAAGTTCAATATCGATGTGCTAGATCCCGTAGCAAACATAATAAGTTCACCAGTGGATTGCTATAACTTTAAATTAAGTGCAAGTGGATTTGCTTCATATAAATGGAGCACAGGAGCCACGACTTCTGAGATCATTGTTCAGTCTGGAAAATTTGCAGTAACGGTAACTACAGCTGATGGTTGCGTCGCGACAGATACAATTACTACAAATACTACCTTACCAGCTTTGCCTACCATAGATTGTACTTCTTCAGCATTATATTGTGGAAATTATTCTACTTCCATCCAATGGTTGGATAAAAATAAAATTGCAATTACAGGACAAACTAATCAGCAATTTGTTCCAAAATCCAATGGCATTTATTATGTTCAATATAGACATTCTACTTCTTGCAACTTAATTTCTAAAGGAGTCTCATGGCCAGATTGCAAATTCATTGTGGCCAATGAAGATCATGTTCTAGAGCTAAATGAGTCTTCAAACATTTTCTACCCTATTCCTACTCACGGAGAATTAAACATTAGCTATAAACTTAAGCTACAAAAAAATGCTGAGTTCAGTTTATTCTCAATGGATGGAAAATTAATCATGAAAAAAATATTAACTTCTCATCAAGTCGATTTAGAAAATACAGAAAATGGAACTTATCTCGCTATTCTTAAAAGTTACAATATCGTTTATAAATCTAAAATAATTATTCTCGAATAAGGAATAAATCCACCACTTATAGCCAAAATGTAGCTCTACATTTTGGCTATTTTAATTTTAAACAGAAAGTCGAATAGAATACATTTGAATCTATAATAAGTCCTAAAAACATGCAATCAAAGTTTCCATTCATACTTATAACAATTCATTTTAATAAAAACAAAATTAACAATTCAAATATTTGACAATAAAAGAATCCATAACAGTACAACTGACAATAACTTACTGAGCAATTACATGCAATACAAAACAAACCCACATGCAAAGTATATACCATGTTTTCATATTAAAAAAAATTAAACTATTAAAAAAAAAATTCTCGTGAAGCTTCAAGTGGGTAACGAATATAAACGGTGCTTCGCTGCTTTTGTGTGATAATACTGATTACGAAGACAATGATTTGTTCCAACGTAGGTCAGCATATTAATACCATTACTTCTTATTGATTTATCTACACCTTGCAGAAAATAAATTCCTTTAAAAATTGATTTATAATTATCACCTAAAAATTACGAATTTCGTGAATGTCTATTTCATTAAGCTGTTTGATTTAAAGTAAATAAGTAATTTGTTCAATTGCTTTCAGTGGGTTACGAATACCTCCATTCCAGAATTTATCCTATAGGGCAGTTGCTTTTGATTTTATTGTCGAAGTGAACATGTTATTTTAATTTCTTTATAATCGTATTTTGTAATAATGATTTCATTTGTATAATCGCCATTTTATTGAGTTGCATAAGTCGTTCTGGCTGCGATAATCCGTTATGAATCAGCACTGCATTTATACTTTCCATATTGGATAGCACTACCAGTTGTTCTATGGTGGCATCATCTCTGATATTACCCTTCTGGTTGGAGTTTTCGGTACGCCATTGTATTGCGGTTTTACCAAAGAGTGCCATATTTAATAAATCGGCTTCATCAGCATATACCAAATTGGTTTCCTTTTGCCCCAGTAATTTTGGGATAATGACTTCTTTTATGGCATCAGTATGAATTCGATAATTTATTTTAGTCAGTGTTCTTTGCAAATTCCAATTTAGATGGAGTCTGTCATTCTCGATTTCTTTTAGTCGTTGAAATTCTTTAATGATAAACAATTTGAATTCGATAGAAATCCAAGAAGCAAATTCAAAAGCTATGTCTTTATGTGCAAAAGTACCACCATATCTACCAGATTTTGAGCTAATACCGATAGCATTAGTGGTTTCAATCCATTTTTTGGGTGTTAATACGAAACTGTTTAATCCAGCTTGTTTTCTAAACCCGTCGAATTCGACGGGTTTAAAATTTTCGTTATACATCATTTCCCAAAAACCTAATAGTTCAATAGTATTTCTGTTTCTTAGCCAATTTTTTATAATGTCATCTGAATTATTAGCATCTTTATACTTAGCAATATCAGTAAGTGAAATATATTCACTTTCGTTGTTTTGAAATATCGTAATATCAGTTCCTTTTACGTTAATTGTTTTACTTTTGGCCATATTATACAGCAATTAATTTTTCAGTAAACAATAAAATTTCAGCAATTTTTGAAGGACTGAAAACACCTCTTATTCCTAGTAGATAAATTAGTGTAAATGATTTATTCAATATCTGGGCTTTTTATAACATCAGTAAGCAAATGTAGACTTAAAGCAATAAATGAGCAAGTTTTTAAATAGATATATTTTAACTGGTTGTAATCATGCTTGCTGTGCATTTACTTATTTTATTAAAAAAAATTCTGTAATTATTAAAAAACAAAGCACAAATAGCTAAACAATATATCACATTTTTTCATTTTATTTTAAGAACAATTTAAAATAATTCAATAAATTTATATTTGTAAATGAGCAATTCAAACGAAAGTAAATGTCCTTTCCCACATGGACAGATGAAACAAACAGGCGGAACTGGAACGTCCAATAAGGATTGGTGGCCAAACCGTCTTAACTTAAATATTTTGCGTCAGCATTCAGAACTTTCCAATCCTTTGGACAAGGGATTTAATTATGCTGAAGAATTCAAAAGCGTAGATCTTGCTGCTTTGAAAAAAGACATCTATAGTCTAATGACCACTTCGCAAGATTGGTGGCCAGCAGATTATGGACATTATGGACCACTTTTCATTCGTATGGCATGGCATAGTGCGGGAACCTATAGAATTTCTGATGGACGAGGTGGTGCTAGTACTGGAAACCAGCGATTTGCTCCTGTGAATAGTTGGCCAGATAATGGGAATTTGGATAAGGCGCGTTTTTTACTGTGGCCGATCAAACAGAAATATGGCAATAAAATTTCTTGGGCTGACTTGATGATCTTGGCTGGAAATTGTGCACTAGAATCTATGGGTTTCAAGACATTTGGATTCGCAGGTGGTAGAGAAGATATATTCGAGCCAGAACAGGACATTAACTGGGGAAATGAAGTTGAATGGTTGGGTGACAAACGATACAAAGGAGACAGAGAATTGGACAATCCATTAGCTGCTGTTCAAATGGGTCTTATTTATGTAAACCCAGAAGGACCT
>Ga0138256_10001648_pt1 | contig 24073 bp, 22 predicted proteins | sample KNB2016incub_MG_FD_105486 | JGI IMG/M metagenome (GOLD analysis project Ga0138256, IMG submission 105486) | Active sludge microbial communities from wastewater in Klosterneuburg, Austria - KNB2014incub_MG | ecosystem: Engineered > WWTP > Activated sludge > Unclassified | place: Austria... | reverse complement strand
TGTACATGGTAACAATACGATAGGGGTCAATGGGTCATTACTTGCAACACCAAGATTTGCATAATATGTTCCTGCAGGTAATCCTGTAGTCTGGAAAGTAACAACTGCATTTGAAGTATTTCCTGCACCTACTGTATCTGATACGGGAGCTACACTGATCCATGAAGGAAGAGCATTTTCTCCACCCCACTGAATTGCATTTGCAATGATCTGAGAACTTTCAGTTGAAGGTGAGAAATAATCGAAAGCGATAAAGATTGCTTTACCTGAACCATAGTAACGGTAAGAAACAACATCACGACCGCTTGCAGTCACAACTTGTACTTTATCAGGATTAGTTAAGTTCATAGAGAATGTAGCACTTGGAGGTGCGAATGAATTTCCTACAAGACCTGCAGCAAGTGGATGTGCAGGAAGTACAATATCTACATCCGTGAAAGTAGAAAATTCATCCTGGCCATAAGTTCCTGAGAATACTCCTGTATTGAACATACAATCTGATTCTGAAGAATAAGATCCAAGGAAAATTACTGAACCACCATTGTTAAGGAATTGCTGAATTACCGGAGCAAGAGCTGCCCAAGTAGAACTAACACCTGTCTCTTGTTCAGGTATCAAAAGAACATTTTGTCCAATCAATAAACCACTTAAGATTCCAGGGTTTGTAGTCGCTGTTGTTGTAAGTGTATAACCTGTAAACACAGAATTGATCGCATTGATCGTACTAGGATATTCTGCAAACTGATCTGTACCATATGTCATTGCCAGAACTTTTATTGCTCCGACATTTGAACCATCAACAGTATAGACCAATTCTCCACCTGCAATATTGCTTATGTCTAACGGGAATGCAACTGAATCGCCGCAAGCAGCACTGATGCTGAAACCTGTTTGAGCAACATCGATCTGAGGTGCCCCTTGAACAGTCAGAGTTTGTGTGATTGTATCTGATTCATTACAAGTAAATGCAATCAGAGTTACTGTGTACGTTCCTGCAGCAGCATATGTATGTAATGGATTCTGACTACGTGCAGTATCACCATCACCGAAATCCCAAAGCCATGAAGTTGGTCCTCCTAAAGAAGTATCCGTAAAAGCAACGTTCACACCTAGTGGCGGCGTAACATCGCCTATGACAAAACCTGCATTTGGTGCAATGCTTGGTGCAATAACTGAAGTCCAGTTCACTTCAAAACCTGAAGATACAATTGAAACGTCAGAACGCCATTCTATAAACATAGCTCCTGAAGTTGCAGTAACAGTGCTGGGCGAAGGCATAGTTGGACCATCTGCTTCAAGCAATAATATTCCGGTATTTGAAGTTCCATCGTATATTCTTAGAAAGTCAAAACCAGATTCCGTTGAAAATGAAACAACGTTCAATGTTATGCTTGTAGCACAACTTGGCTGTACTAAAAGTGAACAGTCTTCGTTTACAAGATAGTCTCCGGTTGGACCACCGGTATCATAAAGTGTACCGCTCGTGTCCGTAGTAGACGTGATTGAGCAAATGTTGTATACTCCTTGTGAGAAGGCGCTCGTTTGGCCTGCGATCACTAAAGCAAATACAACTAAAACATTAAGTAGTAGTTTTTTCATAGCAGTATGAGTAATTTGGATGATATTTCAAATGTAGAACTTATTTTTCATATTTCAAGGGCGGAAACCCGTATTAACACTCATATTCCGATGTTTGTCCGAAATAACTTTACAGCTATTGCCAGTAAGATGATTCCGAATACTTTTCGCAATATGCTGATCCCTGCTGTACCAAGGAAGCGTTCCAGTCTGTATAAATTTCTTAAAACCACATAAACAAGCACCAAATTGAGGAAAATGCCTGATATTATGGTGATTGAGTCGTAGGCTGCTCTTAAGGAAAGCAAAGTGGTCATGGTTCCAGTTCCTGCTATTAATGGAAATGCTATCGGTACAATACTGGCCGTTTCCGGAATTTCATCTTTGTACAGTCTGATCCCTAAAATCATTTCAATAGCCAAAAAGAAGATGACCAGTGAGCCGGCAATGGCAAATGACTTGACATCGACTCCCAGAAATTTAAGGATTGACTCTCCCAGAAAAAGGAAGAGAATCATGATCAGAAGTGAAACGAATGTAGCCTGTTCGGCTTTTATATAGCCCACTCTTGACTTGACCTGCAAGAGCACAGGTATTGACCCTACTATATCGATGACAGCAAAAAGAATGGTCGAAACCGTCAGTATGTCTCGTAAATTCAAATCCATTTAGGGCTGGAAAAAATAGTTTGTTTTTCGATTAACAATGATACAAAATAAAAAAGTCCTGACTCACATCAGGACTTTTTTATTTTAACCATTTAATGCTTCTGCACCGGCAACGATCTCGAGGATTTCCCCGGTAATCGCAGCTTGTCGTGCTTTGTTATATGACAATCTTAATTCTTTAAGCAAATCTCCGGCATTATCCGTGGCTTTGCTCATCGCTGTCATCCGGGCTCCATGCTCGGAAGCATTGGAATCCAGAACTGCTTTGTATAACTGAACTTTTACAGATTTTGGAATCAAGTCTAATACCAGTTCTTCTTTCGCAGGTTCGAAAATATAATCGTTTACAGCTTTGCTTACATTAACAGTTGTCGGAGGTACGATCGGAAGTACTTGTTCAACCATTACTATCTGAACAGCTGCATTCTTGAATTGATTGTAAACAACTTCTACTCTGTCATATTCTCCTGCAGCGAAACTCTTCATAACGCCTTCAGCAATTTTAGATACCGCTTCGAAATTAATATTGGCATAAATTTCATTGTGATTACCGCCATTCAGGTTTCCCATTTTTGCAAAAAAGTCTGACGATTTTTTTCCGATACTCATCACTTTTACATTTCCTGACTGCGCCTGACTTGCATAATTTTCACGGATCATTTTGCTTATCGTACGATTGATGTTCGCATTGAACGCCCCACACAATCCACGATTTGAACTGACCGCAATGATCAATACTTTATTCACAGGACGAACAACAGAATATTGTCCACCAACACTTGAATCAAGTGAGCCGGAAATGTTTTCCATGATCTCGCGAAGTTTCGAAGCATAAGGTCGCATCATTACAATTGCATCCTGTGCTCTGCGCAGCTTTGCAGCACTTACCATTTTCATTGCCTTCGTAATTTGCTGTGTAGAAATTACTGAAGTAATGCGGCTACGTACCTCTTTTAAATTTGCCATGCTTATTCCTTTTTCAATCCTCCTCCGCCAAGGCGGAGAAGAAAAGAATTATGATTTATATTTTGGTGTTAACTCAGAAGCTACTTTCTCAAGTACACTTGTAACTTTATCATCGATCGCTCCTCCGCGGATTGCGTCAAGAGTCGGACGATGTTGTGCATCAAGAAGTCCAAGGAATTCAGTTTCGAATTCTTTTACTCTGTTCACAGGAACATCACGCAACAAACCTTTTGTTCCGCAATAGATAATTGCAACTTGTTTCTCTACTGTAAGCGGAGAATATTGTCCTTGCTTAAGAATCTCAACGTTACGTGAACCTTTATCGATCGTAGCTTTTGTTGAAGCATCAAGATCAGAACCGAATTTAGAGAAAGCCTCTAACTCACGATACTGTGCCTGATCTAATTTCAACGTACCTGCGATCTTTCTCATCGACTTGATCTGTGCATTACCACCCACACGCGATACAGAGATACCTACGTTGATGGCAGGACGAACACCTGCGTTGAATAAGTTTGCTTCAAGGAAGATCTGTCCGTCAGTGATGGAGATCACGTTCGTTGGAATGTATGCTGATACGTCACCTGCCTGCGTTTCGATGATCGGAAGTGCAGTCAATGATCCGCCACCTTTTACAAGATGTTTGATCGAATCAGGAAGATCGTTCATTGTTTTTGCAATTGCATCAGAGTTGATGACTTTCGCAGCTCTTTCAAGAAGACGAGAGTGAAGGTAGAATACATCACCAGGATATGCTTCACGGCCCGGTGGACGACGAAGAAGAAGTGATACTTCACGATAAGCAACAGCTTGTTTGGAAAGATCATCATAAACGATCAATGCCGGACGACCTGTGTCACGGAAAAATTCTCCTATGGCAGCACCTGACATTGGAGCAAAGAATTGCATCGGCGCCGGAGTTGATGCGGGGGCAGCAACGATCACCGTGTATGGCATTGCACCAGCTTCAGTAAGTGTCTTCACGATCTGCGCAATTGTAGAACCTTTTTGTCCTACCGCTACATAAATACAAAATACAGGCTGGCCTTTTTCGTAAAATTCTTTCTGGTTGATGATCGTATCGATGGCCACAGCAGTCTTACCTGTCTGACGGTCACCAATGATCAATTCGCGTTGTCCACGACCGATCGGAATCATTGCATCAATCGCTTTGATCCCTGTCTGAAGTGGTTCTGTAACCGGTTGACGGAAGATTACTCCCGGAGCTTTACGCTCGATTGGCATTTCGTAAGTGTCGCCTGTGATCGGTCCTTTACCGTCGATTGGATTTCCCAATGTATCGACAACACGACCTAACATACCTTCACCAACACGAATTGATCCGATCTTTCCGGTACGTTTTACAATATCACCTTCTTTGATGTCCGAAGAAACTCCAAGCAATACGGCACCGACGTTATCTTCTTCAAGATTCAGTACGATTCCTTGCAGGCCGTTTTCGAATTCGATCAATTCACCTGACTGAACACGAGTTAAACCATAGATACGGGCGATACCATCACCTACCTGTAATACAGTTCCTACTTCTTCGAGTTCTTTTTCTGTTTTGAACCCTGCCAATTGCTGTCGCAATATGGCTGATACTTCATCGGGTCTTACTTCTGCCATTTTTATTTAGATTTTATTTTGTTCGTTATAATTGAAACTGCTCTATTAATTATTGTTGCAGGTTTTCAGGTTTCAGGTTGGGTGACCTGAAACTTGTAACTAATTCTTTCTTACATACGGATTAGAAGAGAATGCCTGTGTAAGTTTGCGAAGCTCTGAAGAGATAGAAGCATCGTATTGTTTATCATCCATACGAAGGATAAATCCGCCGATGAGTTTGTTGTCGATCTTCTCTATCAATTCCACTTCTGAATTTGTGCTGTTACGGATAAGATCGTAAACTTTTTTGCGGAGATTATCGTCAAGTCCGACTGCAGAAGTGATCTCTGCAGTCTGAATGTTCTTTAACTGCTTATATTTTGCAACGAATTCTTTTGCGATCTGAACAAGATATTTCTCACGACCTTTACGTGTTACGATCTCAAAGAAAGAGATAGTAAGCTTATTTACTTTGCCGTTGAAAATGCTGTTTAACACATTCATTTTTTTATCAGTGGCAATGATCGGATTCAAAAGCATCAATACTAAATCGTGATTCTGTTCGCACACAGTTATGAATAACTTCATATCATCGCTGACAGCATCCACTACTCCATTTTCTTTCGAAAGCTCGAGTACTGATTTAGCGTATCTTTTTGCAACTTGTATATCTACCATTTGTCTAAACTTAGTTGATGAAAATTGTTTTCGTTATTAGTTAAGCGAAATATCTTTCATCAGATTATCCATCAAAGTCTTTTGTTTTTCGTCGTTGCTTAATTCCTGACGAAGGATCTTCTCAGCAATTTCAATCGACATAGCAGCAACCTGATTTTTCAATTCAGTGATTGCAGCATTCTTTTCATTATTGATGGTCTCACGCGTAGTTGCAAGAATTTTATTTGCCTCCGCCTGAGCTTTATTTTTTGCTTCAGATACAATAGCATCTTTTGTATCACGTGCTTCTTTTAACATAAGATCACGTTCTGCTCTTGCCTGAACAAGCAACTTTTCATTGTCAGCTTGTAAAGCTGCCATTTCTTTCTTTGCTTTTTCTGCAGCACTTAATGCATTTGTGATAGAATCTTCACGTTCTTTCAACGACTTCATGATTATCGGAAAAGCAAATTTTCCCAGGATAAACATTAAGATAAGGAATGACAAAGCCATCCAAAAAATAAGTCCGAACTGTGGTTTTATTAATTCCATTGTATTTTGATTTTTTTCTTTTTAATGAATTTACTCTTTAACTCCCGAATGGATCCTTTACAGGATAAAAACATGCTCAACCAACCGTTGAGCATGTTTTTAATTTCTTACTTGAAGGTAACAAGAAGACCTACAACCATTGCGAAGAAGGCAGCACCTTCCACAAGAGCGGCTGTAAGGATCATGTTGGCGCGGATGTCGCCACTAGCCTCAGGTTGACGAGCGATTGATTCCAATGCAGAACCACCGATACGACCAATACCAACACCTGCTCCTAGAGCAGCAAGTCCGGCACCTAAAGCAGCAACACCATAACCAAGACCAAGGTTTCCGGCTACTTCTTGAAGGAGAATTGAAGATAACATAGTAATTATTATTTAAGGGTTTAACTAATTCAAATGATAAGGGCTTCTTCTACATGAGCATCTTGACCATGGTGATCGTGATCGTGCTCTTCAATTGCTGCTCCGAAATAAATTGCAGAAAGCAATGTGAAAACAAAAGCCTGTAAGAAGGCAACTAATAATTCAAGCACTGTCATGAAGATGACAAAGCCGACTGATACTATCGATACGCCGAATCCTAATCCTGTATTCATTTCACCGAAGATGAAAATGAGCGAGAAGAATGACAAAGCGATAATGTGACCGGCAGTGATGTTTGCGAAAAGTCGAATCATCAATACGAAAGGACGTAAGATAACTCCAAGCAATTCGATAGGAGTCAACAACACCAATACACCAACCGGTACGCCCGGCATTGCAAAGATGTGTCTCCAGTAATGTCTGTTTGCTGAGAATGTTGTGATCAGGAATGTTATAACAGCAAGCGTCATTGTTATTGCAATATTTCCTGTAACGTTTGCACCAAACGGCATGATCGGGATCAGACCTAATAAGTTGTTAATCCAGATAAAAAAGAAAACAGTAAGTAAATACGGCATGAAACGCGCATAGTTTTTTCCGATACTTGGTTTAGCGATTTCATCACGAACAAAAACAACAAGTACTTCGATCAATGACTGAAGACCTTTCGGTGCCATTCCTTTTCTTCTTCCATATGCTTTTGCAACTGAAAGAAAAATTACCAGCATCAGGATCACACTGACTAAAAGTGCAAATACATTTTTTGTAATTGAAATATCGTACGTAGCAGCAGTCAATTCTTCATTAACAGTTGCAGAATGTGCATCTGTTACTTCTGTTTCATTCACTGCTTCGATATGGTTTTCGTGTAAACGATATCCATCGTATGTTTTATGTCCGTGCTCAAAACGACTTGACATAAACATTGAAAAGCCACGTTCTTTATTGTAAACTATAACTGGAAGCGGAACAGAAACAGAATGTTCTCCTTCTCCCATGATATGCCAGTCATGTGAATCTGAAATATGCTCTACGATCATCTTTCCGGCATCAAACTTTCCGGCTGCCTTAGGAGCATGTTCCTCATTTGCCAACACACTTGTTGTTGCAAAAAGGCAAACCAGCATTCCTATCAATTTTAACTTCATATATTCCACGTTTTGAATGCATTACACTGATTTGGGATCAGCGTTTTTTAAAGAGAGCGCAAAAGTAATATTTAAAGGGTTACTTACCAAAACTTACCGGGATTAATCTGATTTAACTGATTAATATGATTTCATTGTTCGTGCCTTAATTGGACCTAGTATTAATTAAGTGACTGTGAAAAAAAGGATTTTTACCGGGATTTAATGGATTTCGGGATTGCGGGATTCAATCCGGGAAATCCCAAAATCTATTAAATCCAGGTCAATACCCGGTCAAACACACCTTTTTGGTTGCATTCAAATCCTTCTGATTAAAATGTAATAAATAAGTTCCTGCTGAAAGACCGGACAAATCGAGTTCGGATTGGAGTGCGGGATTTTTGATGGAAAAAGATTTAATTAACCTTCCGGAAAGATCAGTGACTTGAACCAACAGGTTACTAGAAGCAGGATTTTTAGTTCCAATCCTTATAATACCTGTTGAAGGATTTGGGAAAATACTTATGCTTTCACCAAACAATGTATTCTCATCAATCCCCGGATTAGGGGTTGAGCAACCATTTGAAGTAATCAAAGTACTTCGCTGACTGGTAAGGGCTGCGTTCATTCTTGTTGATTGTCCATCGGTAAACATTACCATACACCTGTCGTCAACATAATCCATATAGTTCATGAACATCTCCCCGTTTGCATCGGAACCGCAGATACTAAATGCATTGTGTGGAATTGATGGACAATTGGAATTATCCATTTCCTGAGGTGGTGTATCTGAAATCAGATCGTTTCCACAAGTTGCATCGCCCCAGATATGACGTAATCCTAACCAATGACCAACTTCATGTGTTCCGGTCCGGCCATTGTCGTATGGTGGAGTTACATTTCCTCTGTATCCAAAATACTGATAGCCGATCACAACACCATCCGTATTTGCACTTCCTCCCGGAAACTGTGCATAGCCAAGCAGATCTGAATTTGCTCCACCCCAGTCAACAGACCATAAATTCAAGTAACGGCTTGGATCCCAGAAGGTCGATGGCTTCAATACCGTTTCGCAGTCTGACATTTCCCAATCCAGCCCGCCATAGAAGCGTTCTATACCTGTAGAAGGTTGACCGCCCGGAGTTTGTCTGGCCAGACAGAATTCTATCCTTACATCCGCCTGATATTGCCAGAAGGGATGTCCGGGCGTTAATGAATCATCATTCATCAGACGAAAATCTTCGTTAAGAGCTTCAATCTGCGAAATGACCTGATCATCGTCGATATTTGTTCCGCTTCCGATCGCTTCATTATCATGTATGACGTGCACTACTACAGGAATTGTAATTACAGCTCCTGAGGCGCGCTGCACTTGACCTTCACTTGCGATAATTTTACTGAAGGCATCTTCATAATGCTTTTTCAACAATGGGTCCTTTCCGGTTTGGTGATCGTAATTCTCCATTGTACCACAAGTTCGTTGTGCTTGTGTTTGAAAGGAAAAACAATATGTAATTCCCAATATGAGTAAAAGTTGACGCATGATAATTTATTTGTGGTTATACAATATAAGCTAATTTTCTTCAAATTAACAATATTTTAAAAAGCAGAATTCAATTCATAGAAAAAATCTATTCTTTCGAAGATATGGTGATTTATTCAGGCATGGATATTTATATCTATTAAAAAAACGATATATCATGAACAATCTATTGTACACAATTGCTGTAATTCTGATCATTGTCTGGGCATTAGGATATTTTGCTTTCAGTGCAGGTGGAATTATTCACGTACTGCTTGTCATCGCTTTGATTGCAGTCATTCTCCGGGTTATTCAAGGAAAGAATCCGGTTTAATATTAAAAAGAATTTTAAACAGAAAAAATTATGGAAGAAAACAACGGTTCATCAATTAAAATCATCGGCGCATTAGTAGTAGGTGCTATTGCCGGAGCTGCTCTTGGAGTATTATTTGCTCCTGATAAAGGTAGTTCTACCAGAAGCAAAATCATAGACGGTGCTGATGATCTTGCAAGAGAATTTAAACGTAAAATGCGTTCTAAAGCAAATGACCTGCGTCAGAAAGCGGAGGAACTTGAACATCTTGCAGAAGAAAAACTTGACGATCTTAAGACGGATATTAAGTCAAAAGCGACTGACTTTGTGAATTCAAAGTAAAATCAAAGCCGGAAGTTATCTTCCGGCTTTTTTTATTGTCTTCAGGTTAACAGGTTGCCGCTTTCCAAACCTGATAACAAAAATAAAACACTAAGATCACTAAGTTTTTGTCACAAGAGCACAAAGGGAGTAACGCTTGTGCTCTTGTGACAAAAACTTAGTGATCTCAGTGTTAAAATTTCAACCCGTTAACCAAAAAAAACAATCACTTACCATTTTCTTGACAAAAATCATCTTGCATCTTTTCTGAATAAATAATTTTGCTCTATTAAAACCAGACTTGTGAGCAAAACGATTTCTTACCCGAAGTTTGAATTAAAAGATACTCTTTCAAAAGAGGAAAAAGATTTTTTTAATGCAAATGGGTTCATTCATTATAAAAATTTTATCACACGTGAACGTGCGCAAACTGTTTCAGCAGCGATCGATGAAAAACAAAAAGTATTGATCTCGAAAGGAGTCAGTAAGATCAATGGTATTCCTATCAAATTCGGTGAAGACGAAAACAAACAACCGATCATTCAACGTTTCCCTTATACTTCACACAATGTTCCTGAAGTCGCTGCACTGTATGATGATTCACGTTTACAAAACCTGAAAGAATTACTTCCTGATGCCGGTTATCCGAGACGAATTGGGTTGAATGAAAAAGACGGTGTTGTTGCAAATCACTATGTGAACACTGAAACAAGTAATTACAAACAACTCGGCTGGCATACAGATGTTGCACGCGATTTTCTATTGGGAAAAGGTTTGTATCCAATGCTCAACATCGGTATTTATCTGACAGATTCCGGTCCGGAAAACGGTGGCCTCCGCACGCTTCCCGGTACTCATAAGCAAAATGCATTTCAAACTATGTTTAAAAAACTTCAGGTACTGAATACAAAAGAAGATCCGGATGAAGTTTCTATGGAAGCTGAATCCGGCGACTTGTGTATACATGATGGAAGATTATGGCATCGTGTTGCTATGTCGCCACACATAGGAGAAAAAAGTCATAGACGCGTGATGTATGTTTCTATGCTCTCCGGTCCTGCTGATGAAAGAAATAGTAAGAGTAAGACCCCGTTTTATCTGAGGTTTTTGAAACTGGCGAAATAATTAATACGAATTACTTTTTAACAAGCATCTTCGAAAACTGCTGCTTGCCATCGCTGACGATCTGAACGAAATAAATTCCTGATGGAAAATTTGAAAGAGAAAGTTTTGTCGTTGTTGTGGTAATCAATACGCTTTGAATTTTTTCTCCTAAAGAATTATAAATTACTGCGAAAGCATTTCCGGTAATTTCTTCACTCATGTTAATTGTGAATTCGCTTTCAGTTGGATTTGGAAAAATTGTGAAGTCGGAAAGTAGACTTGTATTTTCTATAGAGCTCAACGGACCTGAATTATACTTTTCAGTTATATTAACAGTATTGAAATTACGGGTGAGATAAATATCACAACTGTGATCAAAACTTATGAAGCCCGGGGTAGTATAGATCGAAGCGGTATCGTGCCATACAGTAACACCTGATAGGTCGGCTTTGTGAAGAAGAAGAATATTGTTAACCTGATCTAAATGTTGCGCTGAAAGCAAATACAAAGATGCATCACAAACTTCAAATTGCACAGCGCCACCGAAACCATCCTGAATCGCCATTGAATCGAATTCTGTGAAATATTCTTTCTGCCACTGTAGAGCTCCTGATGAATTGAGTTTACTTATCTGGTAATGTAAATTGTCCCAGGTACCTCCGGAATTAAAATAAGTAAAATTTGTTGCTACAAAAATTTCATTCCCGACAATTTCAAAGCCAACATTTGAAAGTTCAGCAGAATCTTTTTCAATTCCTTCCGACCATATCAGCGACCCTGATAAATCGTTATACTTTTCAACTTTTGGTTTAGTTCCGGAATGTCCGAGTGTATAAAAATTTCCGGACGCATCAATTGCAATTGAATGATTACTTGAATTTAATCCGTCATATGTATTCTCAAAAAGGTAATCCAATGTTCCACTATCATCAATCTTGAAATAATAATTTTTTACGTCGGTGCTATTTGAACCTGTACCAACACAGTAGATATTATTATTGTTATCAATTACAAAATCAGAAATCGTTTCTGATAGTGGATTCAATATTGTTCCGGTATCAGGCAACTCAATATGCCAGTCAAGCAATCCACCGGCAGTATCAAATTTTGCAAGACAAAAATCTTCCAGATCTGTCAGGTTGACAACAGCATTCATACCTACAATTAAATCACCGTTATTATCAAGCTTTGATTTAACAGGCTGAACAGAAAGGAAAGGTGTGATCCAGTATTGCTGCCATACTAATGAACCTTGATTATCGATTCGTTTGATCCGGACCTGCGTACCTGTTATATCGCTATATGCACCGATGAAAATTGCACCGTCATTTTCAATGGGAATAATATTGAAATATTTGTCATTGCAATCGAGAAGACAACTGTCATTTACATATTCCCACATCTTCACGCCATTGGCGTCATGTGCATAAAATACATAACTTGTAAATAACGAAAGTGCAGACTGTGTATAATTTACAGAGTAGCTGTTACCATTTCCATCGACAGCGAAACTTCTTGGATCTGTAGTTTGCGAATTAAGCAAAGCAGATGTCGTTGACCAAATCAAACGACTTTGAGCAAATGTTTCTGTGGAAACAAAAATGAAAAAAGAAATAATGAATAACAGGGCTTTTTGCATCTGACTAGATTAAGTGGGATAATAGAGTTGTAAAAAAAAGCGAATGCAAAGTTAATCTTAATTGCTTAGTAGCCAAAACGAAAAAAGGGCAACTCCTCATCGGAATTGCCCTTTTTAAAAAAAAATTATTTTTTTTAAAATTTGAATGATGCGCCTAAAGAAAGGTAAGCAACACCGTAACCAAGTTCTGCATGAAGACCGAAATTATCAGATATCATATATCTGGCACCACCGAAACCTGTGAAACCTACACCACCATAGCTGTATGTTGCGCGAAATGAAGGATCATCATTGGGATTATTTGTAGTATAAGAATCGCTGAACATGTTATATGATAACATTGCACCTAAATAAAGATCCCAAGCGTCGCTGTTAATATCAAAATGATATGCTCCACGAACACCTATGATTGTAAAGTTCCATTTATATTTATAATAATAAGAACCGAAATAATTATCTTCCCATGTATACGCTTTGTAGCCAAGGTAACCACCAAGTGACCAAACTCCATTTCCCAGTTCACCCATTCCATGATCAAATGCAACTGATAATCCAGGTGTTTGCGAGAAGCCTGTACTATATGATGTTCCAATCAAAGAGCTTCCTATACCAACACTTGCGCCCAGTATATTAGTTCCTTCATCCCAAACTTGTGCGTTGGTTGTTCCAAAAGTGGAAACCAAAATAATTCCTGCAACAGCAGTTGTTTTCAATAATTGTCTAATTGTTTTCATGTGATTGTAATTTATATTTTTTTATGGTTTAATTTTTCTAAAAGAGGAATATGCGTGCGGCCGCCTATTTGGTCGTAAATGTATGACTTATCTAATAAAATGCAAATTTCAAGTGAAATGTCATTTAATTATTGCAAACACGTTAATGACTGAAAATGTTAAAACTTACGCTTTTTTCTGTTTCATGGCCGTAACTACTTCAAATGCAGTAAATATGGCATAAGCTACCATGAATGAAATTATGAACGGGATTGCATTTGACCGATGTGTTAAAGCGTAAACCAGTATAACACCAAGATGAACAAACAACTTAATAGTAGTTGCTGCCATATAATAACGAATAAAATTTTGCGGCCTGCCCACAGAACTTTTAACAAGACCATAATGAAAAGAAAAAGAAATCACAGAATAATATATAAGAATCTGCCAACGCAATAATACTTCTGCTGCCGAACCACCAACAGTCAGAATAATTGCTGCACAAAATGCTATAACAAGAAGAAAGTAAAGAGAATATTGTTTCATGCTTTTTTATGAGTAAAAGTATCCGGAATTTAATGAGCATTGCTACTCACCACTTACTACTCACCACTTACTTTTTAAGAAAATCTTTTATGCTTAAATAAATCGCAGCGCTGACAGAAAGTAAACTCAATACAAGAGTACATACAGGAATTTTCCAACCCAGGTATTCATCTAATTTTACTCCACCGAAAACGCCCAATCCGATGATGACCATCATCTGCGTGCCCATTGATGCATAACGCATAATGGCATTTCTATCTTCAGGCGGTTTTTTCTTTGTTGATTTCGATTGATTTGTCGGCATCCTTAATGTCTTTAATGACCGGACCCATATTACATGATCCCGTAAATGTTGCACCTACTTCAACAACCAATTTACCGGTAACGATATCGCCAATCACTTTAGAAGACGATTTCAGAAAGAGTAATTCGGAAACAGCAGTCTTTCCTTTAATCACACCGGAGACATCAGCGTTTTGACTGTTAACATCGCCTTCCACCACACCTGTAGCACCAATTACTACTTTAGCCTTTGAAATGACATGGCCAATTACGGTTCCATCAATTCTGATATCACCATTCGAACGAATATCTCCTTCGATAACCGTTCCTGCTCCGATCAGATTGATCGAAGAATTTCCGCCTTCAACAGTTTTTGATGCAGGCATGTTCTCTTTGTTTCCTTTGTTGTTAAACATCTTGTCCCAATTTTAATAATTAATAAATGAACCTTCAAATTCCCCGTTTTCAGGTTCAGGATTACAAATATAGAATATAATTTGGTTTTAGTATGACGGCTAATTTAGCGGAATTTGCATCATAAATGGATAAAATGCGAAAGATCATCTTCAAAAAATTAATCAATCCGCTCAAAAACAAAATTTCTTTTAATAAACTTATTCAGAAAAGCACCTTTGGAGGTATAGCCTTTCATTCTTAAAAATATTTCTTCAGGCACTTCTCTATATTTATAGATCAATCCTGAAACAAATACAATTTTTAACTCTTTGGTTTCCGGATCATAATGATATGTTTTAATGACAGAAGATGGCATGTATAAATACAGAAAAAATAATGCCTTGATTCACTCTGACAAAACTAACGGTAAAAGTTTCTGTAAAAATCTTCGTACTCTTCAATTTTAGCCTGGCTGATCAGGGTAGCAAGATTATTTGCAGAGATAACATACTGATGGTACTCATCCGTACTCACGCTTCCATAAACATCATCATTATCATACAAAGTAGTATTGTAGGCTAAAGCATCCGCTTTATTGGTAAATGCCCTAAGGATAAAGATTTTATTCCGTGGTCCGAATAACAAGTCCTGCACCTGAATTGCTTTCGAGCCGAAATTTGTAGAATTGAAATTGGATAGCTTTGTTTTGAATCGGTTTGGTTCAATTGCACCGCCAATGTTCTGGAAAATTACCACTACAAAATGTGTCGTATCCGGATTGTAATTAAAAGCACTGACAGCAATTTCAGGGTCTTTCGGTCCGGGAACAGTACCGGTTGAAGGTGGCGGAGTAACTGTTCCTTTTGCATGAATTGCATCCAGAATTTCCTGCGCACGGTCTTTCACCGGGTGCTCTGCATTATTGCGGATCACTTCCAGTAACGAAGCTTCAAAAGTTGGTAATGGTTGTGTCTTACCAATTGCAAGTGCTTTCAACAATTCAAACTGTGGCGACAGAATGCTTTTTGGAAATTGTGAATCTGCTTGTGCCTTTCTCTGAATCACTGCCTGATATTCGCCGTTCAGGTATTTTCTGTACGTTTCTTCGTAGAATAATTCCAATTCTGTTTTACGGTTGGCTTTATCAGCTGCATAATTCGGATTACGGATGATCTCTGCATATTCAGTGTCTCCGTATTGTGAAAGAATAATGTTCTTGAAATAATCCGAACGTTCTTTGTTGATCACAGTAGCACCTGAAGTTGTATTGCTGCCAAAGTTACCGGCATACAACCGATACAACTGATAGTAACATTGCAAAGTATATTTACTATCAGGAAATCTTTTGATCAATATTTCAAAAGTTTCTGCCGCTGCTACAGGGTCATTCAATTGTTCACGATAGATCAATCCAACATTATAGTACGCTTCAATGATCTTCGTAGTTGACTTCTCAATTGATTCGGCATCTCCCGGAATGCTTTTCAGCATATCCGCTTTTCGTTTTTCAGCACTGGCTACAGCACCAAGTGTATCCTCTTTTGAAACTTCTTCAATTTGTTCTAGTTCCGGATTCTCTTCAGTTGTGCCGGCTGTTTGTTTATTGCTTCTTCTCCAGTTGTCTTCTAAAATTCTGTCACCAAATTTTTTCACAAATTCATTCATACCAAGACCAACCGACTGAATATTGTAAAAATACCAGCTGGAACCTGTCTCTCGATTCATCTCATTAATTTTCTTCGGATCTGATTGCTGAAAGATCTGATTCGCCTGGCGTTCTTCATTGATCCTTTTCGTCTCCGCTGCTTCATTGGCAAGAACCTGATCAACCATACGCTGTCTTTCTTCAGGTGATAATCTTGCTAGCGTCTGAAGACTGTCTTCATTCTCAATCACCCGTAAATTTTTTACGAGTTTTGTCAGACTGTTTCGTCTGTTCAATATTTCTGTGTAATCAGGATAATCGTTGGAAAGACTTGATGTGGTACTATCGTAATAAGCTTGCGCCTGAATGTACTCTCTTTTTGCAAAAGCTATTTTTCCTAATTCAAGATATGACAGTCCTTTCTGATTCACATTTGCCAGACTTGAACGTATCGACAAATTCAAATTATCAATTTGCCCGACTTCGTTGCCTTCATTTTTTTCTAAACCGGCCAAAGCATAATAGATCTGATCCAGATAATCTTTATTCTTCGGATCCGATTTCATTCTTTCCAATTCTTTCCGGACAGTAAGATTGTTTCCTGAAGTTCCATCAGAGCAACGCGCACGATTCAAGCGAGCATTGAATCCAACTTCATACTTCGGATTCATTTTGATCACTTTTGTATAAAGATCAAAGGCTTGTTTGAAATTTCCTTTTTGCTGATGTAATTGTCCGAGTATAAATAACCAACGAATCTTCGTGTCACGCTTTTTTACCAATGCAGCAGCGCGTGTTAAATGATCGATGGCTTTGTCGTAATTTTTTGTCTGGAGATAGAAATCAGCATTCACTGCTTCAAGTTCCCACTTACTGCTCTTAGGAAAATCGCCTTGATTGCGAACAAAGTCAAGCTTCTCTTCTGCTTCGCGTAATTGCGTTAGTTCTAAATATGTTTTAGCCAGCCACAAAGATCCTAAATGACGTCCGGCTTCTTTTCTGTAAGTTGATTCTACATACTTAAATGTTTCAATCGCTTCAAAATAGTCGTGTTTGAAAAACTGACATTTTCCATACAACAAATGGTTGTCGTCAATCCATTTCTCCGAATCCGGTTTTTCATTTCCACGTTTATCGATGATCGTATGTCTTTCGATCACAGTCTTAGTCCGTTTCATAGCATCTTCCAACTGCGGATAAATAGCCTTTGCTTTTGTAGCATCAGCATATTGGAAAACTGATAAAATACGGTCGTAATGATCTGTATGCGACTCCGCTAATTTATCTGTGGCCTCTTCAAGTTTTAATCCGGCATTATAATAACCATTATAATGTGCGCTAAGATTATGGAAAGTCCTGGTAATCAACGAGTCCTTCGTATTTGAGCACGATGACCACGCCATTACCAGTGGCAACAGCGCAACAAGGCCAAACCTTGCCGTTCGACGAAAAAGATGATCAGGAATCATTGAATTGGGTATAACTGCAAATTTGCGAAAATATTTTAAAAATCCAATGGAATTTAGTGAGTGGTCCGTAGTAATTAGTGAGTAGCAAAGCACAACTTAAATCAGCTAAAAATCAAGACGCACCAGGTTATTAAAATTAACAAATCATTTTGTAAGCCGCTTGTAATGTGAGCTTTAAAACTCAATCGACTTGACTTGAAAAGAGTAATTAGTTTCAAGATTTTTACTTTGCTACTTACACTTACTACTTACAACTCACCAATTCAAGTAGTCACCCTTGAAATACGCACAAAAAAAAGTAGCTTGCACCTCCTTTAAAAAATGAAGTTCCGAGATTTAAAATACATCCGCAAACTGCGAGGCAAGTTTCGATTGGTCATTATGAACGACGAAACGTTTGAAGAAAAAGCTTCTTTTAACTTGCGACCGCTTAAGGTTTTTGTTGCAACGGGAATTGTTATCATTTTACTTATTACAATCACAACTTTCATAATAGCATTTACGGGATTGCGGGAATACATTCCCGGGTATGCAGATCTGAAAACTCAGCGCCATGTTTATAATATGGTATTAAAAACAGATTCCCTGCAGGCTGAGATCGATAACAGAAATGCATACATTGAAAATATCAGGAATGTAATTAATGGGACTTTACCGAATGATGATACTGCAAAACAGAAAGAAGGTGCAACAAAGTATGATACCATTCATCATCTGAATCGTTCGCAATCGGATGAAGAATTACGAAAACAAATTGAAACACAGGATGCATATTCTTTGACAGAAGGATCTGCTTCTATCAGAAATAGTATAAAGAGTTTTTTATTTTTTCCGCCATTAAAGGGAAGTATTACAAACCGGTTTGATCCGGTAACCAAACATTATGCAATAGACATTGTTTCGAATCCGAATGAAGCCATTAAAGCAACTCTTGACGGCACAGTGGTTTTCGCTAACTTTACTTCGGAAACAGGATATGTCATAGGTATACAACATTCGAACAACCTCTTCTCTCTTTATAAACATAATTCAGCTCTTTTAAAAAAGGCCGGTGATTTTGTAAAAGCCGGTGATGTTGTTGCAATTATCGGAAATTCGGGCGAACTTAGTCAAGGTCCACACCTGCATTTTGAATTGTGGTTCAACGGTACTCCGATTGACCCGATGCAATTTGTAGCATTTTAATTTTCATACTCTATATGGCATTTCTTCCACTACTCAGCAAACCGCTTGCATCGTATATGACGAAGCAAACAATGCTATGGTCGAAAAATGCGGCACTAATGCAAAAGCGGATCTTCGAACAGTTGCTTACAGGGAGTAAAACAACATCGTTTGGAAAAGATCATTGGCTGTCTTCTGTGAAATCGTATGAATCTTTTCGTGAACAAGTTCCCATTCGTGATTACGAAGATTTCAAAACTTATATTGAACGAATAAAACTCGGCGAAGAGAATGTTCTTTGGCCCGGAAAGCCGCTGTATCTTTCAAAAACTTCAGGTACTACTTCAGGTGTAAAATATATTCCGCTTACACGTGCCTCCATTCCTAATCACATTAACTCTACAAGGAATGCATTACTAAGTTACATTCATGAAACCGGAAAAGCAAAATTCCTGAATGGTAAATTGATCTTCATTTCCGGAAGTCCTGCATTGGAAACAATCAATGGAATTCCTGTTGGCAGGCTTTCAGGAATTGTAAATCATCATGTGCCTTCTTACCTCCGCAGAAATCAACTGCCGACTTATGCCACAAATTGTATTGAAGACTGGGAAAAAAAAGTAGATGCAATTGTTGAAGAAACCGTAAGTCAGAACATGACACTCATTTCCGGAATTCCGCCTTGGGTACAAATGTATTTTGATAAACTTACTGAGCGCACAGGAAAAAAGATCAAAGATATTTTTCCGGATTTCGACTTGTTCATTTATGGTGGAGTGAATTATGAACCATATCGTAACAAACTTGAACAGAGTATCGGTAAAAAAGTTGACAGTATAGAATTATATCCGGCTAGTGAAGGATTTATTGCCTATCAGGATAAGCAAAATGATCCGTCGTTATTACTAATGGTGAACTCCGGAATTTTTTACGAATTCATTCCTGCGAGTGAATACTGGAATACAAATCCGACACGCATTTCACTGAAAGATGTAGAACTTGGAGTGAACTACGCAATCATCCTGAATACGAATGCAGGGCTCTGGGGATATAGTCTTGGCGATACTGTAAAATTTGTTTCAAAAGATCCATACAAAATTCTTGTAACGGGTCGCATCAAACATTTTATTTCTGCATTTGGCGAACATGTGATTACAGAAGAAGTGGAGAAAGCATTGATGCATGCAGCACAGCAACAACATGCAGAGATCGTTGAATTTACTGTTGCGCCGCAGGTAACTCCTGAAAACGGTTTGCCATATCATGAATGGTTCATTGAGTTTGCAAAGCTTCCCGACAATATGGAAAAGTTTGCAGCAGCAGTTGATGATAGTCTGCAGCGCCAGAATATTTATTACAAAGATCTCATCTCCGGAAATATTTTACAGCCATTGAAGATAAGACATCTTCGTAAAGATGCATTTATTTCTTTCATGCGTTCACTGGGAAAACTAGGTGGACAGAATAAAGTTCCGAGGCTGTCGAATGACAGGAAGTTAGCAAATGAACTAGAAAAATTTTTATAGTGCTTTTAGAGAAAAAAGTCGCTTTTATGAGGTTTTATTTTTCTTTTTTTGATTGTACTTTTGCCTTTAATGTATCTTCAAAATATTGAAACAAAAATTTACGAAATCAGGGGTCAAAATGTTATGTTAGATTTCGACCTTGCAGAACTGTATGAAATTCAGACTAAGAATCTTAATCTCGCTGTAAAAAGAAACATAAAACGATTTCCAAATGATTTTATGTTCCAATTGACAAAAGATGAATGGAAAAGTATGAGGTTACAATTTGAAACCTCAAAAGGCAGAGGAGGAACAAGATATTTACCTTATGCATTTACTGAACAAGGTCTTGCAATGCTAAGTGGAATATTAAATACCGACAAGGCCATTAATGTTAACATTTCAATTATGAGAGTCTTTGTCTTCATCCGAAAATATGCGATAACACATAAAGACTTAACTTCAAAATTATTGGAGCTAGAGCATAAATACAATGGGCAGTTTGAAGATGTTTATGAAGCCTTAGAATATTTATTAAAACAGGATTCTCAAGTAATAAAACAGAATGAAAGAACAAGAATAGGATATAAATAATTTACAAATTTACTTATTGTGCAATTTATTAAAACAAAATTCGGTTTGTTTTACCTAAATAACCTATGATTTAGACCTGTTCACCAAATAACAAACTAGTACTCTCCATAATATCAAATCGATTAATTACATTAGCTGAAATCATACTTCATGAAGACAAAATTATTCTTCGTCTTTTTCAACTTCTTAATGTTTTTTAGTTGTTTGTGCTTTGGTCAACATCAATCTACATGGGTGAAGACATTGCACTATGAGACTATGCCATCAACAGGTCAGACTCAAGATTCATTGTGGATAGGGCCACAAAAAATTGTTCGGGCATCTGACGAGACTTATTTTGTTCTGAACAAAGATGCCCCAGGTTATAGTCAATCGATTTATCATGTTGATAGTATGGGAAACATTCTTTCCTCGATACTTGTAGGTTACAGAACATCATCGACCGAAACGACAGCATCAAATTTATACGCCACACCCGACAGCGGCTGCATTTACCTTGAGACTTTTTCTTTCTTGTGGCCACCGGATTTTAAACTGTATAAAATCTCAAAAAATGGAGTAAGAAGTCTGATTCACAACTGGGCAAATTCAATTAGTGGTCCTATTGATATAATTTCTTCTGTTGTTCCCAATCAGCATGGCGGGTTTTATTGCAATATTGATTCAAATTTTATCGACTTACCATCAACAATAATGACCCCCGGTAAGATCTGTTTCGTTTTTGCCAATGACGACTACATTGTTGAAGATTCATTGCTTTCAAGAATAGATACTGCCGGAAATATTATTTGGACAATTCCCAACAGGCCAATAATTGCTTGCTCTGAAACATCCATTTATTTTGCTGACGATTCATTAGTCAAGGTAAATGCTGTTACAGGAAATAAATTATGGACTAAAACCAAACCTCCGGGAAATTGGTACGATATTATGCACTCGACAGATGGATTAGTTTCCGTAGATAATCGAATGATATTTGTTCTTGATTCTTCCGGATCAATTGTTGATTCCAACCTTATTACTTTAACCTTATCGCGTCTCACAACAGTCGCTTCCGGAATTGATGGTTCAATATTTACAGGGGGAGGTTTTGTCAACTATAATAACTTTGATTTTTACAGAAGATATTCTTCATTTTTAATCAAAGTAAACGAAGAAGCAAATGGCACAGTAGACTCATGTAATTTTTTTCTTGCCGGTGATGCTAACAATAATTCAGATGTCTTGTATATTGAAGATGGACTATTTGCTGCAGCCGCACTTGGCCAATCGACAAATATCACTCAAGTTAATGAAAATATTTTGTCAGGATATCTTACTTACTCTGAACTATGGCCGGAAGAATCTGATTGTGGAATCAATTACCGATTTTCAGATGGAGTAATGGACGGGACAATTAATATAGATGATATAACATTTTTAGATCAACATAATAATCATTACGCACATGAAAACAATGATTCAACAGGGTCTCTTGTTCGAATAATTTACGATAACGCCACTGTAAATCCGGGTGATACTATTCGTGCAAGCGTAATATTGGGATCTACAAGTAATCCTACTGATAGTATTTACGGTTTTTCCATTGAGCCAATAGTCTCTTATGTTCAATATTTTGGAAGTACATTTGAAGTAGAATATAAAAACAATGTAATTGGAGATACTGCAACGAATCTGAATATCTATGTTTCAGATACCTCTTTGTCCAACTCATATTTGGGAATGATATTTTGCAGAAACGATCATCAGAATATTTCCATTGCCGGTGACACAATTTTCAGAATCAGTGCTATTATGCCTCCTTTTATGCCTGTTGGCAATTATATGTTTCCCAATCCATCGTATATGATAACCGAAGGGGGTTGCTTTGTTCCTGTTAATGTAATTTCTGACACACTGAATATTGTTCTTACCACCTCTGAAAATTTAGATAAATATAGTTCAGTAAAAATATTCCCAAACCCTGCGAATGAAGAATTCACCATTGAAACAGAAAGTCGTCCTTTTGAAAAAATAAAAATTACAGATTTGTTTGGGAAAATTGTATTGGAAAAAAGTACAACAGAACGTAAAAATATTGTTTCAACAACTTATTTAAAGAACGGCATCTATATTATTGAAACAAGAACTGGAATTACGAGTAATTTTCATAAATTAATTGTATCGCATTAGACTATAAATAAATTCATGAGACCAATCATTCTAGTTTCCCTGCTTTTTATCTCTGTTTATGTATCAGGACAACATCTAAATTTTGCCGGGCACTTGATCGAGAATAGCAGCAACACTAATAATCATTCATCCGCACAAGTAGATAATTCCGAACAGATAATTACACTTCCTCTAATTGGAAATACCAAATTCAGGACTCATTTTGGATATATCACATTGCAATCAAATGACGATGATGCAGTGAGTGTGGTACGGATATATAATTTGCAAGGGATACTGCAGAAGCAAATGTCTTTCCGGCAGACGATCAATTTCAAATTGTCGAACGACTTAACATTTGCGGCATTTCATGACACACGTTCAATTCAATTGATAGACTTTGAAAAATTATCTGTCACACAAATTGACGGATCAACTATTTTTGAATTCTCTGAAGATAATTTCTTTGCTTATTACAATGAAGAAAATCACGCTGTTCATTTTAAAGGGAAAATTTTTTCAGTAACTGAACAGGTAAACAAATTACTTTTTTTTCAGAATAAATTATTGATTACTTTGAGAAACAATCTCAGCATTGCAGAGGGAAATTCTCTTAGGAAAGTGTTTTCAGAACCATCAGAAAATATTTTTGATGTAGAAGAAATCGGAAACAAACTTTTCATTAGTACAAAAAAGGTGTTTTCGGAAAATTTTGAATTTAAGTCTTTCTTCACACGTGATCTTATTTCATTCGCAAAAGATGAAACAGTAATTTACCCGCTAAAGCATTTTGCAAATAATAAAACACCTAACAACACTCGTACCTCTACTCTACCGGGAGAACAAATCCGTAATCCGATCAATTATTATCAGGATACCGTTTATCAGCCTGTAGGAAACAGCTATGACGAGATCCAGGATTATTCTATGGGTGCAAATATTTATCCTCATCCGGGAGTAGACTTGCTTGGAATATTTTTTCAGGATGTTTATTCTGTCAAGCCGGGTTTTGTAAAAGCTATTCTTACGACGAGTGCAGAATTTCATTGGAGAATAGCAATTGGAAATGAAAATATCCCTGACTCTTCAACCGGATATCTGTATGCGCACCTTGAAGAAACGAGTATTCCTTATGTTGTCGGCGATTCGGTAGCAGAAGGAGAACTGATCGGGCAACTTGTAGATTTT
>Ga0138256_10001647_pt1 | contig 24074 bp, 13 predicted proteins | sample KNB2016incub_MG_FD_105486 | JGI IMG/M metagenome (GOLD analysis project Ga0138256, IMG submission 105486) | Active sludge microbial communities from wastewater in Klosterneuburg, Austria - KNB2014incub_MG | ecosystem: Engineered > WWTP > Activated sludge > Unclassified | place: Austria... | reverse complement strand
CGAGCGCCCTTCCGGATTGTCCACAGGGCGCCGATCGCGAACAGGGGGAGCAGCACCGTGAGGGCGATCGGGAGGTGCACGATCGCCGGATGCAGGGGGGTGGGAATGAGGGATTGCATATGAGCCTCCGCGTGACTTCGAGGGTGATGTCCCGCAAGCGGCGTCAGGTGCCTTTGCGAGTGACTGTGTTCACGACCCAAGGTGCGGACGATTGGCCTACTTCCCTATCCGGCAGGTGACGCGCTTGTGGGACGCAGGTGTCCCTCCGACATTTGCCGGAGTGACAAACTCCCGCTCCGACTCACTCCCGACCCCCGCGGATGGCGACGGCGACGACTCGCCGCCGCAAGTGTCGCCCCTGCCGTGGTTTGTCTTCGTCATCCTCGCGTTGGTGGCGATCGGCGGGACGGCCGATCTCATCCTCGATCGGCCGAGGCGGATCCTTTCGCTTCACGTCCTGCTCGAGGTGGGATTGATCCTTTTCAGCCTGGCGTCTTTGATCGTACTGTCGCTTCAGTGGCGCCGTGCTTCTGCTCAACTGGCTGGATCGAACCGCTTACTTGCCGCCACCCAGCGTTCTCTCGCCGAGCGTCGCGCCGAGCGGGATGCGTGGCGGAAGAGCGCGGAGGGGGCGCTGGCCGGGCTGGGACAGGCCATTGAGGGACAGTTTGCCGCGTGGGGACTGACCCCGACCGAGGGCGAGATCGCCCTGTTTCTACTGAAGGGGCTCGGTCACAAGCAGATCGCTGCGGCGACCGGGCGGAGCGAGCGGACCGTGCGTCAGCACGCCGTGGTCGTCTACCAGAAGGCAGGACTGGGAGGGCGCGCCGAGCTGGCCGCGTTCTTTCTCCAGGACCTCATGTTGCCGGAGGGTTGAACCTCGGTCCGTGACCCGGGCGTATGATGGGGCGACCCTTGTCATCACGCCGATGTTTTCGACCTGCATCTTCTGCAACAAGCCGCTCGGCCAGAACGAATCGCTCGAGGCCTTTCCCGTGGGGGAACGCTTGGCGTTCGATCCTGCGCGAGGGCGTCTTTGGGTCGTGTGCCGCGCGTGCGAGCGCTGGAACCTCTCGCCGCTCGAGGAGCGGTGGGAAGCGATCGAACAGGCCGAGCGCCTGTTCAGGGACACCCGCCGCCGGGTTTCTACCGAGAACATCGGGCTCGCCCAGCTGCGTGAGGGGACGACCCTTGTTCGCATCGGCCAGCCGCACCGCCCCGAGTTTGCGGCGTGGCGTTACGGCGACCAGTTCGGTCGGCGGCGCACGCGGGCCCTGCTGGTGGCTGGCGCCGGCGTCGCGGCGACGACAGCCGTCCTCGCCGGTGGCGCCATCGCTGGGGTTGCCGTCGGCGGGTTCGCGTACGCCTTCGTAGAGGTTGGGCGCCGGCTGGTGTATGGCAGCCCGGAGAAGATCGTCGCCCGAATCCGCACCGACCGGCAGGGAGTCATCGAGGTCCGGCGCCGTCACCTGGCCGAGTCGGCGATCACTCCGGCCGATGACGGGGTCCTGGGGCTGGACCTGCGCTTCAAGAACGGCTCGGCGCGGTTCACGGGTCCCGAGGCCGAGCGCATTGCCTCGATCGTGCTTCCCAAGGTGAACCGATTCGGCGGTCGTAAGAGCGACGTGGCCGACGCCGTGCGCCAGATCGAGGACCTCGGCGACTCCGAGCGGTACCTGCGCGATGCCGGCCGCCAGGCGCAATCGTTGATCAAGCCCATGGCGGCGGGGGGATCGAAGTGGAAGGCCCAGTCGCGTCAGAGCCAGTTCAACAAGTACGGGCTCTACAGCCTTCCGACGCCGCATCGGTTGGCGTTGGAGATGGCGTTGCACGAGGAGGCCGAGCGTCGTGCGTTGGAGGGGGAGCTGGCCGAGTTGGAGCGGGCGTGGGCCGAGGCCGAGGAGGTGGCGGGGATTGCCGACAACTTGCTCGTGCCGGATTCGGTGGCGGCGCAGTTCAGGCGGTTGAAGGGGGAGGAATGAAGGGGGGCGTTGGGCGGTGGCGGTGTCGAGCGGGTGGTTTGGTTGGTTGCGGTAGCTCTCACGCATTGCAGCTTCTGAGAATCGATTGCGTGCGCGTGCCGCCGAACCAGCCGTTCGCTGTCGTTGTGTGGTTCGGCGGACGGACTAGTACGCGTTAGGCTGCCGAATCATTGGTCGCTTGACACGCGTCACGTGACACTGTACACCTTACGCGCGATCAAGTCGTTGACGCTGACATCGCGCTTCCATGCAGAGGCATGAACAGGATCAGTCTACCTCGCTTTCGGGGCTACTTCCTGCTGTCAGTTGTCAGCGCGCTGAGCCTCTACTACCTCTACCGGGCGATCACCTACCGCTTCGTTCCGGCGGGACGACTCGGACCGACTCTCTTCAACAAGCAGTTCTGGTACTTCTCCCACCTGATCTTCGCGTTGCCGGTCCTGTCCGGTGCGCCGCTTCAGTTCATCGCGCCCATCCGGGCGCGGGCGCCACACTGGCACCGCGCCGTCGGCAAAGCGTACGTTGTCGGCGCGTGCGGTGCCGCCCTCTTGGCGATCTATCTGGGCGCCATCGTGGGTGAATACGAGGGGTCGCGACTCTCTCTCGCACTGACGGGAAGCCTGTGGCTATTCTTCACCCTGGCCGCCTGGCGATTGGCCGTGGGCAAGAATTTCGTCGCGCATCGCGCGTTCATGATCCGCAGTTACACCATGGCGCTCGTGCTGGTCTGGCTGCGACTCATGTACGATTTTCAGGACTATCTCTTCTTTTACGTGACCAACCCCGACCTACGCGACGCCACGCGGGAATGGGCATCCTGGGTTGTGCCGCTGCTGGTGGTGGAACTGTGGCTGGCCTGGATTCCCACCGTCCGCGGGCGGAAGCGTGCCTGAGGCCTAACGGTGGTTGGAGCAGTCGGCGGATCAGCTGCACGCGCGCTGCACGCGCGCTGCGCGCGCGCTATTCCCTTCCGCCGCATCGCAGCAGCGACGTCAGGCGAACTTGGTGCGACAACTATCAATGACCAACACGAACTCCCGATTCGACGCAACACTGCTGCTTCCGGCGAAACACGGCAGCGATCCGTCGTGGGCGTTCGTCGTTCTGCCAAAGGGCGTGAGTGAGACGCTGCCGAGGCGCGGCAGGACGACTGTCGACGGCACAATCAACGGCCACGGTTTCCAGGCGACACTCGATCCGGATGGTCAACTGAGCCATTGGCTACAGGTGAGCAAAGAGCTTCGGGAGGCCGCCGGCGCGAAGGTTGGCGACGTCGTCACGCTCGAGATCAGGCCTGTGGAACAAGAACCTGAGCCTGAGGTCCCCCCAGACGTACGAGAAGCGCTCGAGACCAATGCTGAAGCTCGCGATATGTGGGACGAGACGACAACGATCGCGCGCGTGGACTGGATTCACTGGATTGTGTCAGCCAAACAATCGAAGACACGCACCAAACGGATCCGTGATGCGTGCGACATGCTTGCGTCCGGTCATCGGCGAGTTTGCTGTTTCGACCAATCTGGCTTTTACAGCAAGTCCCTCCGAGCGCCGGAAGCGGCGGATTGACCAGACGGAGTCGGCACGCTCCCGACGAGGGCCGACGTCCGACGGGTCAGCTCCGATCGTAGAACGCGGGCGGCTCGATGCCGAGCGAGCGCAGATAGACGTATCCCTGGCCGCGATGATGGATCTCGTTGTCGATCACATAGAGCAGGAGGTCGTGCACCGGCATCGTCCACTGCCCGAACGCAGTCTTGGTCTCCTGGAACCGCTCCACGGGAATCTCGAGGAACTTGGCGTCGAGTTCCGCGGTGATCGCGTCCCACTGGGTGAGCACCTCTGCCTTGGTCGACGCCGCGGCCTCCTCGTACTTCCCCCACTGATCGGTCAGGATTCCCGCGACGGTCGGCGTGGCCATGCCCAGCAGCTCCTTCGCAATCTCCCCGAAGGTCCGCATGCCGCCGACGGAGTGCGTGAAGAGCTTGTCGGCCGGAAAGGCGTCGATGACGCGCCGCGTCAGTCGGCGGTGCGCCTGCCAATGGGCGAGAAACTGCTGCGGGGTGATGACGACCTGGGAGGCTGAAGCGGAAGTGGACATGGCAGACCTCGTGGAGCGCGAAGGCGAAGGGAAGCGTCGAGACTTCGGGGTTTGTTCGGACGTCGATTGTACGGCTTCCCTGTCGACGTCGCAAGGGTCAGCGCTCGGGATCGTGGGCGGGAGGCGACGATGTGTGGGGCCCGCCAAGGGACGTTGCCTATCCCGCCGTGGCCTCGCCCCCAGCTGGTGCGCTGCGCATGCGCGATGTAGCAACGCACTACCCGTCAGCTCACGCACATGACACTTTCGCTCTGGCGCGGCGGCCGCTTGCTCGGCGAACTTCGAAAGCAGGCACCCCGTCCGCATGAACAGCCTCGGCGTCATGACAAGTCGCCATCGCTGTCGGCCGTCCTGATTGCGGCGCCCGGTGCGCAACTCGACGGCGTTTGGCAGGTGCACCCGCCTATCCCGGGAATCGCCGCAGTTCATCAGTTTCCGCTTGAGCCGGACATCGTCGCAGAGCGGGGACGCCGCGACGCCACTCGGCCGATGAATCCCGGCCCCGTCGCGCTTCAGCCCCTGTCGCCCGACGAGGCGCAGGGTGTACCTCGTGAAATCCAACTCACCGTGCACGACGCGTCGGGCCAGGTGTACCTGCCGCTGCAGGTCTGGCTCCAGGAAGTCCGCTATGAGCCCGCGCAATACGAGATCGCCTTGCGCGAGATCTCCGCCGAGGCCTTGCTCGATGGCAGCGTGTGGTGCGTGTTTGTCGTCTTCGCGTCGGCCATCGACGCGCCGGCTACATGACGATCCTTGGAGCAGTCGGGCGATAGGCGTCACCCGCACCCTCATCATGAACGCGAAAGGCGGAACATCGGGCACGTGTGTACTGTGCGGTCACCAGGCTGGGAATGTCAGAATGGGTGAACACGTCGCGTCGTGTGCCGGGGCGCACGACAGCCGCAGCGCCCCCACACCGGTGATCGGCCTTCGCGTTTGGGCGACGAATGACCCACGTTACTGGATCTACCTGGAGATGCGGGCGGAGTCGAAGCTTCGGCACTTGGACGCGTTTCTCAGACAGCTGTGGCTGGAGTGCTGCGGGCACATGAGCGCGTTCGTCATCGGTGAGCGCGAAGTGGCGATGAGCGTGGCGGCGGGAGCGGTCTTGGGAACGGACGGTGCCACGTTCCACTACGAGTACGACTTCGGCGACACCACCGACTTGGATGGGAACGTCTCGATGAATGGGCGTTTGTGGATATGTCGGGTAGATCGGTGCCGCGCGCCTTACCACCGGGTGGGAGCAATCAGATGACGACGGTGCGCCTGGCCATCGGCCTTGTGGCATTCGCGGCCACACTCGCGCTTCCTGTCGCCGCGCAGCGTAGCGCTCCGACGCGAGCGCGGGATCTCGGCATCCCATTCGAGGGTGCGACCGGCCCACACAACGCCATCACCGACGTGCCGGGCGTGGAAGTCGGCTACACGACGTTGATCTCGGGCGGTGGGACGTGGAAACGTGGCGAGGGCCCAGTACGAACCGGGATCACCGTCGTCCTGCCCAAGGGAAAGACCGATCAGTCGTACAACGCCGGCTACTTCATCTTCAATGGCGATGGCGAGATGACTGGGCTTCCGTACATCCACGACTACGGCAGGCAGGGTGGTCCGATCGGAATCACCAACACCAACAGTGTCGGTGCAGTGCGCGACGCGATCGGGCAATGGCAGAATGCGCAGTTCGGTGAGGGAACGGCGACGGACTTCTCCTTCGGGCTGCCGGTCGTCGCGGAAACATGGGACGGTTTCCTGAATGACATCAACGGCGATCACGTGAAGAAGCAGCATGTGTTCGACGCGATCAACAGTGCCACAGGCGGCCCGATTGCCGAAGGTAGCGTTGGTGGTGGCACGGGCATGATGGCCTATTGGCTGAAGGCCGGTACCGGCACTTCGTCACGTACCCTCACGATAGGATCGCGCACCTACACCGTCGGGGTGTTGGTCCAGGCCAACCTCGGCAGGTTGGACGACCTCGTCATCGCGGGTGTTCCGGTGGGCAAGGAGCTGGCCGATCTCGAACCGATCGAGCCGCGGCAGGAGGACGGATCGATCATCATCGTTGTCGGGACGGACGCACCGCTCTCGGGGGCCCAACTCAATCTCGTGGCGAAGCGTGCGGCGCTGGGAATGGGACGCACCGGTACTATCGGAGGGAGCGGGTCAGGGGATCTCTTTCTCGCGTTCTCCACGGCCCCATCGACGTACGACTCCACCATGCAGACGATCACGAGCACTGCACTATCCAAGCGTGGCCTCGATCCCGTGTTCCGGGCGACCGTCGAGGCAACGGAGGAAGCGATCGTCAACAGCATGGTTGCAGCGCAGGACATGGAAGGCGTCAACGGGAATCGAGTCTTCGCGATTCCCCATGAGCGCTTGCGGGCCGCCTTGCAGAAGTTCAATCGACTACGGCGAGGGACATAGCGACGCGTTAGGCTCGCCGCGCCATCGCTGGTCCGCCGGTGTACGCGTGCTGCCCAACCAGTACTCGCTGCGGACAGGGCCATCTGCCTCGACCTCCGCGACGTGGATCGTTCCGGAACGCGACGCCTGTCGGCTGTCACCGCCTGACGAACACCGCCCCGTCGTGGTCTGCATGGACCGGAATGATAGCCTTGCTCGTGCCGAGCGACACAACCGTCGCCTCGCTACGCGCGCTCCGCGAGCGCGTCCAGCGTCTGCAGCAGGAAGGCGGTCACCAGGCTTTCGGGCATCGGTCGACTGATCAGGTACCCTTGTGCTTCGTGGCAGCCGGTGCGCGTGAGATGGTCCAGCTGACCCGACGTCTCCACGCCTTCGGCCACAACGGGCATCCCCAGCGAGTCGGCCATGTCGACGACCGCCTGCACGATGGCCGCGTCATTGGCGTCTGCAGGAAGTCCCGCGACGAACGATCGATCGATCTTGAGATAGTCGACCGAGAAACGCTTGAGATACGCCAGCGACGAATAGCCGGTGCCGAAATCGTCGATCGACACGGTGCATCCCAGCTCGCGTAACGCATGCGTCGTCGCGGCGGCAAGCTCCACGTCGCGCATCATCGCGCTCTCGGTGATCTCGATGTCCAGCCCAGCGGCCGCGAGCTGTTGCGTGACGAGGATGGCCGCCACCTGCTCCACGAGGTCCCGCTGCCGAAACTGGCGTGCCGACATGTTCACGCCGACGCGCAGGTCCGAGCGCACGTCGCGTCGCCACGTTCGTGCCTGCAGGCATGCGGTTCGCAGCACCCAGTCACTGATCGCCAGGATCAGTCCCGTTTCCTCTGCGAGGGGAATGAACTCGAGCGGCGCCACCATGCCAAGCTCCGGGTGGTTCCAGCGCAACAGGGGCTCGACACTCGTGATCTGCCCGGTCGCCACGTCGAGCGTCGGCTGGTAGTGCAGCACGAACTGCTCGCGCTCCAACGCCCGGCGGAGCACCATTTCGAGGGTGAATCGGCTCTCCGTCGCCGCACGCATCGGCTTGTTGAAGAAGCTGGCGCGGTCACCACCGGCATGCTTGGCGTTGTACATGGCGGCGTCGGCGTTCGCCAGCAACGCGCCGGCGTCCTCGCCATCAAGGGGGAAGATCGAGATCCCCATGCTGGCGCTGACCATCACGTCGGCCCCGTCGAGCACGAACGGCTCGCGCACCGCTTCCAGCACGCGCTGGGCAATGCGGGCGGCATCGTCCACACTCGACAGTTCGGGGAACAGCAGGGTGAACTCGTCACCCCCCATGCGGGCGATCGCCGCGTCGGGTGTCGCGTCGCCGATCGTGACGAGGCTGTCTTCCTGCCGCACGGTCCGGCGCAGTCGAGCGCTCACGAGCGACAGCAGGCGATCGCCCGCTTCGTGCCCCATCGTGTCGTTGACCTGCTTGAAGTTGTCGAGATCCAGCAGCAGCACCGCCATTGTGCGGCCATGCCGACGCGCGCGCGCGAGCCACTGCGTGAGCTGCGCGCCAAGGCTGGTCCTGTTCGGCAAGCCGGTCAGGGCGTCGAACTGCGACAGATAGCGGGTCCGCGCCTCGCTGCGCTTGATGTCGCTGATGTCCTGAAACGTCCCGGTGAAGCGTGGCTGCATGCGTTCGCGTGCCGCGTCGACGCGCACCCTGGTCGTGAATCCACGAGGGCTCTTCCTCGTGGGCTCGGCGGGCGCGGAACTCCACCGCGAGTGGTTCTCCCGCTGCGGCGAGTCGAAACGCCGCGTGCACTCGCTCGCGATCGTCGTCGTGCCCGGCGTCGACCAGCGCAGCCACACCCGCGCCCCGCTCCCCATCAATGGCCAGCAGTTGCTGCGACATGTCCGAAGGCGTGACGATGTCGTCATCCAGCTCCCACTCCCAATCGCCAAGACGGGCCACGCGTTGCGCGGCCATCAAGCGCTCCTCGCTGCGCGCGAGGTGCTGCAACGCGGTCGCCGTGCGGAGCAGGTAGCGTACGCGATAGCCGAGCAGCGCCCATGGCAGCGGCCTGGAGACGAAGTCGGTGGCCCCGACCTCGAACGCCCGGTGGATCGATTCCACATCGTCGCTCGCGGTCATCATGAGGATCGGGACGTGCGTACCAATCGCGCGTTGCCGTATGGCGCGGCAGGTGTCGAGACCGTCCAGACGCGGCATCATGACGTCGAGCAGGAGCAGGTCTGGCGGCGCGGCCTCGAACCGCCGAATGCCGGACTCGCCGTCCGGGGCTTCGTCCACGACGAAGCCCTCCTGCTCGAGCGCCCGCCGTGCGAGCAATCGAACGGCGCGATCATCGTCGACGACTCGGATGCGTGCCGGAGCGGATGCGTCGGTCATGGCGCGGCCCCAGCGTCGGTCGCGAGCAGGACACCCGTGGCCGCGTCGAGGTCCGCGCACGCTCGGGCGAAGGCGCGCTCCACCGCCACCACGTCCAGTTCGGCGCACAGCGTGCGCGCGCGACGCGCATTCGTCTCGATGCGTCCACCCAGTGCCACCAGCGCGTGCGCACCGACACACCCGCTCGACGACTTGAGCCCGTGCGCGTGAAACGTCACGCCATCGATGTCGCCCGCCGCCCACGACGCGCGCAGTGCGGCAACGATGCGTGCACCGTCCTCGGCGAATGCCCGTACCACCTGCGCCACCAACGACCCATCCGGATCCATGGCCCGCACATCATCGAGGGCCTGGAGGTCGATCGTCGTCTCGGCCCCCTCGGCGGCAAACGTCGCGGCGTCTATCGAGACGTCGCGCACGACCCCACCGATGCCGGGAGGGACTGGGGTCGAAGCGTGCGCGCGCGAGGCACCCTGCTTCCCTGCCGCGGTCCAGCGCACCAGCGCATCGCGCAGCGCCTGCCGAGTGAACGGTTTGGGCAGGTAGTCATCCATCCCGGCCGCGAGGCAGAGCTCCCGGTCGCCGCGCAGCACGTTGACGGTGAGCGCCACGATCGGCGTGTGGCAACCCGCCGCTCGCTCGAACGTTCGAATCTGTCGTGTCGCCTCGAACCCGTCCACGACCGGCATCTGGCAATCCATGAGGATCACGTCGAAGCGCTGCGCGGTTGCAGCTGCGACGCCGGCCTCGCCACCGTCGGCCATGGTCACGTCGCAGTCGAAGAGCGTCAACATCGCGCGCGCCACCTGGCGGTTGACCTCGTTGTCTTCCACGACGAGGACGCGCGCCGAGATCAGCGTGGCGGGAACTGCGCCCGCCCGGTCGACTCCACTCCCCTGTCCCGGCGACTCACCCGTCGACATCAGCGCCCGCTGCATGGCGTCCTGCAACTCGGCACGCCGGGCCGGCTTGATCAGGCTCACGACGATGCCGCTTGCGCGGGCCATCTCGAGGTCGCCCGGCGCGCTCGCCGATGTCAGGAGGAGCGCGCGAGGTGCGCCCAGATGGGGCGTGTCGGCGATCGCCTGGGCCAGCTCGAGTCCCGACATTCCAGGGAGGTTTCGGTCGAACAGGGTCAGGTCGAAGGGGCGCCCGGCATCGACGGCCGCTTGTAGCGCGACCATTTCGCCCGGCCCGTCGCCGACCGACATCGCCTCGAGCCCCAGCGATTCGCATTGCGCTTCGAGAATCGACCGGTTCGTCGCGCTGTCATCCACGATCAGCACCCGGCGCGCCGTGAGGATCGTGTCCTGTCCGGCGCGAGGCGCGCTCCCGTGGGCTACATCGCGTGGCAGCTCGAACGAAAAGGTGGACCCTTGCCCCGGCACACTGTGGATCGTCACCCCGCTCCCCATCAGCACGAGCAGCTGTTGTGAGATCGCCAACCCCAGCCCCGTGCCGCCGAACCGACGGGCGGTGGACATGTCGGCCTGGGAGAATGGCTGGAAGAGGCGTGACAGCTCGTCGGATGAGAGTCCGATGCCCGTGTCGCGCACCGAGTAGCGAATCACCGCCCGCGCGTCGTCGGTATCGGCAAGGCGCACCATCTCGACCACGACTTCGCCGAGCTCCGTGAACTTGACGGCGTTCGCCACCGGGTTCGTCATCACCTGTCGCAAGCGAATCGCGTCGCCGACGACGGTCGTGGGCAGCGCCGGATCGCGGCGACAGGCGAGCACGATCCCCTTGCGATCGGCTCGGTCGGCCAGGAGCGACGTCACGTCTTCGGCCAGCGTGGCGATGTTGAACGGCAGCATCTCGAGCTCCATGCGATCGGCTTCGATCTTGGAGATGTCGAGGATGTTGTTGATGACCGTGAGCAACGCCTCGGACGAGCGGCTCGCGGATTGTGCCATGCGCCGCTGCGACTCGGTCAGCGCCGAATCCGACAGCAGGTCGAGCATGCCGACGACGCCGTTGAGCGGCGTCCGGATCTCGTCACTCATGTTGGCGAGAAATTGGGACTTCGCCTGGCTGGCCGCTTCGGCGCGTTCCTTTGCCAGCACCAGCTCATCCTGCGCCATGTGGCGCCGCGTGATGTCCTGCGTCACCCCGATCACCCGCACCCCGCCATCGTCGGAGGGCTGCGCGCGACCGCGGACGCTCAGCCACCGCCAGCCGCGGCCAAAGCCGGGCTGAAACTCGCATTGCAACGAGTCTCCGGGTGCCCGAGCGCCCGCAACAGCCTCGAGCAACCGTTCCCGATCGTCCTTGTGCACGAACTGCAGGAACGACGTGATCTCGCCATCGCACAGCCGCTTAACCACCTCGTTCGGGGCCGAGTCGCCCGTGACGAGCAGCCGTCGCGTTGCCACATCGTACTCCGAGGTCGTGAGGCCGCCGCTTTCCAGCGCCAAGTGCAGCCGAACGTTGACTGCGCGCGCCTGCTCCTCCGCGCGCTCGCGAATCGAAACCTCGCGCCACAGGTCGTGGTTCTTGTTGCGCGTCTCCTGGACGGCCTCGGACAACTGGTTGGCGAGACGCTCCGATTCGGCCTGCGCGCGCAGCATGCCCATCGCGTTGCCGGCCGAACGCCGACTGACGAGCACGAGAATGCCGCCAAACACCAGCGACAAGACGCCGAGCTGCGTCTCCGTGGGTCCGCCGAGCCACAGCTTGAAGAGCGCGACGGGGACCATGTATCCCATCACGAACATGGTGTGCGCGATGTGCAGCGGTCCGGTGCTGACGAGGCCGACCGAGGCGATGCCGGTCATCACGAAGCCTACCACAGCAAAACTTGCGGAACAAGGCGGCAGTCCTGCTCTACGCTCTTGGCAAAGAGCGTGGTGTCGAGGGCCTGCGAGTCATGCGGCGGCTGCGGCCGACGAGTTGACTTCGACCCTGGACCTCTGTCGCCCCGTGCCTGACGCGTGAGAAGGCGCGAACGCATAGCGACGGGCACTCTCTTGACACTCCTCTAACAACGGGCGGCCCCCGGAACCACCGGAGGCCGCCCGTTCGATTCAATCAGGAGCAGCAGGGGACGCCGTCCTGCCTGCCGTTCCAGCTCCGCCCGTCAGTAGCCCGTGTTCTGCACGATCCTGGGGGCGACGTCGATCTCGTTCTGTGGGATCGGAAAGAGGGTCCGGAACGCCGGGATTTCGAGCACCGACATTGCGCGCTGGGTGCGCACGAGGTCGGCCCACCGGTCGCCCTCGTACGCCAGCTCGCGACGGCGTTCGCGCCAGACGGCATCGCGCACTTCGGACTGCGTCGCCACGTCGACGCCCAGCGTGTGGAGTGCCACCCCCGCGCGCGCCCGCAACAGGTTGTACGTCGCCACCGCGCCCGCGAGGTCGCCCTGCATCGCCTGCGCCTCGGCCTTGTTGAGCAGGACCTCGGCGAACCGGATGATGTGCAAGTCCTCGGCGCCTTCGGTTGTGCGCCACTTGGCGCCGTACCGTCGGTTGCGGCTGTCTCGCTCGATGCTCCAGGCGAGGCGTGCGTCGCCGCTCTCATACGCATTCTGCAGCGCGGCCGTCGGCGCAATTTCGTAGCGCCCGCCGAGCGCCTTGGCCAGGTAGTAGAATCCGGACAGGTTGTACTCGGTCGCGGTGAAGGCGACGCGCCAGATGTCCTCGCCCGTCTCCGCCGTCGGTGAGAAGAGGGACGCGAAGTTCGGGGCGAGTTCGAGCCCTTCATTGATCACGGTGTTGGCCGCGGCGATGGTTGCCGGCCAATTCCCCTGGTAGAGCAGGATGCGCGACTTGAGCGCCTCGGCCGCCAGCAGCGACGCAGCGCGCGTTCGAGCATCGCTGCTCATCAGCTGCGAGGCCTGGACGATGTCGGCCAGGATCTGCGTGTACACCTGCCCGACGGTCGCGCGTTCGGTGCTGGCCAGCTCGCCGAGCGACGTCGGCGGGGCGAGGCGGATGGGAACCGGCCCCCACAACTTCACGAGGTTGTGGTAGCCTAACGCCCGGATGAGGTGCGCCTGCCCAACAATGTCGTTGCGCTCATCCTCGCTGATCTGCGTCACCGCCGGCACCTTGGCGATGAGTGTGTTGGCGCGGCCGATGGAGGTGTAAATGGCGTCCCACATATCCTCCATCGTGCTGTTGTCCGCCGCGGTCACCTGCTGGTCGATGTCGGCGTACGTGGTGAACGTCCCCACGTGCGCGACATCATCGGAGGCAAGGTCGGAGACGAAGAGCAAGTCGCCACCGTAATAGCTCCCGCTCTGGAGCGCATCATACGCGCCGGCCAGCGCCGCCCGCACGCTGGGACCGTCGAGGATCGCTTGCGACTCCTCCACCTCGGTCGTCGGCTCGACCGTCAACGTCTTGTCGCACCCCGCGGCCACCGCGAACAGTGCCACGAGAACGGCCGGGGTCAGGCATCGCCGCATGAGTGTCTTCCTGATGAGGGTTGGCATGGTGGTCGTCCTCACCACGATCCGCGTACGCCGAACGAGATCGTCCGGGCGAGCGGATACGCGTAGAAGTCGGTGCCGAGCGAGATCGATGCACCCGACCCATTGCTGTTGACGTCCGGGTTGAAGCCCGTGTACTCGGTCCAGGTGGCAAGGTTGCGCCCTGAGACGAAGATGCGCGCTTCGGAGAGGTTGAGGGTGCGCGCCAGCGACTGCGGCATGAGGTATCCGAGCGTTACCTCCTGCAGGCGGAGGTACGATCCGTCCTCGACGAATCGGCTCGACACGTCGCGTGCACCAGAGGTCCCGTCGTAGCTGAGGCGCGGCTGTTCGGCCACGTCGCCCGGTGCCTTCCAGCGTTTGTCGTACGTGTCCTTGAGCTTGTTGTCGAAGTAGTAGCCGCCGTCATCGGCGAAGATGCGAATCGCATTGAAGACCTTGTTGCCCTGCGTGAACTGGAGGAACGAGCGCAGGTCGAACCGCTTCCAGCCGAAGGTGTTGGTCCAGCCGCCGAAGTACTTGGGGTGTGGTGACCCCACGATGGTCCGGTCGTCGGCGGTGATGTCGCCGTCGCCGTTCACGTCGTCGTAGATCGCATCACCCGTTTCCGGGTCGACCCCCTTGAAGCGCAGCGTCTGGAAGGCGCCGATCGGCTGCCCGACCTCTACCCGATTGATGCTGCGGATCCCGCTGTTGAACGGTTCGTTTCGATATAGCGCGGTCACCTCGTTCCGGAGGAACGAGATGTTGAAGTCCGAATTCCAGTTGAAGCCGCCGACGCGCGACTCCCGCACCGGCTCGGTGCTGAGCTGGAACTCCCAGCCGCGGTTCTCGATGTTTCCGATGTTGTCGTAGACGCTGGTGAAGCCGCTGGTCGAGGTAATGGGGCGGAACACGAGCAGGTCATCCGTCGTCTTCCTGAAGTAGTCGGCAACGAGCCCGATACGGCCGGCGAACATCGAGAAGTCGATCCCGATGTCGAACTCGCGCGTGGTCTCCCACTTGAGGTCGGGGTTCGCGAGCGACGACGGCGCGATCCCTGGTGCGTCGGCATAGTTCGCCTTGCCGAAGCGCGCCAGCGAGGCGAAGTCGTCCGGGATTCCCTCGTTCCCGGTCTCACCGTAGCTCAGGCGGAGCTTCATGTCGCCCGCCTTGCGGATGGCCGACAGCCACGACTCGTCCGACAGCGCCCACCCCAGCGACGCCGACGAGAACGTCCCGTAGCGATAGTTCTTGCCGAAGCGTGACGAACCGTCGGTGCGCACGCTGGCGCTGGCGAAGTACCGGTCGTTGAGCGACCAGTTGGCGCGCGAGAAGAACGACGCCAAGTTGTTGTCGGTGCGCCCGCCATCGTACGACGTCACCTTGCCGGCGTTGCCAGGGTACCGGAACTGCGTGCTCCCGAACCCTTCCCCCTGCAGGAAGTCGTCCTCGCTGCTGTTGTACTCGACGCCCGACCCGCCAACTATCGAAAACTGTCCGAAGCGCTGGCCGGGCACCTCCCACTGCAGGTAGGTCTCGGCCACATAGCGGCTCACCGTGGTATTCCCCTGCTGCGCAACCCCTGCCGCGCTGGCGGCGTACGTGCCGATGATGAGCGGCGAGTTCCAGCGCAGGTCGCGCAGGTTGAGCATGTCGACGCCGACACGTCCATTGAGTCGGAAACGATCGCTGAACGCATACGACATCTCGGTATTGCCCATCGCCCGCAGCGTGCGCGACTCCGCGTTGTCGAGGACGCCCAGGCCGACAGGATTGGTGTACTCGAGTCCGTCGTCGGTCGAGGTAAACGTCCCGTCGGCATTTCGAACGGGCACGTTCGGCTGGTTCGCCAGCGCGTTGGTGGCGACACCGTCGATCGTGTTGTCGTTCTCGTTGCGGATGTTTCCTTCGCGTCCCAGGCCGATCGAGGTACGCACGCTCAACTTGGAGGAGGGCGCGAAGTCGAGGTTGGCACGGAAGTTCGCCCGACGGTACTGCGAGCCGAGCAGGATTCCTGTCTGGTCGAAGAAGGCGCCCGAGACGAAGTAGGAGATCCGCTCGCCGCCGCCGGTCATGCCGACCGAGAGATCGTACACGGGCGCCGTCTGGAGCACCGCCTTCTGCCAGTCGGTGTCGACGGTGTCGTCAACCCCAGGCACGAATGGGAGTTCGTCATCGGCGTAGCCGTCGTTCTTCGCCGCCTCGTTGAAGTAGGCCACATACTCCTTGGCGTTGAGCATGTTGACCTTCTTCGAGAGGTCCTGCGTCCCGTAGTAGCCGTTGAAGTTGACCTTGGGACGCCCAGCCTCGCCGCGCTTGGTGGTGATGAGCACCACGCCGTTCGAGCCGCGCGAGCCGTAGATCGCCGACGCCGAGGCGTCCTTCAGGACATCGATCGAGGAAATCTCGTCGGGGCTCAATCCGCTCACGGCGCTCACATCCTGCCCGCCCATGCCTAGTTGCGAATAGCTGTCCCGCAGCATCGGAATTCCGTCGATCACGTACAGCGGCTGGTTGCCCGCCGAGAGCGACGAGGCACCGCGCACTCGTACCGAGATGCCATTGCCGGGGTTGCCGGCGTTCTGGACCACCTGCAACCCGGCGGCCTTGCCCTGCAGCGCCGCCGCGACACTGGCAACCGGCATGTTGACCAGCTCCTCGTTGCGCACCGTCGCCACCGCGTTGGTTACCTCGCGGCGATTGGCCGTGCCGTAGCCGACAACGACGACCTGTGACAGGTTGATCGCGGCCGTGCGGAGCGTGAAGTCAGCCACCGCCGTGTCGAGCACCGCGACCGTCACGCCGCGCTGCGCGGGACCGAATCCCAGGCGCGTGGCGCGAATGGTGTAGCTCCCGGGCGGGACGTTCCGGATCAGGTATCGGCCGTCACTGGCCGTGATTGCACCGAGCGTCGAGCCAGCCACCACCACCTGTACGCCGTCGACCGGGCGTCGCGACGCCGAGTCGAGGACTTCTCCCCGGATGAAGCCCGTCGCCTGGGCGGAGGCATTCGACGGGAGAAGGACCGTCGCAATTCCGCCGGCAGCAACAAGCACTGCGGACCATAAACATCGCCTCGTCATACGCAGCCTCCCATGGTGAATGCGCGGTGCCAGGGCACGTGATTCATGGCCGGACCGGCGCAGTGTTCCGTCTGACACGCCCCGCCAACGCCACTTCTTTGCGTTTTTCAAATGCAACTCGTTTATCACGACCGATTTTCGAGCCTCTCGCGATCGTTGTGCGAGTGAATCCGGGGCGAGAGAAACGTGGAGGACAGGTGCGCCTAACCGCAATAGGACGTGCGGAATGACGGCACCTCACAGGTGTGCCCGTCGCCCTGTTCCGCATGGGCCCCGTCCGCGTGCGCGCCAGCGACGTAGCGCGGTCGCGATGGATGGCGTCGCCCGCCTGGGGTAACGGGACAACACGCCAGCGTCACGCTCCGTGGCTCACGCGCACGTTCGAGCCCACCGACGATTCGCCCGTGACGAATGGGAGCGCGACGGTCGTCGTCGCGGCTCGCGCGCACGCACGACGCGCGTGCTGTGACGAGGCGTGCGGCGATGCACAACGATGGACAACGTTACGTATTCCCGCGACGTAGGCGCTGTGTCGACTCCACGATATCGCACGCCGACCCGAAGAGCTCGGTCACACGTCTGGCATGACGTGCTCTGCCGTTCGGGAAAGGCGACGCTCCGGCGGCGCTCTGGTGTCGTCACCGGCCACGCGGATGGCGCCTGCCGGGGCAGTCGACGACCACAATCAAACGGAGAATTGCCGGAATGTGTTCACACCACATCAGCGCGTGGCTCAGACGCCTGACCGCCATGACTGGCATGGCAGTCTTGACGCTGGCGAGCGGGGCCCTCGCGCAAGCGCACGCACAAGCCGGAGTGGTCTCCGGACGGGTCGTGGACGCGACATCGCAGCAGGCGGTCGTGGGCGTCCAGGTCTTCATCGCCGGGGCAAACGTCGGTGCAACCAGTGGAAGTGACGGCAGGTACACGATCGCGTCGGCGCCGGCCGGAGTGCAGACCGTCACCGCACGTCGCGTCGGATACCTGCCGCTCACCCGATCCGTCACCGTCGTCGCTGGAGAGACGGTGACCCTCGACCTGTCGATCAGCGTCGCACCGCTCTCGCTCGAACAGGTGGTCGTGACGGCGAGCGGCGAATCGCGCAAGCGCGAGGTTGGGACGGCTGTCGCACAAGTCGACGTCGCCGACCTCCAGGGCAAGACGGGATCCAAGGACATCAGCCAGATCCTCCAGGGAAACGCGACCGGCGTCACCATCACCCAATCCACCGGGAGCGTCGGGACCGCCACGAACATCCGCGTACGCGGGAATACCAGCATCAACCTCAGCAACATGCCGCTGGTGTACGTGGACGGGGCCCGCGTCAACACCAATGCGCGCTCGCTCGGCGTCGGTGGCGCGGCATCCGATCGGTTCCTCGACATCAGCCCCGACGACATCGAGAGCGTGGAGATCGTCAAGGGACCAGCAGCGGCCACGCTCTACGGAACCGAGGCCGCGGCCGGCGTCGTGCGGGTGACGACCAAGCGTGGGAATGCTGCCCGTTCCCAGACCACCCTGGTACTCGACGGCGGACAGCGCTGGGACGCGAACCAGTACCCGGATCGCGCCTGGAATCCCCTCATCAACCTGGGCGCCGGCTACAAGGACACCACGTACTACATCAACAGCCTGAAGGGCGGCGCCGACATGCCCAACGAACGGTCGTACTACGATCCGTTCCGGAAGGGAAATGCCTACAAGTTGTCGCTGGGCTCCCGGGGTGGGACGGGCACCTTCGGCTACTACATGGGCTACAACCTGTCCAGTCAGGAGGGGGTATTCTCCACAAACGACCAGAAGGCGCACAATCTGCGCAGCAACCTGAACTTCGAACCGTTCAAGAACGCGAGGATCAACCTCTCGAGTGGCTTCACCACCAGCAACACCGCCTTCAACTACGGCGACGGAGAGAGCTGGGGGTTTGTGGGCGCCGCCCTGCTCGGCCCACCCATGTGGGCCCCCATCAATGCGGCCGATCCGACCAGTGGCGGGGCCAAGATGCTCACCTGTCCCAGAGCGCTCGAAGAGGCCCGCAAGTCCGGCTCGTCGCTGGCCGACGTCACCGCGTCGACCTGCATCTACGACCGGACCTTCCAGGGGGCGAACAACTACGATCGCCTGAGCACGATGGACGTGCAGCAGCGGCTGGAGCGCTTCACCGGCAGTGCCACCGGTATCCACACCATCGGCAGCTGGTTGTCCACGCGCCTGACGGCGGGGTACGACTCGTACACCGAGCGCGGCTTCAACATGGTCCCGAACATCCCGCTCAAGATCGTCGATTCCGACCCGAACCGCACGGTGACCGACGCGCTGTCGCGCAGCCTGACGCTGGAGGGATCGTCGACGCTGACCTACCAGCTCCCGATGCGCATACAGACGCAGACCACCGTCGGTGCGCAGTGGTACCAGACACAGAACAACGTCACCACCGCGAGCAGCATCGGCTTCCCGCCGGGGACGGGGACGCTTGGCAATGGCGCGCAGCGCGACGCCGGCGAGCAGTTCACCGACGTGCGCACCATCGGCTATTACGTCCAGGAGCAACTTGGCTGGCGCGACCGGGTGTTCATCACCCCCGCCGTGCGCTTCGATCGCAACAGCGCGTTCGGGCCGAACCTCGGCACCATTGCCTATCCGAAGATCAGCGCGTCGTGGGTCGTCAACGAGGAATCGTGGTTCCCGAGCCGGGCAATCAATGAACTCCGCCTGCGTGGTGCACTCGGGACATCGGGTAAGCAGCCAGGTCCTTTCGATGCACTCACCGTGTTGACCACGACCCCCGTCTCCCTCCCCAACGGCTCGTCGGAGATCGGCTTTTCACCCCAAAGCCTCGGCAACAAGGACCTGAAGCCGGAGCGCGGCCAGGAGCTCGAGGTGGGCTTTGATGCCAAGTTCCTCGATCGCCGCGTGAACCTGGAGTTCACGGCGTACAACAAGAAGACCCGCGACGCCCTGGTGCTCCGCCCGCTCCCGCCGTCCACCGGCTTCGCCACCGGGCAGTGGGACAACGTGGGGGAGGTGATCAACAAGGGCGTCGAGGTCGCCGTCGACGCGGACCTGGTGCGCAACGACTTCATGTCGTGGAACAGCCGCCTCACATACTCCGGCGTCAGCAGCAAGATCACCAAGCTCGCCGTCCCCATCGCCATCGGTGGTCGCGGGTTGCAGGAACACCGGGAGGGAAGCGAATACGGCGCCTACTTCATGAAGCCGGTCAGCCTCGATGCGAGCGGCAACATCGTCATCGCGCCGCTTTCCGTGAATGTGGGTCACCCCACGCCGGATTATGAAGGCTCGCTCGCCAACACGCTCACGTTCCTGAAGGACAAGTTGTCCTTCTATACCCAGTTCGGCTATTCGGGCGGGAACAAGATGATCAACTATACCGAGGTCTATCAGTGCCGCACCGCGTTCGGAACGTGCGCTGCACGCTACGACCGCGACGCCAGCGGCAACCTGACGCGCATCGGCAAGCTCAAGTCCGACCCGGCCGCGAACTTCCAGCCGTACATGTTCCTGTACGACGGCAGCTATGTGCGCCTGCGCACCATCTCGCTCTCGTACGTCGTGCCGCTGCAGCTCGCACAAACGATTGGCGCCTCCTCGGCCAACGTCAGCCTGATCGGTAGCAACTTCCACCTCTGGACCGACTACCCGGGGACCGATCCCGAGATCAACAGCCAGGGACGCCAGAACGCCTCGGCCCGCGATTTCCTCTCGCTCGGCCAGCCCCGGACCTTCACGATCAGCCTGCGCCTGGCCTACTGACATGACTCATACTTCACACGATTCCGTGGACTTCACGCCGAACGGCGTCAAGCATATCCGCGCCCGGTCCCGTACCGGCCGCATGGTCGCGATCGCCGCGGTCGCCGCGGTCGCCGCCATCGTCTCCCTGGCGGCCTGCACGTCCGACCTGAGCGTCACCGACCCGGTGAACCTCACCCCAGATGACCTCGGCAGCAACGCCCCCATCGGCATCACGATCAACGGTGCGCGTGGCGCGTTCCAGCGCGCGTACGATCGGCACATCCTCTATACCGACCTGCTCTCCGACGCCTTCGTTGCCGCCGGGACCTTTCCCTATCAGGCCGAGGTGGATGATCGTTTGATCCGCGCGAACAACGAAGGGCTGTTGGGTGACATGTACGTGCCACTGTCGGTCGCGCGCTTCATGGCCGATACCGCCATTGCGCTGCTCGATCAGGCCAAGGGTGGTGTGGGCGTCGACGAAGCCGCTCGCCTGCAGGGAGTGGCGCAGTCCCGCTATTTCGGGGGATACACCCGCGCGTTGCTGGCCGAGGCGTACTGCGCCAGCGCCATCTCCGGTGGTCCCGCGCTGACGTCCGACCTGCGGATGGCCGACGCGCTCGCCGTCTTCCAGGATGCCGCGGCGAAGGCGACCGAGGCCAACAGCCCGCAGCTCCTGGCGGCCGCCCGCCTCGGGGAAGCCCGGGCGCAGCTCTGGCTGGGAAAGTACGCCGAGGCTGCAGCGGCTGCCGCCCTGGTACCGGAGACGGGGTTCCTCATCAATTCCGTCTACTCCAACGCCAGCGTCGGCCAGAAGAACTTCGTGGTCCGCGAAACGTACGGCATCGACGAGGCGATCCGGTTTGCCGTTGGTGACGGCACGGTCTCCTTCCTCCACAACGAGAGGTTTCCGTACCTGGACAATTTCCTCAGCATCGGCCTGATCAGGCGCCGCCCGGATCTCTCCGCGTTCAACTCAGCCGTGCCGGTGGTGGCGCAGACAAAAATGCTGACCGGTGACGCGCCGATCCCCATGGGATCGAGCGCTGAGGGGCTGCTGATACGCGCCGAAGTCCTCGTACGCGCGGCCAACCGTTCCGCAGCTGCCGCGCTGCTCACCCCCCTGCGAGCCGCGTGGAACCTGCCGCCCGTCACCTTCCCCGGTCCCCTCCAGGCAGACCTGCGGGTGATGGCCGAGGAGCGCTCCCGCGAGTTGTTTGTCACGGGTGAGCGCCTGGCGACCCTGCGTCGCTACATGAAGGACGGCGTGGACCTCTTCCCGACCGGAACGGGCGGTTCGGCTACCTGCTTCCCGGTCCCGCAGCAGGAACTCGACACCAACCCCAATGCCAGGGGTGGAGGCTGACGCCTCATCCGGGCGTCAGGTTCGCAGGCCGCACGGCAGGATCCCACCGCGCGCGCATCACGGCCCCGTCCCTTCCCGGGGCGGGGCCGTGATCGTCACCCCTCGCGCCTAACGACCCGCGGCAACTAGCGCCAGCGCCTTCGCCCGTGTCACGTTCCACGATGCCATCGCCGCTCGCCCCTGCGCCCGCGCCGCAGCGCAGGCGGCGACCTGCACCGCTGTCGGCGCCACCTCGGCCCCCTGCATGGCCATCGCCGCTGCCTGCATCGCGTTGCTCACCGCCTCCAGCGTCGGGCGCGCGGGCGCGCCGCCACGCCGCCGGAACGAGCGGATGTTGCGCTGCAGGTCCGACGGCGCCAGCGCCTCGAGGTCGCCCTTCACCGACTCGGCCTGGGCGCCCGTGAGCGCCGCCACCCGCCCGGCCAGCTCCTTGGCCTCAATGAAGGCTCGGTGCGTGGCCACGGCCCCGTCATACATCTCGGTGCTGAGGGCGTTGAGCTGGGCAAGTACCGCTGGGGCAATCTTCACGCGGGGGTCGAGCCGAAGCTCGAGCGGTTGCGTGTGCGACTTGCCCTCCACCGTCAGCCGCACGGTGTAGCGCCCCGGAGGCGCCCACGGCACGTTGTAGTTTGGGTACGTGCGACCGGGGACCGCACCCGTCGCTTCCTCGTCGCCCGCCGGTATCAGGTCCTGTGGCGAGACCGGGTCCCGCCGCAGGTCCCAGCTGAAACGATGCATGCCGGCTGCCGTCGAGAGGTGGATCTGCGGCGCGGGCCAATAGAGCGGGAGCCCGCAGTAGGCCGCGGTCGTGTTCTGCTGGCAGACCTTGTTGTACGCCTCCATGTCCTTCCCGGGGTCGGGCTCGAAGACCGGCTCGGCGCTGGAATGAGAGCGCACGACCCGGCCGCGCGCGTCGAGGATCTCGAGCGTGACCGCGCCCGACGCGTCGCGCGGCAGGTAGTAGTCGAGAATGCCGCCGGGAGGCGGATTGTCGCCCGACGGCACTTCGGGCGCCCAGGGTGTCGGCTCGTTGGTCCCGAAGCGAACGCGGACCGCGGTCACCGGCTTGAACAGGTAGGCGTTGCCCGACGAGAGCGCGGCACGCACGGCGGCCGCCTGGCGCAACGGCGTCACGTCATCGAGGATCCAGAAGCCGCGGCCGTGTGTCCCGGCGACCAGGTCGGCGCAGTGGCAGGTGGAATCGTCCTTGATCCGGATGTCGCGGACCGAAATGGGCGGCATCCCGTTCTTGAGCGACTGCCAGTGGTCGCCATCGTCGAACGAGACCCAGACTTGCAAGTCGGTCGCGGCGTACAGGAGTCCGCGCTGGCCCGGGTCTTCGCGGATCGAGTTGGCCACCGCACCGCCAGCAATCCCGGTGTTGATCTCCGTCCACGTCTTCCCACCATCGTGCGTGCGCCAGAAGTGCGGGTTGATGTCATCGATGCGCATCGTGTTGGCGGCGGCGTAGGCCGTCTGCGCATCGAAGTGCCCGGCCTCGATGTTGAAAATGCGGGTCCACGGCTTGATCGCCGGCGGGGTGACGTTGGACCAGGTCGTGCCCCCGTTGGACGTGACCTGGATGTTGCCGTCGTCGGTGCCGGCCCACAGGATCGCCAGGTCTCGCGGCGACGGGGAGAGCGCGGTGATGCTCCCCATCGGTCCCGGCGTCACGCCGCTGGCATACTTTCCGGTCGTGGACGGGACCGCCCACGTGGGGCGGGCGAGATCGGGAGAGATGCGCGTCCAGCTGTTCGCCTTGTCCGTACTCTTCCACACGACGTTGGAGACGTAGTACATCGTGCGGTTGTCCACCGGGGAGAAGTGGAGCGGCATGGTGCGCACGTTGCGACTCATGGCGCCGCCATCCGGGAGCGTCCCCGACACGTCGGGTCCGACCTGTGTGGTCTGGGCGGTGCGCCGGTCGTAGCGCGAGACGCCGGAGCGTTGCGAGCCGAAGACGATGTCGGGATCCTTCGGATCCGGGGCGGCGATGCCGTACTCCTGGATGTTGACCGGGTGCCAGTCGTGGAAGGTGATGCGGCCGTCGTCGGAGCGGCTCTGCACGCAGGCTGAACCCGAGTCCTGCTGGCCGGAACAGACGCGATATGGAAAGGCGAAGTCGGTGGTCACGTGGTACATGGCCGCAGTGTTCTGGTTGTACCAGTTGGACCACGACACACCACGATTGGCCGAGACGACCGCGCCCTGGTCGGCGACCGCGACCAGGATCTTCGTATCGTTTGGGTTGATCCAGATGCGCTGGTAGTCGTCCCCGCCCGGGGCACCGCGCACGGCGCTCCATGAGAGCCCGCCGTCCTCCGTGCGCCACATCACGACCGAGGCGCTGTACACCACGTCGGCGTTCTTCGGATCAACTGTCAGCGTCGGCAGGTCGCCGCCGCCGATGCGGGCGAGCGGGCGCATGTCCTGTTTCGCGCCGGGGCGCTCGCGGTTTGCCCCAAACACCGGCTGGATCCAATGTGCCCCACCATCGGTCGACTTGTAGAAGCCGATCGCGCCGCTCCCCGGCGCGACGACGGCGTACAGCGTGCCGGGCGCACTGGGCGCCACGGCAATGTTG
>Ga0138256_10001646_pt1 | contig 24083 bp, 16 predicted proteins | sample KNB2016incub_MG_FD_105486 | JGI IMG/M metagenome (GOLD analysis project Ga0138256, IMG submission 105486) | Active sludge microbial communities from wastewater in Klosterneuburg, Austria - KNB2014incub_MG | ecosystem: Engineered > WWTP > Activated sludge > Unclassified | place: Austria... | reverse complement strand
GTTAATGTAAATGGTCTGTTATTAATTGATTCCCAATTATCACCCGCAGGTGGATTAACTATAACATATTTAAAGATATAATTATTACCAACAAAATTTGAAGGGATTTGAAATGTACCTGTATAAATTGAATCATCATCAGTATCTGATAACTGGAACATATTACCCTGCCAAAGACCATTTGGATCACCAGCATCTGTTTGAAAATCTCCACGAACTACTACATTTGCACCTGGAGGAAAGTTGCCTTCAAACATCTGAACACTCATATCAACCTGGAATGTAACGTTGATATTTTGAGGAAACGAAAAAGCACTGACCAAAATGATCAGTGCTAAAATCAACAGCTTTTTCATACCCGCGCCCCTTGAAATAACTGATTAAATAATTTTAATTATTAAAGTCCTACACTAACTGCAAATCTAGATATTGGATCAAATATGCCATACTCAGCATAACTATAATCAAACTTTGCAAAGAAACCACCAAAATTATATTGCAAACCAATGCCTGCTGTTAATCCTTCAACAGCATCTTCTTTAAACAAAGAGTTATAACCACCACGTAATGAAATTAAATTGCCCCAGGTAATTTCCATTCCAAGATTACCATAAGTTGTTTGGTTATTTGGAATCAAAGCATCGCCGGCTAAAGTTAATAGCCAGTCTTCATCTTTGTAGGCATCGTATGCTAAACCAACAGTAAATGTAAGTGGAAGTGACCATGCTTCAGTAAGTAATTGCCCTGAGATATTAGAATTATTTCCCGCATTAGATGGATCGATATCGATTGGCTGAAGTAATGATTTTCCATCAAGCTGCATTTCTGTTCCAAAGTTAGAAATATTCATTCCAAGTCTTAAGCCTTCTAACTGAGTAAAGAATAGTAGTCCAACATCAACTCCAAATCCAGTTGCAGAAACATCGTAAATATTTTGTGAGATATATTTTAATGTTCCACCAACTGAAAATCTATCCGTTAGATTTCTTGAATATGATATGTTTATTGCAATATCAGATGCAGACCAAAACTGTCCGGTGCCATTTTGTTGTTGTGCAGTAGTAATTTCTTCATCGCCGTAATCTAATTGATTGATGCTAATACCGATTGCATTATCATCATCCAACTTAAATCCTATACCCACCCAATTAATTCTCGAACTCACTAACCATTCGGCGGTAGAAGCTGTAAATTCACTTCGAGAAATTCTGGATAATCCTGCAGGATTCCAGAAAGCCGTTGTAGCATCATTAGCAACGGCTGAAAACGCACCACCCATTGCAGAAGCACGCGGCCCAACAGGTATTGTTAAAAAGTTTGCTATTGTTGTACCAACTTTGGTTTGTGGAAAAAGATTTACCGATAAACCAAGTACAACTACTATTAATAATATTTTTTTCATTTTAAACTCCATTGTATTCATTGCTTATCGGTTACTTAATTATTGCTAATTTGCCGGTTTTCTTATCACTTAAACCTTCCACCTCAACAACATAAAAATAAACACCGTAAGCAATATCTAATCCTTCTTTACTTCTTAAATCCCATTCGACTGAACCATCGAACAAACCACCATCATGTTCAAGAGTTCTTACGTGATTACCACTAGAGGTATATATATGTACTTTACTATTTGGTGGTAAGTTTATAAAATAAACTATTCTTTCGCCACGTCCTCTAACTGTAGGCGGCAGTGGTTCTTCAAATAAATTTGCAACTATATAAGGGTTAGGAATTGCTCTTACAAGATTTAATTGTTCCCTGGCAGCGTTAACATCATACGTTGCACCTGTTGCATTAATAACAAATTCATCATTACCAGAAAGTGGTTTTAAGAATCTCATAAATAAACTATCTGCTCCAGCTGGAATAAGATAGGTGCTATCACCAGATAAAGGAACTCTCCAGGATAATTCTGTTCCTGTTGGATTTGAGAATATCAAAACATCATTGTAAGATAATGTATCTTTGCGGAAATTATTCTGTTCAATAAATCCAAACTGAATGCGAACTGGATTTTGTTTATCTGTTATATCATAAACTCTAAAGTTAACTTCTTTAGGTGGCGGTGCTCCATTACCTAAAAGTGCAGTTAATTTATTTGAACTATCACCATACGTGTTTGAAAAAACAATAACATAATCTCTAGGAAATCTTGTTGACCAAATTGAACTTAATTTTAATTGATCAGCAGAAAATTTTAAATTCTTTGGTCTATAAATACTCCATCCTGAGGAATCATTTGCCATTGAGCCTTTGGCATTTAAAACTGGTTGTTTAAGTTTAACACTATCAATTCTCTGATAACTTGAATCAATTGACAATCTTAATCCATTAAAAACTATTCCATTTGCAGGAGTAATTTCTTTTTCTGAAACAACTGTGTTACCAGAAGGATCTGTTACCGAATAATTTGAGGATATATTGACTCCTACTCTTTCCAGAGGCGCTTTTCTTATAGAATCATTGAATGAAATTGTATATGCTCCTTCAACTATCTTTGATGGATCAATAACTTCAAAATATGGAAGCGGGGTTGATGACCCGGTTATTCTAATAGCATCTATTCCTGAAGCCGGTGGAATGTATCCGGCAACTGGAGCAGTTGGAGTTACAGCAACAGTGTTTATATCTGTACTGATTTTACCAAGCGCATCTTTAGAAATAAATCTTGTGTTTTCTGATGGATAGATATCTTTTGTTGCATCACCTTGATCATATGCAACTACAGCGTAATAATAAGTTCTACCATTTATAACATCATTATCTACAAAATAATTTTGGATCCCATTATCTGTACCTAAATTATATGGAGCCCCATCAGTTAAACTCACTAGTGTAGGTGATGAAGTAAATATTCCTTTAATACCATCAATTAGATCGTACTGAATTGTTGGTTTATAAAATACTTTTTCACCTGAAGCATTAGTAATTAACAATGCATCACTTAAGTCAGGATCAGTACCTTTATAAATTTTATAACCTTCAAAATCTTTTATCTTTAGTGTTGGATCAACAGATCCCTCAGCAACATTATCCCAATAAAGTGTAACTTTTCCATTTTCACCAACTGCAGTAACTGTAGGTTTATCCGGTGGTCGTGGAAAGTTATAATTAGCATTATAAATTGTTTGGGCTATTTGTTTTGTTTTTAGAACTGCATTAAAATCAGCACCAAATGCAAGTGCTAAAGAAAACCTTTCTGTTTTACCAGCCAATAGCGGAAAATATCCTGAACCATATATAAAGTCTCCGTCTTCACCACGTATTGCCACGTTATTTACAATTGATGATGGTACCTGAAAAAATCCAGGAAGCATCCTTCCCCACATATTAATATCATCTCCCATAGCAATTGCGCCGGCAGGTACAAAGTATTGAAAACTTGTTAAACCTATCTGGTCTGATTCATCAATATCAGTAGCATCAAAGTTTGGTTCACCTGGGGTAGGAATTCCATCTCCTTCGCCAAAGTCGTTACTTCCTGCTTTTCCATCTGCTCCAACATCATCAAACTCCTGATTCCAATCAGCATCATTATCCATTAAATCATCACGTGATTCATCAATTAATGGGTTACCATTTCCACCAGCTAAATAGTCTCTATATTGTACTGGGGCAACAGTATCAATTAAAACGATTTGATTTACACCTTCTCCAGATTTTTTAAATTGTCTATAATGTACTTGATAATTTTCATCAATCAGACCATCTAAGTCATTATCAATACCATCACGAGCTGTTTTACCAATTGGCTCAGTTGTATTTATATTTATATTTCCTTCAACCAATTTTGTAATGCCAGGTTGTATAAAGAATTTAACTCCCATGGAAACAACAGTATCTGGATTACTTGTAACAGTATATGTAGTTCTTTCAAAAGTTTCTTTATCAATTAATATCAGATTATCTCCAGCAGAAATTGCTGGCACATCAGTTACACTAAGGAAATCACTTTCTGTAAAATAATTTGCTGAACCAACTCCAGAATTATCTCCATCATTATCAATACCATCAAAAGCATTTCCTGGTGATTCAAGAAACGCATAAGCGATATAACCAACTTCTGTTGGATCTGGTAACCACTTAGGGTTTGCTGATGGACTTATATAATGATCAAAATCCCAGGTATATGTTATTGATTCTCTAACATTAAAAAACGAAGCATCATCATTCCATTCAGGGTCTTCAACTCCAACATAAGTTCCTACAATTGTTCCAAATACTGCTTGATCATAACTTTCAGTTCCATCATTTTTAATGTTGTATAACCAAAATATTACATCTTGAGCAAGAAAATTTGACCATTGTAAACCGCGTACGGATACTTGCAAAGCGTGACCATGTCTTGTTTGATCATTTGCATCCGGTAGAAAACCTTGCAACATATAATTTTCTTCATCATTGTTGTCATCCATCCAAAAATAACTTTCCTGATCAGCATTTTGTTGTGCTCTACCAAAAAAACCGTTCCAATCCACAGCAGGCGTTACATCTTTACCATCAATTATAATCGGCCCACCAGAATATGTCCAATCTGGATAATCAGGCCATTGCTGTGGCCAGGTTTCTGTTTGATGACTCATTGCAATTCCTTTACCTACCTCATCAAGAAATGCATCCGCAAAAAATGGTATAGGTTCAAAGGTATAAGATTTACCGCCGCCACCTTCACCGCCACCTGGTCTGCTGACAGGAGTGATTACTACAGAATAAATTGTATCGTTTATTCCATTATAAATTCTTTTAGTTGGATCTGATGGGAAGTTAGGATCCTGAATTCCGTAATCTTTAATTGGAAGTCTAATTCCAACAACCGGAGAAACATCCCCAACGTATCCATTAGCATCATACTTCCAGGCTCCTCTAGGGCCTTCTTCACCAGGTTGAGCTATTACACCATAATTAGAAAAAACTGTTCTAACCTGGTTACCACGATGAACACCAACTTTTCTAAAATTAGGAGTTCCTCTTTGAGTAATTCTTTGCTGACTAAAAATGTCATCCGCTGAAGTTAGCAGTACGATTATCGCCAGTAAAAAATAATATTTGCTTGATATTTTCATAATATTTTTTCCAATAATTAAACTCTTTTATTTAAAAGAAAATGGTTGCGCCAAGTTCAATTCTTCTTGGTTCAGAATAAAAATCCGGGTTTCTATAATATTCATCCAACGTATTTACTAATTCATCAGGATAGTCATCATTTCTTCTTATAAATTCATTCATTGTATAGTCTGCTGTACCGCTGTCATTATATACATCGTCTTCATTAATAATATCAAACAAGTTATAGACTCTTGCAAATAAGCTTAATCTAAAATCACCAAACACAAAATCTTTATACGCACGTAAATCAACATTCAAAGAACTCGGTTTAAGCTCACTATTTATAAGTAATGTTGAAAGGGGTATTGAAAATGATGGTGTATAAGGGAACCCGCTTCCGTACTGGCCAATCAAACTAAATCCCCAATTATCTTCTGATGCATAACTAAATGTAACGTTAATAGTATGATTTTGATCCCAATTTAATTTTATTAATTTTACTTCTGGCTGGGTACCATCAATTATAGCTTGTCTATTGGCTGCCGGATCGGATGCGTTACCTTTTGCTGATTGGAAAGTATAATCAACAGTTGCTGCCCAGTTATTAGAAAGTCTTTTTGAAACTGTTAGTACAATTCCTTGAACAAATCCAAAATCACTATTAATATACTGGCTATAAGTTGATGAACCACCGAAAATTCTGATTTCATCTGCTCTTGTTCCAGCAAGATTTCTGATATCTCTAAAATAAGCTGTAAGATCAACAGAAATATCATCTGTAAAAGCTTGTTGCACGCCAACTTCACCACTTATTGTCTGCTGTGCTTTTAGATTAGAATTACCGGCAACTCCTAGGTTTCCTGTACCTGCTCCAAATTTAAATTCAGGATTAACATACAACAACTCAAAACTTGGAATCTGGAAAAAGTGTCCGTAAGAAAAGTGGATTACGCCACGATCTGTAATTGGAAATGCTATACCAAGTCTTGGAGAAAGTTTGAATTCTGTTTCTGCATCTCTGTACCAGGGATCTCCATTTGCATTAGATAATTTTCTTTCTTCTAAAGTTTTGATAATGTTTTGATCTTTTCTTGGTCGATAAATATCCGGATCTGTAATATCATTTAATACTTGACCATCAGAATCAAAATAATCAACTCTAACACCAATATTGATAATCATATCATTCAATTCCAGTTTGTCTTGCAAGTATGCTGAAAACTCTATCGGTTCTTTTTGATATATATCTATAGCAAGGTTCTGATTTGGATCAAGAGGATCAGGAACGTAACGAGTTACATATGGGTTAAGTGTTACTGAAGGATTTTCAACTGAAAGCGGTTGTTGAAGGTAAACATTATTAAATCCTAATTGATGTCGGTTAAATTCAACGCCAAATTTTAACATATTCATTTTATCAACCTGGCTCGTAAAATCTAATTTGAAACCATAAGTGTTTGTAATTCTTTTAAATTGTTGATTTTGCGTTCCACCCGTTTTAAAGCTTGGAACTTCTGTCGGTTGTTGGCCAAGAAGTGCGTCATTAGTCCATCTCGGATCGTTAACGTCTTCATAAACATATTGTTTGTACTGTTTAAAGAAGTAAGAAAAGTTTGCTTGATAAAATGTTGTGGGTGAAAGTGTATGTGTAATACCAAGTATATTTGTATGCCCGACTCTAAATCTTTTAAAATTACCATCCGGGTTAAATGTAAAAGATTGATCAAAATCCTGATAATCAACATGATCAATCATGTAATTATAATTTATTTTTATATCGCTTATTGGTCGATAGGTTAATTTACCCTGTCCGTAAAATTTTTCATTCCAATTCATTGATACAACTTCACCATCTCCTAGACCGCTTCCATCTGGATTTGCACTTAAAGTATATCTTGATTCGATTGGTACTGTTGCGCCATTGTTAACAGTAATATTCCAGGGATTATAAACTCTTTTGCCGTTAAGCCAACCGCCAAAATATATATACCTTGCATTTACATAAAAGAACATTGAATTTTGAATTATTGGTCCACTAAAACTACCTTCAAAGTTTCTTATAGAAGTTGGGTCAATGTTATCAATATCTCTAAAGATATCTGATCTATCGCTTACATAATCTCCAACGTAAGTAGTAAACGTTCCGCTGAATTTATTATCACCATCTTTTGTAGCAATATTAACATATCCAGAAAGTGCTTTACCATACTCAGCATTAAAAGCACCACTAACAAATTGTAATTCCTGAATTGAACTTGTGGATACATCAACAACAGTTGATCCATCGTAAACATCTGTTACAGGCACTCCATCAATAGCATAAACAACTTCACCTTTTCTACCACCTCTAACATTTCCACCAACAATGCCAGCCTTAAGCTGTAGTACTTCTTGAAATTCTGTAACAGGTAAAACAGAAATTTCATCTGCACCAACAATTGCAGTAGATGATGTTAAATCTTTGGTTACAAGCGGCCTTGTAGCTACGATAACAACTTCCTCTTTTAACTGTACACTTGTTTCCATTAGTTCAAAATTAACTTCTGAAGTGAGATCGATGGAAACACGTACACCTTGTACTGTTTGTGAATTATATCCAATTGCAGAAGCTTTAACATTGTAGATCCCTGGTCTCAATCCGATAATAGCAAAGTAGCCTTCAATATCAGATGCGGCGCCTTGTGTGGTACCTTCAACCAAAACATTTACAAATGGAAGTGCTTCTCCTGTATTTCCATCAATTACTTTACCGGATATTTTGCCGCTTTGAGCAAAAGTAGAGCCGATTAAAAGAACTGTTAATAGGAATACAGATAGTGACTGTATTATAAACCTCATATGGTCCTCCGAGAGGGAAAATTAAATAACATTTATGAATGCGTATAAGAAATGAGTAACAATTATCCTATACTATCTCCTAAAATAACTTTTGTTTGAAAAATCCGATTTTAATTCTTAAAAATATTATTTCAGATTTATTTGCACAAAAAATATTTGGGTCAAAATTAAATCACACTTTTGGACTGCGACTTATTCTAAACAAAATAATACTATTCTGAAAAAATATTGATCTAAATTTAACAAAAGTAACTATGATTGCAATCAAGTATTTTTAAATGATTTTATCATTTTGTTGAAATTTTGAATAATTCCTTAGGATTTTAGGTAATGTTAAGATATGCTTAAATAATTAATGTACTTGAAAATTAAACCGTTAGTTATTTGTAAAGTAATTTAGAATTGAGATTAAAAATTTATTATTCTTCTAAAATATAGTTTAATGTTGGAACAACTAGTTTTGTTTATATAAAACCATTCCACCTAAAACATTTTTAACTTTGTAGCCGTTGTTTTTAAGTATGTTAACTGCAACAGCTGAGCGATTTTGAGTTCGGCAGATTACAATTATTTCTTTGTCTTTGTAGGATTTTAATTCATTAATTCTTTGTTCAAGATTTTGAATTGGAATATTAATAGCTTGATCAATCTTACCCAATGGTCCGGATAATTCTTCAGGTGTTCTAACATCTAAAAGTACAATTGGTTTATTATTTTTTAGTAAATCCTTAAACTCTTGCATTGATACTGAACTTGTTTGATCTTGCTGTACACAAGCAAATGATTTTAGAAATAAAAACAAACCCAGAAAAATATTTTTAATTTTATACATCAAATGTCCTTTTTAATTTAATCCGCACATTCCTGATGCACATCCGCCACCATAAGATGGCTGCACACCGCAACTTCCACTTTCACATCCAGAACTGCTTGATGTTGAAAAACCTGATGCACTAAAACTTGAAAGCAATTTTTTGTTTTCTTTAGAATTACACTTTGGACAACTTACTTCTTCTTGATTTGAAGATGACTTATGCAATATTTCAAACTTGTTATCACACTGTTTACACTTGTACTCAAAAATCGGCATTAAAACTCCGTATTATTTTTTATTTGAAAGGTTAGATTAATTATTCGCAATCACTTAAATCTAAAAAATTCATTAGGCGTGAATGAGTTTCTTTTGGAATATCTACATTATACTTTTTATAATAATCTATTGTCAGTTCAACTGTTTTAAAGTAGCTTTTACAATCAGAACAGTTATCAAGATGATGTTTAATAGCAACACATTTATCTGAATCAAGATTTTCGCCAAGACTTTCGCAGATATGCTGCATTACATCTTTACATTTTGGTTTTGGTTCTATTTCTGTCATCGGCTAAATGCCTCGTTTAATTCTTTTCTTAAAAACGCTCTTGCTCTATGCAATCTTGATTTTACTGCCGGTATTGAAAGTTCGGTCATCTCAGCAGTTTCTTCTGTTGAAAGTCCCTCAACATCGCGCAATAAAAATACAATGCGATATTCTGGACTAAGTTTATTTATTGATTCATCTAAAATCTTTTTTAACTCATCATTTTCAATATTCTGATTCGGAATTGTTGACCAATCTGCTGTATATCGGTCTTCATACAAATCATCATCATTATCAATCGAAACAAATGTGCGTGTCTTATCTTTTCTTGCAAGCATTAAACAATGATTGGAGACTATCCTGTAAAGCCAGGTTGAAAGTTTTGAGTTTCCATCAAACTGATGCAGGCTTTTTATCATACTGAAAAAAGTTTCCTGCATTATATGTTCAGCTTTATCTCTATCTCTGCAAACTTTATATGAAAAGTTATACACAGTTTGTTCGTTATCTTTAACTAACTGTGCTAGTGCTTTTCTATCACCACTTTTTGCAAGTTCTAATAATTTTGTTTCTTCCATCTGTGTGATGCTTTGTGTAAAATGTGGATTCTTTAATTGTAACAAAAATACCAAATAAACTTTAGATTGATAAATCTTTAAAAAATGACTTGTTTTTATTTATAAAACTGTTGCACGATATTTGTTTGGTTTCTGAGAAAAAATAAACATTACCGAGATAAAATGAGCGCAACAAAAACTATTGAGTCACTAAAATCCAACGATTTATTTAAAGGTGTGGATTTCTTATCATTAAAATTTCCGTTTGATGTAAAAAATTTTGAAGAATTTAAGGAAGGCGATTTGATTTACTCATCGGGCCAACCTTCAAGTTTTATTTATTTGATTGTTAGTGGAGAAGTAAAATTAAAACTTAATGCTGTTAAAAGGCTATTCTTTAAAATAACAAATGACTTTTTTGGCGAATCAGAAATTCTTAAAAACACAGAAAGAAATTCTTCTGCTCTTGCAAACAGTTATTGCTTATTATACAAAATAGAAAAACAATTAATTGAGCGTTTGATAAATGAATCTCCATCTTTAAAAGTAAATTTTATCTACGAAAGAAAAGCTGATGAAACTGTAAAACCGGAATCGATAAAAAAAGAAGTTCCAAATAAAAATATTTCATCCTTTGAACTTAATTCAGAGACAGTAAAACTTAGTCTAAACAATACTGTTGATGTTAAACAAGGATTTGAGACTACTATTGATATAGATAAAATTAAAGTTAAGCATTACAACCCAACACCTGATCTTGATACATTTATCCAGCAAAAATATCTTGATAGTGATAACAAATCTTTAAAAACTCAAATGCTTGGTGATGCTGATGATATGACAAGCTGGGTTATTACTGAAGACAAAATAGATTTATCAGATTCTAAATCTGCCACAAATGAGTCAACAAATTTCAGCGTGACATTTTCAGATGAAGAAAAAAATTATTTTAACGACTTGCAACCTTCAGAAGATATAAATCAGGTTTCAAAAAATATACTTGATTTTTTTCTTTCAAAATTAAATGCAAGCATCGGCGCACTGTACTTTATAACAAGGGATCAACAACGTCTTGAAGAAGTTTGCCAAACAAATAGCTCTATGCTAAAAAGAAAAAAATCTATAAACGAAGGGATTACCGGTTTAACTGCAAGATCAAAAACAGTTCGTTTTTGTGTTACGTTTCTTAATGATTTGAATTATAACCAGGAAATTGATAGACCAAATGGATTCGTTGGCGAAACGGTTATCTATATTCCTCTTATTGATGAGAAAAATGTTTTACTTGGGGTAGTGCAAATTGGTTCGAACGAAGTAATCTTTACAAAATCCGAAGAACAAAAAATTATTGGCTATGCTAATTTCTGCAGCAAAATATTAAAACAAAGTTTTGCACTTAATCCTAATGCAGGATTTATGAACAACGAGGGTAAATCTATTACGGATTTTATTTTACAAGATATAAAAGCTCCACTATTATCATTAAAGCATTATACAGCAATTCTTAAACGATTTGATTTACCTGAAGATGTTAAACATCCAATAAATTTATTATCTGAAAAAACAAATAATCTTGTTGATGTGTTGCAAGCAGTTTCGGACTTTACTGATAAGACAATTAAAACTAAATTAGAATTAATAAGTTTTGATACAGCTATCAATAATATTGTTAACTCACTTGCTGAATATATTGAATCAAGAAATGTTAAACTTTACCTAAAACAAGATTGTCCGAACAACGTACGAATTGATGTTAAGAAATTTTACGTTGCTTGTTATTATACTGCAAGATTTGCCTGTGATATTATGAAACAAGGCGGCAATTTGTATTTTATAACTTCTGTAGAAAATAACAATGCTATACTTACAGTTAAGGATGAAAACAAAATTGTAAAATCAATTCACATAAATAATATTTTTAATCCTGATTTTAATATTACCCCAGAAGCAATGGGAATTAGTTTGGCGATTGCTAAATTTATAACAGAATCTGTGAAAGGAACAATTAAAGCTTCAGTTGATGGAACTGGAACGAGTTATATTTTTTCTATTCCGATTGTTTCTTAATTTTTTACAATGAATTATAACTTAGTTACTATCCTTGGACCAACTGCAACAGGAAAAACAAAACTCGCTGTTCAACTTGCTGATTATTTTAATGGTGAAATAATTTCTGCAGATTCACGCCAGGTTTACCGCGGGATGAATATTGGAACCGGAAAAGATTTAAACGAATATTTTATAAATGGTAAGCAAATTCCTTTTTATTTAATTGATGTTACTGATCCAGCCGAAGAATTTGATCTTTATAAATTTCAACAAATGTTTTACAAATCGTTTGATGAATTAAAATGTAAAAATAAACTTTCCTTTCTCGTTGGCGGCACAGGAATGTATTTAAGTTCAATACTGCAAAATTATAATCTGAATAAAGCTGATTTTGAAACTGAAAAACAAATCTTATCCTTATTACCTGATGTTGAACTTAAAGAAATGTTAAAGAAGATTAACCCGGCACTGCACAATACAACGGATTTGAACGACAGAGAAAGAATAATAAAGGCAATTACGATAGCTAAAGCGCAAAACACTCATGTTGATAATACAAAAATAAATTCGCTAACTATAGGCGTTAGCCTTTCCCGCGATGAAATAAAAAAAAGAATTACTTTAAGATTAAAGAAACGATTAGATGAAGAAGGAATGATTGATGAAGTAAAATCCCTTTTAGATTCTGGTGTAAGTTTTGACAAACTGATTTTCTTTGGTTTGGAGTATAAATTTATAGCGCTGTATCTTAAAGGCGAGTTAAATAAAAATGATATGTTCCAAAAATTAAACTCCGCAATTCATTCTTTTGCAAAACGACAGATGACATGGTTTAGAAAAATGGAAAAAGAAGGTGTTGTAATAAATTGGATTGATGGTCCGGATTTTAATAAAGCAAAAGAATTAATTGAAATTTCTTTATAAGTCATTGCGAGTCACGATTATATCGAGACGAAGCAATCTGTATAATTTATCACCGATACTAATAAATGTTAATACCCGATAAAATATTTTCATACTTAAATAAACGAGCAGCCGACACCTGGCAAATTGAAAATGATTATAAAAAATATTTTCAAAAAATTATTGTTGTGCCGTCTATTGCAGAATCAAAAAGTCTTCCAACTTTAATTAATTCCTTAGCACAAAATGATGAACTTGAATTACTAAACACACTTTTACTTATTGTTGTTAACAATTCTATTTCATCATCAGAAGAGGTAAAGATTGATAATCAAGTTACTCTGGATTATCTGAGAGACATAAAAACTTCATTAAATATTTCTTTTATCGATGCTTGCAGTAATGGGAGAGAATTGGATGATAAAAACGGTGGTGTTGGTTTAGCACGTAAAATCGGTATGGATTTAGCATTGACCAAATTTGATTATTTATCAATCAACAAAAAAATTCTAATCTGTACTGATGCAGATTGTATTGTTGATCCAAATTATCTTTCTGAAATTTCACAAGAGTTTAATCGTAATAATTATGAAGCAGCCGTGGTTAACTTCGCCCACGATATTAATGGTGATGATGAAGAAACAAAAGCTATTGTCTGTTACGAAATCTTTTTACGCTATTATGTGCTCGGATTAAATTTTGCAAAATCAGACTACGCTTTTCATACAATAGGCTCTACAATGCTTTGCACTCCCGAAGCATATGTAAAAGTTGAAGGCATGAATAAACGAAAAGCTGCTGAAGATTTTTATTTTCTTGAGAAGCTTGCAAAGATTTATCCAATCGGAGAAATAAAATCAACATATGTTTATCCAGCAAAACGCGGCTCATGGCGTGTACCGTTTGGTACAGGCAGAAGTGTTGATAGATATTTATCCAACTCTCGTGATGAGTATTTGCTTTACGATCCTAAAAGTTTTATTGTTCTTAAGACTTGGCTGCAAGTTTTTAATGATAATTCAATATCCAATCAAATTGATTTAATTCGGATTTCCAAAAATATTCATCCTGCATTATCAGATTTTCTTTCTCAACAGGATTTCGGAAATTTTATCAACAAAGTTTTGTTAAAGAATAACAATCCAAATGAAATTGAAAAGCAAAGACATTTTTGGTTTGATGCTTTCAGAACATTAAAACTAATTCATTATCTTCGTGATGAAACTTATCCTAATATTAATATGTTTGATGCTATTGATGATCTGGTAAAAATGATGAGCATTGAAAACATGATTAAAAGAAATTCGGCCATACCGGAGCTTGAAATACAAAAAGAATATTTATTACTGCTTAGAAAGATTCAGAGTTAAATGATAATAAAAACTAATCCAGATGAATTTGAAACTTTTGTAATTGATGCTTCAAACTTCAAAGGAAATTGTGAAGCAGTTTACTTTCCCGAAAGTGCTGATGAAGTTGTTTCGATAGTTAAAGAAGCAAATACAAATAAAACCAAAGTTACGATAGCAGGAAATGGAACTGGTCTTACTGGTGCACGTGTTCCTCAAAACGGAATTGTTATCGCGACAGACAAATTGAATAAGATTCTCGAAATCAATTCAACAGAATTATATGCTTTGATTGAACCAGCAGTTTTACTTTCTGATTTTCAAAAAGAAATAAAAACCAAAAATCTTTTTTATCCTCCTGATCCAACAGAAACAAATTGTTACATTGGTGGTACGGTAGCAACTAATGCTTCAGGTGCAAAAACTTTTAAGTATGGCCCAACTCGTGATTATGTTATTGGTTTGCAAGTCGTTCTTCCTGATGGTGAAGTGATTGATCTTGAACGAGGGAAGCAAAAAGCAATTGAATATGATCTTTCATTAACAACTCAATCTGGTAAAATTATTTCTCTGCAAATTCCTGATTATACTTTTCCTGCTGTCAAAAATGCTTCCGGTTATTTTGTTAAAAAAGATATGGATGCGATTGATTTGTTTATCGGATCTGAAGGCACACTTGGAATCATAACTAAAATTAAACTTAAACTTCTTCCCCAACCCGAAGACACAATTTCCTGCGTTCTGTTTTTTGAAGATGAAACTACTGCACTAAATTTTCTTGAAGTAGCAAGAGACACTTCTTTTCAAAACAAGAAGAACGATGTAAAAGATAACATCAACGCTCTTGCCCTTGAGTTTTTTGATGAACGTGCATTAAAGTTTTTAGCTAAGGATTTTTCTGCAATTCCGGGTAGTGCACAAGCAGCAATATGGTTTGAGCAGGAATCAACTGCCGATACTTTTGATCCTATTCTTGAAGCGTGGAATAACTTAATGCAAACACATAATGTAAATGAAGAAACTGCATGGTTTGCTTTTAGTGATGTAGATAAAGAAAAGATAAAAGATTTCCGTCACGCAATTTCCTGGAAGGTAAATGAGTACGTTGCTAGAAATAATTTTAGAAAACTCGGGACTGATGTGGCTGTACCGGACACTTCTTTCCGTGAGTTTTACTTTACTCTGCAAAACTGGGCAAAGCAAAGCAATATAGATTTTGTTTCTTATGGTCATTTCGGAAACTCTCACATTCACTTAAACTTTTTACCAAAGAATGATGAGGAGTTTAACGAAGGTAAAAAACTTTACAAACAAATTTGTGAAGAAGCAGTTGGTTTAGGTGGAACGATTTCCGCAGAACACGGAATTGGAAAAGCTAAACGAGATTATCTTTTAATGATGTACGGTGAAGCAAACATCCGCAAAATGGCTGCACTAAAAAAATCGCTCGATCCAAATCTTGTGCTTGGTATTGGTAATATTTTTGATGAGAAGTATTTAAAACAATAGTGCGCTGATGATACTTACTAATATATTTAGGCTGAACGGAGAATAATTTAACTCAATTTATCGCACGTATTTTGTGAGCTATAATATTTTATTTTTTCAAATTCTTAATAATAGTTTTACTAAATAAATTGAAATTAATTTAGGGGCGTTTAATTAATTCTTCCCCTTTAATATTTATAAACAGTGAATCAAATCCGAAAATCACTTTGCCAAATCCATTATTAAATTCAAATGCCTGATCAAATTTGAAAGGTGTCAAAACAACTCCATGTTTATTCATATATCCCCATTTCCTTTTCATTTTTACTGCCACTATGCCTTCATTGAATTCTTTTACTTCTTCAAATTCAGGTTTTATAATAACATTTCCAACACTATCAATAAACCCCCACCTGTTATTTATTTTTACTGCAGCATATCCGTCTTTAAATTTTAGAAATTCATCATATCTAAAATTGACTACTACATTCCCTTGTTTATTTATAATTCCCCATTTTTTCTTAAGTACTAATGCTTTACCATTTATAAAATCACCGACTGGAAAACCATTAAAACGTCCTATTTCAGTAACATTATCTAAATACCCATTGATATTCTCCTTACCAAATGTAATTAAACCCCCACCATAGCTTTGAGGTTCATCAAAATCACCGTATTGATAATTAATTTTTATTTTTGCTTTAGCATCTATAAACCCCCAAACTTCTTTCGGCTTATACAAACTTAACCCAGTTTCACCATAATTCTTATAAAGCCAATCCTTCCACTTTTCATCTTCAAATGTCAATTTATGAGCGAGTAACCCTTCAAAGAAAAATCTAGGTGTTTCATAAATAAAATCTATGAACATTTCGCCATTCGATTTTATGATTCCAAACTTCCAGTTACCATCATCATAATACTTACCAACAATTGCATAATTATCTTTTAATTTACTAACTGCATCATAATTTGAAGGAATAATTGGTCTACCGGTTGTATCAATCAAACCCCATTTTTCATTTTCTTTCACTCTTGCATAGCCATTGCTAAAAGATTCTATTGTATCATACTTGGCAACCTTGAGAATCTCCCCATTATTATTTTTAATACCAAACTTATTCTTTTCCTTAAATGCTACCAAATTATTCCCCAGTGAAATATTGTAGTCAAACTTGCTATTGTTTTTCTGTTCTACATCACATTCTGCGAAAACTATACTGATAACTATAATAAAATTTATAATACTATTTTTTGTTATCATTTTTATCTCCCAATCTTATAATTCGTACCTTCTTTACTATCCTGTAAAACAACACCAAGTTCTTTAAGTCTGTCGCGAATTGTATCTGATAGCTGGTAGTTTTTATTTTGTTTTGCTTCTGTTCTAAGAGTGATAAGAAGTTCTATTAAATCTTTTACAAGTTTATCATCGCCAGCGTTGGTTTTATTAAAATCCACAATGCCAAGAACATTTTCCGCAGTTTTTGTTAGAAAGGTTTTTACATCATTATAAAAATTAACTTCTACATTTTCAGAGGAAGCAACTATACGGTTAACTTCTTTTACGAAATCAAAAATTACAGCAACGGCTTGCGATGTATTTAAATCTTCATCCATTGCTTCTTCAAATCGCTGATAAAAAGATTTGAAATCAAATTCAGGTTTAACACCCTGCCTACCGGCAGGCAGGCGAGAATTATTTTTCTTTATCTCATCATTAACTTTATCAACAAGATTTGTAATTTTCTCTAAACCTTTTTCTGCCCCGGTTAAAAGATCATTGGTAAAGTTTAATGGTCCGCGGTAATAAGCTTGTGCAAAAAACATTCTAATTGCTTCAGCAGAATATCTTTTCAACACATCTCTTGCTGTAAAAAAGTTACCGAGAGATTTAGACATTTTTTCTTCGTTAATATTAAGAAATCCGAAATGAAGCCAGTACTTAACAAATGGTTTTCCGTGCGCTGCTTCGCTCTGTGCAATTTCATTTTCGTGATGCGGAAAAATTAAATCATTACCGCCGGCGTGAATATCAAATGTTTCTCCCAGATGTTTGCAACTCATTGCAGAGCACTCAATATGCCAACCGGGTCTTCCCTTGCCCCACGGACTTTCCCAGTAAGGCTCGCCATCCTTTGCTTTTTTCCACAATGCAAAATCTAACGGATTAGATTTCTCTTCGTTAATTTCTATTCGCGCACCTGATTCAAGATCTTCAATATTTTTACCGCTAAGTTTTCCATATTCACTAAAATGTTTTACGTCATAAAAAACATTTCCATCTTTATTGTATGCAAACTTTTTGTCCTCAAGTTTTTTTATCAGATCAATTATCTCGCTCATATGCTCGGTGGCTTTAGGATAAACATTAGCTTTTTTAATTTTAAGTTTTGTTATATCATCAAAAAAAGCATTGATATAATCATTAGTTACTTCGCTTGGTTTTCGTTTTTCTTCGTTAGCTTTTTTAATAATCTTATCGTCAACATCAGTAAGATTCATAACAAATTTTACTTTGTATCCTTTGTACTCAAGATATCTTCGCACCATATCAGCCATAACAAAAGAGCGCGCATTACCGATATGAAAGTAATCATAAACAGTTGGTCCGCACATATAAATTTTAACTTCGTTAGGATCAATTGGAATAAATTCTTCTACTTTTTTTGTGAGTGTGTTGTAAAGTTTTAACATAGTAATAGTTTTTTGTTTGATAATTGTTGGTGCAAATATAAAGAAATTTGGCGGACTGAATATTACGTGGAACTTTGTGTCTTTGAGACTTTGTGGCAAAGGATTTTGGAGAATGCCACGAAGACACAAAGTCACTAAGAAGAATTAATGTCTAAGTTTCTCTAAAAGCAGTTTAAAATCTTCCGGCAATTCAGAATCAAATCTTACAAGTTTGTTTGTATGCGGATGGATAAAACCCAATGTTTTTGCGTGTAAAGCTTGCCTTGGCATAATTTCTAAAAGATTTTGAATTCTGCTTCTTAACTTTGGAGATTCAACTCCGGCGTGAATTTTATTTCCACCATAAGTATGATCACCAAAAATAGGTTTCCCTAATCCTGTTAGATGAACCCTGATCTGATGCGTTCTTCCGGTTTTTAAATTAAGCTTGATGTAAGAAGTAAATTCATATTGCTCAATCACTTTATAAAAAGTAATTGCATCTTTCCCTTCTTTATCACTTGTTGTAAATTTTTTTCTATCACTTTTACTACGAGTAATTTTTGTGTTTATCTCACCTTCTTTTTCTTTAAACTTTCCCCAGCAAATTGCGTGATATTCTCTTTCGATGGAATGTTTAGAAAACTGCGCGGCTAGCTTTGCATGTGTGTAATCATCCTTCGCAACAACTAATAATCCACTTGTGTCTTTATCAATACGATGAACAATTCCTGGCCGCCCGCCTTCATTATCTGAGCTTAATGTTTTTGTGTGATGGAGAAGAGCATTTACCAAAGTACCTGTATAATTTGCATAAGCAGGATGAGCAACCATTCCTGCAGCTTTATTTACTATTAGGAAATAATCATCTTCATAAATTATATCAAGAGGAATTTCTTCGGCTTCAACGTCTTCGGGTTTGGGCGAAATAATTTGAATTGCAAGAACTTTATCAAAGGGTTTAACATTATAATTTGATTTGACTACAACGCCGTTTACTGTGACAAGTCCGCCGTCAACAGCTTTTTGTACTTTAGATCTTGTAGTATTTTCGATGTGATGAGTAAGAAATGTGTCTATTCGTTCTTTTCTTTTTCCTTCAGGAACATCAATCAGAAATTTCTTTTCGGTTATCAGTCTGCTCATTGAGCGAATCTTCTTTCATTAAATCGGAACCATTATTCTGATTATTTGTATTTGAAACTTCTTTAATATCAGAACTTAAAATTACATCTGAAGTTTCTGCTACTTCCAATTTGTCATTAGTTTTTTCATCTTCATCCTGATGTTTTTTATAAAAGAGCAATAAAATCAAAACGCCAATTGTAACAGCTGCATCAGCAATATTAAAAACAGGCCAGCGATCGTAGCTTCTGCCAAATAATGTAAAATCAAAAAAATCTACATCAAAAAAATCTACAACTTTACCGTAGAACAAAGGCGAGTAATCAAAAAATACTCCATAAAAAGTTCTATCGATTAGATTTCCAATTGCGCCGCCAAGTATTAGTGCTATTGCTATTTTAAGGCTCCAACTTTTATCGCGAATTACATAGAGATAAAATATCAAGCCTATACTTGCTACCAGTGAAAAGACAGAAATGATTAATTTAAAGCTGCTTCCAGGATCGTAACCGAAAGCCATTCCGGGATTTTCAACAAATGTAAATCTAAAAAAATCACCAAATACCGGAATCATTTGCCCAAGATACATTCCCTCATAATTTATATTTAGGAATGGAATCGAGAATCCCTTAACCATTAATTTCGTAACCTGATCTATAATTACAACAGCAAATGATAAATACAACGCTTTCAACTACTCAATACTCCCTGATAAATGTTATAAAAGCCTTGCTTCAGATTTTGCCTCTCATTTGTCATTCCCGTGAAAACGGGAATCCATAAAATTCTGTTAAGTAGATTCCCACTTTCTCCCAAAGGGATGCCTTTGCAGTGGGAATGACAATCAATTATTATAATTTCACGAACAAGACTCATTTTTAATTTTACTTTTTTTCTTGTTTCTGTTTCATTGGTAAACACAACTGGCTATGAGGTACTGCAAGCAATCTTTCTTTTGGAATCAAAGGACAAGTTGGACAATTATGCTGTGGTTCCTCAATACACTCAACACAAATACCATAAGTGCCATTATCAATTCTTTTTAATGCATCTTCAAGATAACCTAAAAATTTGTTTTCGCGTTGCGCGTAAAGAAAAGTTTTTTCTCTTTCCATTGCATCTGTTCCTTGCTCAGCCATATGAAGTGAGTAAGGAGAATTTTCATTTATGTATTCGCCTGTTGTAGGATCAAGCATTTGCTCTCTTAAGTTTTGAAGCTGCTCAAGAATTTCGTCTCTCTTTTCAAGAATCACTTCTCTAAATTGTTCAAGATCTTTTTTGCCATAACCTTTTATTTTCTTTAACGCAGCAGCACGATTAGCAGCAGCCATTTCAGGAGAAATATATTCTTCTTCTTTCTTTTTATAAATATGTTTTGGTTTTGATTTAACAACCGGTTTTTTAACCTGTTCATCTTTTTTTACTGCTGTCTTCTTAACTGCTTCTTTAACTTTTGCAGCCACTTTAATCTTAGCCTTTGTTACTTTTTTTTCTATCACTTTCTTCATAACCTTTTTCTTTGGTGCTTCCTTCTTTACAGTTTTCTTAGGTGTTACAACTTTAACTGGTTTTTTCTTTTTAACTTCTTTCTTCACAACTTTCTTTCCTGTTTTAGTTGAACTTTTTTTTGTGGTCTTTTTAACAGTTTTTTTTGCTGCCATGATTGCGTCTCCTCTAATTAGGATTATACCTTTTCGATGTTAATTGAACAATCAAACTCACCTATCTTAAATTCCTGAGTAAATCCTTTTTCAGATTTAACATTCTCAGATAATTTTTCTGCAAGAGTTTCCGTTGAAATATATTGATTAAAATTATTTATTGCTTTAACAAAATTTTCAGAGCCGGTAAAATTAATAATTATTTTGTCAGTTACATCAAATCCGGCATCTTTTCTCATATTCTGGATTCTATTAACAAATTCACGCGCCAAACCTTCTTCTATAAGTGCTTCATCAAGTTCAGCATCAATTGCTACTGTAATTCCGGCTTCGGCTTCAACAACCCAGCCTGTAATTTCAGTACTTATAATCTCCACATCATCTTTTGTAACTGTTAAATCTTCGCCTTCAATATTTAAAGTAAGATTTTCACCTTTTTCGATTCTTGAAATTTCTTCTTTAGTAAAGTTTTTAATTAATTCAGCAACAGTTTTTACTTTTTTACCAAACTTTGGTCCGATTGATTTGAAGTTTGCCTTAGCAGATTTATTAACGATTTCAGAATCATCAGTTAAGATAAGTAATTCTTTTATGTTTACTTCTTCCAGAATTACATCTTTCATTTTGGATAAGGCTTCATGTTTGCTTTTATCAAGTGCAACCATAATTTTTTGTAATGGCTGGCGTACTTTAAGATTATTTTTTGCACGCATTGCACGAGTTAAATAAACAACATTTTGTGCAACTTCCATCTTTTCTTCCAATGATTTATCACGATATGTTGCTTTTGGAAATTCTGCAAGATGAACCGATTCAAATTTTTCTCGCTTTGTTTCATTGTTCAGATCAAGATAAATTGCTTCAGAAATAAATGGTGCAAACGGAGCTGTTAATTTACACAGCGTTTCTAAACACTCATACAAAGTTTGATATGCAGAAAGTTTTTCTTTATTCATTTCAGATTTCCAGAAACGTCTTCTGCTTCTGCGAACATACCAGTTTGAAAGCTGATCGATTGTGTAACTTGAAACTGCACGTGCTGCTTTAGTTACATCGTAATCATTCATTAGTTGTTCGTATTCTTCAACAAGTGCATTAAGCTTAGAAATTATCCAGCGATCAATTTCAGGTCTTTCTTCATATGGAATCAAAGCATCTGTAAAATTAAATCCATCAATGTTTGCATAGAGAGCGAAGAAAGAATACGTATTAACAAGTGTTCCAAAGAATTTTCTTTGTACTTCAACTAATCCTTCTTCATCAAATAATGTTGGACGCCAGGGCGGTGAATTTGTAACCAAATACCAGCGAGTTGCATCAGCACCATATTTATCAAATAACAAAAATGGATCAACAGTGTTACCAACTGACTTAGACATTTTTCTTCCGGTTTTGTCTAAGATCAATTCGTTTACAATTACATTTTTAAACGCAACATTATCAAATAACATTGTAGAAATTGCGTGCAAAGTGTAAAACCATCCGCGAGTCTGATCGATTCCCTCACAAATATATTGTGCAGGAAAATAATTTTTTTCAAATGCTTCTTTATTTTCAAACGGATAATGATATTGAGCAAACGGCATAGCACCGGAATCAAACCAAACATCAATTACTTCCGGAGTACGTTTATAAATTTTGCCATTCTTTTCAAAAAGTATTTTATCAACAAATGGTTTATGAAGATCAATCTTTTCTAAATCTTTTAATGAAATTCTTTTCCCGTCTTCTTCAATAAATCCATTTCTAACTTCTTCAATACTTCCAATCGCAAACACATCGCCATCTTCACTAATCCAAAGAGGTAAAGGTGTTGCCCAAAATCGATCACGCGATAATGCCCAATCTTTATTATCTTCAAGCCAGTTACCGAATCTTCCGCTTCCAACTTCCGGTGGCTGCCAGTTTATTTGTTTATTCAATTCAACCATTCTATCTGCAATAGAAGTTGTTCGGATAAACCAGGATTCGCGTGCATAATAAATTACTGGAACTTCAGGATGCCTCCAGCAGAAAGGATAAGTATGAAGTATAGTTTCTTTTCTGTAAAGTTTTCCTTCGTGTTTAAGTTTTACAATAATTCCAGCGTCAGCATCTTTAACAAACTGTCCTGCAAAATCAGTTACTTCATCTGTAAACAAACCACCACGAGTAACAGGCTGGAGCATTGGCAAGCCGTACTTTTTAGAAACTTCATAATCATCTGCACCAAATGCCGGAGCTATGTGAACGATTCCTGAACCATCCGCAGTGCTTACAAAATCACCTTCAATTACATAAAAAGCTTTTTTATCAACAGAACAATATTCCATTAACTGTTCGTATTCAATCCCAGCGAGTTCGCTTCCTTTCATCTCTTCAAGAATTTCATATTCTTTATCGATTACAGATAATCTTTCTTTAGCAAGAATCATTGTTGAATGTTCTGTTTTGATTTTTACATAATCAATGTCAGTACCAACAGCCAGTGCAACATTTGAAATCAATGTCCATGGCGTTGTTGTCCAAACAAGAAAATGCTCATCAGCATTAACCAGTTTAAATAAAACATAAACGGATGGATCTTTTGTTTCTCGGTAACCAAGCGCAAGTTCGTGTGATGATAAAACAGTTTCTGATTTGGGATCCTGCGGAACGATTTTATAATCTTTATAGATGAGTCCTTTATCAAACAAAGTTTTTAGCGCCCACCAAACTGATTCGATATAATTATTATCAAGAGTTATGTATGCTGATTTGAGATCAATCCAGTAACCCATTCGAGTTGTCATCTTCTCCCAAAGATCAAGATAAGTAAAAACAGATTCACGGCATTTTTGATTATACTTTTCAACACCGTAGTCAAGTACTTCACTTTTATGTTTTATACCAAGAGCCTTTTCAACTTCAATTTCAACCGGCAAACCATGTGTATCCCAGCCGGCTTTTCTGTTAACACGATAACCTTGTAAAGTTTTGTAACGGCAAACTAAATCCTTTAAAGTTCTTGCCATAACATGATGAATACCAGGCTTACCATTAGCCGTCGGC
>Ga0138256_10001644_pt1 | contig 24104 bp, 14 predicted proteins | sample KNB2016incub_MG_FD_105486 | JGI IMG/M metagenome (GOLD analysis project Ga0138256, IMG submission 105486) | Active sludge microbial communities from wastewater in Klosterneuburg, Austria - KNB2014incub_MG | ecosystem: Engineered > WWTP > Activated sludge > Unclassified | place: Austria... | reverse complement strand
TTATAAAATGGAACAGCAAAATTATTTTTTAAAAAAAGTGCTGCAAATGGTTTATTTGTTGGTTTTTACAATTCCACTTTCAGCCCAAACCCTTAAAGGTTTAATTACTGATCCCAATGGGTCCCCAGTTGCAAATGCTCGTGTCACTATTTTTCTTACATATACAAGTCAATTTCAGGAATCCAGAACTGATGTTAATGGGGCTTATCAATTTGAAAACCTAAATTCAGCTTATTTTAAGTTTGGTGTAGCTAAACCAGGTTTTGCCTATTTTGAAAATACAACAACTGGAATTGTAGGAACCGTCATTCACGATGCAAAACTTAGCCTTGAAACTGAATTGGGTAAATGGAATATAATTATAAACTCCCCTGAGCCTCTTGGCGGAACTGATCTCGGGACACTTTTACCAAATGGAACTATTTATTATTGCCATAGTACTGAGGATCCTTTTGCCTTTGATCCTTCAATAAATGACACGTTTAGCGTACTTGGTGACACAAAAGTGCAAGGTTGCGTTGCCCCAAAATTGATGTGGAACGGAAATGTTATTATGGCAGGAGGAACAGAAATGGAGATTTATGGTCCTGGTACACAAAAGATTAAAGCTTATGATTATTTTACAAAAAAGTGGCAACCACTGCCAAATATGTTAGATTATCGTTGGTATCCATCGATGACACAATTATCCAATGGTAAGCTCCTAATTGTTGGTGGCGGTGGCCGTTTTAATCCAATACGAGTCAACACCAGTGAACTTTACGATCCTTTAATTGGAACGACTGAATGGGCTGATACTGTTGCAATACGAAACGAACAATCGCCAATCCTATGTCTTTATAATGGGAAGGCTTTAATGACTTTTAGACCTCCTCAACTGTTTGATCCATTGACCAAGCAATGGGATTTAGCAAGTGATTTCATTCAAGGAAATCGAATGCCAAATGGTGATCACGTAGATCATGAATTAGTTCATTTACCAGAAGGTGAAGTGATTGCAATTGGTTATAAACCTTTTCCTGCTGGGAGTGGTGGCAATTTGGTGGAGCGTTATGACTTTTCAACCAATAAATGGAAGTTGGGTGCGCATTTTGCACCACTGCGATCCCGGGCCGAAACAGTATTACTTCCTGACCGAAATATTCTTACTCTAGCCGGTTTTAAAGAAGAACCTACCGATCCCAGTCCTGTAAATCAATGGGGCTATATGGACTTGACTGATCTTTACAACCCATATTCCAATGTTTGGAGAAGGCTAGCTTCTATGCCACGTAAACGCGAATATCATGCACTGGCTATACTTGTTCCAGATGGACGGGTAATTGTAGTAGGAGGTGAAGGGGAACCCGGTAATGAACCTCAAAAGAGTATTATTGATGCTTTTGAACCTCCATATTTGTTTCGAGGTGTACGTCCACAAATTTTGAATTTACAAAAAACTGATTATTACCGAGGTGAATCTATTCATTTCAATATAGGACGCACTAATGCACCAACGGCTGTTGTGCTGCAAAGCTCTCAATCTGTTACACATATGATGAACTGTGGTGAAAACCGATTCCTGGATCTTAATTTTGTGCAACAAGGCCAATCTATAGAAGCAATTGTACCGAATGATTCATTACGCTCCTTACCAGGATGGTACATGTTATGGGCTATGGTAGATGATATTCCATCCATTGCAAAGATTGTGAGAATTTTACCAGGTAAGCCTATAATAAATGCAACTTCAGAGCTATCCAATTTATATGATTTTTGGGTATTTCCAAATCCGGTTGAATATGGTGTACTTCATCTTGTGATCGAGACAAAAAATTTAGCTAAAGTAGTTGTGGAATTATCTGAATCTACAGGAAAAGTTGTTGGTAGATTTCCATTTTCAGAAATTAACTCTGGGGTCAATTCAATTATAATAAACACGGAAGGAGTTTCTCCTGGTGTTTATTTTATGACAGTTTTTTTAGATGGAAAAATTTTGAATACTAAAAAGGTGGTAATAATTAATTAATTCAAAGTGAACCATCGGTAACTGCCAATGGAAATAATAAATATTTAATCAATTAAGTAATTTAATTTTGTTGAGTGAAATAGACATTAATTTTATAACTAGGAAGTTAATTTGTGATTAAATTTATTCTTGAAATAAAAAAAAAGTTTTATAAAATTTACAATAAATGAAATATTTAAGATGGCTTTTCAAAAAATTATTCATCAAAAAGTGCTGTCAATAACAATACTTTTTCTCCACATGTTTTTATTCACTGCATGCACACTTTCAGCACAAAATAATGGTAAATCCTTAGCTGATGGATCCTTTTATAGTTGTACTATGGATCCGAAAATTCATAATGATGCTCCTGGTAAATGCCCAATATGTGGCATGGCCTTAGTGAAAATTAAGGCAAAAAAAGTTAAGACAAAAGTCAAACCTAAAATTAGTTCGCCTAAATCTTTACCGATAGGCAAGGACACAATAAGAATTCCTCTTACTGATAAAGTTAAATTAGAAAAGGAATCTCTAGAAGATGATTTAATATTATCAAAAGTTAGCGTTAAAAGTGTTCAGGACAGTATTCAATGGGTTAACATTCATTCATCAATTCATTCTGCTGGAGTAATTGCACCAAGAACTGTCCGATATGATTTGTTCGTTCGTGATACTTTAGTTAATTATACTGGAATGAGTAAACGAGCAATAGCTGTTAATGGTCAAATTCCAATGCCAACTTTGACTTTTACTGAAGGGGATACTGCGGAAATCTATGTTCATAATGAATTGGATGAAGAGACTTCAATGCATTGGCATGGAATATTTTTACCGAATAAATATGATGGTGTTCCGAATCTAACACAAATGCCGATCAAGGCACACACAACGCATTTATATAAGTTTCCAATTGTTCAACATGGAACCCATTGGTATCACAGCCACACAGGGTTACAAGAGCAAATTGGCATGTATGGATCGATGATTCTGAATAAAAAAAGGACCAATCCGAATTTTAGAAAAGGAATTGATGATCTAATTACTATTCCAATAATATTAAGTGAATGGACCAATTTAAATCCTAAACAAGTGCATCGAATGCTGCATAATGCTACGGATTGGTTTGCAATAAAAAAAGGAACAACCCAAAGTTATTCAGAAGCTATTCATCAAGGTTATTTTAAAACAAAAGTCGCAAATGAATGGAAACGTATGAATGCAATGGATGTCAGTGATGTTTATTATGAAAAATTTTTTATAAATGGAAAAAGCAATAATCAAGTTTCTGACTTTAAACCAGGCGAGAAAGTTCGATTAAGGATTTCAAATGGTGGGGCATCTACCTATTTTTGGTTGACTTATGGAGGAGGTAAAATTACCATTGTGGCTAATGATGGCAATGATGTTGAACCTGTAGAAGTAGACAGACTGATTATTGCAGTATCAGAGACTTATGATGTGATTGTAACCATTCCTAATGATAGTTTTTCCAGTGAATTTTTAGTTACTGCAGAAGACCGAACGAATTCAGCTTCTCTGTTTTTAGGAGCTGGTGTAAAACAATTATCAATGCCTTTGCCAAAATTGAAATATTTTGAAGGAATGAAGATGATGAATGATATGATGCGGATGAATGGTGATTTAGATGATATGGGAATGCAAATGTCATTAAATGAAATGGATATGAATGTGGTGATGTATCCTGAAATAACTGGTGAAACGGAACTTAAAGGGACACATGAAATGTCCGACATGAAAAATGATACGAAACTAAATCATACAAGCATAACTTCAGACATTGTCACATTAAATTATACCATGTTGAAATCAACTATAAATACCCTGTTACCAAAAAATGTTCCAGTCAAAGAATTTTATTTTCAACTTTCAGGGAACATGAACCGATATGTATGGAGTTTAGATAATAAAGTTGTTTCTGAATCTGACAAAATTCTAATTAGAAAAGGTGAGAACATTAGGCTTATATTGTACAATGGTTCAATGATGCGGCATCCAATGCATTTGCACGGACATGATTTTAGATTACTCAATGGCCAAAGTGAATTGGCACCGCTAAAAAATATTGTTGACATAATGCCTATGGAAACGGATACCTTAGAATTTAATGCTAATGCAGAAGGTGATTGGTTTTTTCATTGCCATATACTCTACCATATGATGAGTGGAATGGGCCGTGTTTTTAGTTACGAAAATCAGGCGGCGAACCCTGAAATTCCTAATCCTAAATTAGCACAACGTAAACTTTTCGCAGACGATAGAAAATTTCATTCGATGGCAAGAATGGGTCTCGAAAGCAATGGAACGGACGGTGAAGCCATGATAGCAAATACGCGTTGGAAATTTAGTACACTTTGGCATTTGGGATTTCATGCCCGGCATGGATATGAAAGTGAAACTATGATAGGACGATATTTTGGCAAAATGCAATGGGTTTATGTTTATACAGGTTTTGATTATCACTTTAAAAAAATAAATGTTTCTGAAAAAAATATTTTTGGTAATGATGATACTAATTTATTCGGCCAAAAGAGTAATAAAAATGATCGTAAGACAGGAGTTATAGGCATCACTTATACTTTGCCAATGTTATTTCTCGCAGATGCCAGAATTGATCTTGAAGGTAAATTTCGTCTTCAATTAGGAAGAGAAGATATTCCGATATCGAAACGATTACGGATGGCTATCATGTTTAATTCGGATAAGGAGTATATGCTTGGAGCGAGATATATTTTAACAAAATATTTTTCTTTGTCATCGCACTATGATAGTGATATGGGAATTGGGGTGGGATGCACTTTGACGTATTGATCTATTATATTGTAATATATATTTGTGAACATGTAAAAATTATTTATTCTTTTCCAAATTCATATTTTTAGCGATTTGAAAAACGAGTGGTTGTTCATATCCTTTTTGTACCACAGACAATATTGTTTTTTGAAATCTTTTGAAAGGAAGTTCATTAGACAACGAATCATATTTTTTTTGAATGAGTAATTTTATTTTTTGCAAATATTCCTCTTCATCAATTTCTGTCATCGCAATATGAATAAGTGAGTCGACGATATGATGTTGTTTAAGCTGTTGTTTGATTTTAATTTTGCCCCAATCGTTCATTCTGAATTTACCCCTGACGATTGCTCTGGCAAATCTTTCTTCATTAAGAAAATTTTGCTGAATGAGTTCAAAAGTAATTTCATCACGCAGTTCAGCATCTAATTGTAATTCATATAGTTTTTTATTAACATCAGCATGAGAGCGCTCCTGATAGGAACAATATTTTTTCATTTTTTCTAAAAAAATATCTCGGGTAGAATATATTTTAGCCATTGAACTTAGCCACTATATGTTCAAAAATATCAGCTATATCATCGTTATAATTATGATGATAACTATTTATTCCAAGTTTTTGTGCAGCTTCAATATTTTCTATTTTGTCATCGATGAATAGACATTCATGGGGTTGCAATGAAGCATCTTGTAGAACATATTCATAAATTTTTGGATCTGGTTTTCTCAAATGTAAATCATGTGAAAAATACATTTTATTAAACAGAGCTTCAAAATCAAGTTCAGGATAATTTCGTTTTATCTTATGTTGTACAGATCTTAAATGGGTGATGTTGGTATTACTCAATAAATAAATGTTGTAATCAGATTTAAGTTTTTCTAAAAAATGAATTCGATGTTCCGGTAAATCGAGCAACATAGCATTCCAAATTTTAACATAGACATCACCTTGCAAAACTTTAATGGATCTACGCTGTAATCTATTGAAAAAACTGTCTTCTGAAATAAGACCACATTCAAAGGGAAAAAAAACTTGTTCGTTGATATCTTCACAAAGTTTAGGATCTAATATTTCTTCCAGCCCTTGCCATGTTTTTTGCTCATCTAAATCGAGCAAAACATTTCCAAAATCAAATAGCAGATGTTTAATGTGATTCATATTAGAAATGAGTTTGGTAGAAGCTTATTTTTTCCATTTTATATTGCAACCCATACTTGGGTATTGTATTTCAGAAGGTGCTTCATTGAGTAATAAAGCGTCTAATGCATTGCGCATATCAGCACCATTCAGGGGTAAATCATTTCCGGGTCTGGATGCATCCAATCTTCCATGATAGGCAAGTTTTAATTCAGCATTGAACACATAAAAATCCGGTGTGCATGCTGCGTCATATGCTCTTGCTACTTCTTGACTTTCATCATAGCAATATGGAAAAGGATAATTTAATTGTTTAGCTTGAACACGCATGAGTTCGGGAGAATCATCAGGATAGTGAGTTACATCATTTGAACTGATAGCTATAAAGTGAACGCCTTTAGGAATATAATCATTAGCTAATCGAATTAATTCTGGATTAACATGAATAATATACGGGCAATGATTACAAATAAACATAATGACTGTTGCCTTAAATTCATTCTGTTTAGGCAAGCTTATCCATTGATCGGTAACAACATTTTTTAATTGAAATTCAGGAGCTACAGAATGTAAAGGAATGGGATTTGAATCCGTTAGGGCCATATTAGTGACAGGTGTTTATTGACAATATAAAGTCATGTAGAAAATTAGTTTTTTTAACCGATTCAGCTCCTTTGAAATTGTTAATATCCCTTAATTCAAATTGAGCAATTTGTTCACGCCAGATCTGATCTGCTATTTTTGCGTAGGACCAATGCCATTTTTCTTCTTTATATCCTTTTGGTCTTAAATGATCTTGTGCGGTATAGGTTTGACAAAATCCAAACCTGCCTGCATTTTTTTGTAACCAATCGAAAACGATATTGCCTTCTTCGCTTTGAAAATATTCGTCTTCAACTGCATTGATATCTATATCAGTACCCCAATGATGTCTGGTAAATCCCGGAGGCGCTGTATATTCCATAATTTTTAAAGCTCGATGGAAAAAATTCTTATGCGATATCGTTAGTTTTTTTTGTTCGACTAGTGTTTTTCCGGTCCATTTATTTTCCCATAAGCTTTTTTGATAATCGAAATTGCGAGTTGCAGAAATGATTTTTAAATGTACGGAATCTGCTAAAGCGGCCTTGGCCATTTCAACAAATGCCTGATAAGCTTCTTGGAGCATATAGAGTTCACGATAACAATACATCGAGTCAATTTGAACGAAATCAGGATGCATTTTGGGATCAAAATGTCCCAGGAAATACGTTTTGTTAGTCCACATTAAGGTTTTCATTGGATCAATATTTATTGATTTTTCAGAAAAAACATCCTGACCATATATGCCAATAACATATAAGAAACAAAGACTTAATATGATTTTTCTTTTTATATTATTATTTATTTAATGCTTTGAGTTTTTCTCTACGCTCAGCTTCTTCTTCCTGAATCATCTCCTCCATAGTTTTTTTCTTTTCTACTCCTTTTGAATAGGAGCCCTGGTTGTTCAACAGGTAATATATATTGGTCAACCACTTAGAAGTATCTGGTTCTTGTGACGGACTCGTTACATATTCTTCTATGATGGGTTGTTGTAACACAAATTCCGAACTGCTCATGATATAATCTAATTTGGAATGTGCTTTTTTGAGGGTATTGTACATTCCAAAATGTTCTAATTTTAAGCACGGGATATCCGGTATATCTATGACTTCAAAATCCAATGGCGCTTTAATATTTGCTTCTATAGGAAGTGCTGCCATGATAAATACATTATTAGAGCTGCCCTCCCAGTCAAATATCATTCCCACAGGAGGTCCTGTATATGGAATATTCAATGAATCCAGTTTTGCATAAATTTTAGGATAGGATTCAGCGTAAAATTTTGGAATGTTTGAATTAAATATTATAGAACGAATTCCGAAATATCTTTTTTTCTTGAAGATCGTTGATTCAATACCAAACTTGGTATTAATCATTCCTTCCAAATATGATTTTAATGAAGTTAAATCATTTGCCAATAGTTTTTTAAGATTATCATTTGCATTAAACCACAGTGCCCTTTTAATAAATGGAATGGGTTCAACTGAACGAGCTTTGGCATATAAATAAAGTGAATTTTTTCTTTCCGGAATGATCTGGAAAGTAATTTTAACGTTAACCGGTGATTGATCATTAATAACCAATGCGGTTAAAACGGAATCTTTAAAGGCTTCGTTTAATTCAACAGATCCACTTCCGAATTTCGGGCCAACGAATGAAAAACTAGCGCCTTGGCTAATTTCCAGTTTTCCGGTGGTATATTTTAAAGCAGGATCTTCCTTGGACCAACTAACCCATTTGGGCCATTCCTTGGTATCCGTCATGGTTACAAATAGAAATCCTTTCGTGCAATTTATTTTGATATCTGCGGATGCATTAATCACTTTGGGAGAAAACATACATGCTATGCAGTATAAGATAAATGCGATGAGAGCAATGATGAAAACCCACTTAAACTTGAATATCATTTATTTTGATGTTTTAGGTTCTAGTATACACTAAGTAATAAATTTAACTTAATGTAATACGAAAATTACAATTTATTGAATCGCAAAGATAAGCAATCTTAACTATTCTATGTTATGGCAGCAATATGCAATTCCAAGGATTGGAATAAACCGTTGATAATTAATTGGTTAATAAGCTTTCTGTAAAATGAGACGGAATACTACTTTGGGACTCATCCTGACTGGTTAATCGTATGGTGAAATGGATCGATTTGGAGCTTGGAGGATGGGACTTATTAGAATACCCATCACCTAGAGGCCATTGATAATAATCCAATAAGACTGTATTGGTCGGATCATTGATTACATCAATTCCATGTCTGTATCCAGTTCCTAGTTTGTTGTAATTAAACGGAAGTACATTCGCTTCAAATTCACTTTGGCCCAAAGCCATCAAATAGAGACCTTCAAAAGTCTTTAGACTTAGCCACCGAACATCTGATTTATTGCCCATTTCCTGAGGTCTTACCGCCGGAATATTAAATTCTGATGCGGTGCTTTTATATAAGCCAATATTTAAACCCAGCTTGCGATCCTGATAGCTTTCCAAAGGACCTCTGCCATACCATTGTACAGTTCCAAAAACCGCGGGCATTTCAAATATCCACCCAATTCTAGGTGGCATGTTTTTAAGTTGATCCAAATGATCTATTTTCATTTCAAGGACAACATCTGCAGAAGGGTAGAAGCGATACCTTAATTCTATCGGTAATAAACTTGATGCAGGTAGCGTAGCTTTAACGATGTAATTTATATAATCGGGATGATTGGTTTCCAGTGATTGAGATACTATAGTCAACTGATCACCCATTGTTTTCCAAAAATTGATTTCATTAGATTGATTGTGATAAATATCATTATCTGTTGGTGCTCTATAGAAATTTGGTTTAATCGAAGTGACAAGCAGTTCTTTATTTTTACAAATCCAGGATGAAATCAAACCTTTGTTTTTATCGATTTTAATACTGTACAAATTATTACTGATGTGAATTGAATTATTTTCTTCGGTGCTTTTTAATTTTTGGAAAGCGGATTGATTGATGGGTTTACCTGCTGACTTCGGCAAAATAAATTGTTGTAATCCCACTACAATAAAACGATACATCCCATTATTCAATGATTTTTTATTGATGGTTATCAAAATGGTATACTCACTTCCGGGATTTCTAGTAAAGCTATTGTAATCCACATGGACTGTTTTTTTCTGCCCGGCATCAATCATTAAATTTTCGAATTTACCTTCTTTGATTTTATCACCATTCTCGACTACAGTCCAGAAATAATTAAATACATCCCCATGGTTTTCCAAATGATCGTTTTTAATTTCAAATAGACCTTTATTCAAATCAATGGCACTTACAGTAAAAGGTGAAAATAAATTATTAGCAATTTTGAGCGAAGCTTTAGGTGTTTTATTAGAAGTCATTAGGCCATTTACACACCTGAAAGAATCCGAATTCGTCTCTGAAAAATTTCCGCCATAGCCAAAATATAATTTGCCTTTATTGGTTTTCATAAAAAAAGTTTGATCCGCCCAATCTTCAATAAATCCTCCTGCTTTATTGTCATTGTTTTTTATATGATCCCAAACTAATGTTAATCCACCAAGTCCATTTCCCTGATTGGAAGACATACGATAATAAAGTACGGGTTTTGATCCATTCGAAATATTATCTTCGGAATTGACTAAAACAAGATCCCCAAAACTTTTCAAATTGGATTGCACACTGACCGGTCTTTTCGAATCTCTAGATTTAATATATTGGTAGGCTTGTTTTGTATTGGCCTCAAGTCCACAATTATATCCTAATGACCAGTTTAGAACGTTGCAATAATTTTTGTTGCGTTCGAACATATTCTTCACTCTTTGGAGATATATTTTTGAAACAGAAGTATCTGCTGACAAATCAATATTTTGAGACAACAGAGAACTCGTATTCAAATTCGCTTCATCCATTAGATATAATCCATATTGATGAGCTATGGTATACCACATGGGGTCCTGAGGATAATGACTATTGCGAACGGCATTAATATTATTTAACTTCATCAAGTCAGCATCATTAGCCATCCAATCTTTATCTACTACGTAACCTGTGATGGGATGAAATTCATGACGAACGACGCCTTTTATTTTTAAGAGTTTGTGATTTACTAAAAGCGATTTTGATTTATATTGTATGTTATTAAATCCAATTAAATATACCGTTGCTTCCTGGGTTTCTCCCTGAGCATTTTTGAGTTGAATAAATAAATAATATGCATCTGGATGTTCATCTGACCATGTTTCTACATTTTTAATTTGAGCGACAATATTTTTTTTAATTTCTGATTGTTGATTAATGTCGAATGTAATGGTTTTATTAAAAACTTCTTTGGTAGTATCTTGAAATAATTGGACTTGAAGTTGATACCCGGAATAATTTTCGGCGGCATTATTTTTTACTTGTACATCGAGATCTAAAATACCTTGATTACCTTGTACATCTGTTTTAGCATAAAAATCTTTGATTCTACATTTGGGACGAGCTAATAGATAAGAATTCCGATATATTCCTGTCATAGACCACATATTGTGGGATTCAAAATAAGAAGCATCACTCCAACGAAAAATAATCAAACTAATCATGTTGTTTTCATCTTTCAGAAATGGGCTAATATTAAATTCTGAAACTGCTTTTGAATCTTCGTTATATCCCGCTAATTGTCCATTTACATATACAAAATAGGCAGAACTAATGCCTTCGAAAACGGCAAAAACATCGCGGGACTTCCATTGGGTAGAAATATCTAACGGTTTTTGGAGAACCAAAACGGTATTCGAATCCATAGGCACTTGTGGATAGTTAGATTCAAAGGGCAATCCATAATTTTTAAAAATGGGTTTACCGATACCACCCAATTCAATACATGATGGAAATGACTTTTCAAGCCAATTGATATTGATGGGTGACTTTTCAATTTCTCCCGGTACATAATCAGGACCGGTAAAATATTGGTATCTCCAAAATCCGTTTAGACTGCGATGGTAAGAACTACTTTGAAAGGATTGCGATTGGGCTTTTTCCGTAGTTTCGAAGGGTTTAAAATCTGACCGAGGCGCTTCACGTCCAAATTCCATTACCTTAGGATCTTTCCAATAATTAGGAAAGGTGATGGGGTTTTTCGGTTTACTTTCGACTATTTTTTCAATGGTTTGTTTGGGGACATCTTGTTTGCAATGGGTTGTTAGTAAACATACGATGCCAAACAAATAAATGAACGGATTACCTTTTTTTTCCATAATTTTGAAGCTCTAATTAACATTGACCCTTTGAGTGGTCAAATCGTTTCCTTGGAATACTTAATTCACAATAATTGAATGAATATGAATCATAAATCACTGGCAAAACTACTATTTATCATCTGTTTTCCTATTATAATTGGGGCCCAAGATGTTCAGCAAATTCATGTTGATGTCGTTTATTTGGCTTCTGACGACTTAGAAGGTCGATCTACAGGGTCATCAGGTGAGCAACTAGCGGCGGCCTATATCGCATCCAGGATGGATGCATTAGGGTTAAAAGCCAAAGGTACGACCGGATGGTTTCAAGAATTTTCATTCTCATCTGATCCACACGATAAAACTAAAAAGGATATTACCGGACGAAATGTGTTGGGATATTTGGATCGCAAGGCAAAAAAAACAATTATCATTGGTGCTCATTATGATCATTTAGGTCATGGAGATGCGGGATCCCTTGCGGCTAATGGTAAATCTATCCATAATGGAGCTGACGATAATGCCAGTGGTGTAGCATCATTATTGTGGCTTGCAGAGCAACTCGTAATGGATAAAAAATTGGCCTGTAATGTATTATTTATTGCATTTTCCGGTGAAGAGCATGGCTTATTTGGATCTAAGGCGTTTGCGGAACAACCCACAGTCAATATGTCAGATTGGATAGCTATGATTAATATGGATATGGTCGGACGACTGAATGCTGAACATGTTATCGCTATAAGTGGAACCGGGACGGCAAAGGAATGGCCCAGTATACTCGATAAAGTAAAACCTGAAGGATTTACTTTTAATTACTCTGAAAGCGGTGTGGGCCCATCAGATCATACCTCATTTTATTTGAAGGGTTTACCTGTTTTGCATTTTTTTACGGGTCAGCATAAAGACTATCACAAACCGTCTGATGACAGTCCATTGGTTAATTACAAAGGCATTTATCAGGTTTCTGAAATTATACTAAATGTCATTCAGCGAATATCAAAAGATGGAACCCTAACATTTCAAAAAACCAAAGATGAAAACAACGAGAAGGCTGCCAGTTTTAAGGTGACTTTGGGGATTATGCCGGATTATGTTTATAGCGGTAAAGGGGTAAGAATTGATGCCGTATTAGATGATAGACCAGCCATGAAATCAGGTATGAAAGACGGTGACATTATTTTGAAAGTTGGAGATCTTGAAATCAAGGATATTTATGATTACATGAAGTCACTTGGAATGTATAAAAAGGGTGATAAAGCTAAAGTGCACCTTCTTAGGAAGGATCAAGAGATGGATGTTGAGGTGGAGTTTTAATTTTTATTAGAAATCTGTAGATTTAGAACTCCGTGCCCTACGCTAACTAGAAAAGCGGTTGAAAAATTATTTTGGTTGTTTGATATTTTTCTAAATATTAATTGACGTTTTAATTAACAACTTTTTGTTCTTTTTTCTCTTAAGTAACTAAATTCAAACCAATTGAAAGCCAAGAGTTTGTGCTTGTCGCTTTAATTTTTTTATTTGCTGTTGCCTAAAACTATCCGAGTATTTTTCAATAGGAATAGGACTAAAACTAATCTTTTCTTTTACAAGCTTGTAAAATATTGTCGCGATTTTTCTTGCAGTTGCCACAATTGCTTTCGGAGCTCCTTTTTTGGCCTTTATTCTGTGAAAAAATAATGCTAACCAGTTTTTGCTGCGTTGTACTGCATAAGCTGCCATTTTAAATATTTGTCCTGCATGATTTTTCTTCTTTGGTATTCTACTGCTCAGAATTTTTCCCCCAGATATTTTATTATTTGGAGCCAGGTTTAACCATGAAGTAAAATGTTTTGCAGAATGCCACTTATTCATATCTAATCCTACTTCGCTTATAATTTCTATAGCATTTGATGTAGTTATGCCGAAAATTTCTGATAAATCTGTTCCAATAATATTTTGTAAAATTTCTTTAGCTTCAAAATTTAAATTGTTTTTATTGCTTTTAGCTTTCATCTTTTCATTTGGATCTTTAGTGGTTCCTGATTTTTCTCGTAAATGATTTTCGATTTTTATATCACATTCTACTATTTTCTTATGGTACATATGATAAATGGTGAAACTTTGTTCCAGTTCAAAGATATGTTCTTCTTTCCAAACTCCTTCCAATGATTTTATAATTGAATCTTTTTTATTTTTGTTTATTCTTCCATCACAAAGTGAAGCTAATTTTAAAGGATTTCTTTCTCCTGAAATAATTGATTGAATTATTTCTTGCCCCGACTTTCCTGTAATATCAGTAATAACATGTTGTAGTTTTATATTCATTTGTTCTAAAGCTTTATGCATCATTCGAACGTGAGTGGCTGACATTTCTATTAAATTTTTTCGATGACGCATATAAGTTCTTAGTTTGCGTGTATAAGCATCAGGCTGAAAACTTGCAGATAATAAACCACAACTGTGTAGTTGTCTTATCCACTCAGCATCACTAACATCGGTTTTCTTACCTCTTACATTTTTGACGTGTTTGGCTGTAACCAAAACCACCTCAAAACCAGCTTCTTCTAATAGCAAATATAGACTTACCCAATAAATTCCGGTAGCTTCCATTGCTACAGTATTTACATTGCATTCTTTGAGCCAGTCTGATATTGACTTTAAATCTTCAGTAAAACATCCAAATGCCCTTATTGGATTTAGACTTGTCTCTGGATTAACTGCTACGTAATGCTCCTTGCTAGAAATATCTATCCCAGCAGCATTAGGATAAATAATAGGAAACGCTTTTGCTCTTTTTGTTTTCATGACTAAATTGTTTAAGATTAAAAAATAATGAAAACAGCATCTTAAGTTCCTTTCATTAAATCATATAAGCTCTTAAACGGGGTTGCCAATGACACCACCAAAATGGATTATCATTCAAGGAACATTTCCAAACTTGAAGAGGGGCTCCATAAGGGCACCATTAAAAAAGACGGATTTGTAAAATGCTGCTTCGGAGCACAAGTTACTTCACAGGATTTAGAGTTTCAACTGTTATAAACTTGAAAAAAAAGAACCAAAAATTCAAGACTTTAAGGTCTAAGCCTAAAATGATTCCATGAAACCTAAATTCAAAAAACTCGCCATTGGACTTCTTTCATTTGTTTAGCTTAACACTTGCCCAGCTCGCATTATTGTTCTTTTTAAAGCATTATGTTAGGCTCATACAGTTTTGAATTTTTACATTATGTTTTCAATGCAGCTTCCTACATGCCTAAATAATTGGCTACGAGGACTTCGCCAATTATTTAGGTTCACTTCACCAAAAGACATTTTGATGTCTTTTGGTTCGTTCATCCCTTAAGGTCGATCCAAATTTATACGACTACTTAATATTATATATTTTTCCTCGATTTTAATTTGCGAAGTTGCCCAATGGATGATCATATTTTCTTGAATAGGGCAAGGAGTTCTGATATTAATAACTAACCATTTCCATTTTCTTGGTGTCTATTTTAGTCCCATTGATTATTAGCGAATAAAAATAAGTTCCGCATTCAAATTGGTTCCAGGAATAATTGTAGAATAATTCATTAACACCTTCTGTTAAATCAAGTTTGATCTGTTTTATAATTCTTCCATCTTCAGAAGTTACGATCATACTTGCTTCTTTAATAAACGAAAGATCATTTACGATAATGGGAATGAGTGTGAGTTCGTCAAATGGATTCGGTCTATTCTGAAGCAGTTCAATAGGTTTAGTTGGTTCTATTTGTTTAATGCTATTGAGGACTCTTGCACTATATTCTAATCCAAACATACTGATCCATTGTTCTTGATTTACACCACAAGCAGTTACATAATATAGGGTAGGCGAAAGTCCTTCTACGAGTATTTGAGTTTGATCAGTTATTATAATTGTATCAAAATATGTGTTATTTATTTTTCGAATACCATAAATATATTTTGTGGCATTTTGCGGATTATCTATTTTAATATCAATCCCATTTGTTTTAGGAGTGAGCTGAAGTACAAAAGGATTGAGTGTTGTTGAACCTGCATTACAAATCGATAGTGCATTAACGATGGCATTGTTTTTTAGATAATTAAAATTGACATACAAACTATCTAATATGCCATCGCCATCAATATCCTTACCAAGTATATCCCGACTGCTGTGTTGCCGATCTACATATCCAGCCTGGCTTGGATTTCCATCACCGTGTTCGTAAGAAGAAGTGAAGCGAATAGCAGTGTAGCCTTGTTCTCTAAATGGAATGTGATCACTACCACGCCCAGTTCGATCTTCACCATACATCACATCAATTTGGGGTGCATTAACCATGACTTTACTTAGATTTTGTTCCACTAAAATTCTTGTCATGCGCGCCAAATTTTTAGACATACTATTCGTAGTTCCTGAAGAAAAAATTCGGAGTCTCAAACTGTCGAATTGATTTGGCCCGGGACAACTTGGAGGTGATGAAGTAACACCACATTCGATACCTCCAACAATATCATTGTTGAATACTGCTTTTATGAATAAATTATTGGTTTTACAAAATGCGGCAAAGGATCGGGATCCACCAAGGCCTTGTTCTTCACCTGTTATCCAAATGATGGCCAATGTTCTGTTGAGTTGAACCTTACTCAACACTCTCGCCATTTCCATCAAGAGCGCTGAACCACTTCCATTATCATCAGCTCCTTCAGCAAGACAAAGACTATCACAAACATCTTCGCATCGACTATCCAGGTGTGCTTCTACGATGACGAGTTCATTTTTTAAAGAACCGGTACCAGGAATTAAAGTAAATAATTCGGTATGTCGAACTTTGGTACACATGAGATAATCAAATTCTAATTCACACGGTATCAACACAGAATTAGCTTGTTGAGCCCATCGATCTAGGTGAGATTTAATCCAGGCTCTGGCTCCTCTGATACCCTCATTGGGTTTAGAAGGATCGTCACTTATGGTATTTCTATTTCTAAAGGAAATTAAACCTTTGAGATATTGATGCAGAGAATCGGCATTGATTTGTTGTACTAAATAGTTCCCAAGTTGAGCATCCGGAAGTACTAACTTTTTCGAAAATGAATCCGAATTGAAATTGCCTTTCATCAGGTCAAGACAAACAGGATTGGATAAACTAAAATTGGTTTGACTTAACAGAAAAACATGGAAGTTTACCAAAAGGAGAACAGTGAATATGTATTGTTTCATGAACGCTAAATTAATCAATATCCAGAAGAAATCGATTTATTTAAGAAAGAACATAATAGATTGCAAATCTTGAAGCTTCAGGAATAATACAAAGCTTTTGGATACCGAATTATCGAATGATTATTTTTTGATTACAAACAGATTGGTTATTTGTGTTTTGAAGTTGAATAAAATATAATCCACTTGTGTATTGGTCACTGTGGATTTCTGTGGATGCTAAATTTGAAGATAAATTGTTAGTGCTTACATTTCGTCCATAAATATCAAACATATTTATTTTAGAAATGTCGTAATTTTTTGGCCATGATAACGATATGTTATGATCTAACTGAACCACATTTATTGAGCTGCATGAATGGATAGGTTGAATGTATTTGGTATTTGTGATCTCCCTTTCTCTACCACACCATATACCACCTCCCATGGTAGTGAGCCAAATTTTTTGTTTGTCATATTGATCAAAAAATACTCTCTTTGGTCTAGGAAAATAAAAGGATTCCAACCTTTTGAATGAGGGAATTTCTGAATTAATATTCTCACTATAATACAATCCACCAAATTCAACAGTAACATACATGGCATTTGTTTTTGTGGGGTGAATAGTCATGCTTTCTGCCATTTCATTTTGGAAAATTCGTTTCCAAGTTTTACCTCTATCTATTGTTTTATAGATACCACCATTCCCGGCATTATTGGGTCCTTCGAATGTTGTAAATCTTCCCCAAACGGATGCATACCAAGTGTTTTCAAGTGGATCATGTGGATCAATAATTATATCTTTAGTATAAAACATCATTTCCCCAGGTGTCAAATCTTCCCAGGATAGGCCTTGGTTTCGACTATAAAAAATTCCACTACTTGTAGTTAATGTAACTCGGTCTTCCAGAGTACGAGCAGAATAACTGACTAACAGGTCTCCATTTTTTAAAACCAATATATTATATGGATGCCCCTCAGTGCGTGGAGGTGTCAATAATTTTTTCCATGTTTTACCTTTGTCCTCAGTCTTATAAATTCCACCGTTTTGATAATCGACTACACTTATATATAATCGACTACTATTCGTTGGATCGATGGCTAACCAAACGATAGGATAATTCATTTCAATTAAAGTATCCCATGTGATGCCATAATTATTGCTTTTTAAAACTAGAGAACCACCACTAATGTCATCATCATTTAATCGATAGCCTAAATACATATCATTAATTTCAGATGCAACAGCATAAATGGTATTATCCATTGGATCTGCAACCATACGATACCAATTATTTTTTGCAACAGTACCCCAGGGATAAAATACATTTCTGGAGAACGTATAAGTATTTCCAGTGTCTTGAGTAAACTGATTACCAATGTCAGTCATACAGGAGAAAAATGAGTCTTTCCCAACCCAAAATAATTGATGTCCGGTGGTAACATCCAAACCAGAACTTTTAAAATACTGTTGTGGACTGGAATATGTACCTTCTTTATTTAAATAGGCTGAATCTATGGATACCTGACGCCAGGATGTTCCCCCATTGTAGCTCATATGAGAATAGCCTTCTGTACTGATAATGATATTAGAATTGTAATCACAAACATCAAAACCTAAAGCTGCGCCACCCCACAAGTATGAAAAAGGACCACCATCGCCCCCATAGCCTGTGTTGATATTTTGATTGTCTATGGCTTTAAAAATATTATTCCAGGATTTTCCTTGATCGGTAGTTTTAAGTATTATTGGCAAATCATTTTCATGACCTGCAAGATAAATTGTATCTTTTTGATTGATGGCCATATCCACCCATTGGATTTTAATAGAAGATGGAATGGTAGTTGAAAAATCAATCCACTTTTTAGTGTTATAATCCAAAGTAAAAATTCCAGTAATATGATGTCTTAATTCAATAATATCTTCCCAGGGATATAATGAATTAGAGGAAGCAGTAATCAAATAAAATTGTATTTGATTATTAATTTTTCGTCCAATCATTTGAAAAATTCCATCATTGGTATTGGCGCCAACAAAATGTTCTAAACTAAATTGTAATCCTCCATCATGAGAAACCAAAAGTCCTTTTCCAGTTCCGACAAAAATTTGATCCTGATCCCAAAACACACCACCAATCCAACATATTTCATCTTGAGGCTTCCAAATTTCTTTCCAATGTTTTCCTTGATCAATAGATAAAAACAATCGATTGTATTCTGATACCAATAAACGATTATAATTGTTTGGGTCTGCAAACAATCTATGGATTCCGGTTTCAGTCGGATCATTGATTTCATTCCATGTTAGACCTCCATCAATACTTTGGGCAGGCACACCTCTTTGGAGTGGGGATTGAAGATTAGTCAGAGATCTTTTTACTGTATATAATATTTTTGGATCATTGGTAAATTGCACTACAGCTTTTGTGGTACTAACTAATTGTTGATAAGGTAATAAAGTCCAATGATAACCGCCATCATTGGTTTCATAAACTCCTGCCATATCGCAATTAAGGTAGACATGATATGGGTTTCTGGGATCTATCGATGGAGCAAACATATATCCACCACCCCCAACACCTTTGCGCTCAAACTCAACTACTTGAGCATAGGAGGTAAGAACATTCATTAGAAAAATAAATGTGTAAAAACATCGATTCGATAAAAAGGATAGATAATGATTCATTCGCAAACTTACTAAAATAATGTATGATGTAAGTCATGGTCTATGGGAAGAGCTGTAACGATCATCTTGATATGCATAAGGAATATTTAAATTCTTTAATTATCATACTATTTTGTTTCATTTGTTTTATCAAAAAAAGCAGCGTAATGAAGTCAAAGGTAGTCTTACTAATTAACTACCAATATTGTTATAATTTTACAAATCCATCATTACCTAATTTAATTGAAATTATTATGAACATTAAATATTATATTTTTTGCCTACTTGTTGGTTTTAGTTGGCTATCCCATGGTCAAACAAACATAAACATAGATCCTAATAAAAAACTTCAGATCATAGATGGATTTGGTGCCCATCAAGGGGGTGATGTAGTCAATCAAGCCTGGTGGTTGAATTTATATTATGATGATATGGGATGTAGTATATATCGCTTAGACCTTACTCCTAAATTAAAAGCCCCGGTATCTGATTTAAGTTATTTTTCACCTTGGTTTATGGGATCGGCTACGAAGAGTGTGTTTAATTTTGAGGATCAGGCCAATCCGAATGGACCTGAGAATAATAGGGTAAGAACCTATACAGGTCCGAATGATTATTCCAGGACTTTTGGTGGACGCCAGGCGCCTATCGCTGTTATGGGGCCAGATATTGAAAAAAACATGAATCTATTCAGCTTTCCTAATGATGCTGCAGTGGTGGAAGGATTTAAGAAAAAAGCTCAATTGGGAGATTTTAAACTTATGGGTTCTATTTGGTCACCAGTCCCTTGGGTAAAAGTGTCATCGGGGAATCGTTATCCAGAAAACTGGTGGCCGGGCCCGGTAGTTAATACGCCATGGCCTTTTATTTGGGGAGGTAATTTTTCAGGTGGAAGACTGGATGTGTCTGGGACACCCTTAGCTGTTTTTAATGATGCATCGGTTGGTGGGACAGGACCAACTTCATCGTTAACCCAGTTTGTTAGAAGTACCGCAGCTTATGTATTGGGATTGCAGCGTCTTTATAAAGTTCCTTTTTATTCCATTAGTATTCAGAATGAATTGAATTTTGAAGTATTTTATAGTTGCGCTACTTATCCGTTGTCTTCGCAATACATTACCGCGGTAAAAGCAATTCGTGCAGAATTTGATAAATATCCTGAGTTGAAAAACATCCGAATCATGGGACCCGAAGATCTATTAGGTGGTGATTCGTATGGTATGTGGGAATATGGAGGTCCGACTCATAAAAATCTTCAGTATCTCAAGAATATAGAGGCGGATCCGGCAGCTTCTAAAGCTGTAGATTTCTATTGCATTCATGGTTATGCTAATGATGGTGTAAGTTCTGCAGGTGCAAATCCCAGACAATGGGATTGGTGGGTAAATGGATGGACTACTAGTCCTGCACAAGGAATACCAGCTAATGTTAAAGGTTTTACGAGTTTTAATAAAAAATCCTGGATGACTGAAACTTCGGGTGAGAATAAAGATTGGTTGTATCCTAAGACAGGATTCCCGGGTGATGGTGGACTAGGTGTTGCTATTCGAATTCATCAAGCGTTAACGGCAGGAAGACAAAGTGCATGGGTATATTGGACATTTACAGATAGTGATGATGCCGGGAATGTAAGTGCATCCGGTTTATCCAATCAATCGTCAGGCGCTGTATCTCCAAAGTATGTTGGAGCTAAACATTTTTTTAAATACATCCGTCCAAATTCTAACAGAGTTGAAGTTGTTTCAACAGGCAACAATGCTATATTATCGAGTGCTTACTTCAATGATTCCAGTAAGACTATAACGGCAGTATTATTGAATACCAGTTCAACATCACAAACTGTGCAAATAAAATTGGCTTTAGCTGATATGAGATTTAATGTGTACAGTTCAAATGAAAATAATTATTGGAAAACTTCATCAGTGGATTTAAAATCGGGTACGATTAATTTAACTATGAATCCATATAGTGTTACAACATTGAATGGATCTTTACCAACAACCCAAGTTAATAATCCAAAAAGTGATGTGATAACAGAAATGACTTTAAGTCCTAATCCATGGTATCATCATGCGAATATTCATTTTAATTTAAAACACTCAGGACTTGTCCATATTGATGTGTTAAATCTATATGGACAAGTGGTAGAAAATATATGGAATGAACCATTGTCATCAGGGAATCATAACATTCCAATGAAGCAAGATCTTCTAACTCCTGGTATTTATTATATCAAAGTACAAATGGCAAATGATATGAATATTGTACGTATGATCAAATTAAATGAATAATGTTTCAATTAAAAGAGCATATAACAAACCTTGTAATTAATACCCGACAATTACATTAGCATTTCCAAGCCAAATACATTCAATTGCAGTATTGACTATTTTTACTTTAGTTTGAATATTAAGGTCTTGTGCTTGATCAATAGTAATCGTTTCGCTGAATGGAAAAACAGAAACCGTTTTTTGAAAAAGTATGGTTGATGCGTTAGAAATAATAATTTCTATGCCGCTGCTTTTGCATAAACTTTCTGATGTAACTTCAATATTAAGTCTGGTGTTTGCTGGAACAGTCATAGTTTTATTAACCGAATCAATGTCTGCTCCGACAACCCATTCTTGTTTAGTTTGGTAATTAAATCTCGTACTTAAAGTATCTTCATGACAAGATATAAGGGAACTGATGAACAATGCAAATAGAATCATTTTCATAATATTTTATAATGTTTATATAATTATTGCAGTCATTAATCAACATTAATTAATCATATGCAATGTTACAAAATGAAAACGATGATACAAATAAAAAATTGTTGGATATAGGGATCTATTATTTGTATAATTACAAGAAATATTTGTATAAATACAAGTATTACATTAATAACATTAAATTTTTATTTGCCTGATCACCTTTATTTTATGATTCATTTCCAATTTGATAAAATACAATCCATTTGGAATATTCAATTCATCGAGATTGATTTGTTCAATGTACTTGCCATATGTTCTGGTTTCATTCTGAATCATTTTTTTGATTAAATTTCCTTGCGCATTGAGCACGGAAAGGTTGATTTTCGTTTTATGCCTAACTTTGAAAGAGACATAGGTAAGATTTTTTGAAGGGTTGGGATAATTCTCAAAACTTAGGTCATTATCATTGGAAATTATTTCATGGTCAGATGTCAACAATTCATTCAACGTAGTTAGGTGAGTCCATACGCTCAATTGTCCCATATTGAGTCGGGTCCAAATGGGTCTAATGATTCCATTGTGTGCTGTAATGTTGGTATAATCTCCGAAAAAAACATTTTTTGTGGGTACAAATGGTGAGGCACTGATTCTATGATTCGTGAATGTTTCTCCTCCATCAACAGATACGGCTAGATAAACGTCTGTTTGATCATCGGTATAATTCCGTCTATCATAAAATACAAAATACAAATAACCTGTGGTTTGATCGATGGTCATCCATGTAAAAAATTGATGGGTTGTAGTATTATCTATATTAACTTTTTTGGGTGATGCCCAACTGTTTCCACCATCCTTGGATTTTGTAAGCCAAATGTCTGTATTGTTTGAACCATTTCTTTGATCAGCCCAATTAATGTATATAGTTCCCCTATTGGGACTACTGCTCACATCACAAGCTGTTACCGGAAGTCCATTCGCTCTGTATATCCCCGGCACATCAAAATCCCAACCACCGGGGATTGTACCTATTACTGATTCATAATATAACCATGTATTGCCTTCGTCTAAGGATTTATTAAACATTAAACCAAGGGGCCCAGCCCAGGAAATATATATTTCTCCATTGGGTCCAATTGCGGGGACAGCTCCTTCTACTGTATTATCGCTATCAATACAATCGCCTGCAAATTTGTTTATTTTTCGTGGAGTAGACCATGTCGCACCGGCATCCGTTGATTTTGAAAAAAGGATGTTACTACTATCTTTAGGATTTGAAGATCCATAAGTGTCAAATTGAGTCCAGGAAACATATAGATTGTTATTTCTTCTATCAACAGCACTCCAATGTTTATCCTGATCTTTTTGTCCATTGAGTCCGGTGAAGGATCCATCGTGCCACGTAATACCGTTATCGGTTGTTTTTTGGCAGACTATACGGTCGATCCAACTACCTTGTGGTGGATTGGATAAATGGAAAAAATAAAAATGACCAGATGTATCAACAATAATGTTGGGATCACCCCAAACGCCATAAGATGAAGTCAATATTTGGCTTTTCCAGGTTCTTCCAGTATCAAGGCTTACATAACAATTATTAATATTGGCTCCTGCAATTAGTACATTAGGAGATTTTGGATTGATAGCGATAGAAGGTTCGTTTGGATTATTTTGGATTCCAATGAGAACGTTTTGTGCATTAATGGTAAAAAAATGCATTAACAGTAAGCAGCTACTAACGATGTATTTCATCAGATATTAAAATTTATCTTATATTTATTGCTATCATCACCTGATTCAAAAGCAAGATATCATTAATTGAACAAATATATTCCTAAAAAGATTAGGACTGA
>Ga0138256_10001642_pt1 | contig 24112 bp, 22 predicted proteins | sample KNB2016incub_MG_FD_105486 | JGI IMG/M metagenome (GOLD analysis project Ga0138256, IMG submission 105486) | Active sludge microbial communities from wastewater in Klosterneuburg, Austria - KNB2014incub_MG | ecosystem: Engineered > WWTP > Activated sludge > Unclassified | place: Austria... | reverse complement strand
GCCGAATACCGCGACATCGCTGAGCTGTGCGCGACATCGAAACAAGACGAGCGCAACCCCGATTGTGCCCGTACTTGGCAAAATCTTAGCAATGCCTTGCTGCACTCCAACCAGCCCGACGAGGCATTGACCGCGAACGCGCGCAGTGTCGCCTTGCGCGCGAAAATATTCGGCGAACAACACGGTGAATACGCGATCGCACTGGCCGGTCGTGGCGTGATTCTGTTGACCCTGAAGCGTTACCTCGAAGCGCTGTCCGCATTCGATCGCGCGCTCGCGATCCAACAGCACAACGGTACTGCAGAAAATATCAATGCAGCGACGATTCTTCGCAATCGTTCGGTCGCACTGCGTCATCTACATCGCCATGATGAAGCACTATCGACGCTGGATGCGGCGGCCGCGATCTTCGAACGGTTCGCTGCCAGTGACGTCGCCCAACGCGCCGACATTCGCGGGCTGCGGGCGCTGATACTGGCCGACGATGGCCAGAACAAAAGCGCGCGCCGCGAAGCGCAACAAGCACTGCAACTCGATCCGACACTGAGCAAATGCGCTACCGGCGACCGCGACCCGATTCGCGCACTCGCCGTCGTGCCGCGCTGAATCCCTCCGGGAATCGCTACACTTGGCGAACCGAGAATGCAGGAGTCTATCGATGTTGTGGAAGCGCGGTCGTCGTAGTGACAACGTGGTCGGTGCCGACGCCGGCGGTGGTCCGCGCATGCCGGGCGGTCGCGGCGGCATGGGCATTGGCGGTTTGCTGATCGTGGTCGTGGTCGCGCTGTTCCTCGGCAAGAATCCCGCCGAACTGTTGAGCCTGCTCGGCGGCGGCGCTGGTCCGACAACGCAAAGCGACGCACCGATCGACGCTGCGCCGCAGGCGTTGCCCGAGAACGAGGAAACCGATTTCGTGCGCGCCATCCTGGGCAGCACCGAAGATGTCTGGTCAAAGGCGTTCGAAGGCGGACGCTACCCGGCACCGAAACTGGTCCTGTTCTCTGATTCGGTGTCCTCGGCTTGCGGTAGTGCCACGTCGTCGGTTGGCCCGTTCTATTGTTCGGGTGACCAGCGCGTCTATCTGGACACCGCTTTCTTTAACGACATGACCCGCCAACTCAACGCGCCCGGCGAATTCGCACGCGCCTACGTGATCGCGCACGAGGTCGGCCATCACATCCAGAACGTCACCGGCGTGATGCAACGCACCGCGAAGCTGCGTGCGCAGGGTGAGGAAATGGAGGGCGCCGATGGCCTCAGCGTGCGCCAGGAACTGCAGGCCGACTGCTACGCCGGAGTCTGGGCCAATCACGCGCAACGCCAGTTGCAGTGGCTCGAAGCCGGCGACGTCGAATCCGCCCTCAATGCCGCCACCGCCATCGGTGACGACCGCCTGCAACAGCAGTCTCGCGGCCAAGTCGTCCCCGACTCATTTACTCATGGCAGCAGCGCCCAACGCGTCCGCTGGTTCCGCATCGGCATGGAATCCGGCGACGCGGCGAAGTGCGACACGTTTGCGGTGCAACGGCTGTAACCGAAATTGGCGGAGAGAGTGGGATTCGAACCCACGGTGACATCGCTGCCACGCCGGTTTTCAAGACCGGTGCCTTAAACCGCTCGGCCATCTCTCCGTGATGCTTCCGGCGGTCGCGGGGCGCCGGTTGGGGGTGCGAGTCTAACCGATCAGGCGATGTATTCGGCGCCGCCCATGTATCGGCGCAGCGCTTCGGGGACAGTGATCGAGCCATCTTCGTTCTGATAGTTCTCGATCACCGCGATCATTGCCCGCCCGACAGCGACGCCGGAGCCATTCAAGGTGTGCACGAGTTCGGGTTTGCCGGTTTCCGGATTGCGCCAGCGTGCCTGCATACGCCGTGACTGGAAGCTTTCGCAGTTTGAGCACGAGCTGATCTCACGGTATTTGTTTTCTGAGGGCAGCCAGACTTCGAGGTCGTAGGTCTTGGTCGCGCCGAAGCCCATATCGCCAGTGCAGAGCAGCATGCGTCGATACGGCAGACCGAGTTTTTCAAGCACGACTTCGGCGCAACGCGTCATCCGCTCGTGTTCGTCGTCGCTCTGCGCCGGCGTGGTGATACTGACCAATTCGACCTTCTCGAACTGGTGCTGACGGATCATGCCGCGGGTGTCGCGGCCAGCCGAACCGGCCTCGGCGCGAAAGCACATCGAATGCGCGGTCATGCGCAGTGGCAGGGTTTCGGCAGCAACTATTTCGTCGCGAACGATATTGGTCAGCGGCACTTCCGAAGTTGGGATCAGGTAACGCCGATCTTCGCCGGCGGTCGCGAACAGATCGTCCTCGAACTTCGGCAGCTGGCCGGTGCCGCGCATACTGGCGGCGTTGACCATCAACGGCACGTTGGTTTCTAGGTAGCCGTGTTCCTGCGTGTGCAGGTCCAGCATGAATTGCGCGAGCGCGCGATGCAGGCGAGCAAGTTTGCCGCGCAGCACGGTAAATCGTGCGCCGGACAGCTTCGCGGCGGTTTCGGCATCTAGCCAGCCTTTGCGCGCGCCCAGATCGACATGATCCTTTGGTGTAAAAGCAAACTGGCGCGGCGTGCCACGACGATGCTGTTCGACATTGCCCAGCTCGTCCGACCCGAGCGGCACCGACTCATGCGGAAGGTTCGGCACGTTCAAAGCCAGCGTCTCGATCTCGGCCAGCAGTTCGGCCTGACGCTGCTCGCTCGCCTTCAACTCGTCGCCGATGCTCGCGACTTCGGCCATCAGCGCCGACGTGTCCTCACCCTTGCTCTTCGCAATCCCGATTGCCTTGGAACGGGTATTGCGCAGGTTCTGCAGTTCTTGGGTGCGCGTCTGGATGCGCTTGCGCTCGGCCTCCACCGCTTCAAAGGCAGCAACATCAATCACGAAGCCGCGCTTGGTGAGCAGCAGCGCTGCGGTTTCGGCGAGCTTGGTGCGGAACAGGACCGGATCGAGCATGGCAAATCCCATGAAAAAGGCCGCGGATTATCGCTCGCGGCCCTGCTTTCACTCAATGACGAATTCAGGCGTTCGCCGGTTTCACCAGTTTGGCGATGACCAGACCCGCCAACAACCCACCGACACCATGCTCGAGCGCGCCGACCATCGCGAAATCACGCGGGAAGTAGTACCACGTGAACTGCGGCACAGCGACCGCTAGCCAAGCGAAAACGCCGATCACTGTCGCAACACCGACACGCTTGGCGTAACTGCCCGGAATGGCGCCGAGCACGACCGCCAACATGAACGCGGCGATGGTCGAGGTCAGCAATTGATGCAATATCTGCGGAACCATGTTTGCCGGATCACCCGGAAGCCCATTGCCGTGATAGACGACGAACGCATACGGGCCGACTTTGGCTTTCTCCGCCCAAGCCTTGGCCTTGGCCTCGTCACCGTGGTCGCCAAGATTCATGCTCGGCAACAGGTAAATGCCGTCACCCTGCGTGAATTCACTCTGCATCGCCGACATCACCACCTGCTCGCCGGCGACTTCGTTCTTGAAGTCGACAACACCGAGTGGCGTCAGCATGTGAAAGATTGCACCCCACATCCACACCAGAATGCCGGCAATGACCGCGGCTAGAACTTTCTTCATATCGATCTCCCCATCGAGCGCGGAATGCGCAGACGGAAACTACGCGATTCGCCACACCTGTCAACGGGTGTCGATTCAATGCGGAAAAGCAACCTGCCCCAGCTTCCAGCCGGCTGCGACCGCAAGTACACCAACGGCCACATGCGCGAGCACGGTCAATGCGAATAGATCGATACGATTTGCGCGCAGTAGCTGGAAGCCTTCGACACCAAGCGCCGAAAACGTCGTCAGTCCGCCCAGAAAGCCGACCATCAACAGGTTGCGCCACCACAATGCGCCCTGCAGGCGCGTATCCAGCCAGACCAGTAGTACCCCGGCCAGAAAACAGCCGATCACATTCACCGCAAACGTGGCCGCCGGCAAGCCGTACCAGCCTTGGCGCACAAACCACTGGTTGATGCCATAACGCGTGCTGGCACCCAACGCGCCGCCGCTCGCGACCGCGATCAGATTCGTCCAACTCATCCTTGCACCGCCTTGGCGCGTTCTGCACGGATTTGTTCTAGCCGCTCGCGAATACGCGCTTCGATGCCATTGCCGGTGGGTCGATACAACCGCTGCTCGCCAAGTTCATCCGGGAAACACTGCTGGTCGTAAGCGATGCCACCGGCGACGTCCGGATCGTATTGATAATTGCTGCCATAGCCGAGTTCCTTCATCAGCTTGGTCGGTGCATTACGCAATGCCACCGGCACCGGCAGTGAACCGGTGTGCGCAACCAGTTTTCGTGCCGCGCCATAGGCTGCGTAGGCGGCATTGCTCTTTGGCGCCATCGCCAAGTAGACGGCAACATTCGCGAGCGCCAAATCGCCCTCTGGACTGCCTTGACGGTCGTAGGCATCCCAAGCAGCGATCGTCTTTTCGAGCGCGGAAGGATCAGCCAGACCAATATCCTCAACCGCCATCCGCGTCAGTCGGCGCGCCAGATAGGCCGGATCGCAGCCGCCATCGAACATGCGCGCGATCCAGTACAGCGCGGCATCCGGATTGGAATTGCGCACCGACTTGTGCAGCGCCGAAATCTGATCGTAGAAAACCTCACCACCCTTGTCGAAACGACGCACGCGATCGGCCAGCACCTGATCCAGCACATTCGCTTCGATGCGCCCGTGGTCGGCAAGCTCGGCGGCGATTTCGAGCAGCGTCAGGCCGCGACGCACGTCGCCATCGGCGGCGCGCGCAATCTCGTGCAGGGCCGCCGCATCGATCTGCAGATCGAACGCGCCGAGACCGTGCTCAGCATCCGCCAGCGCCCGCTGCAACGCCTGCACAATCGCCTCGACTGAGACCATCTCCAGCACATGCACGCGGCAGCGCGACAACAGCGCCGAGTTCAACTCGAACGATGGGTTCTCGGTGGTCGCGCCGACAAACACGATGGTGCCGCGTTCGATATGCGGCAGGAACGCGTCCTGTTGCGCCTTGTTGAATCGATGCACCTCGTCGACGAACAGCACCGTACGCCGTCCGGCAGCGAAATACTTTGCTGCTTCGGCCAGCGCTGCACGCACCTCCGCAAGACCGCCCAGAACTGCCGAGATCGACAGAAACTCCGCCTCACCATATCGCGCCAGCACGCGCGCCAGGCTGGTCTTTCCGCAACCTGGCGGGCCCCACAAAATCATCGAATGTACGTGCCCGGATTCAATCGCGCGGCGGAACGCGGTGCCCGACGCCAACAAGCGCTCCTGCCCGACGAAATCATCCAGCGACCGCGGTCGCATGCGTTCGGCCAGCGGCTTCAGGGTTTCGGGTTCAGGCAGTAGATCGGGTTGCACAGTGCGGCGTTTTGTCATTCGCCGAGTGTAATGCTCACTGCAAGGGAATGGCCTCGGCGCCCGCGGTCGCCTCGCCGATCACATCCACGCCTTCCGGCGGCGTGAACTTGAAGGTATCGGCAGCGAGTGTCGGGTTACGTTGCCAGTTCGAAAAGATCCATTCGGTGCGGTTGCCAAGCAAATCTTCGAGCAACATGCGCTTTGGACCGTTCGCGTCGAAACCAATTTCGATCCGCTTGAACGACTGTTCCTCGGCGCGCGCCACCATCGCGAGCCACGACAGGGAATCGCGATCCTTGAGGTTGTGCACGACGTAATCGCGATCAAGTTGCGACAAATCGACCAGCAAGGTCAGCGGCGACTGTGATTCTTCGGTGGACTGGTTGCGCACCGTCACCTGTTCAAGGTCTTCGTCGTAGATCCAGACGTTGTTGCCATCGGCAACGATCAGTTGCGGGAATGGATCTTCATACTGCCAGCGGAACTGGCGCGGCGCAGCCAGCGCCAAGGTGCCCTGCGACGCTTCCTGCACGCTGCCATTTGCATCCGAGGTGGTCTGTGTGAATTCGCCACTCAATACATCAAGTCTGTTCGCGAAGGCTTCGAGGCGCGCACGCGCATCGGCGGCGAAAACGCTATTCGCAAACAGCAGCAGAAGCGGGATCAGCAATCGCATCGACGTCTCCAAAGCGCATGTTCAACAGGCGCGCCGCCGTCCGGCACACCCAAGGGATAGCGACATTGTGGGCGTCGACCCTGAACCCCACTTGAGGCTCAGTCCTTTGGCGGCGGTGGCGCCAGCACTTCGCGATTGCCGTTGTGACTGGGTCCGCTGACGATACCGGCCGCTTCCATAACTTCAATGAGCCGCGCAGCACGGTTGTAGCCGATCTTCAGACGGCGCTGAACACCTGAGATTGAGGCGCGCCGAGATTCGGTGACAATTCGCACGGCTTGATCGTAGAGCGCATCCGATTCACCGCCAGCGCCTTCCGAATCGGCCTCGGGCAAGCCAGTCGCACCAATCACCTGGCCGTCGCCGAGCATCTGCACCTCGTCGAGCACGCCTGGGATGTAGTCCGGCTTGTTGGACATCGAACGCAGATGCTTGACGACACGATGCACCTCATCGTCACTGACGAACGCGCCGTGCACCCGCTCTGGCGTCGCTGTGCCGGGCGGCAGATAGAGCATGTCGCCGTGTCCGAGCAACTGCTCAGCACCGCTCTGATCGAGGATGGTGCGCGAATCGATCTTGCTCGATACCTGGAACGCGATGCGAGTGGGAATATTGGCCTTGATCAGACCGGTGATCACGTCGACCGACGGTCGCTGCGTTGCCAGGATTAGATGAATTCCGGCGGCGCGCGCTTTCTGTGCGAGCCGCGCGATGAGTTCCTCGACCTTCTTGCCGACGATCATCATCATGTCGGCGAATTCGTCGATGATCACCACGATATAAGGCAAGGTCTGGAGCGGCTCTGCCGACAACTGCGGCATGTCCGGCATCGGTTTGAACAGCGGATCAAGGATTGGATGGCCGCTGTGTTCGGCGTCCTGAATTTTTTTGTTGAAGCCACCAAGATTGCGCACGCCGACTGCCGCCATCAGCTTGTAGCGCCGTTCCATTTCCGCCACGCACCAGCGCAGGCCGTTTGCGGCTTCCTTCATGTCGGTGACGACCGGCGCCAGCAGATGCGGAATACCTTGATAGACCGACAGTTCCAGCATCTTCGGGTCGATCATCAACATGCGCACGTCTTGCGCGGTGGCTTTGTAGAGCAGCGACAGCACCATCGCATTCAAGGCAACAGATTTGCCGGAACCGGTCGTGCCAGCCACCAGCAGATGCGGCATTCTGGCCAAATCGACCACACTCGGGCGTCCACCGATGTCCTTGCCAAGCGCCAGCGCCAACGGCGAACCCAACTTGTCGTATTCCTTGGAGCGCAAGATCTCGGAGAGATAAACGATCTCGCGATTGACGTTAGGAATTTCCAGACCAATCACTGACTTGCCTGGAATCACGTCGACCACGCGCACAGATTGCACGCTCAGACCGCGCGCGATGTCCTTGTCGAGATTGCTGATCTGGCCGCCGCGCACGCCGGGTGCCGGTTGCATCTCGAAACGCGTAATCACCGGTCCCGGATAGGCACCGACGACTTGTGCATCGATCTTGAAATCACGCAGCTTGAACTCGACTTGGCGCGACAGTGTTTCCAGCGTTTCTTCGGAATAACCTTTCGGCTGCGGTTTGGGGTCATCGAGCAAGGAGAGTGGCGGCAATTCACCCGCCGGCAGCGAATTGAACAACGGGATCTGCAATTCGCGCTCGGCACGCTCACTCTTCTCGACGACCGGCGTCGGCTGCTCGATCCTCAGCGGTTCGCGCTTGGCCTGTTTCACCTTCTCGACCTTGCGAACCTCTTCACGTTCCTCACGCACTTCGCGCACGGCACGGCGTTCTTCGCGGCCTTCCCAAAAGCTGCGCAGCTTCATCGCCGCATTCAGCACGCTAGCGCCGATCGCCTCCATCAATCGGAACCAGGACAGTCCGGTAAACAACGTCAGCATGACTAAGAAAATCGTCAGCAGGAACATCGTTGCACCGAGTTCGCCGGCAGCCGACCGCAACAAATCACCGAACAGGGCGCCGACCACACCACCGGCATTCGCAGGCAACGGTGACGCCGCTTCGAAAAAATGCAGGTGCGCGAGCCCTGCCCCGCTCGCAATCCAACCGGCGGCACCAAGTAGCAACCAAGCGGAATCATGCCGAGTTCCCGGCAGCGCCGACTCGTCGCGGATCAAGCGCCACGCGATCGCCGCCAACATCAGTGGAAACGCGAAGGCCATGCCACCGAAGAAGTACAGGCTGAGGTCAGCAATCCAGGCACCGACGCTGCCGCCAAGATTCCGAATCGGCGCATCCGAACCGGCATGAGACCAACCCGGATCGCTGGGCTGATAGGTGTAGAGACAGACGCCGAGGTAGACGATCAACGGAATCAGCATCAACACTGCGGCTTCGCGCAGGCGCTGTTCCCAGATCGATGGTTCGGCGGCGGCGGCCGGCTCCTTGCTGCGATTCGTCACGTGTTCCCGATGCGTTATGGATCATGCTGACGTCATCCGACGACCGCCATCATCCGAGCCTTGATATCGATGCCGCGCACCCGCATGCTGCAGGCTTATCGCCGCACGCCGGCACCCGAACGTCACCATGGAATCATACATGAGCACCTCGAAGCACTGCCGCCTGTTAATCCTCGGCTCCGGCCCGGCCGGTTACACCGCTGCCGTCTATGCTGCGCGCGCCAACCTCAAACCGGTACTCATCACCGGCATGGCGCAGGGCGGTCAATTGATGACCACCACCGAAGTCGATAACTGGCCCGGCGACGCCCACGGCTTGCTCGGACCAGACTTGATGACGCGCATGCAAGCCCATGCCGAGCGCTTCAACACCGAGATCGTGTTCGACCATATCCACACCGCCGACCTTGGCGCCCGTCCATTCCGGCTGATCGGCGACAACGGCGAATACACCGCGGATGCCCTGATCATCGCCACCGGCGCGACTGCGAAATACCTTGGTCTGCCTTCCGAGGATGCGTTCAAAGGCAAGGGTGTTTCCGCCTGCGCCACCTGCGACGGCTTCTTCTATCGCGATCAGGATGTCGCCGTGATCGGCGGCGGCAATACGGCGGTCGAAGAGGCGCTGTATCTGTCGAACATCTGCCGCAAGGTTACCCTCGTGCATCGGCGTGACAAGCTCAAGGCCGAGAAAATCTTGCAAGACAAGCTGTTCGAGAAAGCGGCCGCCGGAAAGATCGAACTGATCTGGGATCACGCGCTCGATGAAGTACTCGGCGACGAATCTGGCGTCACCGGCATGCGCATCCGCCATGTCGACAACGGCTCGACACGCGAGTTGCCGTTGATGGGCGTGTTCATTGCCATCGGTCATTCGCCGAATACACAACTGTTCGATGGCCAACTCGACATGAAGAATGGCTATTTGCGTGTACATACCGGCATAGACGGCGGCGCGACTGCGACCAGTATTGCTGGCGTATTCGCAGCGGGTGATGTCGCTGATCAGGTCTATCGCCAAGCCATTACCTCGGCTGGATTCGGTTGTATGGCCGCACTCGATGCCGAGAAATATCTCGACCAAATCGGTCTGAGTTGATTCTGGCGTGTCGCTCGCCGTCCACTGGCTCGATCGGATCGATGCGGTGCCGGCGACGGACTGGAATGCGCTGTGCGGTGACGATCATCCATTCGTCGCCCATGCATTCCTGAATGCGATCGAAGCATCCGACAGCCTGCGTAGCGATCTCGGCTGGTGCGCGGAGCACCTGACACTTTGGCGCGATAACCGTTTGGTCGCCGCAGCACCGACCTACCGCAAGGCCAATTCACACGGCGAATTCGTCTTCGACTTTGCCTTCGCCGATGCCTACGAACGATCAATCGGCAACTACTACCCGAAACGCCTCGTTGCGGTGCCGTACTCACCGGTGACCGGCCCTCGACTGCTCGCCAGCACCGACGCTGACCGCCGCGCGCTCGTCGCGACGCTGGCGACTGACACAGTCTCGCGCGGTTGGTCGTCGGCGCATGTGAATTTTCTGCGCGAATCCGAATGCGATGCTTTCGATGAACAATGGCTGCCGCGCTGCGACTGGCAATTCCACTGGCACAATCACGGCTATCGCGACTTCGATGATTTCCTCGATGCATTGAATGCCAAGAAGCGCAAAAATATCCGCCAAGAACGCGCGCGATTGCTCGGCAATGACTGGCGATTCGAACGCCGCCACGGCCAAGAACTCGAAGCCGAGCACATCGATTTCCTGCATCGCTGTTATGTCCTGACCTTTGCCGACAAGGGCAATACACCATCGTTGACGCGTGATTTCTTCGCACGCATCTGCCGCGATCTGCCGCGACAGACCTTGGCGGTATTCGCATATCGTGGCGATCAGTTACTCGCGAGTTCGTTCCTGCTGCAGTCGGCGAACGTGTTGTACGGACGTTACTGGGGCGGTATCGAGAATGCCCCCGGATTGCATTTCGAGACCTGCTACTACCAAGGCATCGAGCACGCGATCGCACAGGGTCTGTCGGTGTTCGAACCCGGTGCCCAAGGCGAGCACAAGATCGCACGCGGCTTTCTGCCGACGCGCACGCATTCGCGGCACTTTTTCGCGCACCCAGGTTTCCGCAATGCGATTGCTGATTACTTGAAGCGTGAGGCCCGCGAACTCGATCACTATCGCGATGCGGTAATGCGACATTCGCCCTACGGGGTGACGGCATGATCCGCATTCCGATTCTGCCGCGCACACCACTGCTGCCGTTTCCACCGGTTGCGCAAGCGCTGGACGAGCCAAACGGACTGCTCTGCGCCGGTGGTGATCTCAGCACCGAACGGCTGCTGATGGCGTATCGCTCCGGCATCTTTCCCTGGTTCAACGACGGTGAACCCATCTTGTGGTGGTCGCCGCAGCCGCGCGCGATTTTCGAACTCGATGGCGTTCGTCCAAATAAGCGATTTCGCCGCTTCCTGCGTCACTGTTCATGGACCGTGCGAGTCGATCATGATTTCCCTGCGGTCATCGCTGCCTGCGCCGCACCGCGCGACGCGGCCGCCGGCACCTGGATTACCGCCGCCATGCGCGCCGCATACATCGACTTGCATCAACTCGGGCACGCCCACTGCGTTTCGGTACACGCCGACGACACCCTCGTCGGCGGCCTCTACGGACTCGCGATTGGTCGGGTCTTTTTTGGAGAATCGATGTTCTCGCTGCGCACCAACGCGTCGAAAACCGCGTTCTTCGCGTTGGCCGCAACGTTGCGTGAAGCCGGCTTCGTCTGGCTCGATGGTCAAGTTGAATCCAGCCATCTGGCGCTGCTCGGGGCGAAACCGCTTGAACGCGCGAAGTTCATCGACGGGCTTGATCAGTTGTGCCGACAAGCACCTGAAAATCCGCATTGGGCGATCGTTTTCGGGCGACAACCAGCGGCAGAACTGGCGTTCTGAACACGGAAAACATTGACACTCAGCCCTTCCGTGTCAGAATCCGCGCCCTTCGTTCACCCCTTTTTGCTGGAACGCATGTCCAAAGACGATCAGATCGAGATGGAAGGCACGGTTGCCGAGACGCTTCCGAACACGATGTTCCGCGTCAAGCTCGACAACGGCCACATCATCACGGCGCACATCTCCGGACGTATGCGCAAGAACTACATCCGCATCCTGACCGGCGACAAGGTCAAGGTCGAAATGACCCCTTACGACCTCAGCAAGGGCCGCATCACTTACCGCATGAAGTGATGCCGATTGCTGTTGTAAACGAAAACGCCGCGATGGTTCGCGGCGTTTTGCGTTTCAGGCCGAATGAAACTCAGGAGGTGACTTCGGCGGGTTCGGGTGGAGCCTTGGCCGGCTCCTCGGGATAGCAGTCAAGCACGAGCTTGTTGTCGCTGACGCTGATGTCGATGCGGCCACCGTCGACGAGTTTGCCGAACAGCAGTTCGTCGGCCAGCGGTCGCTTGATGCTGTCTTGGATAATGCGTGCCATCGGACGTGCACCCATCATCGGATCGAAGCCGTTCTCCGCGAGCCAGCGGCGGGCATCCGGCCCGACCGACAGCGAAACGTGTTTCTCTTGCAACTGTGCCTCCAGTTCGATCAAGAACTTGTCAACCACACGCAGCACATGGTCGATGTCCAGCGGCTTGAACTGGATGATCGCGTCGATGCGGTTGCGGAACTCTGGTGAGAATGCCTTCTTCAGGATCTCCATCGCATCGGTCGAATGGTCTTGATGCACGAAACCGATGGTGCGGCGCGCGGCCTGTGCGGCACCGATATTTGTGGTCATCACCAGCACCACGTTCTTGAAGTTCGCCTCACGGCCATTGGTATCGGTCAAAACGCCACGGTCCATCACTTGCAACAAGATGTTGAACACGTCTGGATGCGCCTTCTCGATCTCGTCCAGCAGCACCACTGCGTGCGGATGCTTGACTACCGCTTCGGTCAGCAGACCACCTTGGTCGAAGCCGACGTAACCCGGAGGCGCACCGATCAGGCGCGATACCGAATGCGCTTCCATGTATTCGCTCATATCGAAGCGCACCAACTCGATACCGAGTTGCATCGCAAGCTGGCGGGTCACCTCGGTCTTGCCGACACCGGTCGGACCGGCGAACAGAAAGGCGCCGATCGGCTTGGCCGGATTGGCCAAACCAGAGCGCGCCATCTTGATCGCTGCGGCGAGCGCGTCGATCGCCTCGTCCTGCCCGAACACCACCATTTTCAGGTTGCGATCCAGATTCCGCAGCACTTCACGGTCCGACACCGACACTTGCTTGGCTGGAATACGCGCCATCTTCGAAATGATGTACTCGATCTCGGGCACGTCGACCGTGGTCTTGCGCTCCGCCTCCGGCATCAGGCGCTGACGCGCACCGGCTTCGTCGATCACGTCAATCGCCTTGTCCGGCAACAGACGATCGCCGATATGGCGGACCGACAGATCAACCGCCGCCTTCAATGCGTCGGGCGTGTACTCGATCTGGTGGAACTCCTCGAAGCGCGACTTCAGACCCTTCAGGATTTCCAGCGTGTCGGCGATGGTGGGTTCAACGACATCGATCTTCTGGAAGCGACGTGCCAGCGCACGATCTTTCTCGAAGATCTGACGGAACTCTTGGAACGTGGTCGAACCGATGCAGCGCATTTCACCGGAAGCCAATGCCGGTTTGATCAAGTTGGACGCGTCCATGGTGCCACCCGACGCCGAACCGGCACCGATGATGGTGTGGATCTCGTCAATAAACAGGACCGCATTCGGTTCCTTCTTCAACTCGACGATGACGGCTTTCAGACGCTTCTCGAAATCGCCGCGATACTTGGTGCCAGCGACCAACGCGCCGAGATCAAGCGAATAGATCACTGCATCCTTGAGCACCGTTGGCACGCTGCCTTCGACGATGCGACGCGCCAAGCCTTCCGCAATCGCGGTCTTGCCGACTCCGGCCTCGCCGACGAATAGCGGGTTATTCTTGCGTCGACGGCAAAGCACCTGAATAGTGCGCTCGACCTCATCCTGACGCCCGATCAGCGGATCGATCTTGCCGATGCGCGCCTGCTCGTTGAGATTGACGGTGAACTCACCAAGCGGATTACCCTTGGATTCGTCGCCACCCTCGCTGTCCGGTTTCGCAGCATCGGCTTCGCTTGGCTTGGGCTCGTGGCCAATCTTGGCGATCTTGTGCGAAATGAAGTTAACGACATCCAGCCGCGAGATTTCCTGTTGGTTGAGGAAATACACGGCGTGCGAATCCTTCTCACCGAAGATCGCGACCAGCACATTGGCACCAGTCACTTCCGACCGGCCGCTGGATTGCACGTGGTAGACCGCGCGCTGCAATACCCGCTGGAAGCCAAGCGTTGGTTGGGTATCACGGGTGTCGCCACTCGGTAATACCGGCACGGTTTCGGCAATGATGCCGCGGATATCGACCGCCAGTTTTTTGAAATCTGCGCCACAGGCGCGCAGGACACCTGCCGCCGAAGGATTTTCAAGGAGGGCCAGCAACAGGTGCTCGACCGTCATGAACTCGTGCCGACGTTCGCGCGCATCCTTGTAGCACTGCGCCAGGGTTTGCTCGAGATCTTTACTGAACATGTTCGACTCCTCAGAGCTTTTCCATCGTGCACATCAACGGGTGATGATGGCTGCGGGAAAACTCATTGACTTGCGTCACCTTCGTTTCTGCCACTTCCCTCGTGAACACACCGCAAACGCCCTTGCCGCGAGTGTGCACGTGAAGCATGACTTGCGTTGCTCGCGCTTGGTCCATTGCGAAAAACATTTGCAAAACCGACACGACAAACTCCATCGGCGTGTAGTCATCGTTGAGCAGGGCGACCTGATACATCGGCGGTTTCGCCAATTCAGGCCGGGTCTCCTCAATCACCGTGCCGTGCTGGAGATCGGAGTCTGATGGGGAAGTGGACATGTTGCGGATCGTGAGCGTCATGGTCGAAAGTATATGTCGCGGCCGTGATTGCGCACGTCTCGAAGATGGCCTCGTACCGGCATGATTCAAGGGTGCCGTGCCGGCTGCGATAGAATGTCGCGCCTGTCGTAGCGAAACCCCATGTCCGAACGTGAAATCTGGAAACCCGACGTCACCGTCGCCGCCATCGTCGAACACGAGGGTCGCTTCCTGTTCATCGAAGAACGCGTGCGTGGCCGATTGGTACTGAACCAGCCGGCGGGCCATCTCGAAACCGGCGAATCCTTGATCGATGCGCTGGTGCGTGAAACCCTCGAAGAAAGTGGCTGGCAGGTCGCGCCGAGTGGATTGGTCGGCATCTATCTGTGGACCAGTCCTGTCGACGGTGTCAGTTTCATGCGCGTCACACTCGCCGCCACCCCAGTCCGGCACGAACCGGCACGTACGCTCGACCAAGGCATCGAGCGGGCATTGTGGCTGGACCCCGATGAACTTGCAGCCTATCCGGTTCCGCATCGTAGCCCGATGGTTCTGCATAGCCTGCGCGATTACCTCTCGAACGGCGCCGGTCCGATGGATCGCTTGCAACACGTCCACTTCCCCGCTGCATGACGCGCACAGGTCGCATTATCGTCGGCGTCTCCGGCGGCGTCGATTCCTCGGTCGCGGCGTTGTTGCTGAAACGGTCCGGGGCCGATACTGCCGGCATGTTCATGAAGAACTGGGAGGACGACGAGGAAACGACCGGCGTCTGCCCAGCGGAACAAGATGCGCGCGACGCCGAGGCCGTTTGTAATCACCTCGGCATTCCGTTTCACACCCGCAATTTCGCCGCTGAATACTGGGATGGCGTCTTCGCAACGTTCCTTGCCGAATACCGCGCCGGGCGCACGCCGAGCCCGGACGTATTGTGCAATCGTGAAATCAAGTTCAAGACATTCATAGAGCATGCCGAGGATCTTGGCGCCGACAAGATCGCGACTGGCCACTACGCCCAGATCGAGGCAGTCGATGGCCGCTTCCGCCTGCTGCGCGGTGCTGACCCGAACAAAGACCAGAGCTATTTCCTGCATCTGATCGGCCAGAACGCCCTGTCGCGCACCCTGTTCCCGATTGGACATCTGCCTAAACCCGAGGTTCGCCGGATCGCGGAATCGGCTGGGCTACCGACCTTTGCGAAAAAAGATTCGACCGGTATCTGCTTCATTGGCGAGCGCCGTTTCCGCGAATTCCTGTCGCGCTACCTCGCGGCCCAACCTGGCGCCATCGAAACTGCGGACGGCCAGTGCATCGGCCAGCATCAAGGGGTTTGCTACTACACCATCGGTCAGCGCGAAGGTCTCGGCATCGGTGGCGTGCGCGGCTTCCCGGAGGCGCCATGGTTCGTGGTGGGCAAGGATCTCGACCGCAATGTACTGATCGCGGTGCAGGGCACGGCGCACCCACTGTTATTCTCGACACGGCTGCACGCACACGCACCGAATTGGATCTCGGGCACCGCGCCAGACCGCACATTTCGCTGCGTCGCCAAGACCCGCTACCGCCAACCGGATCAGGATTGCGCAGTCGAGATCGCTAACGACGGAACGCTTACGGTGCAGTTTGAGCAGCCACAGCGTGCGGTGACGCCGGGCCAGTCGGTGGTGTTTTATCGCGCTCAGGAATGTCTTGGCGGCGCGGTGATCGCCGCCACCGATGCCGTCTACGGTGGCCTTGCGTGAACAACGACCGCGAGCAGGTCATTGCCTTCGCGGCGATGTTTCAGGCGCTGCATTGCGTGCAGCAACTGGCCGATAGCGGTCGTTGCGATAGCGAACAAAGCAAAGCGGTGATCGATGCCATCTTCGCCATCGATAGTGCCGATGCCGAATCGTTGTATCCGACCGCAGGTATCGGCACCGGCCTGAAGATCGCCGCACAGCAACTCGACCGAAACCCCGGCGACGCGGTGATGCGCATGGGCATCACCGTACTGCGTCTGGAACGCCGACTGATGACGAATACCAATCTCGCGGCGGACCTGCGTGGGCGCATCGACGACATCGAGCGTGCCCGTACTGCCTTCGGTGCCCAGCACGAGAACGTGCTTGCGCGGCTGTCCGAAGCCTATGTGCAGACGGTTAGCAATCTGCAGCCCAGGGTGATGGTGCACGGAACACCCCTGCATCTTCAGCAGGAGCGCACCGTACAGCACGTCCGTGCCCTGTTGCTTGCCGCCATTCGCGCTGCCGCGATGTGGCGACACGTCGGCGGCGGTGGTTGGCGATTGTTCTGGCGACGCAGAAAGTGGTTGGCATTGGCGCGCACATTGGGCAAGACAGACTAGGTCGCATACGCTGGCGTTTGGCGGTGAGGCCGCTTGTGCGCGATAATCCACGCGATTTCGGCGTTGAAAGATCTCGACGCCCTCCCCGCAACCTTCTGTTCCGCAAAGGAAACATCATGCGCGATACGTTCTCGGTACTCGACACGCTGAGCCTCAACGGCAAGCACTACCGTTATTACTCTCTGGCGAAATTCGGGCAGAAGCACGATATCAAGCGCCTGCCGTTCTCGATGAAGATCGTGCTTGAGAACCAGTTGCGCTTCGAAGATGGCGTCAATGTGACGATGAAAGAAGTCGAAGCCGTCGCGAACTGGGTGGCCAAGGCCGAACCCGATACCGAGATCAGTTTTATGCCAGCGCGCGTGGTTCTGCAGGACTTCACCGGCGTGCCCTGCGTCGTCGATCTGGCGGCGATGCGTGACGCGATGATCGCGCTCGGTGGTGATCCGACCCGAATCAACCCACTCTCACCCGCCGAACTGGTGATCGACCACTCGGTACAAGTGGATGCCTTCGGTAGCAATTCCGCGCTCGACATCAACGGCAAGATCGAATTTCAGCGCAACAGTGAGCGCTACAGCTTCCTGCGCTGGGGTCAGAAGGCGCTGGCTAATTTCAAGGTGGTGCCGCCGAACACTGGCATCGTCCATCAGGTCAATCTCGAAAATCTTGCGCGTGTGGTGATGACGCGCGAAATCGATGGCGTGAACTACGCGTTCCCGGACACCGTGTTCGGCACCGACTCGCACACGACCATGATCAACGGCCTTGGCGTGCTCGGCTGGGGCGTGGGCGGCATCGAAGCGGAAGCGGCGATGCTCGGCCAGCCATCGTCGATGTTGATTCCGCAAGTTGTCGGCTTCAAGCTCACTGGCAAACTGCCGGAAGGCGCGACTGCGACCGATCTCGTGCTTACGGTCACGCAAATGCTGCGCAAGCTCGGCGTCGTCGGCAAGTTCGTCGAATTCTACGGCGACGGTTTGCAACATCTGCCGTTGGCCGACCGCGCAACGATCGCCAACATGGCACCGGAATACGGAGCCACTTGCGGCATCTTCCCGATCGACAAGGAGACGCTGCGTTACCTGCATCTTTCCGGTCGTGACGAAAGCCTGATTGCGCTAGTTGAAGCCTATGCGCGCGCGCAAGGCATGTGGCATGAAGCCGACACGCCAGAAGCGACCTATAGCGACACACTCACGCTCGACCTTGCTGAGGTGAAGCCGTCACTCGCTGGCCCCAAGCGTCCGCAGGACCGCGTGCTGCTCAGCGACATGCAGGAAAACTTCAAGACCAACGTGCAAGGATTTACCGCCAACCGCAAGCCGGCCAATGGCAACGTGGCGCGACTGGAAAACGAAGGCGGCGACCAACCCCAGGCCGAACACCTTGCGGCGAAGTCGAAAGCGACGATCTGCGTCAACGAGCAGAATTGCGAATTGCATGATGGCGCTGTCGTCATTGCTGCCATCACTTCGTGCACCAATACTTCGAATCCTGCCGTGCTGATTGCTGCCGGCCTACTTGCGCGCAACGCCGCTGCAAAAGGTCTGAAGTCGAAGCCGTGGGTAAAGACCTCGCTGGCGCCGGGATCGTTGGTCGTCACTGACTACCTGAAGAAAGCCGGTCTGCTCGCTGAACTTGAAAAGCTCGGGTTCTATCTCGTCGGCTACGGCTGCACGACCTGTATCGGCAACTCCGGTCCGCTGCCGGATGCGGTATCAAAGGGCATTCAGCAGAATGATCTCGCGGTCGCCGCAGTGTTATCGGGCAATCGCAACTTCGAAGGCCGCGTTCACCCGGAAGTGAAGATGAACTATCTCGCCTCGCCGCCACTGGTGGTCGCCTACGCGCTTGCTGGAACGATCGACACGGATCTCACCCACGACTCGCTCGGCAAAGGTAGCGATGGCCGTGATGTCTATTTGAAAGACATCTGGCCGAGCAACAAGGAAATCGGCGATGTGATCGCGGCATCGATCGGCCCGGAATTGTTCAAGCAGAACTACGCCAACGTGTTTGCCGGCGACAGCCGCTGGAACGCGATTGAATCACCCGACGGTGATCGGTTCGCTTGGGATGCTGATTCGACCTACATCAAGAACCCGCCTTACTTTGATGGCATGACCATGTACGTCGGCCGCATCAACGACATCCACGGTGCGCGTGTACTCGGCATGTTTGGTGATTCGATTACCACCGATCACATCTCGCCCGCTGGCAATATCAAGAAAGACTCGCCAGCCGGTCAGTACCTGCAGTCGCGCGGCGTGGCGCCCGCTGATTTCAACAGCTATGGCTCACGTCGCGGCAATGACGACGTGATGGTGCGTGGCACCTTCGCCAATATCCGCATCAAGAATTTGATGCTCGGCGGCGAAGAGGGCGGCAACACGTTGCACGTACCCAGCGGTGACAAGCTGTCGATCTACGATGCTGCGATGCGCTACAAGCAGACGCAGACTCCGCTGGTCGTTCTCGCCGGCAAGGAATACGGCACCGGTTCATCGCGTGACTGGGCCGCCAAGGGCACGATGCTGCTCGGCGTAAAGGCGGTCATTGCCGAGAGCTTCGAGCGCATCCATCGCTCGAATCTGGTTGGCATGGGCGTGCTGCCGCTTCAGTTCATGGAAGGCCAGAACGCGCAGACGCTGGGGCTGACCGGCAAAGAATCCTTCGAGATTGCCGGACTCAACGATGGCGCCGCGAAGGAAATCGAAGTCATCGCGGACGACGGCATTGGCAAGAAGCGCTTCAAGGTCAAGGTGCTGCTGTTGACGCCGAAGGAAGTCGAGTTTTATCGCCACGGCGGCGTGCTTCACTACGTTTTGCGCCAACTCGCAAAAGCCGCGTAAGCCAACTTGTCGATGCAACCTGAGAGGCCGCCGCGAGGCGGTCTTTTCTTTGCATGGGTTGCGGCCCGCATCTCACAAGCGGGCATCGCCAGCCGGTAAACTCAAAGCCAATGCCCGCGCGCTGGATCAAGGATCGACATGAAGTCACGGATTGGATTGTGCAGCTCGTTGCTGGCCGTTGCGATGATGGTGTCCTCATTGGCGCAGGCAGCGGCGACAACGACACTGGTTGCGCCCGCAGATCTGATGCTGGCCATTCGCGCCAAGGACGATGCCGCGACCCGCGCCGCGGCGGTGCGATTGCAGGCGTCAGCAGATGCTGGGGGATCGCACGCGATGTACGACATCGGTTCGCTATACCGGCAATCGAGTCGCAAAGGCGCGGCGGTGTTCGCCTACGATCCAGGCAAGGCGCTGAAATGGCTGACGCGCGCATTCGATAGCGGTCGCCTGACCGCCGCCTACAAGATTGCCCTCACCTACGCGTCCATCGATGACGACATGGAAGCGATGGGTTGGGCGCAGGTGTATTCGCACTATATGCAGCCCAGAGAAAAGAGCGGCAACCAGCAGCAATTGCGTCTGGCGCTGCTGAATGACCTGTATGCGCGCATCGGCCGCAATCGCGAAAGCGCCATCGAAGCGCGGTTGATGTCCCTGCTCGACAAGCACGGCCCCGATTACGAAGCCAGCCAACGCCGTGACGAACCCATGCATCCTGACTGGATCGCTGACGGTGACGAATGCAAAGTGACCAAACCGCTGAAAGGTAAACCAGAAAAAACACGCATCCCGGAAGTTGGACTGGTTGAATATCTCGTGGCGATCGATACACGCGGCCAACCCGGCGACTTCGTAGCGCTCGATTCCGCGCCACACGCCATGCTTGAGCGTGATCTGCGTGCGGTGGTCATGCGTCTCGACTGCAAACCGCAAGCTGGCACACGTTATGTGTTCCAGAACGTCCATCTACAGCTCGCCTCAAGGTTGGAACTGGACAACGATTGATGGCTCGGCGTCTTGTTATTGCAGCAGTATTGCTGTTCGGGCTCTACCAGGCTTGGGAGAGTTACGCGCATCGCGCATTGGTGCGGACACCCGGCGTATTGATCGCCAGTGAACCCGTGCAACACGAATTGGCGGCGGCGACAGCCATTCGCCATGGCGACTTCACCTTGCAGCCACTCGCAAGCTTTTCATTCGACGCGCGTGTGTTATTGGTCTCGCGCTATCGCTGGGATGCTGAATCGGCGCTGGCACCGTTTGACCTCGGCATAGGCTGGCGGCGCATGTCGGACACGTCGGTGATTGATCAACTCGGATTGTCGCAATCGGCACGCTTTCTGACGTGGCGATGGGCAGATACACCACCGATCCCGGTCGACGAAATCACCCGTTCTGCCGCCAACGTGCACATTATTCCCGCCAACGACATGATCGAGCGCCAAGTGGCAGCGCTGCGCTCAGGGCAGCACGTTCGCGCACACGGCATGCTGGTCGAAGCCAATCGCGCCGATGGTTGGCGGTGGCGCAGTTCACTCAGTCGCGAAGACGGCGGCAGTGGCGCCTGCGAGTTAATGTATGTCGAATCTCTGAGCGTCGAGGACTGAAGCAATGCTGGATCTGGTGCTGCGTTACGCCCTCACTTTTGCGATTCATGCACTACTTGGCACCACCGTCGTAGTGGTCACGGCTTGGCTGCTGTATCGGATCGGGCGCGCGTTCGGCGGGCACCTGCGCGGCGAACGTGGGCCACTCTGGCTGGCGACCGTCTTGCGCGTGTTCGGCGTGATCATGCTGGTTGTCGCAGCCGTCACCACCGGACTGCAGACCGGCAGCATCCACGCGCTCGCCAAGGCCGTCGAGCAGGGATCGCAGGAACTGGTGCTTAGCGCAGCGCTGGAAGCAGGCAAACCGCTTGGCATCCATTCCGTTGATCAGAAACTCACGCTCAGTGATGCCGAACGACTCATTACGCAGTGGGCGCCGGCGCTGGTCGAGCGTGGTCGCGACACACTCAGCGCACATCCGTGGTGGCGGCGCACTGGTGACTATTGGCAAAACATACCTGGGGTATTGCGTGGCTGGATTGCGCATCAAGGTCCGCGCACCGAAACCACCCCGCGCGAACTAGTGCGCTATGTCTGGCACAACGCGGCAGCGCCCGCGGTGGCCTCAGCGAAATGGCAGGCGCTGGTGTTCGCTTATGGCATCGGTATGCTGATCATTGCCACGGTTGCGACCATCGAATGGCTTTGGCTGGCATGGACGCGGCGATCGGCCTGAGTCATTTCCCAGCGAGATGGTGCGCTAGCCATCCTCGCAAGTTTCAGTTCGCCCGAAAATCGGCTAGTAGGTCACACTGCAGCATCGCCATCGCCTGGGCTCAAGCCGCTATCAGCGCTGATCGATGGCGACGTACTCGCGATCGTCCGGGCCGATGTAGTTCGCATTCGGGCGGATGATCTTGCCGTCGATGCGCTGTTCGATGACGTGCGCACTCCAGCCGGAAGTGCGTGCGATCACGAACAATGGTGTGAACATTGGCGTCGGAACGCCCATCATGTGGTAAGCGCTGGCGCTGTACCAGTCAAGGTTCGGAAACATTTTCTTCAAGTCCATCATCAGCGTTTCGATGCGTTCACTGACATCGAACAGACGCGAATTCCCGCCTTCCGCACACAGGCGCTTCGAGATCGACTTGATGATCGGATTGCGTGGATCGCCGATTGTGTAGACCGGATGGCCGAAACCGATAATGATTTCCTTGCGCTCCATGCGCGAACGAATATCGACTTCGGCCGCATCAGCGGATCGGTAGCGCGCAATGATGTCCATGGCCACTTCGTTCGCACCGCCATGCTTCGGTCCACGCAAAGCACCGATTGCGCCGGTGATCGCGGAATACATGTCCGATCCGGTTCCGGCAATGACGCGCGCGGTGAACGTGCTGGCATTGAATTCGTGCTCGGCATAGAGGACCAGCGACTGATCGAGCGCGCGCGCGTGCAGTTCGCTCGGCGGCTGGCCGTGCAACAGATGCAGAAAATGCGCGGCGATCGAATCATCCTCGGTCTCGGTATCAATACGCCGACCGTTGTGACTGAACTGGTACCAATACAGCAGCATCGAACCGAAGCACGCCATCAGTCGATCGGCAATATCGCGCGCCTCATTCACTGCATGCGATTCCTTCTCTGGCATCACCGTGCCAAGCACCGAGCAACCGGTGCGCATCACGTCCATCGGATGGGTGTTCGCCGGCAGCAGTTCCAACGCGTCTTGCACCTGCGGCGGCAATCCGCGCAGACGTTTCAGCTTGGTCTTGTACGCCGCCAGCTCCGAACGCGTCGGCAGATGTTCGTGCACGAGCAGGTGTGCGACTTCTTCGAACGTGGCTTTCTCGGCCAGGTCGGCGATGTCGTAGCCACGATAATGCAGGTCATTGCCGGATCGACCAACCGTGCAGATCGCGGTATTACCCGCAGCAACGCCCGACAGCGCGACAGATTTTTTGGGTTTGAAGGTGTTAGTGACGACTGGATCGGTCATGGCGAGTCTCGCTTACTTGTTGCTGGCAAACAGCGTATCGAGCTTCTGCTCGTAGCTGTGATAATCGAGAAAGTCATAGAGTTCGGCGCGTGTTTGCAGTGCGCCGATGATGTTCTTCTGAGTACCTTCGCGACGCACAACGTCGTAGAAATGCAGTGCTGCCTTGTTCATAGCGCGATACGCGCCGCAGCAATACAGCGCGATATCGACGCCGCTGTCGCGCAGTTCATCGGTCGTGAAAAATGGCGTCGAACCGAATTCAGTAAGGTTGGCGAGAATCGGCACTTTCACCGCAGCTTTGACGCGCTGATAGTCGTCCAGCGACCGCATCGCTTCCGGGAACACCATGTCGGCGCCGGCTTCAACGTAAGCACAAGCACGATCAATGGCGGCATCTAGCCCTTCGACAGCAGCGGCATCGGTGCGGGCCATGATCACGAAGTTCGCATCAGTGCGGGCATCGACCGCCGCCTTGATGCGATCGACCATTTCCTCACGACTGACCACTTCCTTGCCTGGTCGATGGCCACAACGTTTCTGCCCGACCTGATCTTCCATATGCACGGCGGCGACGCCAACGTTGATGAATGCACGCACCGTGCGCGCAATATTGAACGCCCCACCCCATCCAGTATCGATGTCGACCAGCAACGGCAGCTGTGTCGCATCGACAATGCGCCGTGCATCGATCAATACGTCTTCCATCGTGCTGATGCCGAGGTCCGGAATACCGAGCGAATTCGCCGCGACGCCGCCACCGGAAAGATAAAGCGCCTGGTAACCAGTGCGCTTGGCCATTAGGCCGGCATAGGCGGTGATCGCACCCATCACCTGCAATGGCTTCTCGCTCGCTAGAGCAGCGCGGAATCTCGCACCTGCAGAATTGGACATCGTGTTCTCCATGTGGGAAGCGGCCCGAAGGCCGCTTCATTGGGCTTACAGCAGATGTGCG
>Ga0138256_10001641_pt1 | contig 24122 bp, 8 predicted proteins | sample KNB2016incub_MG_FD_105486 | JGI IMG/M metagenome (GOLD analysis project Ga0138256, IMG submission 105486) | Active sludge microbial communities from wastewater in Klosterneuburg, Austria - KNB2014incub_MG | ecosystem: Engineered > WWTP > Activated sludge > Unclassified | place: Austria... | reverse complement strand
CTGATGGTAAATCCATTCAGGTTGTCAGGAGAAACTACCGCGGCCATTACACGAAGTGATACTTCAGTGATATTACCTGCAGATAAGCCCAATGCCGTCAATTCAGAGGCCTTGAAAAGGTATTGTCCTTTATGGCCTTCAGCGGATCTGTAGAATGGACTGTAAGTAGTAGTAGTTCCTGTTGTTCCTGTTCCTACTCTAATTGTATCCGACTGGAATGCAAGTGATGTTGCAGCAAGATTTACCGCAGCTCCTGAACATACTGTGTCCGGGCTCGCTGATATTGTAGCGATGCTAGGTACATCATTTACTGCTATTATTTGCTCTACAATCAATGCACAACTTGCACCGGCGTCTACAGCATTAAGTGTTACTGTGTAGCTTCCGGCAGTAGTAGGAGTAATATAAACTGTATCACCAGTAGTTGAGCTAAGTCCTGCAGTAGCAGAAGGATTAACAGACCATGTGAAGACATAGTTACTGGTGTTTCCTGTCTGATCAGCAGATAAAGTAATCGTAGGCGATGGCACACAAACACTTGTTGCAGATGCACCAATTACAACCAGATCCGGCAGATTTACCGTAACGGTAACTGCCGTACGCGGTCCTTCACAATATCCGTTGTATTCAGATACATAGTATGTAGTAGTAGCACTAACAACCAAAGAAGTAAGTACTGAATCTGTTTCACCTGCAAGGGCTGTGCCTCCACTGGAAACCGTGTACCACTTGAAGGTATCAGATGGATCACCCGAACGGGTTACGCTGATTAATGGCACTCCACTTCCACACTGTGTAAGACTTACAGGGTTAATCGGTGCCAATGGCTCAGGGTGAACAAAGACCGTAATAGTCTGCTCATTATAACACATTGGAGGATTAGAATCTGTAGCAGTAACCGTATAAATAGTAGTTACAGTCGGTGTAACAACAACAGAGTTTCCTGTTAAGCTTCCCGGATTCCATGTCCAGTTAACAGTTCCTGCTGTATAAGCAGCTTTCTGTGCTGTGAATCCGAAATGTGGAAGATTCGCACTTGTGAATCCCGTGTAAGTAGTATCACACATATTCCTTAGAGACTGTCCTACATTATTTGCATACCAGTAGTGGGATGCAGTATAACCGGCAGAAGCTGTGTAACGAATTGTTGAAGTTGTTCCTGTACATCCTACAGTACATGTATCCACCGCATCGTTGTCAAAACAAATCTGAACAAGCAGGTTTGATGTTCCATTCCAAGTGAACGGTGTGCTGAAAGGATATGAGTTAACACCTACTGAAGGAGTATAATTTACCGGACCATATACTGTTGACAATCCGCCTAACCAAGTTGTAGTCAAAGCTGCATCATTGGTCTGAGACATACTTATTGTATAGCCCTTCAATTCTGCAGGAGTTGTTGCGCTTGTCACCAAAAGTGATAGCTCTGTGATATCTCCTGCAACGAAGTTCTGAGAACTCAATTGTGAAGCTGTTATCAGGTACTGACCTTTGTGGCCGGAAGATCCAATATATATAGGACTAGGTGTACTTGTGGTAGTACTTGTTCCTGTTCCTATTCTGATGGTATCTGCAACAATAACTGTAGTAAGAGCTGTTAAAGTAACGTTTGTTCCCGGGCAAATAGAGTCTACATCAGAGACAAGACTATAAATATCCGGTGGAGATACGACAGTAATAGTGTCATAAGCTATAGCTATACATGAACCATCACTGGCAGTTACCTGCCAGATAACCTGTCCCGGTGAATTTGGAGCCGTTCCGGTCGTGTTCTGACCTGTAGCTGTTCCGCCGGCAGGGATAGTGGTCCATTCATAAGAAGTATAAGTGTTTGATGTTCCTTGAGTCGCATCAAGTGTTACCGTTCCGAAAGGACAAATAGTGTCATTAGGCACAGTCGCAGTTGCTGTGATGGCATCGTTATTTACATAAGTCTCAATCACCATCACACGTGGTCCTTCACAGTTTCCTACCGCATAGGTCTCGGATACATAGAAAGTATCAGTCACCGTAAGTGGATATGAAACAAGAACGCTGTCTGACTGACCTGCCAAAGGACTACCTCCAACCGCATCAGTATACCAACTGAATGTTGTACCGGCCTCTGAACGGAGCACATAACATGTAGGTGTTTGAATACCACAATGTGAACCGTCAAATCCTGTTGGAGCCGGTGGTGTTGGATTTACAAACACATTTACTGTTGCTGAATTCGTACAAGTGGTTGCAGGGTCTGTAGCTGTAACAGTATAGTTCGTTGAAGCAGTAGGATAAGCAGTTACTTCATTTCCTGACAATGAACCCGGTTCCCAGTTCCATACATAGGTACCTGTACCATATCCGACCACAGTTCCGCCAAAATATAGATTCGGACGATTTGAGCTCGTAGTTGGAGTGCCCGGAGCCGAACAAACGGTCGAAACATCGGCATAGTAATACAATGCTGAACTAAATGCTGTTGTTGTATAAGGAACGGTTTGTGCACCATTATAGGCTGCATTGTTGAAACATGTCTCAATGACAATATTCGAAGTCCCGTTCCAATAGAAAGCAGTTGAGAATGCATGACTTGTTAATGTATTTGCATTCGCAATAACAGAATAGCTCGGTGTTGTATAAACCTGAGTTAATCCTGTCTGGAATGTCGCCGGCAGTGCAGTCAGTGCAGAATTGCCCATGCTGATTGTGAAGTTCTGCAGATCAAGGGTAGTGGTTACAGAGCGAAGGTCAAGACCCATGCTGGTTATATTACCTGCAAAAAGTCCTGCAGATGTTAACTCGGAAGCAAGAATCAAATACTGGTTTTTATTACCCCACCATCCTGTATAGTATGGATTTGGCACACCTGAAGTTGTTGACACTCCCGTTCCAACCTGAGCAACTCCCGGCGCAAGGTCCGGAGTAAGAGCTCTCAAGACAACAGGGTATCCTGAACAAATTGTGTCAGGCACTACTGCTACTGAAGTGATGTTAGGCACATTGTTAACCAAGACATATACTGAATCCTGAATAACACAGTTTAGAGCATTATCAACCGCAGTAACCACATAGTTATAGGTATTAGGAATAACAGGTGTCGCACTAACCGGATTTCCAATCAATGTTCCTGAGATACCACTACCTGCTGCAGGTTCCGCCGTCCATGTATAATTATAAGTATTTGTGCTTCCTGTTTGATTTACACTCAGGTCAATTGTATCACCCGGACAAACAGCTGCAAAATTTACTTGCGCATCTATTGGATCCGGAGCAGTAACTGTTTCTGTAACAGCTACACGAACACCCACACAACCATTTGTGCCAACTTCTGCTACATACCATGTAGTAGTTGCATTAATTGAAGTTGTAAAACTTGTATCTATAGTGCTTTGGAGAAGATTGCCTCCTACTGCTGCATCGTACCAGTTAAACACAGCTCCTGTTGTTCCTTGAACGTATGCAAAAGGAACACCATTACCACACTGTGTAGAGTCTGTAGCAGTTGGAGCAACCGGAATTGGAAGAACTTCAACTATGAGACCTGAAGAACTGACAGCACAAGTGTTGGCGTCTGTTGCAGTAGCAACATAAGTATATGTTCCTGCCGGTGTCGGTTGAATTGTAACAACATCTCCCGGATAATTATTTGATCCGTCTGTCCAGTTAAATGTAAAGCCTGCTGAACCTACGATATCTATAGTATAATCTTCTACTTCACCCCATGAGAAAGTTCCACATGCAGGAAGCGGTGTAGCGGAAGTTGTTTCTGTGGCAATTACACGCATACGGGTCTTTCCTAAAGAAGCCCATGCCGGAATAGTAACAGAGCCTGAAACTACCCTCGGACTAACACCGGAAACAAGTTGCCCATCAAGAGCAACTTCGTTTGCATCAAATGCTCCATTTTTATTATAGTCGATATAAACTGTTACATGGCAAGCATATAATGTTGAGCCACTATTAATAATACTAACAGAAAGTGGAGTTGGAACCCCAACGCCAACAACTGTTGCCGGCAGAGCTGTATAATCTGATGTAGTGTTTATAGGAGAAATTGCGTTCGGATTGGTACCCTCAGGTAAAGCACCTGAACCATTAGACAATGAACCAAATTCTACCAATCCGATATCTTCATCAGCCGCGGAAGTTGCCCAGTTTGTGCAATATCCGGTTGGCGCCGGAGCAGGATCTCCTATAAATGCCGTAAGAGTAAGGTCTCCACCTGCACAAAGGGTATCTGTTGATGCGCTAGCTAATAATTGAACTCCGTTCAAATAATCATCCTGATAACCGGTTCCAACAGATGTGCTGCTATAACCACCTGAATTATATCCTGACACACTCCAGCTAACAACCGCATTTGTTGGTGTTGCTGCAGGAATTGTAAATGTATATGTGTTTCCTGCCGTTGGAGCATAAAGAACCATGACCGTCTGTGGAATTGCGCCAAAACTATAGTTAAGGCGAACAGAGTCAATCGTTCCGGCAGCGGTTGTTACATCAGCCGAAACTATATGTGAAGTTGCTGTACAAGCATTGGTAGGAACAGTTAGGTTAGTAACCGCCGGTGCTAAAGCAATTCCGCCAAATTCATCGGCACCAATATCAGGTGATGTTCCTGTACCGGCATAACCAATGCTTCCCTGACGGATATCACCATCATAGTCATCATTCACACCTGTAATAAGCATTCCTCCGCTTTCTGCAAGGGTTGAATAACTGGCATCCACATGAAGGAAGTTGGCGTTAGATCCTATAGTACTAAGGAGCGCCGTATTTTCAGTTTGTGAACCGGACTCAGCAGGACTAACACGCGCCTTGAAGGCTGCCATTGTCTGATCCCTGTTAGTTCCGTCATAATATAAAGGATGTGTGCTTGAAGCCGCACCAGCATACCACAAGTTGTTGTTAGACGCGGAATTGTATCCGGTTAAGGCCGTTGCCGACCGGCGTAATCCAACAGCTTCCGCACTGCTACCTGCACTCAACAAGTTAAGTACAAGGTTGTTTTTGAGAGTAACATTTGTAGTTGTAACTGTTAAATTGATACCGCTGGATCCGAAGTTTACTCCGCTACCGGCACCCGCAAGACGAACAGTGTTGTAATGAAGATTGGCTGCAGTTCCACCGGAGACTTCTAGTCCAACTACACAATTGTTGCTTACCAAAAGAGGGAGAACCGGAGAAGAATAATCAAAACCTATATGGTTATTGTAAACATTATTGCTCGTTCCGCCTGCAATGATGATTCCCTTAGCACCTGAAAATACTGTACTATTCTGGCCGGGGAAGAAACCGTATATTTTATTCTTAAAGATATTCGTATTACCTCCTATAGCGGTAATAATTCCTATACATGTTGCACTGGTAGCATTGGAAGTACTAACACCTGAAATTACATTGCCGCTGATTGTTCTGTTATCAGTGGTCGCTGATGTTGCCAGGATACCACGTACAAGACTGGCTCCCGATGAAACGCCACCGAGCGTAACGCCGGTAACTGTATTATTCGTAATTGCAGAAGTAGCAGTACCTGCACCCGAACTCTGAATGGCAAGAACATTACCCGCTCCCGTACCTGTTACTGCAGTGACAGAGTTATTGGTAACCGTATTTCCGTTCATTGTAAAGTTCGTTGCCTGTGCTGTAATACCCACAAGAGTACAAGCGAGAGTTCCGCCTGTTATAACGTTTCCATTTACGGTATTCCCGTTTTGGGTCATCGTTAATGATGCTGATACGGTAACTCCATTATAAATACAGAACATGCTTCCTGTTGATCCTTTGGTATTAAGGGAAACGGTATTGCTATCCATACTAAGTGTGGAGAGCGTCGGTGCATTTCCACTAAATGACATTATACCCATGAACTGACCTGTACCCGGACGATTGTTAGAGCTAACTGTATTTTTACTTACGTCATTCACTGTGCTGGCGCTACTATGTGTTTGGGTGATTCCATTAAATGCGCCGGAAGTAGTACCAGTAAATGTACAACCCGAAACCGTATTGGAGCGTACTGTGATTTGTGCACCTGTTCCTGATGCCGTACAAGTAATACCTGTTGCAGCACCTGTAGTTTGAGTGGTTGAGGACATAGTAACCGTGTTTCCTGTAACCATAACGATGTTAGGGTTTGTCAAATCACCTCCGCTAAAGCTGATAGCGATACCTGTTATTGTAGAGGTAGTAGCACTTGTTACTAAGTTTAACTGGTTGTCTCGGATTTTACCCCAAGATCCTGAACCCGGATTAATTCCGGTCAAGGTTGTCGTTGTACCTGTTCCACCGGTAATAGTATTGTTATCAATAGTGATTCCTCTTTGGTTTGTAGAAGCAACAACAGTACAAACTGTAGCCGCCCCACCGAAGTTAGTGATTACGTTCGCCGCTTGACCAATTACACCAATTGCATTCAAAGTGTCGTTAAGTGATACGCCACTTGACGTTGCAGAATTTCCATTCAGAGAAATAGCACCATAAGAGTTCTGGATAGCATTACCGTAAAAAGTATTGTTTCCGTTCCTTGAAGCATTCACTTCTGCAGGATCCCCTGCCAAACCTGTGTAAGTAAGACCTGTTGTGCTTGCTGCAGTATGATTGCCCGAGTAAATTGCTCGTGTAGCAGTATTTGTTTTATTTAAAGTTATAGAGCAGTTGATAATAGTGTTATTGTTGGCACCATTGTTTCCGTCACACTTAAGTAAGGCATAACCCCACTCTGTTTGTGTCGTTGCAGTGGTGTTTCCTGCACTTTCAGCCAGATTAATTCCGTTGAAAGTCACATAATCCATACCAACTAATTTTACGATTCCGTCTAGCGTAGTGCTGGTTCCGACCGGAGCAGTAATAACCGGGTTTGGAGCACCTGCGCTTACGAAGGTGATCGTTTGAGAAGAACTTGAACGAAGACCGACAGCAAGTGCACACTGATTAAGAGTTAATCCACCGGCAGGAGCTGTTACTGTAAATCCTGCATCAACTGTAAAGACAACATTTCCTGAAACACCTTTAGTGTTTAGGTCGTTGAAGGCCGCTGCGAATGTTGTGTAGTTCGTACAAGATGCAGCACCCGTGCTGATGGTATAAGCTCCTGATAATGGGCCTGTAGGCGCAAGAACATGAGCTGCTGATGTAACAGAACATCCGTTAGAATTTGTAACTATAACTGTATATGACCCGACTGCAGTTGCACCATAAGTGTCTAAATTAGTTCCAACATTTGTTGTTCCGTTCAATACCCACTGATATGTTGTAATTGTTCCGCTTCCCGCAGTTGCAGTAGCAGTTAATGTTTCAGTTGTTCCTGTGCAAATTGTTGCGTTTCCACCAATAGATGCAGTAGGAATAGCAACATCTACAACAACACTTGACGCTGTAGCTGTACATCCATTTCCATCTGTAGTTGTTACATCGTATGTTCCTGAAACGCCCGCAGTAATTGCTTGAGTTATTTCTGAATTCGGACTCCAGAGATAATCTGTAGCAGCAGGTGTAGCTGTTGCTGTCAATGTAACACCGGCTGCTCCCGTGCAAAGTCCACCCGGATTAGAAGATACTATCGCAACAGATGATGTATTTGCAGTAACACTTGTTGCAGCAGAGGTTGCTGAACAACCATTACCGTCTGTATAAGTTACTGTATAATTTCCTGTAACATTAGTTGTAATGTCATCAGTAGTTGCAGTTGTGCTCCAAACGTTTCCTCCAACATAACTGGATGTCAAAGTAACAGAAGCAATATTAGCACAGAAAGTTGTAGAGCCACCCGCAGAAATTGTAGGTGCTGCAGGATTAGCGTTAACAACCTGAGTAATTGTATTCGATGTAGCCGGGCTACCTGTTGCACAACCTGATCCTGTTCCTGTTAGAACAACATACAATTGATCGCCTGTTGTTGGTACATAAGAGTATGTGTCAGATGCGCTGTTTTGTACAGAAACCGTATTTAAGTAGAAATCATAGGTTGGTGATAATGCATTTGTAGGAGTTGCGGTATATGTAATTGACTGTCCGACGCAAGAAGGATTTGCGCTTGCCGCCAAACTAACAGTAATTGTTCCAACCGGATTAATAGTAGCGTCTGTTGTAGCAATTTCTGAACACGTTCCGTCAGATACTGTAACAGTATAAGTTCCATTTGCAGCGAGAGTTGCTGCAGTAATCGTTGATGGATTTACATTGTCAGAATGTGCATTCGGACCTGACCAAGTGTAGCTCACAAAACCGGATGTTGCTGTAAGAACAAGATTTGCTCCTTCGCAAATCGGCCCGTTGTTTGAAGCAGACACAGTTAATTGTGCCGGCTGTCCAACTACGATACTTCCAACTGAAGTTGTACATGGTTGTGCATCCTTAATATATAATGTGTAAGTACCCGCTGCCAAACCACTGAATGTAGTTCCGGGCTGCCAAGCAATTCCGTCTAATGAATATTCGTAAGAAGGTGTTCCACCTGTACCTGATGCTACGATGGATCCGTCTGAAACGCCATAACAAGATGCGTCTGTCGGAGTACCTGATACTCCAAGGTCATTAACATCTACAGTTGCTGTTGCTGAAACAGTACAACCGTTTGGATGTGTTGCTGTGGCGGTATAAGTGGTAGCCCCTGTTGGACTAGCCGTTACATTGGCACCAGCATAAACATCAAGTCCTGATGCCGCCGGTGTCCAAGTAATAGGATGCTGCCCACTTGAATTATAGTAATATTGTAAAGTAGCAGTTGCAGGGAATGTTGCATCAGGGCCACTTGTATTATCATTATATCCTTCATTATAATAAATATCAACGTTTCCACCTGCAACATTAAAGAGTGCTGCTAATGTAGCTGAATCGCCTGCAACATTTGTACCGGTTACCCAATTAGCCGGGTTCGGAGTGGTGGTTGTTGTGATTCCTTGAAAACAAGGAGAGGACCCTGATATTCCGGATCCGCTGAAAGAAAACCTGACCTCTGAACCATATGTTCCGCCGTTCAAAGCAATTCCATTCACAGTCAAACGAGCTCCGATAAATCCGCCCGCTGTTGCAGGAAGCGTAAAGCTTCCTATCAGGTTTGCACCCGGACAGGTTGTCGTTTCATCCGTTGAAGGATTGGAAAGGTTAATTACAATTGAGTTGGATGCAACAACTGAATAGGTTGCACCCGAAGCTGTCAATGCCTGACTTCCTCCTGTACAAATTGTCGAAGAAGAAGGGCTCACAGTCACCGCAGTTGGAACAGGATTTACAGTAACCAATTGTGTAGCTAGAGCGGTACATCCTGCATTAGCCCCGGCGGTAGTATCAAGGGCACTTACTGTATATGTTGTATTACTACTTGGACTCACAACAATTGAAGTAGAAACGGAACCACCCGGAGTCCATGTATAGGAATAATCAAAGTCGTTAGAGCTACTTGCTGTCAATGTTGTGCTTTGACCATCACAAATTGTAGTGATTCCTGCGATTGATACACTTGGAGCAGTTGCTATAGTTGCTGTAACCGCTGTTCTCGCACTTGCACAAGCTCCGGTTCCGGAAAATATCATTTTAGGACGGGCACTTTGTGTTGAATATGCAGTGGTATTAGGACAAAGTGTGGCTTGATCCTGGTAATCTGCACGGTTGTAAGCATGAGATACAAAAGACGTAGCATCATACTTTACTGTTGCGCTGGTTCCGCCGCCATTGTTATTGGTCCAGCATACTTCAATGATCAGGTTCGATGTTCCGTTCCAAGTCATTGGTGTACTGAATCCGTAAGTATTAATACCTGTGGTTGGTGTCACACTGGCTGCAGAATAAACCGATGTTAATCCTGTCTCAAAGGTAGTTGTCATCACAGGATTAGTAGTGAACTTAGCATTGACAGAAAAACTGTTATATGTTGTTCCCGGAGAAACTACTTCAAAGGCTACAGAGTTGAAATCACCGGCTGAATATCCTGCTGCTGTCAATTCAGACGCAAGTATAAGATATTGGCTTTTCTTACCACCATACAGGTGATAGAAAGGACCTTCATAACTGCTGCTTGTACTCGCACCCGCTCCTACCGCCGCTATTGTTCCGGGCTGCGGTACCGATGCCGCAACATAGAAGTCTGTAGTTGTTGAGATGCTTGCTGTGTTAAATGGTGATCCGCTACCAAGTGAAGAGCCGCCAACTGAAGCTGCATACCAGTTCAGCGTCGTTCCGGCCGAACCAACTGCCTGGAGAGAAACCGACCCTGTTCCACAACGGGAATTAGGAGTAGTTCCGGTTATAGTAGGGTTGTTTACGGTGGCAGTAGCAGAGGCAGTAGCAGTTGCTCCACATGCGTCGGTAACCGTAACTGTATAAGAAGCATCTGCAGTGATTGTTCCTGTAGAAATAGAAACTGTAGTTTCACTTCCCGGAGACCAGCTATATGTATATGCCGGTGTTCCATTTAATGGGAATGCAGAAACCGTTGCGGCTCCGCTAACACAAATGGCCGAAGGAGTGGCGGATGCCGTTAGGGACAAAGCAGTAGAAGTAACTGTGTAGCTATTAATCGTGCCTCCAATCGGGAATGCGGCGCCATCTAAGGCAACACTTGATTGCGCAGCAGCAAAAGTTCCACTGTTGATCCCAACTGTAGGACCCGCAAGATCTTGTGCAACGACAAAATACTGTATTACATCACCTGATCCAATTCCACCAAAAAGCAAGCTTGCATCAATAGTGAAAGTGAATGGGCTACTTGTACTTGCTGTTTCAACATATTTCCAGCCATCAGTAGTATTGTCATTTGTTCCACCGTCAGCGTTGGCATTTGTTGCATTCTTATAATAAACTCTAGGGCTTGTGCCGCTTGTAATGTCAACGCCACTTGCATCAGTGATATTTGCAGAAAACGTACGGCTTCCCGTACAGTCACCATTAGCAAGAGCTGTATATGAAATTGAGGGTGCCGTAAAGTCAGCCGCGATTCCGGAAAACTCATCTGCTCCAATATCGGGTGTGGAGGCGTCGCGCGTGTTTCCGTCAAAGTCAGTTGTATATCCGGCAATTACTGTTCCGCCGCTTTCTGCCTGGGTTGCAACACTTACATCCACATGTAGAAAATCAGAAGAAGATCCCACGGTACTTGTGAACGTTGGGTTTTCAGTTACTGAAGCTGATTCACGTGGAGAAGCCAGTGACTTGAAGCCACTCATTGTGTATCCTGTTGCTCCGTCATAGAAAATGACATTGTTCGCACCGGGAGTTCCGGCACGAAACATATTGTTGTTCGAAGTAGAAGCGTGAGAAGTTAAAGTTGTTGTAGACCTTCTGTAAGCCGACGCAAAACCGGTTGCACCTACCGGAGTACACTCATTGACAAGAATGTTGTTTCTCACATCAACTGTTGGTGTTGAAGATGCATAAAGAGCGGTCGAACCAAATAATGCTCCTGAGCTTGTACCCGATATGTATACTGTATTGTAATATACATTCACGGTAGTTCCACCACTTAAATAAATACCGGCAACAGGAATTGCCGAATTCGCAGCCGTAGCCGAAATGTCTCCTATTAAGTTATTATATATATTCGAAGTTGTTCCTCCTCCAATATATACCCCATACAATGAAGGTCCTGTACTAGTGCTGGAAAGTCCGTAAATTTTATTATTATAAATACTTACAGTTGTAGCAACACTTCCGCGACCAATTCCATACATAGTCCCGGAGGTACCGCCGGTATTAGTTAGGCCATATACTGTGTTTCCCGAAAGATCAACTGTTGTTCCATAGCCTACGTATATTCCATACAATGTCGTTCCTCCATTTGCCGTTAAATTATAAACGCTATTGTTTTGGAACAACTTAGTACCACTGCCCGTATTTTGGTAGATACCATAAATTGAAGAAGATGATGCTCCGGTGTTAACTAAATCGTAAACCGTGTTTCCCGAAACCGTTTCATTCACAGACGAAGATCCGCTGTAGATACCGTACAATCCACCCGCAGCATTTCTGCTCATATTGTACACATTGTTGTTTGATACAGAAATGTTAGTAGCGCTAGTCCAATGAATACCATAAGCAGAGCCTGTAGTACCAACTAGAGTAATGTTTCTAACATTATTGCTATTCATGTTAATAGTATTAGAAGAGGCGCCCGAGAGATTATAGATACCGTAGAAGACTCCGGAAGAAGAGGTCATTGAAATATCCGAAACCGTATTGCTATTTAAGTTACATGCATCAGCCGCGGTAGTGGATGCTTGGAAATTAATACCACGAAAAGAACCGGTACCGGTTAAGGTAAGAGTTCCTGTTCCGCTGCTATTGGCATAACCAATAGTATTACCTGTGATCTGAACCTTGTTACCATAAGTTGTGCTAACAAAATAAACCCCATGCATAATACCGGTCATGGCACGTGAAGCCCCTTGATAAACTTTATTGTTGGTTACGTTCCAGTCAGTGTTACCTGATGAAGCATAAACGGCAGCACAACCGCCTGCAAGAAAATAGTCGTACAGATTACAATTTGTGATGGTCACATTGCTGTTTGCAATTGTAGAGTTCGTTGTTGATCCGTTGCCATAAACCAATTTAGATGGAAGATTGCTGCCTACCGGTCCTAGATTACAGTTGGAAATGGTAATGTTATCGTTTCCGCTAGTTGTAGCAGTAGATATAAAAATATTACCCCCATTGGTTGCCAAAGCCATTGTGGCCGAACCAAGAATAGAGCAGTTGGTTAGAGTATTGTTTGTAGCATCAGCCTGGAACTTGATAGTTGATGTTCCTGAAGTTGCTGCTGTGCTGGTGTTAGAAATGGTTAATGCATTTCCTCCTGAGTTTAAACCATCCACGGTAACATTGTCTGCGCCGTTAAACTGAATCAACTCCGTAGCCAAAGAGCCTGTAATGGTCCATGCACCTCCTGAAGGAGTAATCGTCATGGATGTCCATGTACCTGCACCAATAACCACTATAGCGGTTTCTGTAGTGCTGGCGGTAATGGAAACGCCTATCGTTGCTGCAGGTTGTGCAGTTCCGATGGCAGTCATCGCAGCTCCAAGAGTTCCATAAGTACCGTCGCCACCGCCTGTACAGCCGGTAACCGTTACTTGTGCATTCACGCCTGTTGCAAACAAAGAAAGCATTGCAATTCCGGCAAATAACATCCAACGATTAAATTTCGTTGTGTTTGTGTTCGGGTAGTTGTGTTGTTTCATGTTGTTGATTATTTATGTGTTTTGTTTTGTTTTATATGCTGGATTCCCGGAAATAAAAAATGCATTGCAAATAAGAATGCAATGCACCTTTCCCTAGGGAAGTGATGACTGTACAGAAATTAACGGGGTAAAAATTAAACATTCGCGTTTTTTAGCTGTGTGTAATTGGCAATAACTCGTTTCTTTATGATTTCAATATTTTGGGTGTTCGCAGATCAAAAACCTCTATTTTGGTATTGCTTCATCCAGGAAAATTGTACTCTTTCTTGGAAAAGTCCGATATGGTTTTGGGCTACCGAACCTTAAATTCAAGACTAAAGTATGAAAATCAGTCCTTACATCAAAGGAATTGTCACAAAATATCCGCTTTTAATGGCGGATTGACCAAAATCCTTGGTGAATGATTCTCTAATATAAGTAATTTTTTCACAAAAACAAATAAAACCGTCTTTTTTGGCGGTTTTTCAAGGTGAAATGAACTTATTAACATCTGTGTCGGATGCCCTTAAAAATTGGCTTCGAACTCCTCCGGCTAATTAATCTCCCGGCGTTTTTGTGGCCCCAACTTGAAGTATGCTTATTGTATTTATCCTGTTTTTTTTATGCGATAAATGTTTCGGTGTCTTTGTTTTTTGTTGTTCATTTTTCAAAAAATAATTTGATTAAAGACACAATTCTCCCTATGAAAAACAACACTTACACATACTGTTATAAATTGAAAACAAAATTGAAAACAAAAAAAATTAGCTGTTTTTAAGAGTTGAATAAATCAGGAATATCAAATTAAGAAACTCTAAAAACTTGGTCATTCGTTCCCGGCCATGTAACTTGCAACACCACTGAATCTCTAAATGACTGACTCCTCGTCGCCACTAAATGATCTTGAACTGATCCGAAATTTTCGGGACGGGGAGAAAGAATGTCTTGGAGAGCTTTTCCGTCGATACCTTCCACAGGCATTTGGTGTTGCCCTAAAATACCTCCGCGACCCAATGGAGAGCGAAGATGCGGTTATGCAGGTTTTCGAAAAACTTCATAACGACCTGCTTCATCATGATATCCGTAACTTCAAATCCTGGTTGCATAGCGTGGTCCGAAATCATTGCTTAATGGAGCTCCGGAAGAAAAAAGGACTCTTTGCCGTACCTTTAGAATCGGCGGAACAGAATCCGGGAAATGTGGAAAAGTTGTCTTCCGGGCATCCTAATGAAGGTTCGGATACTGAAGAGCGACTTCAAGAACTTGAACAGGGAATTCTTCACTTAAACGCAGAACAAAGAACCTGCATTGACTTGTTCTACATTCAACAAATGAGCTATAAAGACATATCTGCTAAAACAGGATATACCCTACTCCAAATAAAAAGTCATGTTCAAAACGGGAAAAGAAATCTAAAAATCTTCCTCGAAAAGAAAATATGAACGACCAGTTAAAAAATATTTTTGACCAAAGCCCTTGTCCTGACAGGCAAACTCTCTTTGATTATATCACAGGGAAATTAAGCCCGTCAAAGGAACATTCGGTCGAAGAACATCTCTTGGATTGTGCTTTTTGCTCTGAGGCCATAGAGGCTTACAGGGAGGAAAAAGATCTTTCAGCGCTGAATGATCAATTGATGGAAATTGATAAAAGGATTCAAAGTGGTGATACCGAAAAAAAACAATACGGCTTCTCCCCTCAAGAGTACTTAAAATACGCTGCGCTTTTAGCCCTTGTTTTAATCTCAATGACGGGACTTTATTTCCTTTTGTCTGATAATAAAGATCCGGATCTGGTCATCGAAGCCCCGGTCTCGAAAAGGGCTCCGTCAGTTCAAAAGACAGAAAGTCGGATGAACCAATCCCCGGAACCGGCCAAAGCGGTACGAAAAACAGACAAGTCCGGGGGGCTTCTAAACGCTACTTCCGAGCAATATTCCGATACAGAATTGTTCGATGATCTTAAGGCAGATGTTTCGACTCAAAACAATGAAGGGTTTGCCGACGAGTCTTCGGTTAAAGTGTCAAACGAAAGAACACCGGTTGCACCACCGACAAGCACCCAATCAAAAACTGCTGCCTTAAAAAAATCAAAAGATACAGAGGGGATGAGAACCACTAGAGAAGAGGTCGACAATAATAAGGAGCTTCAGGCTACCTCTGCAACAACGGAAATTGACGAAAAGGCCACATCAGATGAGCTCAGCTTGTCTTCGGTGAAATTGACTTCTGTTGACCCCAAAAGATCCCGTCAGGTCCTCGATAGTGCCATCAAGGCTTATGATAGTCGCTTTTATATACAGGCCATAAATATTCTTTTGACCTTTTCGGCAAGTGACAAAAAAGAGGGCCAAAAGGCCGATTGGTATCTGGCCTCTGCTTATGCTGAAACCAGAGAATATGAAAAAGCAAGACCTATTCTGGAGCGCTTGATTTCAGAAGGCTCTTCTTATTCAAGAAAAGCCAGGAAGCTGCTCGAGACCTTTTAAGGGGGGGGGTATTATATTGGCGGTGAATGGCACGCAGATAGCGCAGATCTGTTATGATCAATTAAGATTTTGTATTTGATTTATTCATGAAAAGATCAGGTTTTGTCCATGTACTAATATCAAAAACCCTGCGATCATCTTAATAAACCTGCGTCATCTGCGTGCCATAGGCAACAAGCAAAACCCAGAGGGTTTGCAACGAAACCACAAGATCCTTCATTTCGCTACGCTTCATTCAGGATGACGGCATGCGTTTGTGGTAGTCTGATTCGCTGCGGCCTTTGGCCGCAGCGAATCAGTTATAACAGTGGCTAATGATGGCATTCCGAGAGAGGCGAATGATCCTGCGATTTGCCGGTTGGTGACTTTATCGTGAACCCAGTACATAATCCTAATTAATTTTTCTGCGATCATCTTAATAAATCTGCGTCATCTGCGTGCTATAGCGGCCAAATTAAGGGTATCATAAACAGCAATACAGCCATCAATATTATAGTCAGAAAAAAACCGGCTTTGAAAAAATCCTTAAACTTATATTTTCCCGGTCCCCAAACAAGTAGGCAGGATGGCTCGAAAGGTGTTATCAGGGATACGGATGCTGATAACATAACCGCTACCACAAAGGGTTTAGGATTTACTCCCAGTGTATTTGCAGTAAGTATTGCCACAGGCAAAACGACCAATGCGGCAGCGGCATTAGACATAGGTTGGGTTAAAAATACCGTCAGTATGATAAACCCGGCCATGATCGCCAGCACCCCCATCGGTTCCATATAATGGATGATGACGTCTGACAGCCAATCTGCAGCTCCCGTTTTGGTCATGGCTGTTCCAAAGGCAGCCATGCCGCCAATTAATATTAATAAGCGCCAGTCAATCGCCTCGTGAGCCCTCTCTAAAGAAACGGCTTTAAATATAACGACGATCAATGCGGCTAATAATAAGGAAGCTGAAAGAGGAACCCATCCCAGGCTACCGGTAAGAATAGCTAATATGAAAACAGCCAGTGTGAGTACTCCTTTGCGCTTTCTGTAAAGCAATGGCCGGAAATCATCCATGATGACAATATCACGATTCGCCTTCAGAAAATTTATCTTCTCCGCCGGACCCTGTACTAATAGAGTGTCGCCGACTTTAAGAACGATGCTGCCAAGCTTATCCCTAAACGAATATCCGGTCCGATTTACCGCAAGAACAACAAGTCCGAACTTTTGTCTGAAGCTTGCGTTTTTTAAACTCATATTCACAAAATCAGATTGTGGTGTAACTAGCACTTCCGCTAACTTAATTCCGTCTCCCTGCAGGGCCCTGTCTATTAATACATCGGCCCTTATCTCTATTCCTGCGGTTTCTTTCACCTGCAAGAGGTCATTGATAAAGCCCTCAACAATAAGAATATCATTCTCCTTAATAAGAGTATAGTCGCCCGGTAAGAAATTGTGCCCCTCTCTTATTACATTCAATATTCGAAAACCCATATTACTGAGGTTCGACTGGAAGATATGTTGCCCGATCATTGGCGACTTTGAGGTAATGACAACTTCACTGACAAACTCTTTTAGTCGAAACTCTTCCGTCAGACTCTCTTCTTTATGGTCGGGTAAAAGTTTGTTACTGAAAAGGGCCATATAGACAAGGCTAATGATGAAAAGCACAATGCCTACCGGAAGTATTTCGAAAAAACCGAGCCCCCCAAGACCAACTTTTTCAATATATCCATTCACAGCTATATTGGTAGAGGTTCCAATGATGGTGCAGGTTCCTCCAACTATTGATGCATAGGCCACGGGCATCAATAGTTTTGAGGGACTAACCTTGAGGCGCCTCGCCACTGCCATCACCGGTGCCACAAATATTGCTGTAACGGTTGTATTGTTCATAAATGCAGATGTAAACCCAACACCGGCCATTATATATGTAATTAAAAAAGCCGGATGGAGTCTTGCCATCTTTAGTAATCGTGATCCAACCAAGTCAAGGATCCCGGTTTCTTGCAAGGCTGCGCTGATAATAAAAATAGAGCCAAGGAGAATAATAAAGTCTGAACCAAAACCGGCAAAGGCTTCTGCAGGTGAAAGAATACCGGAAATAATAAGAACAACAAGTAAAAAAAGCGTAGAAACATCCACCCCAACCTTTTCCCACGAAAAAAGCACAATCGCCACAACCAATAAGCCTAAGACAATTGCAATCTCCATATTGAGAAAATTATTTATTAGACAATGTCAAACCAAAACTGCTTCTAAAACAGGAGGCTGTTATTATTAAATTGACTCCGAAACCGGTAATGTTGGCCGGTTGAAACGGGCACTATTCTTTGTTGAATTTGAAAGAATGCTGTCTGCTTACTGTACAACGAACTTAAAGTTCCGTTTTTCCTCCCCCGACACCATAAACAAGCTATATACTCCTCTAGGAAGGTCCTCTATATATATAGATATTTCAGCACGGCTGCCGCCTTTTCGTTTTGTCTTCTGCACCAAACGATTGTTGATGTCATAGATAAAAAGTTTAATCTCCTCGTTTAAAATGAAATCCGGTTTAATAAATAATCGGTCAGATACCGGGTTGGGCCAAAACACAACTGACTCTTCCGGGTTAACCTCTGTGACCCCAACTGTGGTGAGAATATAGAATAAGGAACTTGAGCTGCATCCGTTAAGGCCGGTGGCGATAACTGTGTAGGATCCATTTTGTGTAGGAACGAAGGTTGTGCCATTCGCGCCGACAATTGGGAAACCATTCAAGCTCCATGCATTATTAAATATAGCACTTGACATAAGCGCAGAACCGTTCCAGGTGATAATAGGTGTTGGCGGGGATTCATCAAAAGGAACGCTCGTTGACCAACTGCTGTTGAGGATCGCTCCGTTGTTTGTCCCAAAACCAAGGTCTGTAATTGAGGCTCCGCTTCCTTCGTTTAATCGCCAGTAACCAACTAGTCCGGTTGCGCTGAGCGGGTCTATATGTGTGCTTGATGAAGCAGCTAGTTCAGCCGGGGAAAGTGCGCGATTCCAAACTCTGACCTCATCAATGTTCCCGCTAAAATACCTGCCCGGACTTTGGTTTTGGTCCGCAAGCTTACCGATCTTTGCTCCATAGCTTGACGGAACAATCGACCCACGAAAGGGCGTAGACGCAACCTCGCTCCCATTAACAAATACTTTTATTTCGGTACCGGAAAAGGTTCCGGCAACATGTGTCCATGTATTAATCGGAACTGAATTTATTGGGCTTTCGACTTCCTGCCAACTTACCGGAGTAGATAATGAGTCTAGCGCCGCAAAATTGAATGAGAGAATTCCCGTTCCCCCTGCACGCAATACCATCCCTTGCTCTCCGCCGGTCCAGCCATGAGTACAAAATATTGAATTTTGAGCCCTGTCGAAGCCAAACGAACTTGCAAATATCCATGCCTCTATGGTCACCGGACCGCTAAGTGTGTCAATAGCAGTGGCAGGGCCCATGTCTATATATGAACCGGTGCCGTCAAATAATATAGAGTTACTATTGGGTACGCAGGGCTGAGCTCCGATCCAATTAAAACTTAGCACAAAAAGAAGGATGAGTAAGTGCTTCATGTCCTGGTTATTTATTCCAAATCTAAGATTATTCCCTAACAATCCCAACCAATTAAAAATACAGGAAACGTTTCTTTTTACACAATTTTTCGCCTTTTAGTCTTTAATCCCCTATTTGTTCAGGATCACCGCAAGCGAAGTAAGCAGAATTACCAACCAGAGAACAACGCCCTGAATCAAAGGTCTTGCACCTACCTTTTTTATTGTCATTAGTGAAAGGCTTGCGCCAATGAGAAATAGGGTAACACTGAAGGCCAGTTTAGAGGTCTTAAGAATCAAAGAGCCTAGATTTTCGGGAATTTCAAAGTAGCTATTGAAAAGTGATGCCATAACAAAAAACAAAATGAACCAGGGAAAAGACGAAGCCGAACTTTGCTTTTTGAAAACAACAGAGGTGATCAATGCAAGAGGAATAATCCATAGAGCCCGGGCTAGTTTAACGGTGGTCGCTATCATCAGCGACTCATTACCATATTGCGATGCTGCCCCAACGACCGAACTGGTGTCATGAATGGCTATGGCGGCCCATACGCCAAATTGCTCCTGGCTCATTCCAAACCAGTGTCCTATCGGTGGAAAAATAAATAAGGCAATCGCATTTAATATAAATACTGTACCGATTGAAACCGAGATCTCTTTATCGTCCGCTTTGATGACCTGGCTGACTGCAGCAATAGCGCTTCCCCCACAAATTGCTGTGCCAACAGAGATTAAATAAGAGATTCCCTTTTCTACTTTTAGCCATCGTCCCAGAAGATAGCCTAAACCCATCGCTGCTCCAATCGTCATTAAAGTAAAAACAAAGCCCTCCCTGCCAGCTTCAACAACTTTAGTAAAATTCATTCCGAAGCCTAGTCCAATAATTGCCCCTTGCAATAAATACTTCGTGACGATCTTGCTTTGTTTCGGAAAAGGATTCGAAAAAAATATCCCGACCACCAAGCCTAAAGCAAGTGCAAAGCTTGCGGAAATAAAGAAAAAAAGTATGCAGAAAAGAAGAGCAAAAAAGACTGTTCGCCCGGCGACTTTTGATCGGAAAAAATTTTTTAGGGTATTCTCCTCCATATCCGGGCACAAGATCGTAAAAATTGTATCCCAACCTTTCTAATTGGCTCCACGCCGACAGAACTTATCATTGATCCGATCAGAACGATTGCTTTTCTAATCGAATATGGTGCCCAAGGCTGTTTCAAAGAAATCCATTATTCTCCTTTGATATGGGTGTCCGGCAATTTACCTTTAATGCTCATTTCGTTATATTTGTAAAAAACAACAACATGTATATAGAGCAGCTTTACACGAATTGTCTGGCAGAGGCCGCCTACTATATTGAGTCCAATGGTGAGGCAGCAATTATAGACCCGATTCGAGAGACAAACATGTATACTGAAATGGCCTCAAAAAGAGGGGCAAAAATAAAGTGCGTTTTTGAGACGCATTTTCATGCTGATTTTATTTCAGGACATATTGACTTAGCTAAAAACACGGGTGCGGAAATCATCTTCGGCCCCGGCGCGGAAACTGCATACAAGGTATATAATGCAAAGGATGGCGAAGTTTTCAAAATTGGAAATATTAGCATCCGGACTATTCATACTCCCGGCCATACCCCTGAGTCTACTTGCTGGCTGCTGTTGGACGAAAGCAATCAGGAGCATTGTTTATTTTCGGGTGACACTTTATTTGTTGGTGATGTTGGTCGCCCCGATCTATTGGATGGAAAAATGACGAAAGAAGAGCTTGCCGGCATGATGTTCGACTCTCTTAACAATAAAATCAAAAAACTGCCGGATGAGGTTATTGTTTATCCCGCTCACGGCCCCGGTTCTTCTTGTGGAAAAAATCTTGGAAAAGAAACGTGGAGTACTATTGGTCATCAGAAAAAAACAAATTATGCCCTCCGCGAAATGAGCCGCGAGGAATTTATCCATGAAGTAACTGAAGGGCTCGTTGCACCTCCCGCTTATTTTTTCGCTGATGCACGCATCAATAAACAGGGTTATGAATCGCTAGATTCTGTCATGAAAAAAAATTTGCGGGCCTTGAGTCCTTCTGAAATAAAACTGGCAATCAGCTCCGGCGCTTTGGTTCTTGACACCCGCGACCCTGATTCTTTCGAAAAGGCTTTTGTTCCCGGCTCTATTAATATTGGCTTGAATGGCATGTTTGCAATATGGGCCGGAACAGTTCTTGATATCGAAAAGCCATTGCTGGTAGTTTGTGATCCGGGTAAAGAGGAAGAAACAATCTTGCGCTTGGCACGTGTTGGCTACGAAAAAGTGGAGGGTTTTCTTTCTGGTGGAATGACGTCTTGGATAAGTGCCGGTTTAGAAACTGATAGTGTAAAGTCGGTTTCGCCAAATGAGTTTGCTGAGAATGTTAAAAAGGGTGCTGCCGTGCTAGACGTAAGAAAGTGTTCCGAAGCCGAAAGCGGACATGTTAAAGATGCTTCTATTATTCCCTTGGCAGATCTGGCAAAGAATATTGCCTCCGTTAAGTCTGACGTTCCTCTTTTTATTCATTGTGCAGGCGGCTATAGATCCATGATCGCAGCGTCCATTTTAAAGGGAAAGGGATTCAACAATATAATTAACGTCTATAAGGGCTGGTCCGAAATAAAAGACACCTCCGTTCCAATAGAAACAGGGGTGCAGGTTAGTGGTACCGAGTGATTCAAAAAGCATATAACGTTTACGTAAGTTAACCTCTTTTAATTTTCAAAGAATGGATGACGCTCAACTTGAATCCTTGCTTTCTCAACACAAAACAGTCCTTTTGGAGTTTCATGCTTCTTGGTGCGAACCTTGCAAATGGGCAGAACCTGTAGTTAAAGAGGTGCTCGATCATTTTAAGGGTTCCTTTTACCTGCACAAGCTTGACATAGACCGGAACCCGGAAATTTCGCGTAGCTTTCAAGTACTTAGCGTTCCCACATTTGTACTCATTAAAAACACGAATGAAGTGTGGCGAATGCGTGGTTTTGATATTGCACCCGTAATGATCCGCTCCCTCGAAAAATTTATTGACTAAGTCAGGGCTTTATTGAAGTCTTAAGATTTGGAAGTCAGGAGATCCGTGTTCTATTTTATTAGAACGCGAAAGGGATAATGGCACGCAGATGACGCAGGTTTTTTAAGATGATCGCAGAAAAATTAATTAGGATTATGTACTGGGTTCACGATAAAGTCACAAATCGGCAAATCGCATGAGCATTCGCTTCTCTCAGAAGGCCATCATTAGCCGCTGTTATAACTGATTCTCTGCGGCCTTTGGCCGCAGAGAATCAGACTACCACAAACGCATGCCGTCATCCTGAATGAAGCGCAGCGTAATGAAGTATCTTGTGGTTTCGTTGCAAGCCCTGTGAGTTTTGCATGTTACTTATAGTACGCTGATGACGCAGGTCTTTTAAGATGATCGCCGGGTTTAATTAGTGGAACACGGATGACACGGATATGACTGATAAAGGCGGATATTTTTTATTTGTTCTTCTAATCATCAAATCCGTTTGATCCGTTTAATCCCCGTTCTATTTTATTGGAGACTTAAGATGTGGAACATAAAAAAGACCATCTGAGTTTGTTCAGATGGTCTTCTTTATAGTAGACGCTATTGCCGTCTTAAATTAGTGTTGACTTATCGGATTTTATTAGCGCAATGTATAAGATCCCGCTCCGCTTAGATTGCCGTCAACGTAAACTTCGATGAGATATGTTCCGGTAGGGAATTTTTTGTCTTCCTGCTCCTCATAACTCATACAGATGTTCTGTTTTGCTCCGGTATAAGTAACCGTAGATGTGGCGGCATACATTACCTCTTCACCGGAAGCGGTTCTGAATGTGCTCGATCCTGTACTGCGATTTCCAATTGGCTTTCCTCCCGGTTCAGTAATCTTCATATAGACAGTCTTCTCACCGGCCTTGGAAATTTTGTTGTCAAGGATATCAAAACATACATCCAGTTTGTGGGTGCGCTTTGCCATTGCCGTTTCAACATATTTGCCACTATCGCGACGCTTAAAGGATTTGACTTTTATGTATTCAGACTTCAACACAGAGGCTGTGGCCACTGTTGTCTCAAGATTCTTAGATAACGACTCAACATTACTGGTGAGTTGTTCCTTTTCTCCTTGCAGTTGTTTGTTCGCCATTAACAAGGAGTCGATACGACCAAGATACTCGTCGCGTAAGCCTTGCAAATCTTTAAGTTGTTCCTGTAACTTCTTGTTGAGAGTAACTGAGTTTCTCTCAGACCGTGTAAGGTTCTTAAGCTTTGCCGCTTGTGCATCCAACTGTGCAGTTGCCTCATTCAATAAGCTGTCAAGGTTTGCTGAAATACCTCGATACTTTTCAAGCTCTGCTTTAGTGTCTGACAGTTCTTTTTCTACATTGACCCTCTCGACCACAAGCGTATCAACTCGCTGCTCGTAATTATTGATCATGGTCGTATGGTTACGCCATTGGTAAATGTTCATGACAGCAGATAATAAGAACAACACGATCCACAGTGTTCCTTTATTACTTTTTTTCTGTTCAGTGTTTTTGGTTTCCATTTTGTTCCTCTTTGGGGTTTAGGTGCTTATTTCTTTATTTACATCAAAAGTAACGAGGGGGTGCTTTGCATATTGTTCGTTAAATAAAAGTTATGAAAAAGGTTTTTCACATCAACATACCGTTATCAACTCCTTATGCTTCATAATTAGTGCTTTTACTTTACTCTTCTCTATTTTGTTTCCATACCTTACACATTAATTAATTCATGTAGGGCACAGAATTCCAATGTCATTTTCTGCATGTGTTTTATTATAATTTATGAGTAAGAAGAATAAAAAAAAAGAAAGTCCCTTTGACGACCTTGTACTTACAGAAGTTTATAAGGTGTTCGGTCTTCACCCTTATAAAAACTTCAACTATAAACAGG
>Ga0138256_10001640_pt1 | contig 24138 bp, 23 predicted proteins | sample KNB2016incub_MG_FD_105486 | JGI IMG/M metagenome (GOLD analysis project Ga0138256, IMG submission 105486) | Active sludge microbial communities from wastewater in Klosterneuburg, Austria - KNB2014incub_MG | ecosystem: Engineered > WWTP > Activated sludge > Unclassified | place: Austria... | reverse complement strand
CTGCCTCGCGGCGCACTGCGGTGGCGGCAGCATGACCGCGCTGCCGATCGTGGAAACCGAGCAGGGCGAGATCGCCGCCTACATCCCCACCAACCTGATCTCGATCACCGACGGCCAGGTCTACCTCGATCCGGCGCTCTACTCGCGCGGCGTGCTGCCGGCGATTGACATCACGCGCTCGGTGTCGCGCATCGGCGGCAAGGCGCAGCTGCCGGTGATCAAGGCCGAGGCGGGCCGCATGAAGCTGGATTTCCTGCAGTTCCTCGAGCTCGAGGTGTTCACGCGTTTCGGTTCGCGCCTGGAGGCGGGCGTCGAAGCCAAGATCCGTCGCGGCCGGCTGCTGCGCGAGCTGCTCAAGCAGGAGCGCCTGGCGCCGCTCGGTCCCGAGCAGCAACTGGCGTGGCTGGTGGCCTACAACGAGGGCTTCTTCGACGCGTGCGCGGGCCCGCAGGTGCAGCGCCGCCTGGCATGGCTGCTCGCGCGCGCGGCCAGCGCGGGGCCGGGGCTCAGCGCCGGGCGCGAGGCGTGGTGCGCCTGTATCGAGGCCTGGGGCGCGGAGGCGGGCGATGAGCCGCCGGCGTGAGCTCGCCAGGCGCATGGAGGCGCTGGCGGACATCGCGGGCATCATGTCCGCGATGAAGGGCCTGGCGCTGATGGAGACGCGCATCCTGCAGGAGTTCCTCGGCAGCCAGCGCCGCATGGTCGCGGGCATCGAGGCGGCGGCCGGCGACTTCCTGGCCTGGCACGCCGGGGCGGGCGGCGCGCCGGCCGCGCACGGTGGCGGGTTGTGCGTGCTGGTCGGCTCGGAGCAGGGCTTTTGCGGCGACTTCAACGAGGCGCTGCTGAGCGCCTCGCAGCGCTTGCTGGGCTCCCGGGGGGCGCCGCCACGCCGGGTCGTGGTGGGGCAGCGGCTGGCCGGGCGTTGTGGCGAGCGCGAGGACGTCGACCTGGTGCTGCCCGGCGCGATCGTGGCCGACGAAGTGCCCGCGGTGCTGCTGCGCCTGACCCGCGAGCTCGCCACCCTGCTCGCGCGAGCCGCGCCGGGCGCCAGCAGCCTGTCGGTCGTGTACCACTGCGATGCCACGCGCGAGGTCCGCCTGCGCCGGCTGCTGCCGCTGGGCGAGCCGCCGGCTCTCGCGCGTGGCCACAGCCACGCCGCGCACCTGACGCTCGCGCCGGCGGATTTCCTGAGCGGGCTGACGCGCCACTACCTGCACGCGGTGCTCAACGAGGTGCTCTACAGCTCGCTGATGGCCGAGAACCGCCAGCGCCAGGCGCACATGGACCGCGCGCTGCAGCGCCTGGAGGAGGAAACCGGGAAGCTGCGGCTCGACTGCAACCGGCGGCGCCAGGAGGAGATCACCGAGGAGATCGAGGTGATCCTGCTGTCCGCGCAGATGATGGGCCTGGCCGGGCAGCCGCAATAGCGGGCACGCGCGCACAGGCTTTGCCGGATCCCTCGCCCTATAATCCGGTTCCCGCCTTCCGGATCCCCGTGCATGAACCTTCGCCCGAGCGTCCTTGCCGTCGCTGCCAGCCTTGCCGTGCTCGCGGCGAGCGTCCCGGCGTCCGCATCGCCCGCATCGCCCGCAGCGGTGCAGAACAGCCCCGCGATACCGCCCGACGATGCCGTGCGCGGTCGCGTTGCCGCCCACTGGTTCGGCCGGCAGTGGCCGATGAACTTCCTGGCGGGATTCCGGCGCGAGCAGGTGGCCGCCGATTTCCGGCAACTCGTCGACGACGGCTTCGACACGGTGGTGCTGCTGGTGTCATGGGGCGACTTCCAGCCCGTGTACGCGCCGTGCTGCACCTACGACGAACGCGCGTTCGAGCGCCTGCGCTTCCTGCTCGATCGCGCCGACGAGGCCGGGTTGAAGGTGATGCTGCGCCTCGGCTATGGCTGGAGCTTCCATCCGCAGGCCGGCAGCGTCCTGGAGCGCCAGCAGCGCCTGCTCAACGACGCGCAGGCGCGCGAGGCGTTCTTCGGTTTCCTGGGGCGCGTGTCGCAGGAGGTCGAGGGCCGCGAGGGGGTGGTGATGGCGTTCATGAGCTGGGAGGACCTGTGGCTGCGCCGCGTGGACCAGGCCGCCGCCGGCACCTGGTCGGAATACCTGTCCACGCTGTCGCCCGGCCCGGCGCATCCGCCGGCACTGCCGGACGCCGCGCGCGACCCCGTGCTGTTCAATGCCTACTGGGACTGGCTCGTGATCGCGAAGTTGCTCGAGCCCGCGATGGCGCTGTTCCCGCTGCTCTCGTTCGAGGCGCGCGTCGATGACGAGCCGCGTTTCGAACCCGGTCCCGACGGCCAGCCCGTGGTGGCCGGGTGGATCGGTCACGACGGCATGATGCGGATTGCGCCAGGGTACCCGTCGACGATCTACTGGGCCCCGTTCTGGGGATCGGACAACCGGGGTGAGCAACTGCCGGCCACGCGCAGCCTCGCCTTGCTGGACGCACTGCTGGTGGAGTCGGCCGCCACGTCGGGACGCCGGCTGTTCATCGACCAGTTCAACTTCGTGGACAACACCGTGGGCCATGGCAACAACGCCGTGATCCGCCCCGAGGAAGTTGCCGCCTTCCTGCACGCCGCGGTGTGCGTCCTGAAGCGCCGCGAGGTGCTGGGTTACGGGCTGTGGACGGTGCGCGATTATGCCGAGAGTCCCCTGCACAACCCGGCCTTCGGTTACGGGCTGGAAGGTTGGCGGCTCGAAACGGCGACCGGGGTGCCGGAACAGGCGCTCGAAGAGCTGGCGAGCGGTGACTTCCAGCTGCGCCTGCTCGCCGGTGACCGTCTGTCGCAGCAGGTGACGCTGCGCCAGCGCGGGCGCCTCCCGGGCGCCGGCGACGACCTGCCCGACCGCGTCTGCGTCGAGGCCGAGGTGCGCGCGCCCGGGGCCTTGGCCGTGCGTGCCGGCAGCGAGCCGGTGGTGCTCGAATTCGACGGCTCCGGCCTGCAGCGCCGTTGCGCCGCTATCGCGGCGCAGCCCGACGCGGCCGGCCTTACGTTCGCGCTGGAGCTGCGCCACGGCGAACTCGCGCTGCGCGAGCTCATGATCTTCGACCACGTTCAATATGGCGGGATCTACGATCTCGAGGGACAGCCCGGTCCGCTGCTGGAGCCGGTGCGGCGCATGAACCGGGATTTCCGCGCCAGGACGAGGCGTTGCGATCTGCCTGGCGTCAGCTGATCCGCCGCGCGCGAGTCAGGGCAGGCCGAGGATGCGCGCCGCCTCGGCAGGGTCTGCCACCGGGCGTCCCACCGCGCGGCACAGCGCCACGGCGCGTTGCGTGAGCTCCAGGTTGTTGGGCTGCCCGGCGCCCAGGTGGTCCTCCAGCCCGGTGTGCAGGTGACCGCCGCGCTCCAGCGCGAGGCGCGCCAGCGGCGTCGCGAACAGGTCTCCGCCCATCACCGCCACCGACCATGGCAGCGGGCAGGCGGCCAGTTCCATCATCTCCAGGTAGGCATCCAGCGCTTTCGCGGTCGGTGGCAGGCCGAAGCTCACGCCGCTGCCGCCGCCGAAGTAACCCGCCTCGCCGCCGAAGTAGAACTTGATCATGCTGCCGCGCGGGATGCGCCCGAGGCGCCAGTAGGCGAGCGCGTTGCGCAGGAAACCCGGCTCGTAGATCGCGATGCTGAGCCCCAGCCCGAGGCGCGCACCCTGCTCCAGCGCTGCCTCCATGTCGGTGACGGTGTTCACGTACGCAAAGCTGTGCGGGCTCGGCGAACCGTCGGCCTCGGCCCAGCCGAGCAACGTGCAGCCGGGATCGAGCAGCCCGATGCGGATTGCGCCGGCCGCGGCGAGGATCTCGATGTGGCGCAGGCGTTCGGTCATCGTGGCGCCGCCGCCGATGGTCGGGTAGAGCAGCGCGTCGGGCCGCTGCGCCAGCACCGCGCGGTAGCTCGCCAGGTAAGCCTCGGCGGCTTGCTCCGCGGGCAGGTTGAAATCGCTGAGCGGCGCGTGGCTGTGCACGATCGCCGCGCCGGCGCGCACGCAGTCGAGTGCATCCGCGGCGATGGCCTCCACGGTGAGCGGCACGTGCGGATTGCGCGCGGGCTGGGTCACGCCGTTGATCGCGAGCTCGATGATGACGGGGCTGTCGGGCGTCATGCGCAGGTCTCCTGTTCCAGGTGGGCGCGCACGGCCTCGAGGAAGCGCGCCGCCTCGCCGCCGGTGACGGCGCGGTGGTCGAAGGTGAGCGAGAGCGGCAGCACCGGCTCCACCGCGGGCAGGCCGTCGCGCGCGACGACCCCGGGCGCGATGCGCCCGGCGCCCAGTATCGCGACCTGCGGCGGTGCGACCACCATCTGCGCCGTCTCGCCGCCGATCGTGCCGAAGTTCGACAGCGTGATCGTGGCCTCGCGCAGCTGCGCCGGCGCGATGCTGCGCGAGGCCACGGCTTCGCGCAGCGCCTGCACCGTCGCGAGCAGCGCGGCGTCGTCCAGGCGCTCGGCCGCGGCGATCACCGGCACGAACAGGCCCTCGGCGGTGTTTACCGCGAGGCCGAGGTTCACGGTGTCGTGGCGCAGCACGGCCTCGCGCCCGGCATCGAACCAGCAGTTCAGCGCGGGCTCCACGGCGCAGGCGTGCAGCAGCGCGCGGATCAGGCGCAGCAGCGGGCGATCGCGGCCGTGCCAGGCACGGATGCGGGCATGCAGCGTCACCGAGGCCGGTACCACGGCGCGATGCGCCGCGCTCATGCGCTCGGCCATCGCGCGCCGCGCGCCGTGCAGGCTTTCCCAGCCGGCAGCGGCGGGAGCGCTCGCGACCTGGGCCGCGCGCTGCACATCGGCCACGCTGATCACGCCATCGGGTCCGCTGCCGGTGATGCTCTCGAGCTCGCAGCGCAGTTCGTGCGCCAGGCGCCGCGCGGCGGGCGAGGCGCGCAGGTGCTGGATGGACCCGGCGGGGGGCGCCGGTGTCGCGGCCACCGGGGCCTGCGCGAGCGGCAGCTCGCCGACCACCGCGCCGGTGTCGGCATGCGCCGTCGCGATGAATGTGACCAGCACCGCGCCGACCGCGATACGCTCGCCTTGCGCCGCGCCCAGCGTGGCGATGTGTCCGCGGTGCGGCGCCGGGATCTCGACCACGGCCTTGTCGGTCTCCACCGCGACCAGCGGCTGGTCGGCGACCACGTGATCGCCGGGCGCCACGTGCCACTGCACGATCTCGGCGTCGTGCAGGCCCTCGCCGAGATCGGGGAGCCGGAATTCGGTGTCGCTCATGGGTATCGCATGACCTCGTGCGCGGCCTCGAGGATGCGCTCCCGTGAGGGCATGTAGTGCTGTTCCAGTTTGGCCAGCGGCATGACGGTGTCGTAGCCGGCGACGCGCAGCACCGGCGCGCGCAGTTCGAACAGGCAGCGCTCGGCCAGCCGCGCGGCGATCTCGGCGCCGAAACCGCCGCTGAGCGCCGCCTCGTGCACGATCACCGCGCGACCGGTGCGCGCCACCGAGGCCGCTATGGTGTCCGCGTCCAGCGGCTTGAGCGTGGCGACGTCGATGACCTCGGCGGCCAGGCCCTGCGCCGCCAGCGCGTCGGCGGTGGCCAGGGTTTCCCCGAGCATCGCGCCCCAGCTGATCAGCGTGAGGTCGCTGCCTTCGCGCAACGTGAAGCAGGTGTCGAGCGCCAGCGCGACGCCGTCGTCGGCGACCTCCTCGCGCAGCGCGCGGTAGCTGCGCTTGGGCTCGAGGAACACCACCGGGTCGGGATCGCGGATGGCGGCGAGCAGCAGGCCGTAGGCGCGCGCGGGCGAGGACGGAATCACGACGCGCAGCCCGGGAATGTGCGCGAACATCGCCTCGGGGCTCTCGGAGTGGTGCTCCGGGGCGTGGATGCCGCCGCCGAAGGGCGCGCGCAGCACCATCGGGCAGCAGAGGCGCCCGCGCGTGCGGTTACGCAGGCGGCTGGCGTGGTTCACCATCTGGTCGAGCGTGCTGTACATGAAACCGTCGAACTGGATTTCGGCGACCGGCCGGAGGCCGTGGGCCGCCATGCCGATGGCGATCCCCGCGATCGCGGCCTCGGCGACAGGCGTATCCAGCACGCGCTCGGCGCCGAAGCGTTCGACCAGGCCCTCGGTGGCGCGGAACACGCCGCCGTCGCGGCCAACGTCCTCGCCGAGCACGATCACCGCCGCGTCGTCCTGCATCGCGCGCGCCAGCGCGCGGTTCACCGCCTCGACCAGCGTGAGCTCAGCCATGCGCTTTGGTGCCGCCGTCGTGGCGCTGCAGCGTGGCGAGCTGCGGCTCCAGGGCCAGCGGCAGGCGCGCGTGGAGATGATCGAACATCGCGCGTGGCGGCTGCGGCGCCGTGGCCAGCCAGGCCGCGGCGGCCTCCTCGACCGCGCGGGCGCACTCGTGCTGCAAGGCTTCCTCCTCCTCGCGCGACCAGTTCCACGCCGCGCCCAGGTGGGTGCGCAGGCGCGCGAGCGGGTCCTCCTTCCAGTGCGCGCTCACCTCGGCGTCGTCGCGGTAGCGGCTGGCGTCGTCGGCCGTGGTGTGATCGCAGAGGCGGTACGACAGGCACTCGATGAGGTGCGCGCCGCCGCCGGCGCGGGCGCGTTGCAGCGCCGCCGCGACGGCGTGGCGCACCGCGATCACGTCGTTGCCATCGACCTGCTCGCCGCCGATGCCGGCGGCAATGGCCTTCTGCGCCAGCGTTGCGGCGGCGCTCTGCGCGGCGCGCGGCATCGAGATGGCCCATTGGTTGTTGTTGACCACGAATACCACCGGCGAGCGCCACGCGCCGGCGATGTTCATTGCCTCGTAGACATCGCCCTTTGAGGTGGCGCCGTCGCCGAACACGCAGACCACGGCGTTCGCCTCGCGGCGGTAGCGCATCGCGTGCGCCACGCCGACGGCGTGCGTCGCGTGCGCGCCCACCGTGATCGAGACCGGGAAATCGCGTGGCTGCGCCGTGAAGCAGGAGCCGCGCTCGTCGCCGCCCCAGAATTGCAGTATCTCGGGCAGCGTGACGCCGCGCAGCCACTGGGCGCCGTGCTCGCGAAACGAGGGCACCAGCACGTCCCCGGCCTGCATGGCGTCGCCCGCACCGACGGCCACCGCCTCCTGCCCGAGCGAGGAGGCGTAGGTGCCGAGGCGCCCGGTACGCTGCAGCGCGACCGCGCGCGTGTCGAAGCTTCGCGTCAGCACCATGGCGCGATACAGCCGCAGCACGGCATCGCGCTCGCGCGCGAAGGGGGGCAGTTCCTGTTCGACGTTGCCCTCGGGCGCGAGGAAGCGCGAAAAGGCCACCTCGAAACGGGCGCTGATGCTCATGGTCCTGCGTGCTCCTTGTCGCCCGCGCGCAGCGTGGCGCGCCTCTCAGCGCTCGAAAGAATACAGGAAGTCCACCGCGTTCTCGATGCCGGAAACGGCCTCGACATAGACCGAACGGCGCAGGCGGTAGCGCAGCCTGAAGGTGTTGACCTTGTCGAAGGTCGACACGCCGTAGCGCAGGTAGAGGTCGGGCCGCAGGTACCCGCTCAGGTGCACCTCGGTGCCGCCCTCGACCTCGCGCGTGGCGAGCTGGAAATCCTGGATGCCGAAACCCCGCAGCACATTGCTGGTGACGCCGCTCGCGCCGGCCACGCCGAGTTGCATCAGCATGCTCGCCACGACCAGGTCGGAGTTGCCGCCGGCCGAGGGCGGGCGTCCGGTGAGCAGGTAGTGCATGGCGCGGCTTTCCTCCATCGCGGGACGAGAGAAGGTGCTGAGCTTGGGATCGCGCAGGTCGCCGCGTACGCGCACGCCGACCTGTATGTTCTCGTCGTCGATGCGGCGCACCGCGGTCAGGCGCAGTTGCGGACGGTCGAGCGGGCCGCGAAAGCGCACCACGCCCTCGGTCACCTCGAGGCGCTGGCCGTAGGCGGTGAAGCGACCGTCCGCGATTTCGATCTCACCTTGTCCGCGCAGCTCTCGGTCGCCGATGTCGCGGAGCACCTCGATGCGGCCCTCGAGCCGTGCGTCCACGCCCCGGCCGCGCAACCGCACATTGTCGCCGAGGCGCACCTCCAGGTCTGCGCTGTAGTCGAACGGCGCGCCCGCCGGTTCCTCGCCCACGATGACTGTGTCGGGCGATACGCTGATGGCGCTGGCCGGGAGCCGGTCGAGGCGGATGTCGGCTTGCGGTATGAACAGTTGCCCGCTGATGCCGGCGTGCCGCGGGCCGAGCTGCACGCGCAGGTCCGGCACCACCGTGAGCGTGCTGCCGCGCATCGGCTCGAGCCGCAGGCCGGCGGATTCCAGGCCGAGATCGGCGCTCCAGCCGGCGCCGGCGCCGGCGAAGCGCGCGGTGCCCTCGAGGGTGCCGGCGCCGGCGACCGAGCCGAAGCGGCCCGCGAGCCGCGCCTCGGCACCGCTGAACTCCACGTCGAGCACGATGTCCTCGATCGGGTGCGGCAGCTTCTCGTGGCTCAGCATTCCGTCGCGCAGGCTCAGCACGCCGGAGGCGCGCGGTTCGCGCAGGCTGCCCCCGAGGCGAACGTCGCCGCCGAGCGTGCCCGCCGCCGCGACCACGCCCGGCGCCTGCTTCGCGAACGGCGCGAGGTCGAGCCCGCGCAGCGCCATCGTGCCCGACAGCGCGCCGCTGTCCTGCTGCAACAGGGCCTCACCGGTGAATCTCGCGTCGCCGCCGAGCAACAGTTGCCAGTCGAGCGCGATGCCGGCGCCGGCGGTGCGCAGCGACGCGCTCGCGCCGCCGAGCGGGATGTCGAGCGCTTCGCCCGCCGCGAGCACCGTGAGCGTCGTCGCGCCGGTGCTGGCGCGCGCTTCGATGCGCGGGTTGCGCTCGACGCCCTTGTCGGCTTCCACGCGCAGGTCGAAGTTCCCGCCGAGCTCCAGTCCCGCGGGAAGCCAGGGGCGGAGCCACGCAAACGGGATGTCGCTGCCATCGATCGCGATGCCGGCCAGGCGTCCCGCGCCGATGACCGCGGTGCGGCGGCTGCACAGCGCTGCGGCGTCACGCCCGAGGCAGAACGGCTCGATGCGCACTTCGCCGTCCTTGCGCTGCCACGCCAGCCGCAGCGGGCGATCGCCGCGCCACGGTGCTTGCGCGAGGGCCGGCGCGACATCCAGTCGCCGGCATTCGCCGCGCCAGCCCTGCGCCACGGCAAGGGCGCCCGCGCAATCGAGCCGCAGCGCCGCGTCCGCCGCGCGCGCCTCGAGCGCGATGCGGTGCGCCGCTCCCGAGCCCGTGAGCGAGGCTTCGAGGCCGACGCCCGCGAAGTCGCGCCAGCGTGCACCGTCGAGCGCGAGCCGCACGCTGTTGCGCGCCTGCGCGAGTCCGCGCCAGTCCGCCTCCAGCACCAGCGAACCGGCCTCGATACCGTTCCATGTCGCGTCCCGAAGCCGTAGCGTGCCCTGGAGTTGCGGGTCTGTGCGGCGGCCGCGCACGCGCAAGCTGCCGCCGCCCGAGCCGGTGGCAGTGGCGATGGTGTCGGCGAGATTGGCGACCTCGAGCGTGGCCTCGAGCGCGATCTGCTCGCCGACGCTGCCCTCGAGCGCGAGCGTGTTCGCGCCGCTCGCGAGCCGCAGCCCGTCGACTTGCCAGCGCCCGTCCGGCAACGCCGCCACGCGCCCGGCAATGCGCGCGGGGTGGTCGTTGACGGTGCCCTCGAGTGCGCTCTCGACGGCGAGCGCGAGCGGTGTGCCGAATGCGCCCTCCAGCGTGGCGGTGCCGCTCAGGGCGCAGCGCAGCGCCGGGGTCCAGCCGGTGGGACAGAACTCCTTGGCCCGCGCCTGCACCACCCAATGGCGCCCGGCGCCGGTGTCGAGATGGCCGCTGGCGTCCAGCTGCCCCGCCTCGCCTTGCAGTGCGAAGGCCGCGACGTCGATGCGCCCGGGCGTCCACGTCGCGGCGGCGGTGACTGCGTTGGCTCCCAGCGCCTCGGACTCCAGCCGCGCCGCGAGCGTGGCGCGCAGCGCGGCCAGCGTGCCCTCTAGCGTCAGCGTGGCCTCGTGCAGCGCGGCAAGACCGGGCTGTTCCGGGCGCAGCAGCAGCGTCTCGCGGCTGCGCGCCGTCAGCGTGAGCGCGAGCGGGCGCGCCAGCGCATCGATGCGGCCCTCGACATCGAGCGCGTAAGGGCCGCCGCTGCGCGCGCTGAACACGAGGCGCGCCAGGTCCCCGCCGGCGCGGATGTCGGCGTGATGCGCGGCGCCCCAGCGCAGGCGCCCCGTGGCTTCGAGCGGCAGTTGCGCGTGCAGCTCGACGCTGCCCGCCAGCGAGGCTCGCAACTCGCCCATGCGCGCCTCGAGGCGTTGCAGCTCGATGCGACTGCCGTGCATCTGGCCGCCGAGCGCGATGTCTTGCAGCGTCAGCAGCGGCGCGGCGCCGCGGCGCACGTTGAGGGTGGCGAGCGTGCCGTGCGCGACGCTGAGCTGCAGGGGCAGCATCACCGGCGCCAGCGCGAGCGGGCTCGATCGGCCCGAGGCGGGGCCGATGTCGATGTCCAGCGTGGCGATCGCGAGCTGTTCGAAGCACAGCACGTCGGTGAGCAGGCAGCGCGGCGTAAGCGTCCACGCGACATCGCGCAGCTCGAGCGCGAGTGCGGCGTCGTGCCAGGCGATGCGCTCGAAGCCTGCCTCGAGCAGGTTGCCGTCGCGGTGCGCGATCACCAGCCGGGGCTCCACGAGAGACAGCGTGCGCGCCAGCAGCGCCGTGCCGCGCGCGGTGGCGCCCAGCCCCAGCGCCAGCACCAGCGCCGCGGTGAGGCCCCACAGCAGCACGCGCAGCAGCGCCAGCGAGAGGCCGCGCGCGCTCACAGCGGCGGCCCCATGCTGATGTGCACCTTGAAACCCGAGTTCTCGCCGTCGCGCACCGGTACCGCGAGATCGACCCGGATCTGGCCCACCGGCGACAGCCAGCGCAGCCCCAGCCCGGCGCTCTGGTAGAACGCGGCGTTCGAGTCGTTGAACGCGCTGCCCCCGTCCACGAAGGCGGCGACGCGCCATTGCGGCAGCACGCGCCGCGATACCTCGATGCTGCCTACGGCGAGATAGCGGCTGCCGGTGAGTTTGCCGTTGTCGTCGCGTGGCCCGATCGACTCGAAATCGTAGCCGCGGATGCTGTTGTCGCCCCCGGCGCTGAAGCGCAGCAACGGCGGCAGGTTCTCGAAACCGTCGGTGAGGATCGCGCCCAGCTCGAGGCGCGCGAGCACCGTGGTGTTGTCATCGGGCAGGCCGGCGAGCCACTTGCCGCTGCCGCGCCAGCGCAGGAAATCCGCCGGCGAGCCCAGCGCGCGGTCGCTCGTGTCGATCGCGCTGAACCACGCGCTGCCGCTGCGCGGATCCACGCCGGGATCGATCCGCGTGCGCGAGATGCTGGCCGCGGGCATCAGGTAGGCGGTGCGCTTCTCGCTCGCCCTGCCGATGGTGTAGCGTTCCATCTCCACGCTGGCGCCGTAGCCGAAGGACCAGTCGCCGAAGACCTTGATCGCGTGGCGCACGCCGAACGTCGCGGTGAGGGAGTCGGTGTCCTGCACGCTCTGGTCCTGCATCCCCGCGGTGAGCTCGAGGATGTCGTCGAGCGGATCGCGGTGCGGAATGCGGTAGAGGGCCTCGACCGCCTGGCGCGACTCGGTGATCTCGGACTCGATGCGCAGCGAATGGCCGTTGTCGTTGAGCAGCGGCGAGTCGCGGTTGAAGCGCAGGCGCAGCGCGGAGTCGGTGCTGAAGCCCAGGCCCACCTCGTAACGGCTGGTCACGATGTCCTCGGTGAGCGCGGTCACGTCCGCGCGGGCATCCGCCCCGGGCGTCACGCGCACGATCACCTCGCGAAAGAAGCCGGTGTCGCGCAGGCGCTGCTCGAAGCGCGACACGAGCTCGTTGTCGAAGGGCTCGCCGGCACGGAACCGCGCCAGCGATGCGAGCAGCTCGTGTTCGACCCGGCTGCCCGAAATCTCCAGCGTGCCGAAGGCGTAGCGCGCGCCGCAGGCGAGGTCCAGCCTGGCGGTGGCGGTGCGCGCCGCCAGGTCGATGCGCAGCTCCGAGAGCCGGTACTTCGCGTCGAAGAAACCCAGACGCAGGCAGCCGCGCAGCAGCTCGTCGCGAAAGCGGTCGTAGTCGGCGTGGGCGAGCGGCCTGCCCGCGGCCAGCGCGCCCGAGCGCAGCAGCGCGCGGATGGCTGGCAACGAGGCGGCGGGCTCGTCGACGGCTATCTCGGGCGCGGCAAACCGCACCCGCGGGCCGGGCTCGACGTCGATCACCAGCCGCGCGCCGTCGCGCGCAACGCTGAACTGCGCCTCGTAGTAGCCCAGCGGCTGCAGCGCGTCGCGCACCGCGCGCGTCAGGACTCTCTGCAGTCGCGCCTCCTGCCCGGCGAGTGCGACATCGACATCGCCGAGATGCGCGCGCAGGTTCTGCTGCGCCGCGTTGTCCAGCCCGCGCACCGTGAGCTTCAGCGGTTCCGCGAGACCTGCCGCCGGGCGCAGCGCCAGGGCGCACAGCAACGCCGCGGCGCACAGCAGCGCCAGGGCGCCGCGGCGGCGGTGGTTGCGCTGATTCCGGGTGATGGGCAAGGTCTCGGCTGTCCTGGGTTGCCGCGGTGGCGCGGCGCCCGATTATGCCAGTGACGCGCGCCGAATTGAGCCGGCGACACCGTCCGGGGCGATGGATTAGACTGCGCGCCCGTCCGGGGCGGGTCCGAGCGCCGCCCGATGGCGCAGATTCTTCGAGGAACGACCGATGCAGACAGCAGCGCCCCCCGCGCGGCGGCTTCCGGCGGAATGGGAGCCGCAGGACGGCATCATGCTCACCTGGCCGCACGAGCACAGCGACTGGCTGCCGTGGCTGGCGCAGGTCGAGCCGGTCTACGTGGCGATAGCGCATGCGGTGAGCGCGCGCGAGCGCGTGCTGGTCTGCGTGCGCGACGCGGCGCACCGCGATCACGTGGCGGCCCTGCTGGCGGCAGGCGGCGTGCCGCGCGGGCGCGTGGCGCTGCGCGTGGTGCCATCCAACGATTCCTGGGCGCGTGACCACGGGCCGATCACGATCATCGACGGCGGGCGGCCGCGCCTGCTGGACTTCGTGTTCAACGGCTGGGGCGGCAAGTACGAGGCCGGGCTCGACGACCGCATCACGGCGGAGCTGGCGCGCCAGGGCGCCTTCGGTGACACGCCGCGCGAGCCGGTCGAGTTCGTGCTGGAGGGCGGCGGCATCGAGTCCGATGGCGCCGGCACCCTGCTGACCACCTCGGCCTGCCTGCTGTCGCCGGGGCGTAACCCGGCGTTTTCGCGCGCGGCGATCGAGCAGCGCCTGGGAGAGCTGTTCGGATTGCAACGGGTGCTGTGGCTGGAGCACGGCGCGCTCGAGGGCGACGACACCGACAGCCACATCGACACGCTGGCGCGCTTTTGCGACGAACGCACCATTGCCTACGTGCGCTGCAGCGAGCGCGCGGACCCGCACTTCGCGGAGCTCGACGCGATGGAGCGCGAACTGCGCGCGCTGCGCGACGCGCGCGGCGAGCCCTACCGCCTGGTGCCGCTGCCGTGGCCGGGCGCCAAGCACGGACGCGACGGGCGGCGCCTGCCGGCGACCTACGCCAATTTCCTGGTCATCAACGGCGCGGTGCTGGCGCCGACCTATCGCGACCCGGCCGATGCCGGGGCGCTGGCGCAGCTGCGGCTCTGCTTTCCCGACCGCGAGATCATCGCGATCGACTGCCTGCCGCTGATCCAGCAGTACGGCTCGCTGCACTGCATCACGATGCAGTTGCCGGCCGGCACGCTGGCGCCGGTATAATTTTCACGCGCCATTCGAGGCCGCCACGCGAGGCGGCACCACGGGGTCGCATCATGAGGGCGCATCGTGAGGAGAAGCACATGAGTTCCAGGCTGCTCGTTGCCTGCATCCAGCACGCCTGCGTGGACTGGCGCGACGCCAATCTCGCGACCACGGCCGCGCTGGTGCGCGAGGCCGCGGCCGGCGGAGCGCGCCTGGTGCTGCTGCAGGAACTGCACACCGGGCCGTATTTCTGCCAGGTCGAGGACGTGGCGTGTTTCGACCGCGCCGAAGCGATCCCGGGCCCGAGCTGTGAATTCCTCGGGTCGCTGGCGCGCGAGCTCGGCATCGTGCTCGTTGCCTCGCTGTTCGAGCGCCGCGCGCCGGGCCTGTACCACAACACCGCGGTGGTGTTCGAGCGCGACGGCAGTATCGCCGGGCGCTACCGCAAGATGCACATCCCCGACGACCCGGCCTACTACGAGAAGTTCTACTTCACGCCCGGCGATCTCGGCTTCACGCCGATCGACACCTCGGTGGGCCGCCTCGGCGTGCTGGTGTGCTGGGACCAGTGGTACCCGGAAGCGGCGCGCCTGATGGCGCTGGCCGGCGCCGAGCTGCTGCTCTACCCGACCGCGATCGGCTGGGACCCGCGCGACACGCCCGGGGAGCAGGCTCGCCAGCGCGAGGCCTGGATCACGGTGCAGCGCGCGCACGCGGTCGCCAACGGCGTGCCGGTACTGGTCGCCAACCGCGTCGGCCACGAGCCGGACCCCTCGGCGCAGGGGCCGGGCATCCGCTTCTGGGGGCACAGCTTCGTTGCCGGTCCGCAGGGCGAGTTCATCGCGCGCGCCGGCGACAGCGAGCCGCAGGTATTGCTGGCGGAGCTCGACTCCAGGCGCAGCGAGGACGTGCGGCGCATCTGGCCGTTCCTGCGCGACCGGCGCATCGACGCCTACCAGGACCTGGTGCGGCGCTACCGTGACTAGTGGCCGGCATCCGCCCGATCCGGCGCCGCACCGGCCGTTGCCCGTGGCAGACCTCAACGAGGAAACCGCGTTGCTGGCGCTGCTCGCCGACGGCGAGTTCCGCTCCGGCGAGTGGCTGGCAGGCCGGCTGGGCATTTCCCGCGCAGGGATCTGGAAGCGCGTGGGCAAGCTCGCCGAGCGCGGCATCGCGCTCGAGCGCGTGAGCGGGCGCGGCTACCGCGTGCCCGGCGGCATCGAACTGCTCGATCGCGAGTGCATCGCGGCGGCACTGCCCGGGCGGGTGCGGCAACAGCTGTCGCGGCTCGAGTTGCGCCGGGTGGTGGATTCCACCAATGCGCTGGTGCTGGAAGGCTTGCGGGCCGGCACGCTCGGCCATGGGGCCGTGGTATTCGCCGAACAGCAGACCAGCGGCCGCGGCCGCCGCGGACGCAGCTGGGTGAGTCCCTTCGGGCGCAACATCTACTGCTCTTTCGCCTGGCGCTTCGATGGCGGCGTGGCGGCGCTGGAGGGCCTGAGCCTGGTGATCGGCATGGGCGCGGTGCGCGCGCTCACGCGCTTGGGCGCGCGCGACGTGATGCTCAAGTGGCCGAACGACCTGGTGGCGGGCGCGGCGAAGCTGGGCGGCATCCTGATCGAGATCGACGGCGAGCTGGCAGGCCCTGTCACCGCGGTGATCGGCGTCGGCATCAACGTGAGCATGCCGCCCGGCGCCGCCACGGCAATCGGGCAGTCCTGGACCGATCTCGAGACGGTGTGCGGCGCCCGCGTCGGGCGCAACGCGCTGGCGGCGGCGCTGCTGGAGTCCTGTCTCGATATCCTTGGCGATTTCGCGCGCCACGGTTTCGGCCATTTCGCCACGGAGTGGGAGCGGGTCGATGCGCTGCGCGGGCTCGAAGTGTCGGTGTCGGGCGGAAGCGGCCCGAGCGTGCAGGGTATGGCGAATGGCATCGATGCCACCGGCGCGTTGCGGCTCATGACCTCCGAAGGGGAGCAGCTGCTGAGCGGTGGCGAGATAAGCGTGAGGCGCACCGGGTGATCCTGGAGCTCGACATCGGCAATACGCGCTGCAAGTGGCGCCTGGCAGAGGCGCCCGGGCGTGCCGGCGCGTGCGCCGCCGATGCGCTCGCCGCCACCCTGGGGGCGCTGCCGGAGCGCGCGGCGATCGCGCGCGTGCGTGCCTGCTGCGTGCGCGGGCCGCAGACGGAGGCGGCGGTGAGTGCGGCGGTGCGCGATGTGCTGGGGCTGGAAACGGCGTTCGCCCGCTCGCAGGCCGTCGCCGCCGGGGTGCGCAATGGCTACGCGGAACCGCAACGGCTCGGGGTCGATCGCTGGCTCGCGATGCTGGCCGGTTTCGCCGAGATCGGCGGCGCGGTCTGCGTGCTCGACTGCGGCAGCGCGATCACGGCCGACCTGGTCGATGCCGGCGGCGAGCACCGCGGTGGCTACATTGCGCCCGGTCTCACGATGATGCGCGCCAGCCTGCTTGCGGCCACGGACCGCGTGCGCTTCGAAGCCACGGCGGCCGCAACGGGGGTGGCGCCGGGGCGCGACACGGCCGAGGCCGTCGGCGGCGGCACCCTGCTGGCCGCGGCCGGCTTCCTGCGCGCTGCCCGCGAGCGCTTCGCGCAGGCGTGCCCCGGAGCGGTGGTACTGCTGACCGGCGGCGATGCGCCGGCCATCGCTGCCTGCCTCGACTTCCCCGCGAACATCCGGCCGCAGCTGGTGCTCGACGGGCTCAGCCTGGCCCTGCCCTGATGCGCCGCCTGTTCCTGGTGCTCCTGGCCGCCAACGCGCTCTGCGCGGGCTGGCTCCTGTTGTCGCCGCGCGAGAGCATCGAGGACGCCGGGCGCCGCCCGGGAGCGCCTGCTTATGCTGTGAGGCTGGAACTTGCGAGTGAATACTCACCTGCGCCAGAGGTTGCGGCGGAGAGCATGGCCATCGCGGCGCCCGGGGAGGCCGGCGACGCCACCGCGGCATTGGCGCCCGCGGGCGACGCCATCGCAACGCCCGGATCGGTTCCTGCTGGATCCGCTGCAGCGGATCCATCGGCAGCGCCCGGCGTGGCTGGCCAGCCGGACGCGCGGGAATTGCCCGATGCCTCCCCGCCCGCCGGGGAGCATCGCGACGCGCGGGCGGATGACCCTGCCGCGGCCGGAGCGGCGCAGGAGACCGACGCGGTCGCGGCGCCGGAGCAACATTGCGTGCGGATCGGGCCGCTGCGCGACGGCGCCACGGGCGAGCGCATGCGCCAGCGCGCAGCTGCCTGGTTGCCCGCGGCCCGGGTCGAGGAGGGGGAGGCGCCCGATCGCAGTACCTTCTGGGTGCACGTGCCCCCGCGTCCGTCCGACGACGAAGCGAGGGCCGTGGTGAGCGCGCTGACGGCGCGCGGCGTCGAGAGCTTCGTGATCCGCGATGAACCGGTGCTGCTGCATGGTGTGTCGCTGGGCGTTTTCCGCGATGCGCAGAGCGCGCAGCAACAGATGGAACGCATGCAGGGGATCGGTTACCCGGTGGCGATTCACGAGAAGCCGCGCACTCGCCGGGCATTCTTCCTGCTCGGCGCGCTTGGGCCCGATGCGGGGGCAGCCGTGCCGCCGGAGCTCGTCGAGGCCGTCGCGGCGACCACGTCCGGGGCCGGCGTCGCGCCGGTGGGCTGTGACGCCCTTGCAGACGGCCTTACAGACGGCATTGCACCCGCGACAGGCTCCGACTAAACTTCGCGCCCCGCCGTCCGGCGGGACGAGAGAATCGAGCCGCTGGCGTAGCTCAATTGGTAGAGCAGCTGATTTGTAATCAGCCGGTTGGGGGTTCAATTCCTCTCGCCAGCTCCATTCTCCCTAGGCCCTGACGGTAAGCGGGCGCTAACAAGCGCACAGACCGCCAAAAAACAGGACCGTTTCGGGACCGTTTCTCGCGCGCTGGGGGCCTCGTTTCGGCGCGTGACCGGAACTCGCCGAGGCGGCTATACTCCAATGGACTACAGCGCGCAGGCAGCCTGAGTGCGAACCATCGTTGAGACGCCATCGTTCGCCAAAGAGGCCGATACCCTGATGGGGAAAGCGCATCTCGACGAACTGAAAGACGAGTTGGCGCGTAATCCGCGCGCCGGGGATCTGATCGCCGAAACTGGGGGCTTTCGCAAGATTCGGGGTCGGCGCACTGGCTCGGGGCAACGCGGCGGGGTGCGGGTTTTCTACTACCCGAGCAAGCAAGGGCCGGTGTACCTGTTCGCATGCATCGCCAAAGCCGACGATGCGCCGTTTACGAAAGAGCAGTGCCGCGCGCTGAGGGACCTGGCCGGCGAATTCGAGACGGCACACATGGTGTCCGTGAAGGGTGGGGGTGGCAGATGAAAGACGAGACGTTTGGCAAAATCCTGCGCGGGGCGACCGAGGCAGTCGCCATTGCACGCGGCGAACGCCGCCCGGCTCGCGTGACGGTCTACTTCGGTCCCGCCGACATCAAGAAAATTCGCACGCGGCTTGGCATGTCGCAACGCGATTTCTCGGAACGCTTCGGCATTCCGGTTGACACCATCCAGCATTGGGAGCAAGGACGGCGAGAGCCGGACCGTGCTGCTATGGCGTTTTACCAGGTCTTGAGCAAGCAGCCCGACGCCGCGCTGGCTGCGTTCGCGTAGCGCCGTAGCACTCCCCTTGGCGCCGGCCACACTGCGGGCGCTGCGGAGGATGGTGGACCATGCGGAAATTGAGTGAGAAGGCATTGCAGGCGCGCGACGCCAAGCGCGACCTGAACGCGGAGCTGCTCGAAAGCGTGCGCGACCTGAAGCGCGGCATTGTCGGTCGGGTCACGGTGCTGCGCGACGGGCGCGCGGTGGAAGTGCCCGCCGTCAAGGTGCGGATGGCGGCAGGGCTTTCGCAGTCGGAGTTCGCCGAGTTGCTCGGGGTGTCCGTGCGCACGCTCCAAGGGTGGGAGCAGGGACGGCGCGAGCCTACCGGAGCGGCGCGGGTGCTGCTTCGGATCGCGGAGAAAAACCCGGACGCGCTGCGCGGCGTGCTGTGACGCGCGCCAAAATAGGCGCAGGGTTGGCGTACCCCCCCTGCCTGAATTCTGCCAATGCGAAAAATCCACTGGGGCAGCGGTCTATGAAAAAAGGGGCCAGAGATTCAACCGCCCCCCGTGTATTTCCTGCGCGGCCCTTCACCCCTGAACTCAGACCATTTGCTGAATTGCCTTTTCCAAAGGCGAAAAAATCTCCGCGTGGCTTCGGTTGGGTGTACGTCCGGGGAGCCGCCTAGACTTTCGACCTGCCCTCCCCGCCGGTCACGGCATAACCCCCCTTGCGCGCGCTCATCTGTGGAAAGGGCGCGCTCGCCACGCCCGTGGCAGTGAACCGGCGGGAAGGACCCGTTAGCGTAGTTCGTCCAGCGTCTTGCGCTGCTCGCGCAGTAGCCGGCCCAGCTCGCGCAGTTGCGGGCGTGTCCCGCCCTTGTAGCCGTTCATCGCGGTCCGCGCCTTACCGGCTTCGGTTTTCGGTCCCGTCGATTGCTTCCACGGTTGCCAACGCCGGATTGCTTCGGCCTGGCGCTTGCGCCGCTCCACAGTCCAGCCGTTCCGCATGGTTCGCCTCCAAAAGTTCGGATTGCTCGGTTGCCTTTTCTGGCGCCTGCGCGTGGGGCGCGGTGCCGTTGTTCACTTGCTGCGGCCCGTTGGCGATGTTCGCCTGCCGCGCGTAGATAATCGGCGGGTTCTTGATCGTCGCCAGCGTTTCGAGCGTGGCCCGGCATTGTGCCTGCGCGCGCAGGGCAAGCCGCAAATGCGTTTCGTAGTGGTCCATGTACTCGGCACTCATTCCGCGCTCGATAAGGCGGGCAAACAGGGATTGCAGCGCCGTCGCCTGATTCATCAACGCGGCTTCGGCCTGCGCCATGTTGCCGCCGTTCACGGTCGCCGCCTGTTCACGCAGGCAGTTCACCAGCTCGGGAACGTCCAGGTGCTCCCCCAAGCCGTGCGCGCCCTCCGTGGCGCGTATCGCGCGCGCTGCGGCCGTCTCGGGTGCCACGATCATGCGCGCCACGTCGCGCCGTGTACTCTCGCCACTGGCGGGCGTCAGGTGGAACGCTTTGCGCGCCTCGATTGCAGGCGGGTCCGGTTGCTTTGGCTTGCGGCTCATTGGATTTCCTTTGGCTCGAAATGGTGGCAGGTGCGGGGGTAGCCGTTGGCGTGGCGCTTCCCGGTGGGGCAGTACCGTCCATAGGGCAGGCCGGCCGCATGGCGGCAGTCAGTGCAGCGGACCAACTGGCGCGGGGCATCGGCCGGCTTCGGTGTCATCGCTTCGCCTGCGGCCTCCTGCGCGGCCTGCGGCGGGCTTTCGGGCGCCACCCCTGCGCAGGGTCCGCAAACGCTGCCGTACAGCGTGACGGACACGGCAGGCACCAATCGCGAGCCGGGCATGCGCGACAGCGGGCGCGCCATCACGGGCACGCGCTCGCGGTCGAACGGCTGGCCGCACTCCAGGCAGCGCGGCGCGGGTCGGGCTTCGAGTCGCATGGTCATAGCTCGAAAGCCTCCAGGGGGATCAGCAGGGATGGCCAGCGGTCGCGGCCGGGGCGTTGGTCGGGATCGTCAGCGGTCGGCAGGTAGTCGCTACAGCGCCGGGGCAGATCGTCCATGACAAGCAGGCGGCGAGCCCGGCAGCGGGTGCCAGCCAACTGGCGGCACGTCCGGCAATGGCGGCGGTCGTCGGGCTCGCACGCCGGCCAACGTCCGGGCAGCGCACGGCGCAGGGCGTCCGCCATCGCGGCGGGGTCGCGGTCCCGGTAGTGCGCCGCCTCTTCGGTCAGGATCACGCCAGCGGCGAGCAGCGCGGCCGGCGTGGTGTCCAGGTGCTCGGCTACGGCAGCAAGCCATGCGCCTGCATCGTCCCGCCCCTCTTCGTTTCCTGCCGTTACAGCCGTTACAGCCGTGCAGCCCGCTTGCCCGTAGGGCTCGCGCTGTAACGCCTGCCGTTCGCCTGCCGTTACAGCCGTTACAACAGTCGGGGCGGAAGGGCGGGCTGTAACGCCTGTAACGTGTGCCGATTCGCTGCCGTTACAGCTCCGGGCCGCGCGGCCGTAGGGCTGCACGGGCGTAACGTCTGTAACGGCATCATGTGAAGGTGGGGCATCGCGGAATCGCGCCAACACGCTTTCGATGCTCACGGCGCCGCCTCCGCCAGCCGGTCGGCGTTCACGGGGTAGAGCTTCGCCACCCGGTCGCCAATGCGCATCGGCCGCGCTCGCTCGCCGTTCGCCTGCTTCGGCGGCAGCGCCCCCGCTTCTTCGAGCAGATCGAGCGCGCGGCGGAAATCAAAGCCTTTGAGGGCTTCACGCAGTCCGTCCGCGTTGAACAGGTAGACGCGCCCGCCTTCCTCGTCCTTCCACCACCCAGCGCGGTCGCGGACCTGCGCGTTATCGGTGGTCCAGTCGGAAAAGCGGCTGTCCCCGTGGCGTTCGAGGAAACCGCCCAGCTTGTCCAGGACTTGGCGCCGTTCGTCGTTGCCCTTGCCCCGCATCGCGCGCCACGCCGCGAAGGCCTGCATCGCGCCATCAGCGGCGGCGCCGTCCGGCCATCCGGTAATGCCGTACTCCGTCGCCAGCTCGCCCGCCAGCGCGAGTAGCGCGAACCGGCTGGCCGCTCGCTTGTCCTGGCCCTCGGCATCGTCGGGGTTGAATGCCGGCAGCGCCTTGAACGCTTCGAGCATCGCGGCCATGTCGCGCGAGTCGTGCGCCAGTCGGTCCAGGTAGGCCCGGCCGGCTCGTCCGTAGTGCGTGACTGCCGCCCGTTTGATGGCATCAGACAACGCCGTTCCACTCGGGAAGCCGTGCAGGTCATCGAAGCAGCCAAAGTGCCGGGCGGCCGGCATATCGAGCAGCCGGACCGACTGGCCCGCCTTCGTGCGCTGCCCGCCCTCGGCCATCGTGGTGCCTATGGTGCGCTCGCCCGTGGACACAATGAACGCCTGCCAGCGGGTGACGGATCGGGCGGCGCCGGACCGGCTGGCCCGTTGCTTCCCGCGCCCGTTGCCGAGCGCGTAGACAATGGCGCCCACCTCGCGCGGGTCGCACTCGCTGATTTCGTCCAGGGCAAGCAGACAGTCATTGAACAGCGCCGCCGCGCCTTCCATGCCGTTCGCGGTCGCCCGCCAGCTTCGGCGGTAGTTCGGCCCGCCCCACACTGAGCAGGCCGCTTCCAACATCGTGGTTTTCCCGGTGGAAGAGTCGCCCACGAAGTGCAAGCCGCCGCCCTCGGTATTGGTGCGCCTGAGCAGTGGCCCCGCGAAGGCAGCAGACAGTGCGAGCAGCAACAGCGGATTACCGGGCGCGCGGCCTGCGATTTCCGCCTGCCATCCGTCGAGCGTGCCGGCCTGCCCGTGCTCTTCGTGCGCCCGTTCGCCGGATTGGAATATCACGCTTTCAGCGTCCGGCCCGATCACGGCATCGGGCAGCACGAATGAGGCGCCGCACCAGCCGACTTGCAGGGCACAACGCACGCGCTTGCTTGGGGGTCGGTCTTGCAGGTAGCGCGCGAGGGCGTAGCGTTGCTGCGGGTCGATTTCCAGCCCCATCGCCAACAGTTCGCGGCGCAACTCGGCGCCGTCGCCTGCGAGCAGTTCCATAGGCATGGCCCAGGTGCGCCAACGGCCTTGCGTGGTCCGCAGTCGGATCAGGCGCCCGTAGTTCCCATCGCTGGCGTCGGAGGTCTGCGCTTCGACGTGCAGCGGGCCGCACACCCACGTATCGAGCGGGACGGATGGGGCGTCCTTTTTCGCGGCGCTCATACCGTGGTGATAGACGCCCGGCCTGCGCTTGCCGCCTTCTTCGGTGCGCTGCGTCCAGTCGTCGTAGATGCGCCAACAGGGGCGTTCACGTTCGGGCGGATCGGGCACCACGCGCGACGCGGGCTCTTCGGTGCGGTTCAACAGGTCAGCAAGTGCAAGCGGTTCGGCGGCATTCATGCTGCACGCTCCCCGCGACGCAGCGCCGCCGCGTCGTTGAAGTCGGTTCCGGGTGCCCCGGCCGGGAATTCCGGGACGATCAGCTTCGCCCCGGTGGCCTTCGCTGCTGCTGTTGCGGCCGTGACGCCCGGATTGCCGGACGTGTGGCGGTCGTTGTCGGCGGCAATCACCAGCTCGGCGCCGGGCCATGCCGTGCGCGCCGCCGTGGCCACGGGCAGCAGGTTGCCGGCGTTCATCGCGCACAGGACCGGGTGGCCGGTTTCCTCAACCAGCGTGGCGCCGGTTGCCCATCCTTCGCAGATCAGCAGCCGTGCCGGATTGGTCAGATCGCCAATCGGCGAGAAGAGCCCGCCCGCGCGTCCCGGCCGAAACCGCTTCACGCCGTCCGGCATGATGCGTTGCACGTTCCACAACAGCCCGTAGGCGTCGAACAGCGGGACAATCAGCCACGCGCCCAACTGGCGCAGGTTGTGCGGCTTCACGCCCTTGGCGAGCAGGTAGGCGTGCGCCACATCGGGCGCCACGGTCCGGGACCATTCGCGCCGCGCCTCTTCGGCTCGCGCTTCGTGCTCGGCTCGCCGTTCGGCCTTCGCCTTCGCGCGCGCCGCCTCGATCAGTCTTGCGGCGCGCTCGCGTTCGGCATCGTCCAGGCGCTCGCCGTCAGCGGTCCAGGTCGCGCGGGTGCCGCTCTTCCAGCTCCCGAAGCCGCCAGCGGGCCGGCCGTCCAAGTGCAGCAGATACCAGCCGTTGAGACTCCCGGCCCGGTCGCCTTCGACGTGGAAGCGATGCAGCAGTCCGTCCGGCTCGATGCGCTCCGGTGGTGCGATCCCGGCGCGGTGCATGGCATCGCGAAAGGTTGCGACGATTTCGCTTGTGCTCTTCATCACGCGGCCCCCCGTGCGTGCTGCATCAGCACGTAGCGGCCCACGCGATGCGGCCGGCCCCATGCGTCGGGCTCGAAACTCCAGGCGGTGACGATGCGATAGCCGAGCGCGCGCAGTTCCAGGACCCGCCCGCCGGGGTGCATCACGTTCAGCCGTTCGCGGGCTTCGAGAGTCGAAACCGGCCCGGCTTCAAGTGCGGCAAGCAGTCGCCGCCGCTGTTGTTCGCGCGAGGTGGCGCGGATGGATTGGTGGTCCGTCATGCGTCGCCCTCCCACGGAAAGGACTCCCGCGCTGCGGTGCCGCATGGGCGCGAGTCATTCCACGATTCATGCAGGTTGTCCGTGGCGATCAGGAAAAACGCAACGTGTTCCTGCCCACTCTCACCACTGAGCGGCCCGCCCGGCGCCTGCAACTGCATCAGTCCCAATTCGTAATCTGTCCACGCGTTCCACCATGTGGCGGTGGGTGGCTCCGTGAACTCGCAGCGGAGCGTGAGCCGGCGCGCAAGATTCAATGCGGCTGAAGCCTCCAGGTGGGCGCGGTGCGCGGCGCCGAGGTGTTCCAGTTCGCGGCGAGCGCGCGCGAAGG
>Ga0138256_10001639_pt1 | contig 24142 bp, 15 predicted proteins | sample KNB2016incub_MG_FD_105486 | JGI IMG/M metagenome (GOLD analysis project Ga0138256, IMG submission 105486) | Active sludge microbial communities from wastewater in Klosterneuburg, Austria - KNB2014incub_MG | ecosystem: Engineered > WWTP > Activated sludge > Unclassified | place: Austria... | reverse complement strand
GCGGCGATGGCCCAGCACCACGTCGGCTCCGGCCTGTAAGGCGCGGCAGGCGGCTGCCATGCTCTCCACCGTGTACGGGAGGTCCACGTCCGTGATCAGGCAGGCACCCGCCCGTGCGGCCACACCGGTGCGCAGGGCCGCGCCTTTGCCACGGTTCACCTCGTGCGTCAACCACTCCACCGACCCCAGCCCGCGCAGGAGGATCTCCCGGTCCGCGGCGGCAACGCCCCGGGAGGAACCATCGTCCACCAGCGTGACCGGTAGTTCCGCCATGCCGAGCTCGGAGCGCAGGGCCTGGGCACGATGCACCAGCAGTTCCGCCCAGCCGGCCGCCGGGTTGTAGCAGGGGATCACCAGACGGATGGCGGGGGAAGGGGGCATCCTACATTCGGCGCGCCTCCATCCGGCGACCGCTATGGCCGCAAATGAACGGCACACCGGACGAACCCCGTGATGAACCAGGACACCGGCCGCCGCTCCGGACTTCGCCAGGCCGGGCTCTTCTTCCTGCTCGCGGTGATCGTTTCCTATTGGAAGCATGAGCATGAACTGGACTCCTTCCTGCGCAATGGCTCCGACAGCCTCGGCTACTACCAATGGCTGCCGGCCCTGCTCATTGAAGGGCGGTTGGACGCCATGCCATGGACCTACGTGCTCGAGAACGGGCAGGGGCTGAGCCTGTTCAACATGGGCGTGGCGCTGCTGCAACTGCCCTTTTTCCTGATCGGCCACGCATGGGCGCTGGTGTCCGGGGCCGAGGCCAATGGCTGGTCGGCGCCATACGCCGTGGCCCAGTTCGCGGCGGCCGCGTTCTATCTGGCGCTGGGCTGTCTGTTCGTGTTCCGCGCGCTGCGGCGATACCACGATGAACGTACGGCGTTGTGGACGACGACGATGCTGTACCTCGGCACCAACCTCTTCTATTACGCATCGTTCGAGCCCGGCATGTCGCATGTGTACGCTTTCTTCCTCTTCGCGCTGCTGTGGTGGCTCACGGAGAAGTGGATCGCAGGGCCGTCGCCCGCGCTGCTCATCGGGCTGTCCGCGGTGTTGGCGCTCATCGTCCTGGTCCGCCCGCTCAACGCATGCGCGGCGTTGCTGCCCCTGTTCTACCGCACGCACGGCCTTCGCGATGTGACCGCGCGTCTGAGGCCCATCCTGAGTATGCGGTATGCCTTGGCGGTGTCCATCGCTGTGGTGCTCCTGTTCTTCATACCGCAAATGATGTACTGGCGCACCATTACCGGCCACTGGCTCACGTTCACGTACGGTACCAAGGGCGAATCATTCGATTTCCGCTCGCCGCACATCCTGGACATCCTGGTGAGCCACCAGAACGGCTGGTTCATCTACACCCCGCTGATGCTGCCGGTGCTGCTGGTGCTCATTTTTCAGGCGCGGAAGGCCGGCACGGGCGCGCGGACGATCCTGGTGGTATGGAGCATCGCCTGGTACCTGTACGGAAGCTGGTGGGCCTGGTGGCTGGGCGGTGCGTTCGGCTACCGCGGCTTCCTGGAGTACACGGCGCTGTTGGCGCTGCCACTGGCCACCATCGTTCAGTGGGCCCTGCGGCTTCCTCTGTTCTGGCGCAGGGCTCTCATTGGCCTCGCGGGGTTCATCATCTTCCTGAACGTGCGCCTGAGCATCATCTACATGTCGCCTTGGGATGGCCCCGACTGGACGTGGGCGCGCTGCGGGCACGAGATGGAGCGCGCGCTATTCCTGGTGAAATAGCAGAACCTGCGGGCGCAGCGATCGGCAGGGTGCTCCGGGGTGGCCCGGTGAATGCCGAACTTGCGCGCATCGGTCATGGACACTACAGGATTTGCGCGCACGTCATGGCGACAACGGTCGTTCCAGGTGGTCGTCGCCGTATGGGCGCTGATCGCCATCGTCTCCGTGCGTCGTGCGCCCGACTTCCTGTTCGGATGGGATTCGTTCGGCTACTACCTCTACCTGCCTGCCGCGTTCATCCAGAACGACCCCTATGTACGCGATCTGTCCTGGGTGGAGCAGGCCCGCGCTGCCCATGACGCCTCCGGCACGCTCTACCAGGTGAGCACCCTGCCGGACGGCGTACGGGTGATTCGGTATCCCATCGGCTTGGCCGTGCTGTGGTCGCCGTGCTTCGCCCTGGGCCATGTACTTGCAGGCGTCCTCGGTTATCCGCAGGACGGTTATTCCCCGCCGTACGCATGGTGCGTCCACGGAGGAATGCTCCTGCTCCTGCTCGCCGGGCTGTTGGCGCTCAGAAAAATACTCGTGGAGTTCTTCGGCGATGGCGTGGCGGCCGTGACCATCGCCCTGCTCGCGCTGGGCACCAACTTGCTGGACCAGGCCACGGCGGGGCTCGCCATGCCGCACCTCCCGCTCTTCGCATTGTACGCGTTGCTGCTGCTCGGAACCCATCGCTGGAAGTCATCGGGCTCCTGGTCCGCTGCCACCATCACGGCCGTGGTCGCCGGACTCATGATACTGATCAGGCCCAGTGAGGCCGTCTGTCTGCTGCTTCCGTTGCTGTGGCCTTTCCGCCGGGAGCAGGGGCGCGTGACCGTGCCGGTGGGCACGCGCTGGCGCCAATGGGCGATGATCTTCTCGGTGTTGGCCCTCATCGGCATGGTCCAGTTCTCCTACTGGCATGCGGCCACCGGCCAGTGGATCGTCGACTCGTACAACAACCCCGGCGAGGGCCTTGACCTGGGCCGTCCGCACACCCTGCCTTTCCTGTTCGGTTTCCGCAAGGGCTGGTACATATATACGCCGCTGATGCTGCTGGCCACCCTCGGCATCCCGCCGTTGCGCCGCTCCTCCCCTCAGTCCTTCGTCGCCGTGCTGGTCTTCTTCCTGGCCAACCTCTACGTGGTTTCCAGCTGGACGTGCTGGTGGTACGCGGGGAGTTTCAGCTCGCGTGCGATGACCGGAAGCCAGGCGGTGATGGCCCTCCCGCTCGCCGCGCTGTTGCACCGCCTGGTCCGGGCCGCGCGCCACTGGCGCTGGGCTATTGGCGCGCTGCTGGCCGCCCTCACGGCCTTGAACCTCTTCCAGCATTGGCAGTACGCGCATGGCATCATCCATTCCTCACGCATGACCTTCGCGGCGTGGCGTGCGACTTTCGGCGCCACAACGCGCCCATCGGGCCTCGAGGACGAGCTGCTGGTGGAGCGCTCCACCACTGCGGACCAGGGAGAGCCGGACCTCGCGCGGTACAAGAAAGTGACCCTGCCGGACCGGTACATTTCCATACCGCATAGTGACCGGGACACCCTCCTGACGGACAGCGTCACGAACGTCACGGCGCGCGCGTTCCGTATCGACCGGGAGCACCCGTACACGCCCGCGATCAGGATCCCCTTCGATACGATAACACGAGCGGACCACGCCTGGCTCGGAACCGTTTGGCGTGTGCTTCCTGAACGCGTGCCGATCGCGGCGAACATCGTGCACCACTTCACGCACGAAGGCGGCACCTATGCTTACCACACAGCGGACCCCGGGGCACAGGAGCTTGTTGCCGGTGAATGGAACACTGTGCGCACCTGGTACATGACACCCGAGGTCCGCAGCGGGGCCGATGAACTGGTGCTGTATTTCTGGTCGCAGGATACGATACCGATCCTCGTGATCGGCCCGGAGATCACGGTGTACGGGCCTGTTGCTCGGCACTGACGCTGGCCGAGGGGGCGAGGAATGCGCTCCAGAGCCGTACCTCGCCGATGCGATGGACAAGACCGCGGCCTGCGGTATCGGCCACCAGGTTGTCCACCTCCCCGGCTGCCCGGGTGCGCCCGGGGGCCGAGGCCATCCAGTGGCCCAGTGGCAGATCCGTGACCAGCTCGAAGGTGCCGTCCTCGCGCGTCACCGTGTTGCGCGAATCCATCCAGTCCGGTGTCCAGGCGAGTACGATGCCGCCGGGGACGCCCCGCCCGAGCTCGTTCACCAGGCGGCCGGTAAGCCGGTACCCGCTACCGCCGGTCCAGTTGTAATAATCCTGGCGGCAGTCGCATTCGCCGGGCTGTTCGAACAGCGCGCGTTGCGCGAAGGCCTCTGCCACTGGCTTCACGGAGCCGCGCACCATCCGCCCAGCCCGTGTGCGCGTGCTGTCCTTCCGGTCCAGTACGCCCATGTGGTCGGGGTGGAAGCGGTGCCACTCCACATCCTGGAACTGCCACCACGAATAGCCCCACGCACCACATGCCGCCGAACGGCGCAGGGTAGCGCGCGCGAAATCCAGTTGCTCGGCCCACGGCACTGAATCATTGTCGGCCGGTAGCGATGTCTCGCCCACGATCCACGGCTTGGGACAGTGGTGCCCGTAGTAGTACAACTCGTTCATCACCTGGCCGGGCTCGTGCTCGTAAGGATGGAAGGAGATGAAATCAGCGTCGATCACAGCGGGGTCCCACTCAAGGAACTCGCGCAGGTTGGCCAGGCCGATGGTCCACAGCTGCCAGGGCGCGTGCTCGCGCATGAGGGTGCGCCAATGGCCGCCAATGGCCTTGATCTCGTTCTTGTCGCGCCACACCGGATCGAAGTACAGCGGCTCGTTGTACAGGTCGTAGGCCATCACCGTGGTGTCCTCGGCAAAGCGGTCCGCCACGGAGATGAAATGCTCCTCGCTGAGGGGTTCATTGGGCCGTATGCCGATGAGGAGGATGGCCTTCAGACCGGCTTCGCCCACGATGCGCACCACGTCTTCCATGGCCAGCAGATAACGTGCGCGGTTGGGCGGGTCCAACGACAGCCAGCGGTCGATATTGACCGTATCGCGTACCGGGATGCCGGGATGACCGTCCCGCACGTCGAGGTCGCTGCAACCGACGAGGCGCACGGTGTTGAAACCGATCTCGCGGACCAGTTCCATCTGTGCGCGCAAGGCGGCCAGGTCCGCGGTCCGGGTCCTGGGTGCCATAAGGCTGTCGGAATAGTCGATTGAGGGACCGAGCCAGAGGCTGTCGCCCACCAGCCGTTTGGAGAGGATGTAGTTGACTGCCATGGGGAAGAAGGGCTCCCCGTGCACGCGGAACCCGTGGCGCCCGATGGTGATGAAGCGCTGCTGATGCGCATGATGCGTCCACCAGCGCGCACCAAGCACGCCCCCCACGATGAGCAACAGGGCGATGACGGCCCACAGAGGACGGCCATTCAGCTTGCGCAGGGTGCGGAGCATGGCCCAAACATACTCGGGGGCCGAGCGCTCATTCGCCGAGCGGTGCGAACCAGAGATCCAGCACACCAAGGTCCTGCGTGAGCCCGCCATGAACGGTATCCGGCTTGAGCGCGTCCACTGCGCCCGACAGGCGTGTACGGTAGGGAGCGGAGGCTGTCCAATGAGCGAGCGGCGTATCGGTGATCAGTTGGAAGGTGCCGTCCGGCCGTGTAACCGTGCTCACAGGGTGCGACCAGCCCGGGTCCCACGCCAGGATCACGCCGTCCGGCAGGCCTTGTCCATCGTGGCCCACGAGGCGACCGGTGAGCCGGTAGGCGCTACCTGGGGTCCAATTGTAGTAGTTCGATGGGCATTCGCATTGGCCCGTCGAGGCTGCGGGGTCGAAGGTGCGGAAGACCTCGCCCACGGGCTTCACTGAGCCTACCACCGTGCGGCCTGAGCGTGTGCGCGTCTCGCCCAGCCGGTCCACCGCGCCCATGAAGTTCGGGTGGAAGCGGTGCCAGTCCACATCCTTGAATTGCCACCACGAGTAGCCCCATGCGCCGCAGGATAGCGCCTGGCGCAGTGTGCTCCGGGCGAAATCGGCCTGTTCGGACCAGGGCACGGAATCATTGTCGGCAGGAATCGATGTCTCCCCCACGATCCACGGCTTGGGACAATGATGCGCGTACCAGTATGTTTCGTTCAGCACCTGCAGTGGCTCGTGCTCGTAGGGGTGGAAGGAGAAGAAGTCCGCATTGATGATCGCCGGGTCCCACTCCAGCGTTTCGCGCAGATTGGCCAGGCCGACGGTCCAGAGTTGCCTCGGGGCATGCACGCGCATGAGCGCCCGCCAGTGTTCGCCGATGGCGTTGACCTCCGTTTTCTCGCGCCAAACGGGATCGAAGTACAGCGGCTCGTTGAAGAGATCGTAGGCCATCACCGTGGTGTCGGCCGCCAGGCGATCGGCCACATGCGTGAAATGCTCTTCGGTGGAGGGCTGGTTGGGGCGGATCCCGACGTGCAGGATCACCTTCAGTCCGGATGCGTGCACGACCTCCATCATGTCCTCAAGCGCGTCCAGATAACGTTGTCCCATGCCGGCCGAATCGAGCGCGAAGAGGCTGTCGCGCATGTTGTGCCGATAGAACGGCATGTAAGGCCTGCCCTCGCGCTCGATCACGTTGCTGCAACCGACCAGCCGAACGGTATTGAATCCCATTTCACGCACCAGCTCCAGGTGGGCCGCCAGGTCAGCGTGGTCCTTTGCGGGCGACAGGGTGATGCACGTGGTGTCCTGGTAGTCCACACAGGTCCCCAGCCACAGGCTGTCGCCCCACAGCCGCTTGGCCACCACGTAGTTCATGATGAGCGGGAAGAAGGGCTCGCCCCGCAGCTCGAAACCGGTCGCGCCCATCGAAACGAAATGCTTGCGATCCTCATGGCGTGCCCATCGGCGAATGGCCACCGCGGCGACGGCCGCGAGCAATAGCACAAGGACGATCCGGATGGCCCACGTGCGTGAACGGCCTTTGGGCCCGAAGGACATGAGGGCAAACATACAGGCCGCCGCGTGCGCCCTACGCGAAGAGCCCGTACTTCACGATGCACCAGATGGCGCGGAAACCGTCCTTCCAACCGATCTTCTTGCCCTCGGCGTACGTGCGGCCGTAGTAGCTGATGCCGACTTCATAGATGCGCACCCCCGGCACGCGCGCCAGCTTGGCCGTCACCTCGGGTTCGAAGCCGAAGCGCCGCTCGCGCAGGTCGAGCCCTTTGGCGATGTCGGACCGGACGAGCTTGTAGCACGTTTCCATGTCCGTGAGGTTGAGGTTGTTGAACGCGTTGGACAGCTGCGTGAGGAACTTGTTGCCGATGCTGTGCCAGAAGAAGAGGATCCGGTGCGGGTGGTGGCCCATGAAACGCGAGCCGAACACCACATCGGCGAAGCCCTCCACCACGGGGCGCAGCAGGTCGTTGTATTCGCGCGGGTCGTACTCCAGGTCCGCGTCCTGCACGATCAGGTATTCGCCCGTGGCCTCCTTGATGCCGCGGTGGATGGCCGCGCCCTTGCCCATATTGCGTGGCTGCTGGTAGAATTTTATGCCGAGGGCGGGGTTAGAGGCCATGTACGCCTCGATGACCCCCACGGTGCCGTCCTTCGAGCCGTCGTTCACGATCACCACCTCCTTGGCGATGCCGTCCCGCAACTGCACGTCCCGCACCTTGTCCAGGATCAGGTGGATCGTACGTTCCTCGTTGTAGGCGGGAATGATGATGGAGAGCGTGCGGAGCGGGACGGGGCCGGGCATGGAGGGCCGAATGTACCGGAACGAGGGGACAGCGACGGCCTTCGGCGTTGCTTACAGCCCCTGCCGCCATTCCGCCCAGGGCCGAGGGGCGCGCCAGGCGGGCCCGCGATAGGGCCGCAGATCGAATACCCTGACGGACCGGTGCTGACCGATGGGATGGGCGTAGAACCGCTGCATGTGCGGCTTGTTGAGCCAGTTCTGGTCACGGACGATAAGGTAGGCCGCGCCGAGGTCGATGCGCTCCTGTACCGACGCTTCGTCATCGAACCGCTGTGCGAACTGGGCCCAGCCACGCTGCCCCATCAGGTAGAGCGCCGCGCACACGGATTCATCCTCGGGGACCAGGACCGGATCGTCCGGCGCGATGCCGATCGAGCGGTTGTACGGCTCGAGGTCCAGCATATCGCGGTAGCTCCAGTTCTGGAACTGGTCCCAGAAGGCGTATTCGCGATCATGGTAGAGCGGGAGCAGGTCCACCTGCGACAATGGTTCATCGCCCCGCGTCCGCATCTCGTGGTTGTTGGCGGTGTACACCGTGTCGTATGACACCAGCAAGGCGAAGGCCCCCAGGGCTATCGGCGAACGAAGCGCCGCAGGGTGACGACGACGAAGCGTGTCCAGGAAGAGGGCAATAAGTGCCACAATGGTGACGAGCGGATTGATGTAATAATACTCGTGGGCATCGAGGGTGACCCACCACAGAAGGATGTACAGCACCGTACCCGCCGCAAGCAGTATCGTGATGGCGGCGAGCGACCGGGAAACGTGCCTGTGCATGACCAGAACGTACGCCGCCATTCCCCAAAGCGCGCACCAGGCCGGGGTGTCGAAGAGCTGGTACACGAGGATGTCCCTGCCGAACTCCCAACAATAGCGCGCCCGATCAGGTGGGAGTTCCCATAACGGCCAAATGTCCGAGTTGGAAAAACTCACGCCATGCAGGTCGTTATAGGCCTGGCTGTACGTGTACCAGGCCCAGACCACCCCGAAGGCCGCACCGAAAGCGATCGTCGTGGCCCACTTGTGCGGAAGGACCCGTCCGCTCCGGCCAGGTCGCATCCACGGGAGCCACTCCAGGAGTGACCAGATGAACAAGGCAAGGGGCGCCATGAGCGCAGTGATCTTGAGCAGTCCGGCCAGCGTGAAGAGCGTGGCTGCGATCACCACATCGGCCACGCGCTGGGAGGGATGCCTTCGGAACAGCACCCAGCATCCGATCAGGGCCAGATCGAACGCCGGAACATCGGTCATGAAGGCGACACCGAAATAGGCCAGAACCGGGGTAGCGAAGAAAAAAAGGGCCACCAGGACCGCCCACCCGGCGTGCCTCAGCAGCTTGCGGAATCCCAGGAAGAGGCACCAGGTCGCGGTGAAATGGAGCAGCAACATCACCAGCCTGTACACATCCTCGCGCGGCCCCGTAACTTTCCATACCTGCGCGATGAGCCAGTAGAAGCCGGGGAATTCGGCCGAACTCCGCCCGGTGGTACGCCCATCGGCGAACAGGTTGTGCAAACAAGGCTCGAACGGGCCGCCGCCGCCCACATAGATCTGCCAGGTCATGGACAAACAGGCCGTTTGCCGCGACACATGGTGAGGGAACGGCCGGGACCCGAAAACACGACCGTATTCGTACGCGCAGCACATCAGCACGAACCCGATGACCAGCCACCACCGCACATCGATCCTTCGGATCCGGTCCAGCCAATGAATGCCCTTGTTCATGCTCTGCCTCCGTCCCGCGCACGATCAAGAGTGCCGTTCGCGAGGGCGCGCTAAGATGCGGATCCACGCTGTTGTGACGGCCCGGACCTATTGGCTGATGTACAGGTCCATGGACCCTGCGCGGAAGGGGCCATGCCCCGGCTCACGCGAGGGCCCCAAGGAACACCGCACGATATCACCCGGGAGCAACTGCTCCCGTAGCGGGAGTTCCACGTTGATGGTGGACCACTCCCCGTATGCCTGTATCTGGCGGTGCGAGGCCGCCTCGGTATGCAACAGCAACCGGTCTCCACGCTGCACGGTAAGGACCAGGACCGACCAATACGCATTCGAGAACTCCACGATCCTTGCCGCTCCGGTGATCAGCCCTGGCGGCCGCACCACCGTTCCCTCCGGAACGGTCCACTCCAACTGCGGCGTCTCATCCAGTATGGTCCTGTTGATGAGTAAGGGCTGCTTGTGCAACAGGTTCCCCCGCCAGGCTACGTACCGATCGTCCCGGTAGAGCCTATGCCCGCTCACCTCGTCCGTGAACAGGAGCGACCAGTGCAACGTATCCACCACGCTCGCCGAAGCGTCGCTCACGATATAGTAATCACTTGGAGGGAAACGGTCCGGCATCGTGTGGTCTCGCACAAGCAGCCAGTGCCAGTGGTGCGCATGCACATAGTAGCCGATCGAGCCGGAGATTTCGAGATCGGTGCCCAGCACCACGGCCGGGCGCTCGGGCACGAGAGGGCGGCGATCGGCGGCGATCATGGACAGCAGGGTCCGCGTACAGGCACTGCCTCGCCACTCGTCCGTGTGGCCGGGATCGAGGCTTTGGGCCCAATGCACCGAAACGGGTGTCGCCAGCAGGCCCGCGAACGTTGCAGCCTTCCATGGCGGCCCGGAGAACGCGATCAGGAATGATACCAGGACGAAAGCAGCCTGGGGCACGAGGACAACGGTCATGCGATCCTCGGGGAACGGGATTCCCAGGACCGCGTGCTGCACGATGAACCCGGATACATAGAGAAGAAGGATCGCCAGGCCCGCGCACGCCTGGGCCAGGGACGCACTCCAGCCATGGAGCAGCGAGGGGACCGCCACAAGGAGAATGACCACGACGATGGTAGCCGCCACGACCTGCATGAGCGCGAGCGGAGCGATCCATGGATGGTGGCCGTACAAGAGATGCCGCCCCAGGGAAGCCATGCCGCATGTCCAGTATTCCTTGCAGCCGAAGCCGATGGGCCCGCTGCGCAGCATGGCGAGCGCGTTGGGCAGCACCCCGGCAATGCCAATGGCCGCGATGATGGACAGGACCACGATGTGCTTCCGCCATGTGCGCAGGCCCTCCGCCCGTGCCCCTCGCGCCAGTGCGATGGCAAGGACCACGCACACCGCCAGAAGGAAATTCACCAGGACAAGATTCGCCATGGCCGCCATGGCGGCCCACACGATGGACCAGGCCAGGTCCTTCAGACGGAGCCCTTCCGTGTAGAAGCGCGTAGCGGACCACAACGACAGCATCACGGCCCCGGAACCGATGCCATAGCCCCGGGCCACGCAGAAGAAGTCGATCAGGTACGGGTGGGCGTTCAGCAGGATCCAGCCCGCCAGTGCGAGCAGGGCCGTGCGGGCGCGCAGTACGATACGCACGGTAGCAAACAGATACCCGGCGTACGCGAGCAGGTTCGGCGAGCGCAAGGCCAGCTCACTGTCGCCGAGGAGGCGCCGCGCCAACATCATGCCCCACACGTTCAGCAGGTGGTGGTTGCCCATCATCCCTGGTTCAGGCGGCTGGAACAGCAGTCCCTTGCGCACGTGCTGGATGTAGGTCCAGGTCTCGTCGTAAGAGAAGGACACCCGCCCGGCCTTCACCACCGCGAACACGAACAGCGCAAGGGAAAGAAGTGCGAGCGCCATCAGCAGGACCGGTCGCGAGACGGGGTGCTGGCGCATGGGCCCCGGCGCTACACCGTCATTTCGGGCACATTCCCCTCCATTACCAGCCGTCCCTCCGTCTTCGCCTTGATCTCATCCACCGTTACGCCCGGCGCGCGTTCCAGCAGCCGGAAGCCTTCGGGCGCAACATCGAACACACCAAGGTCGCTCACGATCTTCTTCACGCAACGGACGCCGGTGAGGGGCAGGGTGCATTTCTTCAACAGTTTGCTCTCGCCCGCCTTGTTCGTGTGCATCATGCACACGATGATGTTCTCGGCGCTGGCCACCAGGTCCATGGCCCCACCCATGCCCTTCACCATTTTCCCGGGGATCTTCCAGTTGGCGATGTCGCCGTTGTCGGCCACTTCCATGGCGCCCAGTACGGTGAGCTGCACTTTCTGCGAGCGGATCATGGCGAAGCTGGTCGCACTGTCGAAGATCGAGCTGCCGGGAAGGAGTGTCACCGTCTGCTTGCCGGCGTTGATCAGGTCGGCGTCCTCCTCGCCCTCGTACGGGAAGGGCCCCATGCCGAGGATACCGTTCTCGCTCTGCAGCGTGACGTTGATGCCGGGCGGGATGTGATTGGCCACCAGTGTGGGGATGCCGATACCGAGGTTCACGTACCAGCCGTCCTTCAGTTCGCGCGCGATGCGCCGTGCCATCTGATTCTTGTCGAGTGCCATGTCGCAAGGGATATTCCTGCGCAAAGTAGCCCTTGCGCGCTTTTGGCCATCGCCCCGCGCCGCGAACGGTGTGGCTACCACCGCAGGAAGAACTGCGGGTCGCCCCGGATGATGCGGACGTAGGGCGGGAATACGGCGTCCGGATCCGGGTCCACTACGGCGATCGTGCATCCTGCTGCATGCAAGCGTTCGCAGCGGTCGGCCCCCGGGATCCCTTCCAGGGCTTCATGCCCGAAATAGTAGGCCAGGTTCACGTTCTCGGGATAGGGTACATGGAAGACCACGGTCCGCGGTGCATCGCCGATGAGCCGGTCCAGTTCGGCCAATGCCCCAAGGTTGTGCCGCCGAGCGGGCAGGTACTTGGCGAAGTAATCGTCCGACAGCCCTTGGTCCGTGTGCCACAGCTGCAGGCGCGGCACATTCAACAGGGTGGCCGCCAGCAGGCCGGTCGTGGCAAAGCGCATCACCCCGCACCAGTTGCCCTTGAGCGCCGCCGCGCACCGGTCGATGGCGAAGGCTATGCCCATGAGCAGGAAGGGGACGACCGGCAGGATGTAACCGGCCATTTTCGTGACCGCCAGGGTATAGAACACGAACGGACCGATCACGATCGCCAGCATGAACAGGCGGCGCGTCCGGTCATGGATGGCGAGCAGGCCGAGCAAGGCGAACACCGGTGTCAGATAGGATTCCAGTGGGAAGAGCTTGTCCGGCAGGATCTCGAAATAGTAGCCGGATGTTCCCGAGTGCCGCTCCACCGCCTCTGTGAAGTGTTGCGCATTGAGCTTCATCTCGTTGCTCATCTCGGCCGGGAAGGCCAGCCAAGCCCAGATCTGCCAGGGGGCGGCAACGACGGTGGTGATCATCAGGGACCGGACGAGCTTCAGGGAACGGTGTAAGCGGTCAGGGCCGGAAAAGATGATAGAGGCGCCCCAGCCGGCATACACCAGCAGGCCCGGCAACCACTTGGTCAGCACGGCCAGGCCCGCTAAGAGCCCGGCAAGGACCACACCCCTCCGTTCGTTCTTCGGCATCACCACCAGCCACACCCACAGGCTGCCGCCGATGAGCGCGTTGAAGGCCACGTCATTGTGGTCCGTGGGATCGGACCCGGCCACCTGCGAAAGCGCCCAATGCGTGAAGGTGAGCAGCAACGCCGTAATGAACGCCGTGTCTCGCCTATGCAGCGCCTTCACGGCCCCGTACGTGAAAAATACCCAAGCTGTGGAGAACAGTACGCTCGGCAACCGCACGGCCAGTACCGTGGGCCCCAGCAGTTTGATGCTCAAGGCCATGACCCACAGGAAAAGGGGTTGTTTGTGGAGCCAGACATGGTTCTCCGTCCAGTTCTCGAAAGACAACCCGAGCGCCTCCTCCCGGAACAGCATCGGCTTGAAGGGGTTCGCGATCATGTTCTTGGCCACCAGCGCATGCACTGATTCGTCCCACATGTTCAGGTAGGGGTCCAGCGTCGCCGCGAACAGGCGCATCACCAGAGCGCCGCACAGGAGCAGCGCGAGGGCTGACCGGTCCTTCCGACGTACGTGCTGGACGGTGGCACCGAGAGCCAACAGCACGGCGGAGGCGAGTGCGCCCTGGTGCCCGGGGCTGAAGTAGGAGCCGAACATCGGATCAGTGGGTCGCCCGTGGCAGCATGCAGGGGTGGAAAGCTCCCATGGCCCCAGGTGGATATCGCGAGCGAAAATGCGGATCTATTCCCGTATGGCGCTCACGGCCGTGCGGGCGATGCCGTGCGAGACGATGACCCCGGCGGGGTCGTGGAAGTAGAGTACCGCCCGGCGGGCTCCGGGCAGCGCGGGCAAACGCCAGACCTGCCGCAGGCGCTCGCCGCACCAGGTGGGCCGCCGGGCGAGCGGGGCCAAGGCATCGTAGAAGAGCTTGTTGCCGCTCGTATCGTTCACCTCCAGCACCAGGCGCACATCGGGCGAGGCGGAAGGCAACGTGAGCGGCACATCGACGGCAAGTTGTACGGGGCCCGCGCGCAGCAGGGAGTCGGGCAGGTGGGCGAGTTCAGCGAACTCGCCCCGCCCGCTCTGTTCCGGTGCGTGCAAGGTGATCACGGGGTCCAACCGCAGGGGCTGGTCGCGCTCCAGCAGCCAGAGCCCGGGGCCGCGCGCGCTATCGATGGCATGGTATCCTTTCAACGCGTCGCGCAGGTGCCTTTCGTCCACGATGCGCAGGTCGTGTGGGCCTTCGGGGAAGCTGGTCACCTGCATGGACGGCACGGTGTGGCCTCGCCATTGCGCGTTCATGGGCCAGACGAGGGCGAGCTGGTGTTGCCCGCCGATCAGCAACGCGTGCGCGGTGGTGTCCGCGCGTGCCTGTGCCATGAAGCGCTCCGGCACGGCCTGTTCAGGCCAGGCGAGCGTATGGTCCAAGTTCGCTGTGAAGAGTGTGCGCAGAGGCAGCACCAGCAGCAGGGCCGCGGCCCATACGGCCGATGCGCGGTGCGCGGCCAGGCGGTCCACCGCCAACGCGAACGCCAACAAGGCCAGCGGCACCAGGTGCAGTGCTGCACGGTCCTCGGGATAGTTGATGCCGAACGTGCGGGCCATGAGGATGCGGGCCAGCACATCGCACCAGAGCAACGCGGTCACCAGCAGAAGCGGATCGCGCCATGTTCGTGCACGCAGCGCCTGGCGTACGGCGTACACGCCACAGCCCAACAGGAGGGTGGAGATGAACGCACCCGTGATGGCGGTAGCGCTCCCGAGCACGTAGCGGCAGAGGCTCGTTACGGTGACGTGGAAGAAGCCGCCGGTGCTCCCGTGGTACAGCAGCCCGCGCTCCTTCAGGGCGAAGGCAACTTGGCACGCCCATAAGAGCGGCAGTGCGCCGAACACGACCCATGCCGCCACCTGTGCCCACCGCGATCCGCGTGAGGGTTGCGGACGGGCGCCCACCTGGAGCGCTGCCAACAGCAGGAGCACCAGCGCCCACGCGGGCACCAGCGCCACGATGGCGGCACAGGCCAGCAACAGCCCCGCCAGTGCTTGGCCAAGGTGGCGTGCCGTCATGGATGCCGCGTAGCGCAGGAGTCCGTCCAGCGCCAGCAGCCAGCCGGCCATTTCGATACTGTAACCTCGGAAGAGGGAGAAGAAGTCCAGCAGGAACGGGCACAGGAGCATGGTGGCACACAGGCAGAGCCGCACCGCTCGTTGGCGCACGTGCGTACCGATGCGCAACACGGACCAGGCGTACGGAACGAAGGCGAGCAGGCTGCCCGCGCGCAGAACAAAGGGCGCTTCGCCCAAGAGGCGCGTCGCAAGGAGCCCGATCCCGGATGACAGGTAATGATTGTTCGCATCCCAGTGCGCATGGTACGGCAGCCACTCTCCGGAACGGACCAACCAGAGGACGCTGGCGCACTCGTCATGCGCGAGCGGGACGAGCACGGCGCGCAGTATAGCATACGCCCACACCGCGCCCGCGAGCGCGAGGAAGAGGACGCGGTCCAGGCGCCCCATGGCCTCAGGCGCGCTTCCGCACGGTGCGCTGCTCGATGCGCTTCTCGAAATTGCCGCCCTGGAAGATGCGGTGTGTGAAGATGCCCGGCGTATGCACCTCGTCCGGCGCGATCTCCCCGGGCTCCACCAGGTGTTCCACCTCAGCGATGGTGACCTTTCCGGCCATGGCCATCATGGGGTTGAAGTTGCGGGCCGTGGCGCGGTACACGAGGTTGCCGTGGCGGTCGCCCTTCCAGGCCTTCACCAGGCTGAAGTCCGCGCGGAGCCAGTGCTCCATCACATACATCTTGCCGCCGAACTCGCGCGTCTCCTTGCCTTCCGCCACCTCGGTACCATAACCGGCGGGCGTGAAGAAGGCCGGGATGCCCGCGCCGCCCGCGCGGCAGCGTTCGGCCAGGGTGCCCTGCGGGATCAGGTCCACCTCCAGTTCCCCGGCCAGCATCTGCCGCTCGAACTCCTCGTTCTCGCCCACGTAGCTGCTGATCATCTTGCGGATCTGCCGCGTCCTCAGCAGCAGCCCCAGCCCGAAGTCGTCAACGCCTGCATTGTTGCTGATGCAGGTGAGACCCTTCACGCCCCGGCGCACCAGTGCGGCGATCAGGTTCTCGGGGATGCCGCACAGACCGAAGCCACCTACCATCAGGGTCATGCCATCGGCGATGCCCTCGAGCGCGGCGTCAGCGCCACTGACCGTTTTGTCCATGGGCCGAATGTAAACGGCCCGGGGGAAGCGGGTGCGGTCAGCGGATCACCGTGATGTGGCCCTGGAGGTCGTGCTTCTTGCCGGTGATGCCCTCGATGACGTGCGCGCGGAACGCGTACACGCCGAGAGGGACCTGGGCGCCGCCTGCCGTACCGTCCCAGCCGTCGCGGGGGTTGTTGCTCGCGTACATCAACTGGCCCCAGCGGTCGTATACCTCGAGTTCGAAACCCTCCGGATCGATCACATTGCCCCAAGGCTGCCATGTGTCGTTGATGCCATCGCCGTTCGGCGTGAAGGCGTTGGGTGCCCAGTAACCGTACTCCTGGGGCTTGAGGTGCGCGATGAGCGTGTCCGGCCCGAAGAAGTTGATCGTGAAGTCGCGCCGTGTGGAATCGTTGGTGTTCGGCTCGTTCTGCCGCACCTCCCAGTACAGGAAATCATAGAACGGGTTGGGCGTCACGTTCACGTCCACAGGCACGTCCTCGCCCACGCTGGCCTCCACGGGGAAGCTGCTGTAGAACTGGTCATTGAATTCGATGGTGGCCGTGTTGGGCGGATCGGTCATCAGCACGATGGGGTACTGCGTGGGCGGCTTGAACCAGGCCACGATGGTGTCCGTTGTTGTGAACTGGAAGTTGACCAACGAATCCGTCATGCTGGGCAGGAAGACGTGGTTGTTGGCCTCCCAATGGTCGAAGATCCAGTCGGGCTCCGCGATGCCCTCCATCGTGGTGTTGATACCACCGTAGAAAACACCGGTGAACGGGTAGGTCTGGTAGGTCTCGGAGTTCACCCGGATCTTCCCGCTCAGCGGGGGCTGCACCACCAGCGTCACGTTGAAGGGCCCTTCCAGGTCGTAGCAGTCCACCAGCCCCTCCTGGGTGGTGATGCATCGCGCGTCGATGAAGGCGCGCAACTGCTGCACGCCCGCCTCCCAGGCGGCCATGGTGGTGCCCCAGCGCGCGCATTGGGCGGGCATCTCCGGCCCGAAGAGCGCGAGAAGGCTGTCCAGGTGCGCGTTCATGGTGGCGCAGCTGAACAGGGTGTTGCCGAGATCGATGTAGCGGTTCACGTAGTAATCGTGGACCATCTGGTTCTCGGTGATCAATTTGTTCAGGATGGTGGTGTGTCCCTGTCCGCCGGGATCGCCAAGCTCTTCCACCGTGCAGGGATCGGCATTGGCGCTCTGGTCGGGTATGCCGGTGAAGTTGGCATAGTGGCCGAAGGTGGCGTCCATGTCCCACAGCACGTACCCCCACTTCTTGTGGTTCCCTTCCGGGTCCAGCCCCCGCCACCACGCTGTGTTCCAGTTCAGCCAGTCGGCACACACCGTGTAGCTGTTCAGGCAGAAATAGTCGATCAGACTCTTCCAATTGTACTGCTCGTCCACATAGGCGAAGGCGGCCGCATCGCCCATGTCGTTGCTTTGGATGTAGGCGCGCAGGGCGTTCCAGTCGGCCTGCGCCGCGCCGCCTCCGAATTCGCTCCAGGTACCCCCCCAGGTCTTGAGCATGTATACATCGTTCTCGCCCTGGTTGTAGTACTCGTCGAAGAAGTCCGCGTCGTCCACCTTCTCACGCATGTCGTACACACCCCAGTACTGGCCGTTCACATAGAGTACGGCGGGCTCATAGCTGCGCTCATCCAGGCGGAGGTTGCCCAACTGCGAGAGCGATTGCACATAGGGGTCGCGGATGTGGGCCGGCTGGCCGGGGCCGAAGGGGCAATTGTCCCCGGCGAGGGCTTTGATGATGAGGCGCTGGAACTTGTCACGCGGGGTGGCGTGGAAGACGGGGTAGTGGATGGCATCGTTGTAGCCGGTCTGATCACGGGCGATGTAGTCGAAACCGCGTTGATCGTACGCCCAGCTGTCCTGCCCGTGCTCGTTGAAGTGGCCGGCGGCCTCATCGCGCAGCGCGCCGTCGGGGCCGAAGTACTCCAGATTGCCCAGCGGTTCGATCCCACCGTTGCCCTCCAAGAGGGTCTGCACCTGGTCGCCGGACATGCTGAGCACGGCCACCCCGTGCGAAACACCGATGAAATACGTGTTCGTTTCCGTGAAGCTGCGCGGGGTGCCGGGCGTATCGCTGAAGCACGCGGCCTTGATCACGGTGGTGGCGGCCACATTGATGGGGCCCGCGTACGCGGTGGAGGTGGCCGTGGGCTCACTACCGTTGGTGGTGTAGCGTATGGTGGCGCCCGCCGGGCCGGTGATGGTCACCTGTTGCGCACCGCCATAGAAACCGGCCTGCGGCGACAATTGCGGCCGGGGTGTGTACTCGGGCGATGCGGCGGCGTTCGCGTTGCCCGGGGTGGCCGTGGTGGTGAGCGACCACGCGCCTCCATCGGGCACGCGGCTGCGCGTGTGGTCGCCCTGGGTGCGCAGGGTCAATTGGTACTGGTCCACCGGCGTCCCTCCTGCGTCGGAAAGGATGATGGGCTCCTCCGAGGTCTGCGTCACCTTGAAGTTGGTGCACCAGTAGCCGCCATACTGCCCGTTCCAGCCGGAGCAGATCACCACGAGATGCCCGTTGGCCGGTATGGTCGCGCCCGCAGGGAAGCTCCACTTGGTGGGCAGCGCGTCGTCGTCGCTCAGGTACCAGCCGCTCAGGTCCACGGCCGCGCCGCCGGTGTTGTACAGTTCCACCCAATCCTCACGGTCCTGGCCGCCGTTGAACGGGTCGGTCACTTCCAGTCCGTTGAGGTTGGTTACGCACACCTCATTCAGCACCACCTGGGCGCGCAGGGCCGGGGCCAGGAGCAGCAGTGCCAGGGGCACAAGGGGTTTCCAAAGATCCATCGGTCGCATGCGGTCAAGCGTGGCAAGTTAAGGGAACGTTGCCATCAGGCATGCTGAAAGCACGCATCGTGCGGGACATCTTGCGGGTCGTCTTGGAAACGTACATGAACACTGCATGAACGGGACGCTGCCGGGCGCCTGGCCGTTGCCTATGCGGCTTGGGCTGGCCGCAAAGGCCGCTATCCCTTGTGGTCCAGGTCCTGTCCGGCGTAGTAGCCCGTATCGATGTCCAGCAGGAGCTTGGTGTGCAGGGTTATCTGCCCCACGTGGTAGCTGAAGTGTTCCACTACGTGCAGCACGATGGCCAGTCCGTTTTCCCGGAAGCCCTGGACGCTCCACATGCGTTCAAGTTCGGCGCGGCCCAGCCCGCCGATCACTTCGCAGGCCCGCACGAGCACGGCGTCCAGCCGCTCCAGCAATGCACCGTGGTCCATCGGCCCCGGATGCGCGAACTCCGCCTTCCGGTTCCGAAGGTCGGGCTGCGCGCCCAGGGTGCTGTTGATCCATTGGCCCACGTTGCCCGCCAGGTGCAGCACCAGGTTGCCAACGCCGACCGTGTTCGCGTTCGGCCGATGCCAGACCTGCTCGCCGCTCAGCCGCCCCACACAGGCGTGGATCCGCTCCTGGCCTTCGCGCAAGCGGCGGATGGCCTCGGTGCGCACCAGTTCCTCCAACGTGGACATGGGGTGAAGATAGGGGCTGAAACGCGGTGCGGCGAAGCGTTCAAGCTCCGCCGCACCGATCAGAAGTCGTCCGGCGCTCAGGCCGCCTTCTTCGTGCTGTCCGCACTCGCCGAGGCCGCCTTTGAGCCGCTGCCGATGTGCTGGTCCAGGAACTTCTCCATCGCCCCGTAGAACTCGAACCGGTTCTCCTCGTTGCGGAAGCCGTGGCCCTCATTCTCTTTCACCAGGTACTGCACTTCAACACCCCGGGCCTTCAACGCCGCCACCACTTGGTCGCTCTCGTCCTTGTTCACGCGCGGATCCTGGGCGCCCTGCGCGATGAAAAGCGGGCACTTGATGCGGTCCACGAAGAACACTGGCGAGGCTTCGCGCAGCAGCAGGCTGTCCTTCTTGGGGTCGCCCACCATCTCGTACATCATCTTCTTGAACGGCTCCCAGTACGGCGGCACGGTGTTCATGAAGGTGAACATGTTGCTCACCCCCACGTAGTCCACCGCGCAGGCGTACAGGTCCGGCGTGTAGGTGATCCCGGCCAGCGTGGCGTAGCCACCGTAACTGCCACCATAGATCGCGATGCGCGCCGGGTCGGCGATGCCTTCCTTCTTCAGCCACTCCACGCCATCAGTGATATCGTCCTGCATGGTCTTGCCCCACTGCTTGAAGCTTTTTTCCCAGAACGCACGGCCATATCCAGTGCTTCCGCGGAAGTTCATCTGCAACACAGCGTAGCCGCGGTTGGCCAGTAGCTGTGCCTCCGGCTCGAAGCCCCAACCATCGCGCGCCCACGGGCCGCCATGTGGGTTCACCACCACGGGCAGGTTCTTCGCTTCGCGCCCCACCGGCAGGGTGAGGTAGCCGTGGATGGTGAGGCCGTCGCGGCTCGTGTAGCTGATAGGCTTCATCTCGGCCATGTGCGCAGGGTCGATCCACGGGCGCAATGTGGCCACCTTCTCCAATTTGTCGGCGGGGGCATCATAGAAGTAGTAGGTGCCGGGGTCGCGGTCGCTGCCGGCCCACACCATGAATTTGGTCTCCTCGTCGTTCTCGCCGTACACCCAGTACTCCAGGCCGTTGAACTTGCCTGCGAGCTTGTCGTACATCGCCTTGGTTTGATCATCCAGGAAGTGGCGCTCCTCTTTCGCGCCTGTCCAGGTGATCATGGTGAGCACTTTGCGCTTCTCGCTGTACTCCACGTTGCTCACGTCGAAGTCGGCGTTCTCGAAGATCAGCTTCGTCTCCTTTTTGCCCGCCAGGTCCCACTCGGCGACCGCGGTCTTGTCGCGGCCGTTCAGGTTGTGGCTCACGACCAGGTTCGCGTTGTCGAAGGTGAACATCAGCGGGTTCCAGCTGTCCTTGAAGCCCGTGCGCATGTACTCGGAAAAAGGTTCCTTTTCTGTGGCGCGGTAGTACACTACCTGGTCGGTACCATCGGTCTTCGTGGCCATGCGGATCACCCCGGCATGGTCGGTGATCCAGCCCTCGAAGTTGTCCTTGCTGTTGTCGTACAACGGCTTCAGCGCGCCCGTGGTGATGTTGCAGGTGTACGGGTCGAACACTTGCGGATTGCGCTGGTTCATCTGGATCAGGATGGTCTGCTCCATGCCCGGTACGTTGTGCAAGCGGTCCAGCGTCCCTGCGCGAACACCCTTCTCCGGCGTCAGGCGCTTCACATCCTTGCCGTCGATGCTCGCGCTGAACACGATGAAGTTCTCGTCGCCGTTGATGTCGCGGCTGTACACCAAACGGTCGCCTTTCCAGAAGTAGCCGCCGATGTCGCGCACGGTATCCTGCGTCACCTGCACCTCGGCGCTCTCGCCCATCTTCTTCACGAAGATGTTCATGCGGTTCTTCCAGGGGGCGCGCCAACTCATGTAGTTGCCGTCCGGGCTGATCTGGAAGCTGGCTTTCTCCGGGTTCTTGAAGAAGTCCTTCATGTCGATCACAGGCGGTGGGGCCTCGGTGACCTTCGCCGGTGCATTCGTGGTTTCCGGCTGGCCGCAAGCGGCCAACAGCAGCAGGCCCGCCGTAGCGGACATGGACGCGATGTGGGTTTTCATGAGTTCTGGAGGACCGCAAAGATGGCCCGCAGGCGCTTCGCCCGAACGGCTCGGGATGAGCGGTTGATCCGCCGGACGGGCCGTTCGTCCCTTATCTGGCGTACAGGGCCACGTGCATCAACCGGTCGCAGCGGTGGTCCTCCCGCACGTGGAACCCGTGGAAGGAGGGTGCGTCCTCTCCGTCCGTCCGTGCCGACGCATAGACGAGAATGAAGCTCCCGCTGTCCTCCAACGCACCAGGCGAACGCGCGTCATCGTAGCGTTCCGACCAGGTTTCGCGCCACGGCGCCGGTGCGGGTGAGCGCTCCAATTGGGTCCACAGGGTGGGCTTGTACCAGAAGGGGCGCACCAGCACGGGCCGCCCGGCATCCTCGGCCTGCCAAGCCCGCACCTGGGCAGCCACCAGGTCCGGCCTGTTCCCATTGGCCATCCACGGGGTGAAGGAGCAGGCCATGCCCAGCACCCCGGCCACAGGCGCCAGCCACCGTGCCCGGCCCGTAGGAACGCACCGCACCAGGCCGTACGCGGCGGCCATGTAGAAGCCGGGACTCGCGAACAAAAGGTACCGGTCCACATACGCGGGCACCCAGGCCTGCACCAGCCAGAGGCCCAGCAGGGGCGCCAGCCACCACAGCAGGGCGAACCGCAAGGCAAGGGGACGCAGAGGCTCGCGCACGGCGGTCACCACCAGCGGGACCAGCAACAGCAGGGTCACCACCGGCTGGTTGCTCCACCGCCGCGTCATGTGCCACAACTCATCGATGCCCTGCGGCTCCACCCAGGTGCCGTGGACGATGCTCTCCCCGGCGCGCCGGAAGAAAATGTACGCGTACGGAAGGAAGGCGGCGGCGGCCATGGCGGCGGCGATGAGCGTGCGGCGGCGCGCGGGCCGCAACTCCGGCAGCACCAAGGCACACAGCACGCACAGGCCGATGACCAGCCCGCCGAAGAAATGCGTCCACACCAGCCCCGCGAACACCAGGCCCAGCGGCAGCGCGCCCCGCCATCCTTGCCTTTGCCCTTCGCCCAGCAGCAGGCGGAGGGCCACCACCGCGAGCAGCAGGAAGAGGGCGTAGCCCCGCAGCTCGTGCGCGAAAATGTACTGGTGGTTGTTGAGCGTGAAGAGCCCGCATGCGCACACCGCCATCGCGCGGCCGCCTTCCATGGATCCGCCCTCCGGCGGATGCGACGCACGGTACAGGGCGCGCGCGGCCCCGTACAGCGGCCACACCGTGAGCACGCTGAACAGCGCCGAGGGCAGCCGCAGCCAGACCTCCTCCCACGGCACCAGCGCGGCCCATGCCCGTACCAGCAGGAAGTACAGCGGCGGGTTGTTCTCCGTGCGCAGCATGGCGGTGAACTCGCCCCACGGCCGCGTGGCCCAATAGAGCGTGAAGGGCTCATCGCCGTCCAGCGGGTTCACGCCCAGCCAGCTGAACTTCAGCACGGTGCTCAATGCGAGCAGGGCGAGGATGGCGATGCGGTCCGTGCGCATGGCGAAGGGGCGGGCGCCGAAACTACCGGTGTGCGGCCCCGGAGTGGAACAGACCAGTCCCAGCCTGCTGCGCAGGAGATCAGGTGGGGGGCCTATTTTCGTTCGGTGGAAAAGGCGCTGCTCCCCCGTCTTCCTCGTACGGGGGCACCTGTGAAAAATACGCTGGCGAATGGTTTCTCGATAACGCTCCTTTACACCGCACCCAACACCGGTCCTCGTTCCGGTGCCACCGTACCTGCTTCCGGGCATGGTGGTTCCAAGGCGACGATCTGCTTTGGGCGTCGTTAGGCGAAGTACAGAACACAAACACCAGACCCATGAAAACGCATTTCAAGCTGAAAGCCGTGCTCAGCGCGGCGTTGTGTATCCCTCTATGGGGGGGGGGCATTTGAATCGCTCATGCCGCAGGCCAAGGGCCAGGCGGAAGCCTGGGCGATCGGTGACAAACGGATGGACATGCTCGGGATGCAAGTGCCCTTCCCGGTAACGGCCTTGCCGCAACACCCGCCGTCCGTGGAGCACGCCTACCACGGTGAGATCGCCAAACGCTCGCAATTCGTTCGCACCGATGGCGATGGGCACCTGATCGCGTTCGGTATTGACGGTAATATCTATGATCGCGATGGCTACCTGATCGCTGATGTGTTCTGCGACGACGGGGACGAGTGCTGCCAACAGTGCTTGGAACCCGGGGTGATGGAAATGCTCTGCATACCCGTACCGGACCATTGTGGGCTGTACTACCTGTTGAGCGCGACCGGGGCGGATCAGTACGAGGACGATGAGGTGCATGTGGCCTTGCTCGATATGACCAGGCCGAACGTGTATCATCCGGATCGCATGGGAGCTATCGCCGACCTTACGAATGAGGAGGATCCGTTGTGGCTGGAATTCCAGGACTGGCATTATGTCGAACAAACTGTCCATGCAGGCCACGATGGCGAAGGCGGGTACTTCGACTATTACCTGAGCGGTGGGTCGGGTACCAAAGGCAATGTGGTGCTCCTCCGGGCCATCCGCTACGGGAATGTCCATTGGCTGTATGCGGTACACGGCAAGCGGGTGGTACAGTACCGTGTGGATGGTGCGGGGATACATCCGGTTTCGACCGTGGCCGG
>Ga0138256_10001638_pt1 | contig 24148 bp, 25 predicted proteins | sample KNB2016incub_MG_FD_105486 | JGI IMG/M metagenome (GOLD analysis project Ga0138256, IMG submission 105486) | Active sludge microbial communities from wastewater in Klosterneuburg, Austria - KNB2014incub_MG | ecosystem: Engineered > WWTP > Activated sludge > Unclassified | place: Austria... | reverse complement strand
TGCATCGTTTTTTAGAAGAAAACTTCTAAAGGACGCAAAATTAGCCATTTATTCTAGTCTATCAAAATCAAAACCAATATTTGTGTTCCTAAACCCAAATTGTTAATATTTTCTTAAAATACGATTAAAGTAGATGATTTATTGTGATCAAATAGATAAAAAGTATCAAAATTTACAAATTCTTAAAGGTGTTAGCCTAAGGATTGAAAAAGGCAGTCTGGTCAGCATCGTAGGTTCGTCAGGAGCCGGAAAAAGTACCTTATTGCATATTCTGGGCACGCTTGATAAGCCGGATAAGGGACGAGTCATATTAGATGGTATAGATGTTTTTAGTCTGAATGAATCCGGCTTAGCCAAATTTAGAAATGAGCATATTGGCTTTATTTTTCAATTTCACCATCTTCTGCCTGAACTTACAGCTTTAGAAAATGCTATTTTACCCGGATTGATCGCGAAGAAGTCTGAGTCCAAAGTTATGGAGAAGGGTAAGTCTTTATTGGATTTTTTGGGATTGGGAAGCAGATTGGACCATAAACCCAGTCAATTGTCCGGTGGCGAGCAACAAAGAGTAGCATTAGCCAGGGCATTAATTAATCAACCTAAAATTCTGTTTGCAGATGAACCAACAGGGAATCTGGATCATGACAATGCACAAGAGATTTTAAGCATGTTGTTGGAACTAAAAAAAGAATTTCAAATGACCATGTTAATCGTTACACATGATCCTGCGATTGCCAATAGAACAGAACTGATTTATACCATGCGAGATGGGATGATCGTATAAGACAATAGTTTGTTCATTTTTATGGAAATATTTTATATATTTCACTTCGATGGACAATGATTATTAAAATTATTTAATTTTCACTTTTTTTTCAAATCCTATTCGATAATCTCCAAAGCGAATTCGAAAATATTTTTTGAATCCTATTATTTTTTTCAACCCCTTTTAAGTTTTGATATATTTTCAATATTGCATTTTCAAATCTTTGGAGTGTATCATTATCTTTTATTTTAGTCAACCATTTAACAAACAATTTTTCAAATTCAACATTCATTTATTTTTTAATTTTTTAAAAACGAGATCTCTTGAGACTGTTTTCCTGTTTTCTCATTATCCATTAGAATTCCCAATTTAATATCCTCAAACTGTGAATCATTAATGTCCACAACATTTTCACCTAATTTTATTGCCAGCTCAGCCAATATTTTGCTGCTTTGCTTATCAGATTTAATAATAATTGTACTCATTTTGAATATTTTATACAAAAATAATCAATATACTAAAAGCTACCTTTTATAATTAAATCTTTAAATTCGGTATACTTATCAATTTGATTTTAATTCGTAACTGTTCCCGCAATTCGTAATTGAAATTCACGTTCCGTAATTTGTAATTGATCCCTGTAATTCGTAATTGTTCCCGTAATTCGTAATTGATTTTATTCATTTTCCAAACTTTCCATCATCCATTGATAGTATGCTTTATTGACATCCATGACGGTAGTTAAAATCGCTGGAGTTTCATATGGATGTATAGATTCAAGAAGTTTTTTGAGCGGTTTTACTTTTGATTTTAAAGTTTTTAAAATCAATACAAATTCACTAGTGTCGTTTACTTTGTTGTCCCATAAATAAAGGGATTGAACTGGGAATATTTGTGCACAAGCTGCAAGGTTTTCATGCAATGCCTTTTTTGCAAGATTTTGGGCTGTTTTTTTTAGATCACAAGGAACATAGAAGAGAATAATTTTATTTTTCATTTGATGATTCATTGAGTTCTTTAAAATATTTGTAAGTTTCTATTTGTGATCTGATTTTTTTTCTATGGACGTTACTGATGTATTGATTGGTCTCTAGGTAATTGATGGATCTAGATTTGACATTATCATTTAATTGTAATTCAAGAATATCCATGACTTGTTTTTTTAATGGTTCTGCATATATAGGAAATGCAATTTCAATTCGAAAATGCAAATTTCTAACCATCCAATCTGCTGAAGATAGAAATATTTTTTCTTCACCATCATGGTAGAAATAATAGACCCTGCCATGTTCCAAATATCTATCTACAATGCTTATACCTGTGATGTTATCACTGAGTCCAGGTTTTTTGGGGATTAAACAATTAATACCTCTGGTAATCAGTTGTATTTCTACACCAGCTTGACTTGCATCGTAGAGTAAATCAATCATTTCAGTATCCTGAAGATTGTTTAATTTCAATATTATTTTAGCTTTTTTGTTGGCTAGGGCCTGTTCTTTTTCAAATTCAATCAGTCCTTTTAATTCATCATTCATATTAAATTGACCAACTAATAAATGCTTAAATGAACTATGGGGTAGCTTGGTGTTTTCAAGAAAGCTAAAGACCCGGTTAATTTCAAGCGTTAGTTTATCTTCTGATGTAAAAAATCCAAAATCACAATATATTTTGGCCGTTTGTTCATGAAAATTTCCGGTACTTAAGTAGGCATAATGTTTGGTTTCCCCATCAACTCTTCTGGTGACTATGGCTGTTTTGGCGTGAACTTTAAGACCCGGAAAACTGTAACGTACTTTGACACCTTTTTTTTCCATTTCTTCACCCCAGGCTAAATTAGCGGCTTCGTCAAATCTTGCTTTAACTTCTATAAATACAAAAACACTTTTTCCCTGAGCTGCTGCAGCAATCAGAGCTTCCATGATTCTTGATTTCTTAGCAACTCTATATTGTGTTATCTTAATTTGAGTTACATTTTGATCTTTTACAGCATCTTCAAAAAAGCGTATCACCGGTTCGTATTCATGATATGGAAAATACAATAAGTGATCTTGTTCATCCAGTGCATCAAATATTGATTCATGTTTTTTGAAGGGTAAGTAGGGAAGGGCTTTTAGGTGTTTGTTTCTTAAATGTTTTAATCTAAAATCCGGAAAATAGAAAAAATCAAAATTATTATGATAACGCCCTTCAGGGGTAAGGTCGGTTTTTTGAATTTCTAATAATGAAAGAAAATAATTAAGCATTTCTTTAGGCATAGCATCGTCATAAACCAATCTTGATGCTGGTCCGATGTTTCTTTTAGAAAGACTCTTTTTAATTTTAGCCATTAAGTCACCACTAAATTCATCTTCAATATATAATTCTGCATCACGAGTTACTTTAATCGAATAAGAATGTATAATGGTGTATCCTGGAAATAACCATTTCAAAGAATATCTTACGATTTCATCCAATAAAATAATGTTGTGATGGTTGGGTTCTGATGGGATCTCAATAAATCTGCTTAAATGATCGGATGGAATTTTAACAATACCATATTGGGTTGCAGAGTCAACCTGATCTTTTGGCTTTAGAATTATAGTCAGATAGAGTTCCGAATTATTGAGAAACGGCTTTATGCGTTTTTCGACTAATAGTACGGGTTGTACATACGGTAATAAATTCTCTTTAAAATAGTCGTCCAGGAATATTTCTTGTGATTTGTTGAGTTCTCTGTGGGATAAGATGAAGATGTTTTCTTTTTTTAATTGTGGAATGATCTGTTCATCAAAGATATTATTGAATTCCTTTAGCTGATCATTCGCAATTTTGTATAATTTTTTCAATAATCGATTGGGGTCATAGTCTAATTCACTTTTTGTCTTTTTTCCAAGTCGTTTGATATTACGATGGTGGGCTACTCTGATCCTAAAAAACTCACCCAGATTGGAGGAATAGATGGCTAGAAATTTAATACGTTCCATTAGCGGAACGTTATTGTCTTTTGCTTCTTGCAAAACACGATAGTTGAAATCTAACCAGCTTATATCTCGATCTATATATTCGTTTGGTATGGTTGTATTTGGCATGTGATAGGTAATTATATAAAATGTAAATCGATGCGGTTGAAATGAAACTTATTTTTTCATCTGTACGCTAAACTTAATATATAGCAATGACCTTTTTTATGTTGGATTAAAATTACTTTAGCATGTTTTGCCATATGTGTAGATATTTATTCGTAAATAATGCGATTAAAACATGGAACGTATTACTTTTGGATTTACAAAAATACATTAAGTTACATGAATATTAAAACCCCAAAGGTAATTGCTAACTGGAAAATGAACCTCATGCCACATCAGGCACATGATGTTGTTGAAAATATAATTGATTTGTGCCCTAAAGCCTCTTCTGACATTATTATATGCCCATCATATACTCACTTATACCCCTTAAGGGATTTAATAAAAGATAATATTTTCCTTGGAGCCCAGAATTGTCATGACAAAACCTCAGGAGCTTATACAGGTGAGATTTCAGCCTTAATGCTTGCAGATTTGGGCGTTTCCTATGTAATATTAGGGCATAGTGAACGCCGGGAATTGGGTCCCTATGAAAATCTATCCATTAAAGCTAAAATTAGGGCTGCATTTAATGCCGGATTACAAGTAGTTTATTGTTGTGGGGAGCCGGATTCAATGAGGGAGGCTGGAAACCATGAGGATTATGTTTTAAAGCAATTGAGTTCTGATTTATTTGATTTTGAATTATCAGAATTAACCAAATTATCTATTGCCTATGAACCGATTTGGGCTATAGGAACGGGAAAGACTGCATCCCCGGAAGAAGCCCAAGCTATGCATCTCTTTATACGAAATACCATTTCTCAGCAATTTGGGATTGAATTAGCACATTCGATGGCTATTTTGTATGGCGGAAGTGTTAAAGCCAAAAACGCTGGAATTCTAGCTTTTCAAAATGATATTGACGGTTTTCTAGTGGGTGGAGCCAGTTTGGATCCCAATGAATTTGCAGCTATTGTAAATGTATTTTTATAAATATTAAGAAATAGTTATATTTAAATTAAGCTCAATAATTTTGTTTCTTCATTGGCCCAAATAAGTTCTGCTTTAGCTTTTCTGATAGCGCGCAGCGTGGCTGCATAATTTTCTTTCGATTCAAAAAAGCGAACAGCATGCACGATCGTCGGAATGTTTAAATCCGGAATACATATTCCAACATGATATTGATTCATTACATCTTCATATTCCGGAAATGACATATGAATGGCAGGTATTTCAGCTTGAATATAATCAAAGGTTTTGTTGGCCAAGGAATAATAGTAATTTAGACTTGTGTGATCCAGTAGATTTATTCCGATCCATGCTTTTTGGTTTTCAATATTTAATTGATTCGGACTTAATTTGCCAAGAAATAAAACACGATTTGTGAGATTTAAATCAACAACTAGTTTTTTGAGTTTAGAACTAATGTCCCCATCTCCTGCCAGATAAAATCTATATTCTGGTAAATGAATCATGGCTTCTATCATGTGTTCTAAACCTCTTCCCACATTCAATACACCTTGGTACCAAATGATGTTATTGATATCCATTACTTTATTGGAGGGTAGGGTAGGATATGGCAAATTCCTTATAATGACAAAAGGTTTTTTATATTTTTCTTCGTAAATCTTGCCAAGACTTTTCGAAACGGTAATGCATACATCAGCACGTTTGATTCCGAATTTTAATATTTGAGTCCAAAACCATTGCGTAAAAGTATGACCTATAATTTCAGGACTCTCCTCAAAATATTCGTGGGCATCGAAGATTAATTTTTTTCCTTTTATGGATTTAAGGATTGAAGATGCCAATAAAGTATCTGCGTCGCATGTATAAATGGAGTCATATCTTAAAAATAACATCTTGATGAATATCCGAAGATTGTATTCAGCATAGAATAAAAATGATCTTTTGAAAAAAGTATTTATCAATTTGAATTCATAAGGCAATGAATCATATTTCTGATTGGATTTGTTTTGTGTAATTAAAGTAACATTAAGATTTTTATTATAAAATGACTGGGCTATACGAATGAGTCGTTGGTCAAAAACAAACTCTGATGTGGCAACAATGACTATTTTTTTGTCCCTCATTGACTATTCAAATATTTTTTGTTTAGCATTGCAATTCATTTGTTCTTTACTTAACTTATCGTTATTCGGAAAACAAAATCCTGAAGGAACATATGTTGGTTGATATCTTTTAAGATCCGGATCATGGAGTGCATTTTCGATAAAATCGGTGAGTGCATCAATCTCTTTAACTGTAAGTTTGAGTTCAACAAATAAATTGGAAATCTGCTTTTGGGGTACTTTAATATTTTGTGAGATTGCTTTGTTTTTATATTCAATGACTTCACGAACATTGGAAAAATTACCTCCATGTCCTAAGAAATGAACATCTTTGAGATTATACAATTGGGGCACTTTAAAACAATACATGTCGGCTTCTTTTTTAGTAAAAGCGCCCCTCCCTAAGGGATTATCATTGATGGAATCTTTTTGAACGACATCTTTACCCTCCATGTCATTCATACCCAGAGCATAGAAATTCATTGAGTTTAATGCTGGACCATTATGGCATTGGACACATTTTCCTTTTCCAAAAAAAACAGCCGCTCCATTTAATTGTTGTGCTGTCAGTGTATTGGTATCGCCTCTTAACCAATATTGAAAGGGTGCTTTATTCGTTAGCACGATCCTTTCATAAGCGGCAATCGCTTTAGCCATACTTATTCGTCGGTATTTTAAATTAGCATTAGTTCCAATAAAAGCAGAATCAAACAGGGCTTTATATTCTGTTTCGCTGACTAATTTGGGGCTCATGCGCATTCCATGAGCTTCTAAAGCCACTCTTGCTTGTGTCTCGACGCCTTGCATTCCCAATCGATTCAATTCGATAAAACTACCTTTTGGCCATAATGAATCCGTTCCAAAATTAGGACCTGTTGCGCCAAACTTCCCGCTCCACAATTGTACTTCCTGATAAGCGCAATTAACTATACTAGGTGTTCGTATCATTTGAACATCCATTTCTGAAGAATCGCAGAGTGGATGTTTCTGTCTATTAAATCCGAATCCTCTGCCACCTCCTGCAATAGATTGTCGAATACCTGCTTGAAATCCTGCTTCTGCAAAATGGCAGGTTGCACAAGAAAAAGTCCCTGCAGCTGGATTGCATTTAGGGTTAAAAGAAATGGCAGGATCAAAAAAAAGAAATTGCCCTAATTTAATTTTTTGTACTGAAATGGGATTGCTAGTGTCTTGAGGAATGTTTGCAAAATCAGATGATTCGGGGAGTATAAATTCTTCAAGAGATTTTGATTTGGATACCTGCTTTATTAATTCCTGCAGTTCAAAATTGGAACATGTGTTAGCTGTGTCCGGGGATTTGCAATGTGTAAAAAGAAGTAGTAAAACAATATAAATTAGAACAAAAATAATTTTACTCGACACAATTAAGATATAATAAACTTCAGATGAGAAGACATATGGATTATTTTACATAACTCCTAAATATAATTTAAAACACTTAAAAATCTAAACTAACAGAGAAAAAATGCGAATACAAACCAACACCTACATTTCCGATATTGGTTAAGGCATAATCTATTCCTATTTTTCCTATACGGAGACCTAATCCTCCGGTCGGTTGGAACGTAAATTGTTCTTTTCCTGTTCCATCATTTAATAATTCACTTTGAAAATTATTAGATCCTAATCTCAAAAATATTTTTTTGTTATAATCCAATTCAATTCCGATTTTTGGTTCTGCATTAAATTTGTCAGAGCCTATTAAGGATGCTTTCGTTCCATTTGTTGAACAATCCAAATCCAGTTCAGTGCTTAATCCGATTTTTGGAGACAGTGTAAATGTATAGTTAAAACCAAAATTTAGTTTGGGAAGTGTATATTCCACTGAGCTGACTGGAATAGTATTATCAGTAGCTTGTAATACAGCTTTCTCCTCATCAGAAAAAGTAAATTTATAAGCATTATAGGTACTCGTAATATCCTTACCGACGATACTAAATCTGATTTTGTTTTTGTGATACAAAACACCTACATCGAATCCAACGCCCCATGCTTTAGCGAAAGAACCAAAAGACCGATGAATGATTTTGGCATTTAATCCCACATTCCAAGCTTCATTTTTAAGTTTTCTTCCATATGACACCAAAAATCCATAATCAACCACACTAAAAGATTGTATTCTGGAATAATCCACACTTCCATCAGGGCCAATTAATCGGAGGGTATTGGGAATATTGTCTATACCCATTCTAATGGCGCTAATTGCTCCAAACGACTTCCCTTCAGCATCTAATTTTTTACCAAATCCTATATAATCATAATTGCCAATCCCGGAATACCATTCCGCATGTTGTGCTCCTACTTGAAAATTTGCAGAGATATTGACCAGGCCAGCAGGATTCCAATAAGCCGCATTTATATGATCCGTAGATGCGGTCACAGCGCCTGCCATAGCCATTCCACGTGAACCAACCCCAATATTTAGAAAATCATTACTAAACTTTGGAGCTTGACCAAAAACTTGACTTGCAATGAGTATAAAATGCTTATTTGAAAGTAGTGCTTCATACCTAATTAAATAGTTAGCAAATATAATAAATTATTGTAATATGTATGCTATATCATAAACTTAAGTCCAAATAGAGCATCCATTTTGGTTAAAATCCTTAAAATAACCTTTGAATAGGCTCTAAAATCTAATGATAAAGGTAAATAGATCGCCATATAGAACTTTTAATATAATGGATTTCTTTTCCTGAAAATTATTGATTAAACGTAAAGATTACTAGTATAAGTATGGTTATAGCAAATTTTATAAAATCAAATATTAAGAATATTTGATGTTCAGAGTGCCTTGTCCAACATAAAATAGAAAAACTGGTTAAATAATTAAGTTTGACATCCATCTAAAAATTTTATTTTCGTTTTAATTATAAACTTTTTGTTCTTTTTTCATGAAACATGATTGAGTGATCTTGCCCTAGCAAGAAATTTGTGATCCAAAATCACAAATTAACGAATGAACTGAAGCCTGTATCAGGCTGAGGGAAACCAAAAATTCTAATTTGTTTTCAATGCATCTTCCTCCATGTCTAAATTATTGGCTAAAAGGACTTCGCCAATTATTTAGGTTCACTTCACAGAATGATCTCGTCAGTATGACGAGATCATTCTGTTCGTTCATCTTAAGGCCAGTCCAAATTTCTATCACTACTAAATGTTATTACTAATTCTTTGAATTTAATTTCGATCAAAGTAATCGAATACAAATAAATTTTTGAACTGCACTGGAGTTCTGAATTTAAAAGATATTCATTTTTAGGAATAAAAATGGTGGAGTTGGATATTGTAAACATCAAACAAAATTGACTACAAGCTATTGCTATTATTCCTCATTAATTTCAGAAGTTCCAACCGTTTTATGCATCAAATAAGCCTTCAAAAAATCATCCAGATTACCATTAAGAACAGCATCTGTATTGCCTGTTTGATATCCGGTTCTGTGGTCCTTGACCCGCCGATCATCGAGTACATAACTACGAATTTGGGAACCCCACTCATTTTTCATTTTAGTGGATTCTACTTTTTCTTTTTCCTCAAATTGTCTTTGGAGTTCACGTTCATAAAGTCGCGACTTCAGCATTTGCAGCGCTTTTTCCCGATTCATATGCTGTGATCTTTCTTGTTGGCATTCTACTACCAAGCCGCTGGGTAAGTGTCTTACACGAACTGCAGATTCTGTCTTATTAACATGTTGGCCACCAGCACCACTTGATCTAAAAGTATCCCAATCAAGATCAGCAGGATTGATAACGATTTCAATGCGATCATCTACTAATGGATGGACAAATACGGAGGAGAATGAAGTCATTCTTTTGCCTTGAGCATTAAATGGACTAATACGAACGAGACGATGCACGCCATTCTCACCTTTCAGCATACCGTATGCAAAATCTCCAGCTATCTCAATTTCTGCAGACTTAATACCAGCGATATCTCCTTGTTGGTAATTTAATACAGTGACTTTATAGCCACTTTTTTCTGCCCACATTTGATACATTCGATAGAGCATGGCGGACCAATCACAGGATTCTGTTCCGCCAGCACCTGAATTGATTTCAACCAAACAGCTTAATTCATCTTCAGGTTTATTTAAGGTAGAGTGAAATTCTAGATCTTCAATTAATTGAAGGCATTCAGCATATTTTTGGTCCAATTCGGTTTCTGAAGCTTCTCCCAAATCAAAGAATTCCAGAAGTACATCTAAATCATCTAAGGCGGATTGTGTTTTTAGGAAGGAAGAAATCCAATTTTTGTGCGATTTAATATCTTTCATGACCATTTCAGCGAGATGGCCACTTGCCCAAAATTCAGGATTCAGGGTTTGTTGTTCTTTGTCTTGTAAGTCTAAAAGTCGGTTATCGATGTCAAAGAAACCTCCTCAATTCACCGAGCCGATCTTTAAGCTCTTTTAACTGATCTAATGTCATTAAATGGTGATTTTAAAATGATAATAAAAAAAAAGTCCTCCAAAATATCACTATTTTGGAGGATTAAAAACTTAAAATATTACTTAATGCTATTGACTTCTATATAAAATACTAAATCCGATTTTGCCGGAATAGTTGGAGGGGAACCAGCTTCTCCATATGCTAATGCATAAGGAATAAACAATGTAGCTTTTGTTCCAACTGGAAAGTTCAAAACACCTTCATCCCAACCTTTAATAACTTGGCTTTGTCCAACTGGGAAACTGAAATCTTGTCCTCTTGACCATGAATCATCAAATCTGGTTCCATCCATAAGTGTACCATAATAATTTACTCCGACCATTTGTCCTGAATTTGGTTTGTCACCTGTTCCAGCTTGGTGAATGATGTATTTTAATCCGGAAGCAGTAGTTACTACATCTGCTTTGTTTTTTCCGGTTTTAAAATCTAGAATAGTTTGTTTAATATTTTTATCGATATCTGCAACCAAAGCTTGAGAACTTGCTATTTTTTCTTGAAGCACTTTATCTTCTTCCGCTTTTTCCTTATTGAATTCTTCTTCACTCTTAACATCTACCAATACTACATCATAAAACAATTCATTGACACCTGGCATACCAATTTGTTTTTTTAACTCTTCGTCAATTACATGTGTAATAGTACCTTCATCGCCTTTAGACATATTGGCCAAAATCTCCATAATAGGTTGAGATGCTTTAGGATCTGATTTTTCAATTTTTGGCATCTTGAATTTCACAACTGGAGTTTGTACTTCAGAGTTAAATACAACAGAATCCTTAGCTCTTACTTTGTATTTGAAATAAACATAATCTCCCTCTTTGGCATTAACACCCGGCTCATCTTTAGTGAGGGTATATTTATGTCCATTGATAGATATTTTTGATGAACCTGCATTTTTGCAAGCCCAAGTTCCTACGATGAGGAAACACAACATGTAAAAAAAATTTGCTTTCATTTTTTTGTTTATTAATAAATTATTGATTTACGAACATATATTTAGGAACTACATCCTTAAGTTTGTTTATGGTTTCTTCTAAAGTTTGTTTTGAAGATCCTCCTGATGCATTGCGATGCCCGCCACCATTGAAATGTTCTTTACATATGCGTTGAACAGAAAAATCACCTTTAGAACGCAATGACAATTTTATGATGGAAGGTTGATTTGTTACTAAAGCGCCTACATGAACACTTTTTAGCATCATCAAATAATTAATGATACCTTCAGTGTCACCCCGCTGAATATCATAATTTCTATAATCTTCCCGAGTCAAATAAATAAGGCCAAATTTTGATTCAGGATATAATTCCAGGCGATTGTGTAAACAATGACCTAATAATTTTAGATATTTATCGGGTTGGCTATTGTGAACTAGTTCTTGGATTCTAGTGTCGTCTAAGCCTTGTTGTTTTAATTCACCACAAATTTTGAAAACATTAGTAGAAGTAGCATGATGAAAAGACCCTGTATCAGTCATGATTCCTGTATAGAGGCAGTCAATCACCAATTTTGATAGTGGCAATTTAGCACCTAAGGCAATTAGAATTTCGTAAATGATTTCAGCAGTTGAACTGGAAGATTCACGGCTAAAAATGATATCAGCGAAAGGTTCTGGATCCAGGTGATGGTCCACCATGATTTTCGCCGCTGTAGAGGATAGTACAATTAGTCCTAATTTATCAATACGTTCTAAAGAATTGAAATCGAGGCAAAATATGATTTCGGCTTCTTTGACCGATTTTTCTGCTAGAACCTGGTTGGTATCGAAAATGATGATTTCTTCGGATTGAGGCATCCATTCGAAATTTATTGGGTAGTCACTTGGCATGATTACCTTTACCGAATGTCCTACAGACTGCAAATACAGACTCAGAGCCAGGCTGGAACCCAGAGCATCACCATCAGGATTTCTATGTGAAATGACGGCTATTTGTTTTGGAAATGCAAGTAAAGCGCTTAATTCTGAGATTCCTTCCATATAATTCTGCAAAAGTCTAAAAAATTCTTCAAAATAATATTGAATGGTTTGTTAAGGTGAGTATATATGAACTATTCAATCATTAGTTTTGCGAATAATTTAAGAAATATGACCAATAATAGAACATTTACAATGATCAAGCCTGATGGTGTTGAAGCCGGACACATAGGTGCAATTTTAGATAAGATCTGTGCAGCAGGATTTAAAATTGTTGCCATGAAATATACCAAATTATCTATTGATAAGGCCAAAGAATTCTATGCCGTGCATAGCGAGCGTCCATTTTATGGCGAATTGGTTGAATTTATGTCCCGTGGTCCAATAGTAGCTGCAATCCTAGAGAAGGAAAATGCCGTAGAAAGCTTCAGAACCTTAATTGGTGCTACCAATCCGGCCCAAGCTGCTCCTGGAACAATCAGAGCGCTTTATGCTAAAAGTATAGGAGAAAATGCAATCCACGGATCTGACTCAAATGAAAATGCAGCTATTGAGGGTGCGTTTCATTTTGCTGGAACGGAGATATTTTAATGGAGCAACTATTTAATTAGTTATCTTATAAAATCCTGCATATACATGATGGGCTGGTCCCGTTAGATATATTTCAGTTGCTTTTTGACCCTGAAGGTTCATGTCTACTTTCAATGCACCTCCTTTTGAAATAACGGGTATAGAAATATGTCCTTCCAGTTTCAAGAATACGGCTTGATTATAAGCCGAAGCTGTTATTCCGGTCCCGCAAGCCAGAGTTTCATTTTCGACACCACGTTCATAGGTAGCAATCCAAAGTTGATCGTCCTTCCATTCAATAAAATTCACATTGGAGCCTTCAGGTGAGAATGCGTTTCTTATTTTTTTTCCCTCTTCGTAGATATTGTAATGGAAAGGATCATTGACTTCAATCATAATATGTGGTGATCCACTTTGGACAAATGGTCCGAATGGAGTTGATGTCAATTGTTCTATGTCAGACATTTTAATTTTTACTAAATCCCCTATGAGTTCCCCTGTGTGCTCTCCATCAGCAGCAATAAAATGAAGTTTCGTTTTGTTTAGTTTGTTGCATACATATAATACAGCACAACGACTACCATTTCCACAAAATGTCGAAAATCGGCCGTCTGAATTTAAGTATTTCATTCTGAAATCATAATTCGGATCTGGACAAACGGCAATGATGCCATCCGCACCAATACCAAAATGTCGATCACACATACGTTCTAATACTGCTTGTTCATTAAGATCAATAAATTCAAATTCAAAAAAATCAAAAATGATAAAATCATTTCCAGCACCTTCAAATTTTTCAAACGGTATGACCTTTGCCTTCATTTTAAAACTAACTTATATTGTTTAGTAATACAGTTACACTTTTGTGTATCGGACTTAATCGTCTGGCATCTTCAATAGTAAACCATTGAATGTCGGTTATGTTTTCTTCTGCCTGGGGAACAGGAATCTGGTCTTTTACCAAATTCAGATGATACCATTTCGTTTTTTTAAGACAACGAAGGCCTTTTTTATCCCGGTAAATATGCCATGTGGTTCCGGCTTTGGATTTGAGTTGGAGTGCATTAAGCCCCGTTTCTTCCTGACATTCCCTCAACCCTGCAGTTGGGAAATCTTCATTAGGGTCTAACTTGCCTTTAGGAAGATCCCAAAGACCTTTACGAAAAATCATCAGAATTTTTTTTTCCTGATTATGGATGATTCCTCCTGCTGCAGGCACCCAGTTCAACAAGCTCTTCAGATCATCATACATTAATCCCAAATCGGCCGCAAAAAGGATGACTTGTTCGAATCTGCTTGATTTTTCGAGTATTTCCATATACTGAAAAAGACTTTTTTTAAGACCCTTATAAGGCATGATCAAGCTTTTTTGATCAGTTGAAATGGTCGATAATTCTGTTTCAGACATTAAGATTAGAAGTCGGTCATTTATATAAATTTCGTACTTTTGACGCTCTTTTGACATAGATTTAAATGAGTTTGGCTAAAAACATCGCTGATAGATTGCTGCAAATAAACGCAATTAAATTAAATGCACCTAATCCTTTTACTTGGGCATCTGGGTTAAGAAGTCCCATTTATTGTGATAATAGGCTTATTTTATCATATCCTGCAGCTAGAAAGGAGTTGATATTGGCCTTGGTTCGGGAAAGTAGTTGTTTTGACGGTATCAATGCTATTGCAGGTGTTGCTACAGCAGGTATTGCCTGGGGTGCCTATTTAGCTGATCGATTAGATTTGCCGTATTGCTATGTTCGAAATAAACCCAAGGAACATGGTATGAAAAACCTAATCGAAGGTAAATTGCCCGAAAATAGTACTGTTTTAGTCATTGAAGATCTCATTTCTACAGGTGGAAGTTCTTTAGAAGCTGTTCATGCGCTTCAGGAGAATGAAATCAAAGTAGCAGGCGTTTTAGCCATTTTTCAGTACGGTTTTTTATCTGCGAATGAGAAATTTAAAGAAAATAATATCCCATTTCGCACTTTAACCGACTTTCCGACACTTTTGGAACGAGCTTTGTATAGAAATGACATTACTTCCCTTGAATATGATCAATTAAGTTCTTGGAACATTAATCCGAAATTATGGTCAGATCAATTTCTTAACCATAATTAATACTTTAAATTATGTCAATTATTAATAAAAAGTCAGAAGAGTTTCTCTTTGAATATTTAAATAATGCTTCTCCAACTGGACATGAAGCTTCAGGTCAAAAAATTTGGTTGGACTACATCAAAGATTATGTTGATGAATGGCATTTAGATTACTACGGTACGTTATATTCTGTCGTAAATCCTGGGAAGGATTTCAAAGTCATCATAGAAGGCCATTCAGATGAAATTTCATGGATGGTAAATTACATCACAGATGACGGATATATTTATGTTATCAGAAATGGCGGATCAGATCAGTCTATCGCACCTTCAAAAAGAGTCAATATACATACCGAAAAAGGTTTTGTGAAAGGGATATTTGGTTGGCCAGCCATTCATATGCGTAAAGGCATTGATACCAACATGACAGCTACGATTGAAAATATTTTTATTGATGTAGGTGCGAAGGACAAAGAAGAAGTAGAAAAAATGGGGATCCATGTCGGTCAAGTAATCACCTATGAAGATACTTTAATGAAATTAAACGATACCTTTTATGTTGGTCGGGCTTTGGACAATAGAATGGGTGGTTTTTGTATTGCAGAAGTAGCCAGACTCTTAAAGAAAAACAAAGTCAAGCTTCCATTTTCTTTATATATAGTCAATTCTGTACAGGAAGAAATTGGACTCAGAGGTGCAGAGATGATTGCTGAGACCATCAAGCCCAATATAGCCATTGTAACCGATGTTACCCATGATACCCACACACCAATGGTGAAAACCAAAGAGCAGGGTAGTATTAAATGTGGTAGTGGTCCGGTGATTTGTTATGCCCCTGCAGTACATAATACCTTACAAAAACTAGTTGTCAAAACAGCGGCTGATAATGAAATTCCAATCCAAAGATCAGCCGCTTCAAGAAGCACAGGTACAGACACTGATGCATTTGCATATTCGAATGGTGGGGTGCCTTCGGTGTTGATTTCACTTCCATTGAGATATATGCATACGACTGTAGAATCAGCTCATAAGGCTGATATTGAGCATGTGATAAAACTCATTTATGAGGTGCTCTTGGCCATTGATCCAAAGAAAAGTTTGAAATACTTTTAGATAAAAAAACTATCTAAAGATACAGTAACCTATTTTTATTATTAATTCTGATTGCATTTTATGTATATTTGATAATAATTTATACATATGAAAAATATCTATAGTCTCCTGATTTTGGTTTTTATTTTTGTTTTAGGGATGTCTTGCAATCCTACATTTTATGTTCCAAATACACAGAATGTTCCTATGATAGGTGAGAAAGGACAGGTCAATCTCAGTCTTGCTGGTAATGCAAATCAAGTTGAAATTCAAGGTGCATACGGTTTAAGTTCAAAATTTACGCTTCAAGCCAATACAGCTTTTTATGTTCCAAGAGATTTGGATAATGGCAATGGAGGAGGAGGCAAATTATTTGAGTTGGGTTTGGGTTATTATAAACCCATTAGAGAGCGAATTATTTTTGAAACCTATGCGCTATTTGGTATTGGCGGAATGGAGAATCACTTTCCGACGACTTTGACTGCAAATCCGAACACAACTGGTAAAATTTCCGCCTTATTAAATCGATATACTATACAACCCATATTAGGCTTTAATGAAAAATATTATTCTGTCATTTTTTCATCCAGATTTAGCAGTTTGAATTATGGCAATTATAAAGGTAGTTTGGTCTTTGATAATGCAGATCAAACGGAGTATTTAAAAGCCAATCGAATTAATTTTTTAATTGAACCTGCACTAACAGTTCGAGTAGGATCTGAAAAAATCAAATTTCAATTGCAGGTTATGCATAGTTTCAATCTTTCTAATGATCTGTTCAAACAGGAAGATGATTTGATTTCTATGGGTTTGAATTTCCACTTTTGAGTTTTTTGTACATTGATTGAATATCATTTTCAATCCATCAACATCCAAATAGTTTCATGAGAATTATTGGCTCTGTTGGTCTTGTATTATTTTATGGTTTGATTGGTCTGTTATTGTGCTATGGGATTTATTATTCCACACAAAAAGGATTTCTTGGCAAGGAACAATTTCTTTTTATTTTTTTTCTGGTTTTTAGCTACTATTATTACCTCCAAATATATAATCCCAATGTCAGGAAAATTAACTCATTCTTTTTATCCTTACCATTGGTTATTGGTGTATGTATTTGTGTTCTGATATATTGGAATTTTAAATGGGCAGATTTAAATTCAAACTTGCTTATGTTGGAATTTACTTTAGCATTATTGTATGGTATTCCACATCAGTATTTGAATCTCCGTCAGATTCCATTTCTTAAAAATATCCTAGTGGCTTTGGTTTGGGTCTTAATGCCATGGATTTTTATTTCATTTAAGGATGTTAATCCCACACTGGTGTTATTGACGATGGAGTTTTTTGCATTTATTTTTTTAATCTCCATGAAATTTGACGAAATTGACCATGAAGTAGATCTGCGATCGAAACATATAACAGCTTCAGCGATATTATCAAAGCAGCATTCTAATTTTATCATTTTGGTGGGTAGTTCTGTAATAATTATTTTGGATGTTTTGATGTGGAAGTTTCTGTACTTGGATAGAAATAAAATGGTTTCTCAATTATTGATTAATCTACTTCTGATTTATTTTTTATTGGGTTCCATTAAAGGTATTCAAAAGTATAAAATCACCTTCGATACTATTTTGTTGATGAAAGTTGTTTGCTTATGTTTGATTTGATTTAAAGTTGGAGAACTACTGAACTTGATCAAGAATATATTAACATGTGTAGAGATAATTCACAAATTAATTTTGAAGGGCAGTAGCTAATAATATGTAGTCATAGAAATTTGGATCGACCTTAAGGGATGAATGAACCAAAAGATCTCGTCATACCGACGAGATCTTTTAGTGAAGTGAACCAAAATAATTGGCGTAGTCTTCGAAGCCAATTATTTAGGCATGGAGGAAGCTGCATTGAAAACAAAATGTAAAAATTCAAAACTGTATGACTGAACGAACTTTGATTATTTATCAAAGTAATGAACGACAGTTCATTAAATGAAGGGACATCGAAAGATGGTGGGTTGGATATAAAAAAGCTTAGACTTTATAGCCCTAGTTTGTCGGTCAGGCAGCTTAGAATTTTTGGTTTCCCTCAGCCTGATACAGGCTTCGGTTCATTCGTTAATTTGTGATCTTGCATCACAAATTTCTTGCTGAGGCAAGATCACTCAATCATGTTTCATGAAAAAAGAACAAAAAGTTTCTAATTAAAATGAAAATAAATATTTTAGAAAAATGTCAAGTAACCAAAGTGATCTTTTTAATGCTTGTCAATTTTGTAAAGGGTATAGGAGTTCTGAAATCACTGACGTGAACTAAATTTTAATAAATTTAGAAACTAAAAATTGCGTTCCACTTTGAAATTTTAGCACATAACACCCACTTTTAAAATTGCTTACATCTAGCGTTTTTTTATTTAAGTCATTGATAGCAATGGAGGATATCACTGCGCCATTTAAGTCCATAATCTTTAATATTCCGCTAGTAGTATTTTGATCACATTCAAATGTTATTGTAGTTTGAGCAGGATTAGGATATATTTTAAATTCATTGTTATGAACATCGTTAGAACTCACTATGGTGCCATCCGTTTTATAAGTAGTAGAGAATATAGAAAAGCCGCCTCGCTGATTGCCCACAACCATATCTAAAATGTCATCATTATCTATATCTGCAACGCTCAAATGTGTGTTTTCACCTTCACGCAATTGACCATAATTTAAATATTCTATTGTAAACTTATTATATAAATTTCCTTCAATGTGACTAAATACAGAAGTCTCACCTAATAAGCCACCTGAGAACATTAGGTACTTTCCATTAGCATCGTAAAACATTGGGGCGGAATAAACCTTGGATCCAACTCCTTGTAAAATAATATTTCCCAGGCAATTGGTGTTTGGACTGTTATAATAATCCGGATCAAATAATGGTGAGTTTTTAGTTCCTTGATTTTGAAAGTAATAAAAACTTCCACATGGTACCCGGTTGATATCATTGTTACTCAACAAAGATCCTGCTACAATGTCCGTTAATCCATCTCGATTCAGATCTACTAAATAGGGAACACTATAAGAGCGTGCAGACAATTGAAAATAATCGTAAATGGCTTGTTTAAATACAAATTCTTTTCCTGGTCCCGCGATGTTTTCAGAATAGAAAAATCCACCCTGCGATTCACCTGTGAGCATATCCAGATCGCCATCTCCATCTAAATCCCCAAAACTTGGAGTAAAATTTGAAGTGCCGTTAATGCCTTCTCCGAACTGTTTGAAATTTATATAATTGCTATCCACCAATTCATATTGTGGAGATTTTAGGGTTCCAATATTTTTGAATAAAACAAGTCTTGGGTCTCTACTATTATTGAGTGAATAAAATCCCTCGGTTCCTATTAATAAATCAGTCAATCCATCTTGATTGTAATCTACAAAACACGGATGAGCTGCTGATCCAAAATCCAACATATCCTCAACGAGTAAATTCTTTTGAGTTAAAGTGAAGTTTGGTTTGTTATTGATGGGTTTGTTTTGATAAAACCAAAGATTATTAATATTCTCTGATTGATATCTTTGGTTAGGGGCGACAAGTATATCCAAATGGCCATCTAAATTAAAGTCAACTTCGAAAGCTGAATTAAATTTATTCATATTAATGGGTGTGCTATTGGAAGGCCATGTGTTATCCTCCTTGTTCATCCAGGCTGTTGTAGATGAACCTCCATTGAAAAGTCCAACCATTGCATTATTGGACACGTCACCAATCAATAAATCTCGCAAAGGGTCACCATTTAAATCACAACTTAAAATAGTCGATCCACTATGTCGGATTTGATTGTTTGGTTTTGTAAAGTAACTGGCACAAGAATCTGAAGTAGGACTTAATTTGATTTCAGACGACAATCCATTCTCAACAAAGCGGCCATAACATTCATCTTGTAAAATAAATTGAAGTGAATCTAATGACCAGCCTCTTTCCTTTGAAATATTTTTAAACCATTGAACGTAACTTCCACCACTTGTAAAAGTAAGGATGTCCAGATCACCATCCTGGTCGATATCATCAATGGATGGATAATCAATATAATCTACAGGTATTTGAGTATACTGATTTCCACCTGTAGGCCAGTATAAGATATTGTATTTTTCCTTGCCAATACTTGCTATTTGAAATTGTAAGAAACCATTTACATTAGTGCCTTTATAAACTTCAATGCCTGCCGGCCCTTGGGTATTAAATGAACTTGAAAATAAATCTATGATACCATCCTTATTGTAATCTTTTAGGAGCACCCAATCCAATACTCTGGGAAATTGCCTACCCATTTCGGGCTGAAAATCATATTTTCCCGTTTTTCCATTGAAAATAAATGGCATTAAAACATTTCCATTTTTGTCAAAAATCAGAAGATCTAAAATGCCATCAAAGTTTAAATCGCCTTGACTTACTTGAGCATTATTTAAGCCTCCTGTTAAAGGATATATGAGTTGTCTATTATTGACAAAAAAGGGTATGTCTTTTCGTTCCAAAGGTTGACTATGTAAGCTTGTGCCTATGGTCGATAAAATTAAAGAAAAGTATATAATATAAAATCTCATTAATTCAAAGTATTAGGTAAACAAATAAAGCTTGGTTGTATTCAGTAGTCCACAAGCATTGAATATTTTAATCTTCTTAGCATCACGGTGATTAAGAAGTTTATTTTCTGTCAAAATTCATTCTCATTCCTGTGTGTTCAGCAACAATGTGATCATTGTCATATACCAAATGTCCATTGACAAAAGTTTTAACAACCTTTCCTTTGAGATCATAAGTTTCCAAAGGTGACCAACCACATTTATAATACAATTGCGCTGCCTTAATGTTTTGAACCTGATGGGGATTCAAAATTACAAGATCCGCAAAATATCCTTCACGAAGAAATCCGCGATTTGCTATTTGGAAGCAAATAGCGGGATTGTGTGCCATTTTTTGCACTATAAAGGGCAGGTCCCAATGATTTTCAACACCTAGGGTTATCATCATAGGTAATGCATGTTGAACTAAGGGTAATCCTGAAGGAGCAGAAAGGTAAGGTTGTGATTTTTCGTCCAAAGTATGGGGTGCATGGTCAGTGGCAACTACATCCAATATTCCATCTGTTAATCCTAAGCATAATGCTTTTCGATCTTCTGTTGTTTTGATTGCAGGATTGCACTTGATTTTATTTCTTAAAGTAGCATAGCTGGTGTTATCAAAAAATAAATGATGAACACATGCTTCAGAGGTTATCTTCTTATCTGCTAATGCTGTTTTATTTTCAAATAAACTTAATTCATCAGCAGTGCTAATGTGCAAAATATGGAGTCTCGTACTGTGTTTTTTTGCCAATGAAACTGCAAATGAAGAAGACAGTAGGCAAGCTTCTCTGCTTCTGATGTTTGGATGTTGATCGGCAGTGAGATTCCCATGAAATTGTTTTTCAAATATAGCTAAGTTGTGTTTAATTGTTTTTTCATCTTCACAATGGGTTGCAATCAATGTCGGTGCCTTGGAAAACAAGGATTCAAGAATGTGAGGATCGTCCACCAACATGCCTCCTGTTGAAGAGCCCATAAATACCTTAATCCCACAGACATTGGAATAATTCACACTCAATATTTCGTCTAAATTGTCACGCGAGACACCCATATAGAAGGAATAATTGGCAACAGATTTTTTTTCTGCTATCAGATATTTAGCTTCAAGAAGTGCCTTTGTTAAAGTATTTGGTATCGTATTAGGCATTTCCATAAAAGATGTTATCCCTCCAGCCACTGCAGCTCTTGATTCAGTTGCAATATCTGCTTTATGGGTCAATCCGGGATCTCTGAAATGAACCTGATCATCGATACATCCTGGTATCAAATTTAAGCCATCAGCCTCTATAATATAGGCTTCCGGATGACTTATATCTCGGTCAATTCTTTCAATTCGACCCTCACATATCAAAAGGTCAGATTCAAAGCTTTTTCCTTCATTAACGAGAATGCTGTTTTTTATTATCGTCCGTTTTAGCATTGTGATTAGTTTTGCATTGAAATTTAATGATCATTATTCAAAAAATTAACTATGTCTTTTAAGCCTTCTGACTTGCGAATTGGTGTATTGGGTGGTGGCCAACTTGGCAAAATGTTGGCCCAGGAAGCCTCCAAATTAGACATTGAGTTAACATTTCTTGACAAAAGTAAGGATTTTCCAGCAGGAAAAGTTTCACCTCATTTTATTGAGGGCGATTTTAATGATTATGATACCGTAATGAATTTTGGTAAAAACATGGATATTATAACCATTGAAATAGAACATGTTAATCAACAGGCCCTATTTGATTTAGAGCAGCTAGGAAAAAAGGTATTTCCTCAGCCGCATATTTTGCAAATGATTCAGGATAAAGGCTTGCAAAAGCAATACTTTTTAGAACATGGATATCCTACTGCACCTTTTTTGTTAGTCCAAGATACTCATGAGGTCCAACTTAAAATTGATAACGGTTCAATAACTTATCCTTTTGTTCAAAAAAGTCGTACAGGAGGTTATGATGGTAAAGGGGTCTCTATTATTAAAAACAATTCCTATTTAGATCTTTTGCTACTGGGACCTTCGGTGATTGAACAACTTGCTAATATACATACAGAGATCAGCATCATAGCTGTTCGTAATAGTCAAGGAGATTGTAAAACTTATCCAGGTGTTTCCATGGATTTTCACCCAACAGCCAATTTAGTTGAATTTCTTAATTGTCCGGCTGGATTAAGCGCTGAATTGGAGTCACAAGCTGAATCCCTCGCATTTCGGTTAGCCAATGAATTAGGAATAGTTGGTTTATTGGCAGTGGAAATGTTTGTGAATAATGATGGAACCATTTGGATTAATGAAATGGCTCCAAGACCACACAATAGTGGGCATCATACTTTAGACAATGGTGCAACCAGTCAATTTGCCAATCATATTCGAGCTATATCCGGCCTGCCTTTAGGGCACACTCATGGGGATCGGGCAGCAATAATGATCAACCTTATTGGTGAAAAGGACTATAGTGGACCTGTAAGGTATCAAGGCATGGAATCTTGTTTGGAATTAGATGGAGTACATCTCCACTTGTATGGTAAATCAGAAACCAAACCATTTCGAAAAATGGGACATATAACTGTAACTGGCATGGATTTGGATGAATGTAGGCGAAAGGCAAATTTTGTATCAAATACAATTAAAGTAATTTCATGATGACACCTATAGTTGCGATTATAATGGGTTCAGACAGTGATTTTAGGATCATGCAGGAAGCCGCTCATTTTTTAAAGGAATGTAATGTCCCGTTTGAATTGAAAGTGGTATCTGCCCACAGAACTCCTGAGTATATGGTGGACTATGCAAAATCAGCAAAATCACGAGGTATTAAAATAATAATAGCAGGAGCAGGTGGAGCAGCACATTTGCCTGGAATGATTGCTTCACTGACTACATTACCCGTGATTGGAGTTCCTATTAAATCATCTAATTCAATAGATGGGTGGGATTCACTTTTATCCATATTGCAAATGCCAAATGGCGTGCCAGTCGCAACTGTAGCACTTAATGGAGCCAAAAATGCTGGCATTTTAGCAGCTGAGATTCTTGCTATTTCTGATCCAGTATTGGATCAGATATTAGTAGATTTTAAGAATGGAATGCGAGATACAGTTTTATCTAAAAAACTGGAACATCAATAAATATCCAAATTTAGAATATGATTAATTTAAATTTGCTATATTGAATAACTTTTATTCGGATATTTAAATAATTTACTAAGCGTTAATATCGTTTTTTGTAATCTCGGCGGTACATAAGTTTAAGTCCGATCGATAATGCGTGGTGTGTTATGCTTGTTCGGAAACCATCAACTTCCTGGGATAAATAATGATCTCCAAACACAGGAGCAAATATTATGGATGGAGAAAGCGTCCATAATTTAGATAGTCCAAAATCTAGTCCAGCACCAAGGCCGATGGCAAAGAGTTGCTGATTGTTTAAATAGGCCTCCGTTTCGGGGGTAAATGAACGGTGTGAGAAAATGTAAGCAGGCTGAATGATGAAATGGAAGCCTTTTGTGAAGAAATTACCCGTCTTTTT
>Ga0138256_10001637_pt1 | contig 24172 bp, 18 predicted proteins | sample KNB2016incub_MG_FD_105486 | JGI IMG/M metagenome (GOLD analysis project Ga0138256, IMG submission 105486) | Active sludge microbial communities from wastewater in Klosterneuburg, Austria - KNB2014incub_MG | ecosystem: Engineered > WWTP > Activated sludge > Unclassified | place: Austria... | reverse complement strand
GGGACGTAATATATTAACAAAGCAACCAAATTACCGGGCTTAAACAGATCAGATATACTTTTCGTCTCATGGTCGAGCCAGAAAAGCCCCCAACAACTTAGTAATACGAATAACGCTAAAAGGAAAGTCGATTTTGGATTTGAATGTTGAACGAATGAAGCTTGCATGATTTCAGGTTTTTTAGAAAACGAGAAATAATTCAATTTATTTTAATGAATCAACAAGGTCATTTTAATATTTTCTCAAAGCATAGACTGTTTTCTTTCCCTTCATATTGGCCGTAATTCGAAATTGGTTGATATCCGTTTTTTAAATACAATGCAATAGCCTCTTCTTGCTTCTTACCGGTTTCAAGAATGCATTTTGAATATGATATTTCTTTTGCCCATTTCTCCAGTTCGGAAAGGACATGAGTTGCAATTCCTCGTCCTCTTTTTTCCGGTAAGCAATACATTCTTTTTACTTCCATAATTCCAGGAGAATATTCTTTAATAGCACCACAACCTATTGCCTCATGATCTTCATAAGCCAATACGACGTGTTTGATCATGTCAATTTTATTGAATTGAGAATAAAAAGTTTGTTCGTCACCGTTTCTTTCAGCCAGGTCAGCATCCAGTAATTTTACTAATTCAATGAAATCCGGATCTTCAGAATTTGTTCGTTTTAAACTGATCATTGTGAGCGAAATTACATTTTTGGTAAAATAATCAATTTGTAAATACTACTTTACCCCCTAATTAGGGGATTGACCGAATCAGGTTAGGACCGTATTTTTGTTTCTGTAGTAAGAGTAATTAGGTTAGATTACGAAAGGTCACCCACACTTTTGTTATGAAACATGACCGGCTGGTTACGCAGATATCAGCCGGTCTTTTATTGCAACATGTTTTCGCGGATATATTTCACCGGCGAACTTCCATAACTTAAAAATGTTTCGTGGAAACCTTTCAAGCTATATTTGTCACCCATTTTCTTTTTGTAATCATCACGAAGCGCTTGAATGGCTGTTGATCCTGCATAATAAGAACACAATTGTACTTGAGAAACTGTTGCACGATGATACTTTTCTTCTGCCTGAGCTTTCGTCTGAAAACATTCTACTACCATTAAGTGAATTATTTCTTCCTTCGATTTATTCAAAACCTGAAGATCATAGTCGATAATAACATTCGCCAATTCTCGAAGTTTTAATTTATCATGGACTAATTCCATTTCAGGTGAATTGTTTCCCCAGCCTTCTTCAAGCATCATGCTTTCAGCATATACAGCCCATCCTTCTATCATAGCACCATTCTGAAATACAGAGCGAACTACATCCGATGATTTTTTATTGTTATAAATTCCCTGTAAACAATGACCAGGGACTGCTTCGTGAATAGAGAGTAATTGAGATGCATAATTATTATACTCTTTTAAAACACTCTCTGCTTTTTCCGGTGTATATGCAGTTAAGTCATCTATGTTGTAATAAGTTGTTCCACTTTTTTGATATGGTGGAGTAAATTCAGCACTTGCGACACTAAACCCTCTTGCGTATTCAGGCATTAATCTAACTTTGATAGGAGGAGAAGCTGTGTCAAAAGCAAAGAGATCTTTCTCAATGATAAATTGTTTCAATCTGTAAACATGATTTGTAAGCGAATCAAAGAATGCAGACGGTTTAGCGTGATCTAATTGAATTTTATCCAATACTATTTGGATTAATTTCAAACTGTCTGAAGGTTTATTTTCTGCTTGATAATACTTACTCCATAGTGAGTTCGCAATTGCTGTCATTTTCCCGTGATACATTTGTTTATCAGCGGTTGCTTTTTCATAGACTTGTTCCGGTGTAAAATCTGTTGCCAGGTCGTATTTGAATTTGTCCGAAAACAATTCTTTTCCAATTCTGAAATCTCTGAATGAATAGTTTTTATCTGCAAGAATTGCTTTCAGCGCTGTAACATATCCATTGATCGCTGTTGTAGTTTTTGAAATGTTTTTCTGTAATTCATCTTTTTCTACGTCATTCAAACCGGATGCCTTGATCGAATCTGTCAACGATGCTCCGAATAATGAAAGTCCTCCCTGATTTTGAAGAATGGCAAGTTCGATATGTTCTTTTGTTGGTTTATTAAGAGTTGCAATTGCAGCTTTGTAATATTCGCCAGTCGTTTGCAAATGTTTTGAAAGCGTTTTCAGGCGTACATCTAAATCTGCATAAGGTTGATTGATGATGTAATCACATTCGCCGGCAACGTTGTAGATCGACGCATCCCATTCTTGTGATTTAAATACATTAATATACCAAATGTCGCTTTCCAATTGGTTCTTGATTATTTTCAGACTGATCTTGTTGTTATCACTTAGACCGTTCAGATCTATTTTATTTAACGAATCTATCCATAGCTGAGAGAATGCAACTGTCTTTGCGAACGATTCACTATTCGGAATCGTTAATTCTTCATAATATTTTCCATAGCCAACGAATATAGAACCGGACGGATGCTGCTTCCAATATGCATCCAGAAAATTATCTTCAAAGGTTGCAAATGTTTTGTCGGCCTGATCGTCAGTCTTTGGTTTTGGTGAACTGCAACCAATAGATACAAGAATTGCAAGGACGTAGAGTATGTTTTTCATCGCGGAATTTGATTATTTTTTATTGTTTTACGAATTTCAAATATTGAATACTGTCAGCAGTTATAATTTTTAATGTATAAACGCCGGCAGAAAGATTTGTTGCATTGTATCTGGTATTTAGTTCCGGATTTACATACAATGACCGCCCTTCGGAATCGTACAATATAATTTCGAAATTTGGTGATGATGACTTTCCTGAGTACTTCAGAATAAATTCATTTGTTACCGGGTTCGGATATATAGTGAATGATTCAAGTTTTAATTGTGCAATTCCTGCAGGTGGATCCGTAAGTGTATCATTTGCACAAGTCATACATCCATTTATGTCTGTAGCGCAAACTAAGTAGATTCCCGCCGGTAAATTAATTATGCTATCCCCTGTAAATATTCCAACGGAAGGCTGACAGGTATATTGATATGGCGGAATTCCATCTAGTACATTAAATTGTATAGTGCCATCTGAGCAACCAATACAACTTGGATTAGTATGTTGGAGTGAAATTGAAATAGAGTCTTGGGTGATTAAAATTCCGTCAGTTGCAAAACAACCCAGACTGTCTGTTATCCTCACTGTATAATAACCACCACATAAATTTCCTATGTAACTTGTAGTTTCTCCTGTAGACCATAAATATTCGATGGGTCCAATTCCAGCCCCGGTAGCTTCTAATTCTCCCGAACATATTGTATCGCATAATACATCTGTAAGAGGGTTAATAAAAGCTTCGCATGGTCCGAATGTAATCGAGTTTGAGAACATGTCGCATCTATGAAAGTCATTTATACGAAGAGTGTAAGTACCGGCAACTGTTGGTGTGTATGTTGATGCTAATGCACCCGGAATTTCTTGCCCATTTAAAAACCATTGATAATTAAAATTGCCTGTTGTGTCAGATTGAAGAACCCCGGCAGCAATTTGAATTGTTATATTTATTGGAGTCCACGATTGCATTGGATAACTGTTAGAAGAAGCACTACATCCATCCGGTGATGTAGCCTCAAACTTGTAAGAGCCCGGAAGTGTAATGTATAATGTAGGTGAATTAATGCCAAGGGAAACATCGTCACGATACCAGTCATAATTCCATCCCGTAAATATTGGCGCTTGTGCTATTAACGTGTCATCAGCACATATTAAATAATTGCTCAATTGAAGTTGGCAATCAATATTTTCATTGAAAGAATCAAATTCAAGGGATGAAGTTTCAGCACAATTATTTGAATCGGTAACAGTGACTTGGTAGTAATTCGGATATGAAATATTCGTAAGTGTATCTGTACTGATCACTTGATTTGGCAAAGTTACCCAACTATATGTACTTCCTGATTCGTAATTTACCCAAAGTGTTCCAATACCACTTACGCATGCATTTGAATCCAGAGTACCATGAATAACAGGAGTCGGATACGAATCAAACATTTGTATAGTATCGGGCTCTGATAATACTTTGCAACCGTATTGGTCAGCGATAGCAACTTGATAAATGCCGGAGGTCCTGTAATTATAATATGTACTTGTATTCGCAATACTGTCGCCATTGACATACCAGTTAAGTACAGAATAATTCATTCCAAAATTATTTATCCTTATTGTATTGTACTCATTTTTGCAAAATGGTTTTTGTCCTCCTAAACTTAATAGGGGAGCAACAGGATGATCAACATAAACATGCATACTATCAGTTGCAATAAGCCCCATTGAATCTCTTACGGTTAAATAATACACTGCATCTGTCAATACAGAATCAATACGAGCCAGACCACTACCTAAATTCGTGAGGTGCGGATTTGTTGTCCATTGATAAGTATATGGTGGTGTCCCACCTATAGCAGGAAAATAGTTGCCAATGTAAGTTGAATTATTCAGGCATGCATATCTATCTGATCCAGCTTCAACAGATAAAACGGAAGGATCAAAATAGATCGAATCAGAATGACTAAAACAAAGAGTATATATTGCACTTGTATGTGAATAATAACCGGGAAGTGTGGGGAACACTGTCGTTCCCGTTGCTCCGATAATCGTATCTCCATTTAAAAACCACTGTGCTGTCATTGTGTAATTACTGGTAATTCCTCCGTTTCCAAAATAAACGTGAATAGGTACTGGAGGGTATGGTCGGGCAGTTACATAAGTACTTGTTGCACTTGATTGGCAACCGGTTGTATCATATACAGTAGCCCTATAGTTTCCTGATATGCCAACGGTAATTGATTGTGTATTTTGTCCGTCCGGATACCAATAGTAGTCTGTACCTATGCTGCTTGTCAACGTAAGACTATCACCTACGCAAATTGTTGTCGGACCGCTTGTTGTTATTGTTGGTGCAAGTGGCGCCTGTTTTAAAATGACATTTGTCCGTGCTGAAGTGTCTGCACCGCAAGCGTTGTATGCTACAAGATAATATTCGCCACTTATCATTTGATAAGAATATGCTGATAAACTTGAATTTGTTTGATTCAATAAAATAGAATCATTTCTGAACCATTGAAAATGTGTATTTGATTGATTGGGTATTTGAAGTAAAAGACTTCTATTGTTACAAATAGAATAAGTGCTGTCAGTTCCTGCCGGAATGTATGGCAAACCATTTACAACTTGTAGCCGCACTTCAGGTGTGTGCGCAACAAATCCGTTTCCATGATCTACAGTAGCAGAATAAAATCCCGGTGAAGAAACAGTAATTGAAGCTGTCGTATCTCCGGTTGACCATAAATAGGTATATCCGGTGCAACTATCCAATGAAAGTGTAGTACTGCTTCCAATGCAAATTACAGTATCACCGATTATGTCTGCATAGTAATAGTATGTATCTCTGTCTGAATACATTCCACCCATTGATTCATAGTGAGTGTGTGAAGAGATAATTCCGAAAGCATCATAAGCATAAGATCCATCGTATGGCCCACCCGCACTGGGATCAAAGTTGTATGAAAGTATTCTTCCAAGGCTATCATACGAGTAATATGTTGCTTCACTATTATTTTGCCATGATAAATTTCCGTCACCATCATAGTAAGCACCCAATTCAACATGATAACTTGGATACCCATATTGATCAACCTCATTGATCAGTTCAGATGTGTAAATCCATGCAGTATCCTGCCAATATAATTGGTAAGTATGAATGATCTGATGAAATGGACTATAATCATAAAGTGTCAAATTTTGATTTACCCAATTTGTGTCATCATACTGAATAATCATACTATCATTGTCAATTCCTGAATAAGTATAAAGCGTCCGTGAAGTTGTATCCCATGCTGAAGATATCCACCCAAATAAAATTGTAAAATCTTTCATACCATTTGCGTTGTAATAAAAGTCGGTTCTTCCGGTATTGATCCATCCACTGCTTGTATCATAATTTTGAGTAATTTCAGTAGTATCCTGCCCAAGAGAATTATATGAATACAAAGTACGATAAGAAATAGTTGTCGTGCTTGTATGCGAAAGCGTATGATTAAAATTATCGAACGTAAAAGAATCGGTAATAAAATCAACCCATGCATTATTACTCCAGTTTTGTTGTTTTTTTATTGTGTTATTTCCAAAGCTATCATAGGTATATAGTTTTTGAAACGAATTTGTCCAATTCGTATCGGATCCTGTTTGAACCAGATCATGAAGAAGACTATCATTTGAATCGTAAGTATATAATTCACGCTTGTAATTTTGCCAGCGAAAATCCGGATAACGCACTATGTAATTGGTCGAGGATAGTATTTTTCCTGTACTACTATATTTTACTACACATTTCTCAGTGGATTCATCGTAATCCCCGGTAGTGAATTGTATCCATGTATAAACAGAATCACATTGTGCATAGATTTTTGAAAAATTGAGGGTGATAAAAGTTAAAAGCAAGTAAATTGTTTTCATGGAGCAATAATTTAATTTGTGTCAATTTACTAGTAAAGATAGCTCTCAAAATTCGAATTTACGGCATTCAATTAACATTAAATTGTTAGTTTAATGCATAATAACACCCAACATTAAAACCAGCGCTCCATAAATTTGCTGTTATTGGGGCATTAATAATATTTAGTAGACCATAGCGGATTGTTGGTTCTGCTGTTAACTTAAATTTATTGCTGATCTTGTAATCTGCTCCTATGCTAAACGTGGGAGAAATTCCCAAAGTTTTATATTCGTAAGGTTGATCATGAGTTGTTCTTTTCGTTTCTCCATTCTCATATTCAGCAACTGAAGTTGTAGTTGCGTTAAATAATATATTGGTAGTAACTCCTATGCTTGTAGTAAATCTGATTTTCTTTTTCCCGAAATTGAAAATTGCTCTGACCGGAATATCAAGATAAATATAATTGTCAACAAAAGTCAAATATTTTAAGGGAGAAGTATTGGTTGCGGTATTAGGTTCTATTGTATCATATACAAATCCAAATCGTGGATCTATGGCATCCCCATATGTTAAAGTTAATTTCTTTGTTGAAAATCCTTTGTTCGAGTATTGGACCCCGATTTCAAGTCCGACCTTTTTAGAAATATTATAACAAATATTTATTCCTGCGGTGTATCCAAGTTTGTACGTCTCCCTGTTATCTGTCGCCTTAATAAGATCTGAATAAACGGTTCCTTCGTTGGAAGTGCTCAATACTCGATTGCAATAATCTGGAGAAATATTCGCCCCTATCAAGAGTCTATCGAATTTTCTCTTGCTTTTTGAATTTAAAGTGTCTTGGCCATTCGATACTATAGATATCGAAATCAGTATAAACGTTATTAGCTTTTGCATTCTAAAATTCTTGTGAAATTTTCAATTTGCCTTCTATGCCTCAAAATATGAACGATTGCATGTTCCATTAACTGCTCAACATCATATTGCTGTCCCCAATTTACTTTTATCTTTTTTGAGTTGTCGTGTTCTTCCAATGTTATGTCTGAATTCAATTGAAAGAAATTTTCACAATATTCATACATAAGGATCAAGTGCTCAGAATATTCACTTACGCTATTCAACAATTTCTTTTCGGGCCTGATCTTATTCATGCCAAGCGAATTTTCAATATAGATCGTATATCCATATCCTGAATTGATCACATGCGATAGAACAGTCTGAATGGATTTGCAATCCGGATCAGATGTTTTTTCATCAACAACCTTTGAAAGAATGTTATCATCTAACGATTGAATGACAACAATTAATTCGGTAATTGCTTTTTTGTACTCATCTAATAGCCCTTTTGTAGCGCCGGTCAATTCGTGCTTCATTTTTAATTGTTTTTCTTCCCGCTAACGATTCTCGAGACGATCCCTTTATCACTTGTGAATTCAGCAAGTAAAACACCGCCAATGTGAAGAATCAAGAAAGTAATTAAATAGTAGATCGACAAAACATGTATCTCTTCCATTTGATCTTTTAAACTCTCAGGACCAAATTCAATCATCAGTCCGGTAAAAAGTGAGGCAGCTACGCAGATGTAAAAAATTATATAAACCCAAAATTGAAATTTTACTTTCGTTGAAAGCTCCTTTTTAAATGGACTGGAATATTTCATCTGACCAAAAAACGGAAGCGAAATTCTAATTATGTAAAGTCCTGTTAAAATATATCCAAGATAAATATGCCAATCCCACATCGGCTTTCTTATTTGCCTTGCAATTGTCATGATTTCTTTGTCTGATAATGTTTTGTCAGCAGGAAGATTAGCCTTAATAATATTCGCAACAGTTTCTCTATTGAGCCAAGTTAATCTTAGAAAAATTGTAAATAGAATAAATAGCAATGTAAAAGCAATAGCCCAATGCATTATCCGATAAATTGTTGAGTAACTTTTGTTTTCCATACGAATTTATGTTTTGTCGAAGGTAGTTATTAAAACTATTCACTTTTCCGTAATTATCGACATAGTTAATTCTTTAATACGAAGAACTTAGTTTAATCCAGTATGTTCTTTCTTACTGATCTTCTGCCCAATGTAATTCATTGCTTTTTCATAAGTTTCTATCCCATGCCCAACATTATCAAATACTTTTACTTCTTTCAAAAATGAAATGTGTTTGTTTGCATTATCAATCGATTTTTGAAATGGAAAAAGTAAATCTTTATCTCCTTCTAATAAATACGTTTCCACTTTGACATCCTTTAATTGTTTATCCATGTAATATGGCTTTTGCGTTTTGTCAGTATATCTTTTAAGTGCAAAAACTTCATACTCGATAATTAATTTTTCGGCTTCCGGTGATAACTGATGATTTGGTTTCGAAAAAACAGCATTATCTAAAAATGTCAGTACATTTTTCTCTGTTGGTTTTATTATTGGCAATAAATTGAAGTAAAGGTTTTTAAGTGACATAGAAAAAGGCTGTAAGCATCCCGGATTAAGAAGAAATGCTGCAATGATTTTTTCAGGATTCGTGATTCCTAATTTCATACATATCAATCCGCCAAAAGAAGCCCCGGCAATAAAAACTTTTTCAATTCCAAGTTTGTCAAGCACTTCATTTGCCCAATGACCGTAGTCGAGGGATTTTATTTCAGGAGTAGATCCATCACTAAAATTCGGTAAGCCATTGGTCTCAACCATGAATATTCTCAGATCCTGGTTAAGATTGTCCAACCCTCTATCAAAGTCCCAGAAGAGTGAAGTCGTTCTTGCTCCTGGGAATATTACCAATGTTTTAAGATGATGTGCATTTGTATTTAATCCCCAGACATGCGTTTTGCCCAGTGCAGTATCGATGACAATTCTTTCGTAATCTCTTTTGTTGAGTTGTTCTAACTTTCTGACCCAGTTTTCAAAAAACAGAAAGTCGTTTTTTTCATCTTTGAAAGATGATTTATATTTGATTTTCATATTAAATTTACTAAACAAGTTTTGAAATTCAAATAAACGAATATGAATTTTAAAATATTCGTTATTTAAATCTGAATAGAATTGGAAAAACAAATGTAACAATTATAGTCCACACACTATAAATTGGCAGAAAGGTCGCAATTGAATTTTCAACGGATTCAATTCGTTCTGACTGTTTGAGCGTTTTTAATAATTGGAAGGATACAATCGATAAATTGGCAAGTATTAGTATGTTCCCACCAAGAACAGCAAGTCGGTTTGGAGTAATTCCCCATTCTGAAATTCTGAATATTATAGCCGTAAGTGCAATGGTATTTACAATTATCGTTACAACCGAAAGAAGAAAAAGTATGATCGTAGCAGTTTGACTTTTCGTAGTTCTTGATGTTTCTGCAACAGAAAAGAGAATAATTGCCATTACTCCAATAAGTAATGCATTAAAGATCATTAGAAATTCTCTGTCATTGTACGGGTCTTTGCCGGAGGCAATTATTGCGATGAGGTATATTATCAATGTAATAAGTACTAATGGACTGAATATTTTTGCAATTACCGGAGAAACCTTATTAACTAATTGCGGATTGGTTTGAGTTATGTAAGTTCCTACGATTGGAGATGCAGCTAGGCCAAAGATGACAATGTATTCGAAGTAAAATTCACCTATATTAAAATCAATAAGAGAGAATAGTCCAATTGTTATTCCTGTCAGTATCCCACCTGCAATTAGAATTAACGTTGTCATAACGACCAAGTCACCATTGTATCTTAAAAACTCAAGTCGCTTTTGGGAATTGAAAATATCGTCACTTATAAATGTGTACCCTAACATTGCCCATAGAAATAGCGGCAAATGAATGCAGGATAAAATTAGTGTGTCACTTTTTGCATTGTCAGGTAGAAAATTAATAAATGCAAGTGAAATTAATGTGGCTATAAATGTCGGCGCAAGTTTCTTATTTGTAATATTGTTTTTCCAGGCAAAATAGACTGTTAACATTGGGAATACTATAAACCCAATATTTCTCGGATAATAGAACTCTTCTTTTATGCCGGTTAATTCAGGAAGCTTGGCAATCAGTCCTGCAATGAATGAAGCAGTGATTACAAAGACTAATTCTTCTTTCGTTCCCCATGAGATTTCACTAGCCTCGTAATTAAGTCTCTCATTCCAGAATTCGGCATTTTTATTATCCTTGATTTCAGGGAATATCAGATTAAAATCCTTTTTGAAAATTGCCTTGTTAGTCCGATACAATTTTTCAAGCTGTTTGGGGTTGTCGAGATTGTTCAGTATGTCAGTTCTCATTTCATTTAGATTTATACCCTCAAACTAATTTTGGAATAATTTATTGTTGTATTATCACTTCAGTTTTAATTCAAAAAATCTTGCGTCTTCTTCATAAGGATTGTGTCGATAGGCTGGTATTTCAATAAATCCATTATCCGTATATAGTTTTATCGCAGCTTTCATGAAATCAGCCGTATCGAGTTTAGCTTTATCATAATTTAACCTTTTGGCGATTTCTATACATTGAGTTAGCAATAATTTTCCAATCCCCAGTCCTCTGCTTTCGGGTTGAACATACATTCGTTTCACTTCACATTCTGTCTCACTGAATCTTTTTATTCCGGCAACACCAACAGCTATATTGTTTCTGAGAACAATGCAAAGACCACCATTTGGAGCGCCATAGGTTTCAGTCATGGTGCTTAATTCATGATCAAAATTTTGAAATGAAAGATCAATTCCCAGCCAGGTTACATATTCCAGAATTAGTATTTTTGCTTTTGAAAAATCTTCTTCTGTTTTTACTTCCTTCAGCTCAATACTATTTTCTATTCTTTTTTCTGACATATAAAATTGGTTCTCCGGGAGTAAAGAAAGGAGAAAAAGTAATATTTAAAGAATCTTTTGAAATTAAATCGAGATCACATCCGGGAGGGGGCCACATTGGAAAGAAACCGGATGAATATATTTTACCGGTAGAATCTTTTAAAAAGTAGTATGGATTTGTATTGGTACTATTTAAGACAAGTTGGTAGCCATCATCGACGAATTCAACTTTTTGATTGATTGAATCTGCACTGTACCAAAACCCAATGATTTGTTTTGCTTCCAGATAGGATCGTGTTACCGGAGAGTAAATACTATCGGTTTCTGTTTGAGAAATTGCTTTGAAGCTGCTAAAAAGAGTGCAGAATAGCCACATAGATATGAGCAGAGGTTTTTGATTCATGCGGCCAATTTGACAATTATTAAGCCAAAGATAGTTAGTTTTAACTTCTTAAATTATAGATCAGAGTATATCTCAACGCTCTTTGTCTATGGTTAATACTTACCTGAACGGTCAGCACTTTATTACCGTCACCTTCAGGTGACGGATAGAGATAGAGGACAACGGCAATTCGGCTTTAGCCGAAAACGCACTTTGTATTCGCCAAGTTGGAAAATTGCAGTTGCACTTTTGGCTAAAGCCCAAACGTGTAGAGGACTTTCTTAATCCGTCACCGAAAGGTGACGGTAATAAATAAAAAATTACTCATTCTACCCGGCTTTTAAGCGGATAAAATGAGTAATTCTTAGAACTTAATTTTTAAGATTAGGCTTCTTAAAAAAAGCTTATCGATTAAAATTAGTTGATCGTTACTCTAGTTGTGCTGCTAGATGAATTCGAGCTTACTTTTAAAATATAAACACCTTTTGCAAATTGCTCGATATTTATATCAGCTTGATTTTTCAAGGCTGCGGATTGTACCATGACTACACGACCGGTTAGATCAATCAATTCAATTGTTGAATTGTCGTTACCTGACCAAGTGATGTGAATAGTACTAGTTGCCGGATTTGGATATACATTTAACGTTGTTGAACTACCGAGTTGATTATTTATTCCGGTATTGATCACAGAAAAATCAGCTGACTCTGTACATCCCAAGCTATTTGTAACAGTTACAGTATAGATTCCATCGACTGATGTAGAAAGAGTACTACTCGTTTCTCCTGAAATTACATTTCCGCCAAGGAACCATTCAAATGTACAGTTTGGATTTGAAACATTTGAATTTAAAATGTTGCCTGTTTGTGTGATATGTGGCATTGAAGGTGACGAAGTTATTTTAGTCAATGCCATAAAAACGCTGCCTATGCCCGGTGAGCAAGTTCCAAGAATAATTTCACCATCAGGTGTTGCATAACTAATATCAGCTCTACCTGAAACGGGATTATTGAATTCAATTAGGTTGCCTCCGTTTACTGAGAAAGTCGGATCAGGTATTCCGTTGGAAGAAAATTTTAGAAGTTGAGATTCCCAACCTGTGCTTACTTCCTGATTTGCTACTCCGACGATAAATGAATCATCATTTAACAAGGTTAATAAATCCAGTTTCATTGTAGATGCTGTGATGCTAATCGGAATCTCAGTATATCCATTTGTTCCAAACGTAATATCAAGTGGTCCGTTTGCATTGTATCTTGCAACGATAATTTTATCGCCATCCATGTTTTTCATCGCTGCAATAATTTTATCATCACTTTGTAGTGCCATCAATGGCGTTTGCTCCCAATCCATCTGAAAGTTCTCATCCGTTTGAAATCCAAGTGTGCCAAAAGAAGTATCTAATTCTCCATTTCCGTCATAACTCATCATTAATAAAACGTCTGTGCTAAAGGGTGTATAATATCCTGCAGCTACTGTAATAATTTTTCCGTCACTGCGCATTCTGCTTGTGGATCTATTGATAGTAGTGTAAAATGTAGGTGGAGTATGATAATTTAATACTAAAGTTGGATCAACTGCACCGGTACTGTCAAATCGGACCATAAAGATAGCATTGGTACAAAGAAATTTTCCATCGCTAAGTCTGTGAATGGATTCAAGTCTGGGATTTCCTGATGAAGTAAATTTTCTGGTACCATTTATTCCAAATGTACTATCAACAGATCCATCACTATTGTATCTTGAAATGGAAGGGTATTGTAAAGTAGTTTGAATAGTACTATTCCCTTGTCTTCCGGCAACAACAATTTTCCCGTCCGGTTGCAATAGGTAATCTACACCTTGAGTTACTCGTTCGAATTTATGTTGAACGACTCCGTCGGTGCCAAAGCTACTGTCAATTTGGCCACATTCGTCTGTCCTAAACATCAAATTAAAGTAATTATTGGTGTTGGCGTCATAAAAATATCCGGTAAGTAAAAATTTGCCATCAGGTTGGCGAAGGATATTTGCGGACAGACCATTTTCTCCGTCTAGCTGATTTGTAGAGACCTGACCTATGTCACCGAATAAACTATCGGTAACAAAGTTCTGAGCTTTTCCGCTTAGTGCAATAAATAGTAGTAATAAGTGTGTAATTGTTTTTTTCATCGTCGTGTGATTTAGGTTGATGTGATTAATTCCACAAAAATGCACTAAGAGCCTTAAACGGACAATCCCCTAATTCGGGGATGTAGTATGATTTTAGGATGTTTTTGCCCAAAAATAAAGCGATACAGAAACTCTGTATCGCTTTATTTTTTAAAGTTCAAAAAATGCAGTTATTTATTTAAGTTTGATTACATGGTTATCTTAAAAATATAATCGGTACATCAAATTTGGAAACATGCCAAACTGTTTTACATATCCAACGCTTCCCGGCAGTTTCTCATCATAATATTCTGATAGTTTTCCTTGAGCATTGGTGATATTGTCAAGAGTTAGAAAAAGTTCGTGCGTCACTTTTGATTTATTCCACTTATAACTTGCAGACAATGTTACTTTGTAAAGGTCCTGAAAGTCTTTTTCATATGCTTTTTTGTAATCCCAATATTGATTATTTGCCGGGTCAACTGTCAATGTTCCTTGTGCATCTTTTAATAATGGAATATATTTTTGTCCGCCACTGAAAAATATTTTAGTGTTCAAATTAAGAGTTTGATTTTTCTTTTTACCGAGATTAGCAAACTCTTTTCCAAATAAAATATTTACAAGGTAATTGCTATTGTATAGTGTATTTCTTTCAATACCTTCTAGTGATTTGTATTTTGAATTAAATACTGATGCATTGACTAAATAATAATATCCTTTGTTGAAGAAACGTTCTAATGTAATTTCTAAGCCATAATTTTTCCCCGTTCCTTTATTTACCAGTTCAACATATCTGAAATCGGTTCCTTCATTTATAGTTGAATAATAACTTGTGTCAACATTTTCTACAGGCAAATTATACAGATGCTGATAATATGCTTCTACCTTTAATCTTAAGTTTTCACCAATACGTTTTTCATATCCAAGTACATAATGATCTGCTTTTAGTAAATCTAGATCCTTGTTCGGCTCTATTTCACTTCCATCAGTCTGTTTAACTTTTGCAAAGTAGTTGTGCACACTTTCCATTGTACTGTGCTTACCATATCCTGCACTGAAAGAACTTCTATTGCTCACTTGCCAGTTTACAGCAAGTCTTGGTTCTATTGTACTCTTGTTATTATAAAGCACGTTCATGTTGTGTAATCCACCAACGAGAGTAATATTTTCATTCAGCCTGTGTTTCAAACTAACAAAATTACTGAGGGTACTAATGTTTTCGTTGAAGTCAGTAAGTGTCGACATTGTTTCTGTACTATCTTTCGTCTGACTGATAAAATTGTCATATCCATGTATCGCATATTTTGTTCCAACTTGAAGAGTGTTTTTCGCATCAATTTTGTTGTTGTAAGTAACAGCTCCTCTATAGGTTGAATTTTCAATTCTGCTTTTGTAATCCAGAACTTTGTCACCTACTGAATCTCGCAAATATTCGCCTTGGCCATCATTTATTTTAGTCGTTTTAATTTTATAAACATCTTCGTCGATACCGTTTGTTGAATATGCTAATGTCGTTTTAATAAAACTCTTATCGTTAATTCCAATTGTGTGATTTATACCGTAATTATATAGATAATTACTTTTATCGTAATTTTCAGTATATTCAGAAGTAATTGTTTCATTACTTGGAGTTGAGATCATATCCGCCTGTACATCTTCTATTGAAGCAGCACTTTGTCCGCCTAATCCAAAGAATGAGAATACACCTGCTTTTTTTGTAGGCAATACAACTTTAAATGCGGCGTCCTGATAACTAAGCGGGCCATCAAGATCGATCACACCTGCTTTACTAAGTAGTGAAACCGTTGAGTATCTATAATTGACAAGAAATGAACCACCATACCCTTTTTTAAATGGGCCTTCCAAAGTAAGATCTGTTCCTTGAATTCCGACTCCCAAAGAGGTTTCAATTTTTTGGTTGTTGCCTGATCTTAACTTTACATCATACACACCCGACAAAACATCGCCATACTCCGGTGAAAACGCTCCGGTAGAAAAATCTGAAGTTGCAAGCAGACTATTGTTCAATGCACTAATGCCACCTTGAATTCCGTTTTGATCGGCGAAATGCGTTGGATTTGTAATTTCTGTTCCCTCAAGACGCCATTGTACGTATTTAGGTGAATTACCTCTTACAATTATATCGTTTTGTCCGTTTTGCCCTGCTGTAACTCCGGCAAAGTTTGTGAGTATTTTAGAAGGATCATCCAAACCGCCTGCATATCGTTTTGTTTCTACTGCGGAAATTGAACGTGTGCTTACTAACGACATCTCATTAATGGCCTCACCTTTGTTTTTGTTGCCATTGATAACAACCTCTTTCAAATTTGAAACCGATTCCTGCATCGTCAGATTTAAAACAATCTCTTTTCCTGAATTTACTTCAATGTCTGCAACCGTTTTGCCTTCATATCCCAGAGATGATACAAGCAATGAAATTCGGCCTACGGGTATTTTTTCGAGTCTGAATTCACCGTTTATGTCGGTGACAGATCCAATTGTGGGATCATTGCTTAAAATGACCACTGCCCCAAATAGCGGTACTTTGCTGTCGGCATCGAGAATTGTACCCCTTACAATTTGGGTTAATTTTTGACTAAAGGCCAGTCCTGATAACATGGCGAACAGTAGAGTAGTAGTAATGAACTTTTTCATAGTATGTGCTTTTGTAGTGTTTGATTGATTACTGATACAAAAGTCCATGAATATGGCCTGGTCTGCAATTCAACTATGCCAAGCAAGTGAGTTTGTCTGCAAAATCCTGTTTTCATTCTGCAAGACCAATAGTTCATTTGATTGCTATTGCCTTAAAAACCGCAAAATTACTATTAATGAAAAGCTGCATTTATAAAATCACCTTTCAATTTTAATCGGACAGCAATGATTATTAACTAGGCTTATTGTTGATTACTTGAAAGAAAAGCTCCCTATACGTCTCTGAAATAGGTATGATCTGATTGAAAATTTTTATTCTACTACGTTCGATTGATTCTATTTTGTTAATGCCTACCATAAATGATTTGTGAACTCTGCAAACCACATTTGAAGGTATGATCTTTTCCAATTCACTGAAGTTTTGCAGTGTCATGATCCTTTTATCCGCTGTATGAATTCTGCGGTAATCCCGCATTCCTTCAATATATATGATTTCGGACAAATTAATTTTCTCTAAGCGATTTTCTGTCTTCACAAAAATATATTCTGCCGGAACATTCAGATTAGGGCGGCTCATATTTTCCTGGGCTTTGCTTACTGCCTTTAAAAAGCGGTCAAATGTAAAGGGTTTTAAAAGGTAATCGGTAACATTAAGTTCGTATCCTTTGATTGCATATTCCTGATAGGCTGTTGTAATTATTACCTGACTTTCTATTTTTGAACTTTCTAGTAATTCGATGCCGGTCAACTCATCCATATTAATGTCGAGAAAAAGCAGGTCAACTTTATTTGATCGTAAATAGGAGAGTCCATCAAGGGCATTGTCAAACGTGCCACACAAATTCAGGAATGGTATTTTATCGACAAAAGCCTTGGTTCTTTCAAGAGCCAAGGGTTCGTCTTCTATTATTATGCAGGAGTATTTATCCATTTCTGATTGATAAATGTACACTATAAAGATCAGTATGTTTAACTATTTCTAGTGTGTGGTTCTCCGGATAAATCAAATTAAGTCGTTTTTGAATCAATTCATTGCCAAGCCCATTACTTTCTTGTTTTAATTTTCGATTTGGATCGAACTTATTATCACATACGAATAAGATAATGTCCTTTTTGATCACTATTTTAACATTGATAGCATTGTCTATTTTTTTATTGGTCGTATGTTTAAAAGCGTTTTCTATAAATGGAATAAATACCATTGGAGCAATTGTTTTATTACCCGGAATTCCTGTAACCTGGAAGCTTACATAATTTGAATTTGAAGTTCTTATTTTTTGCAATTCGATATATTTCTCTATGTATTCTAACTCCTTCTCCAGTAAAATTTTCTCTGTTTTAGTTTCATAAAGCATGAAGCGTAAAATGTCGGATAGTTTATTCAAATAATTCGATGCCTCTGTCGCATCTTTTAATAGCAATACATCGATGTTATTTAAAGTGTTAAATAAAAAATGCGGATCCAATTGAGCTTTGATCAAAGCCATCTCTGTTTCATGATTTTTTTGCTTCAACTGTTCTTTCAATTTGACTTCTTCAAACCAGGTAATGAAACCTTTAATGACCAAAGCTACAGTACCGGAAATCGTTGAGAAAATGGACATGATGCCAATTACTATTAAAGCAGTGGATCTACCGTTTTTCCCGTCTTCATCCATGTCATGAATACGGCCGGTTTCAATAAAATATCTTAGTATGATGTAGGCTATAACTGAAGCTCCTATGGAAATCAGGATTCCCCAGAAAACGGACAACAAAAACTTTTTTTGTTGAAGGTATTTTGGGAATACCAGAAGGTAATATGCATAAAATGTGATCAATGATGGAAGAAATGAAAACAATAAAAGTGTATTGAAGGCATTGGCAATTCTTGCTGTCTGATCTATAGAATGACTGCTGCTTCTATAAAAGACGGCAAGCATAATTATAATTAAAAGAAGGTAGCAGATCCAAAAACCAATGTGGAACAATATAATGACTGACTTTTTCATAATTTCAAATTTACTGTTTTATGACAGCAAAATTCGATTGTTTAAATGTGTTTTGAAAATTTAATCTTCAAATTGGAGATATTTGTCTGCAAGATAAGATTGGCGACTCTTGCAAACGAAAAGTTTGCAAAAATATCAACTCGCCTGATTAACCCAAAGTTTGCCTTTCAAATCAAACCTCCCATTGTTTCGAGCAAGTTTTATTGAATATACAATTGCAAAGATCAGCGTAGTAAATCGTGCCACGTTCACCAATAAACTTCCTGTCACATTTGTTTCCACTTGAAAACTGTCCCAGATTACATCCATGAAGCCATGAAGAAAAGCCACCATCCACAAACTTTTCCAGGCATAATAGAACCAGCCAAAGCCAATGCTTACACCTGTCGTGAATAGAAAAATGGCAATTGCGCTTCCTAAATTATCAGCCTGATATAAATGTCCTGCCCCAAAAAATAATCCGGTAAAAATACCTGCACTCAAAAACCCCCAACCTGCATAGTAGAATAGTAAGCCAAACAAAAATGCTCTGTAAATAAATTCTTCTCCAAATCCTGCAAGTACGAATCCGCGATAAAGTATTTCTAATGTTGGTTGAAAGTTGAAATTGTTTGCAATGCCCAAACATAAAAACATTGGCAAACTAAATACTGTTGCTGCCATTAGTCCTGTAAAAAATTTATCAGGAGCTAATCCGAAAGAGTTCAAGGAAAAATTTCTGTTTATCAAATAGTTTGCAAGAAAAGCCATTATCATTCCTGTTAATAGCATGATCGTAGAGGGAATCGCTGTCGGCCAGCTGGTCCATTTTTCAGTTCCGAAAACAATATAAGCATATAAATATTTAGAATATCTATATGCCAGAAAGCATACAATAATGATTAGCGATTTATAAAAAATTGGTTTTTTCATCGACAATAGGCAAATATATTAAAATAATTAATGCATTGTCCTTACATAGATTTTCAGAAATATGCAATGCAAACGAATGTTCCAACAATCACACACACCAGATCCACAAGTAACATTATCCCCAAAGTATATCTCGCTTCTTTCACATTTACAGAACCAAAATAAAGTGCGAGAACATAAAAAGTCGTCTCGGCGGCACCCTGAAAAAGACAAGAGAGCTGACCGGTCAAACTATCCGGACCATAGGTTTTCATAGCATCAAGCATGAAGCCGCGAGATCCTCCTGCACTGAATGGTCGCATCAATGCCACAGGAATGGCATTTGTTATCTGTGGATCGACATTGAAAATACTCATCGTTGCACGTATGCCTTTCATTACAATTTCCATCAGACCGGAGTTGCGGAAGATACTCAATGCAACCAGCATGGCAATCATATAAGGTAAAACCCGAACTGCAGTAGTAAATCCGTCTTTCGCGCCGGTAACGAATGAATCAAAAATATTTGTCTGATTAAGTTTGAAGACTTTTTCATTGAGTAAACTGTACAATACAATTGCAAGAATAATGAACAACAAAACTGCATTGCTCAGATTTCCTGTAAAATGCATTTTTTCAATGCCGCCAAGTTTTGTAATGTAGATCAATAACAATCCAATGATTGCACTAACTCCGGTGATGAAAAAGATCACTGCTCCATTTAACAGATTTATACGTTGTTTTATACTCACAAAAATCAATGCTGCAATGGTTCCGACAAATGATGTGATGATACATGGCAGCATGATGTCTGAAGGATTTGCTGCATGTTGCGCTGCGCGATACCCGATAATGGAAGTAGGAATAAGTGTGAGCCCGGCTGCATGCAGACAAAGAAACATGATCTGACTATTGGAGGCTACTTCTTTATTTTTATTCTCTTCCTGCATACTTTCCATAGCTTTAAGACCAAATGGTGTTGCCGCATTGTCAAGTCCAAGGAAATTTGCAGCAAAATTCATCGTCATAAATCCATATGCCGGGTGACCTTTTGGCAATTCCGGAAAGATCTTGACAAAAAGCGGAGTCATGAATCTGGCAAGCTTGTCGAGAGCATTCGAAGCGCTAAGCAAATTCAATAGTCCGCAAAAAAATGTAAGATAGCCAATCAAGGGTAGCCATATATCAAGCAACGTGTTTTTGCAAGTCATGAAAATACCATCAGCCGGTTGTTTGCCTGAGGTGACCTGAACTGTTCCGCTTTCATTCAACAGATAAAGGGTATCGCCTTGTTGAATACCTGTTGACCCGGATTGAAGAAGTGCTGAGTAAAATGCAGTATCGCCTGTTTGAAAATCTTTCACAGGCATTTCAGCAACTAAAACAGGGTCGTTCTGTTTCCCATTAACGACTTGTCCGATCGTGTATAAACGACCGGTCGAAAGCATAACAAGCAAGTAAATAATGCTACCTGCAATAATAAAGGACCAAAAGCGACTGAGTATCATAGTTCATGCACAAGAAACCAATAAAACAGCAGATAGCATAGCTTGTTTTTAAATCTCTAAAGGAACATTTCAACAGCCAATATCTTATAAGTATAAAAATATTAAATTCTAATGTTATAAAAAAGGAAGGCCGTAACTTCCCGCAAGATCATACCTCATACCTTTCCCCTTTGCAGGCTGTGTCAGGGAGTAAAATCTTGTTTTCATAGAAGAATTATTTTTTTATACTTCAACCGTCTTAAAACTACAATAAAAAGTAATACGCATACAATTCCGAGTACTGCCTCAAAGGTCAGCATGAGTTTACTATTGTATTGATCATGCATCCATCCATTAAATGAAGTCATATAAACTACGGAGATATTTCCAAGAGAGCCCATCAATGAAAATTTTGTTGCAGCATGTTTTTTCCCAATGGCAAATAATAAAACTGATGTGAATGCTGCATATACCATTCCTGTCGTGAATGCATAAAAAAGCACACCTCCAATGTATACTGATGAATTCATTGGCATTGCAGCCATTGCAATTGTAACCAATGCACAAGCAATTCCACTTGCTAGGTAAGCAAACCAAATGCCGCGTCGGTCTGCAATATTTCCACCAACAACACAACCAAGTGCACTTATCAGTCCGCTTAATATTCCTGTTATCAGTGCAACGGTGTCGGCATCTGCCTCCCAATCGTCTGCAATTGCTGACCATAGATTTGCCATTGCTCCGGTTCCTATTGGCAATAGTATTAATATTATTGCAAGCAGTGTGATCGGTACTTTGATCATTGATAACAGATCTTTGGCTAAACCGGAAAGTTCTTGGATAAATGTTTTTTCTTTCTGGTGTTCAATATCTTTTAAAGATAAAACGATCATTGCAAATGCAAGACTCACAACAGACAAAACAATACCGGCAACAGATGCACTATAATGTTCAGCAAGCCATAATCCGGCCCCTCCACCTAAACCTGCACCGGTCAAACTCCCTGCCTGATACCAGCCGGATGCTTTACCTTTTTTACTCTCCTCAATACTTGTTGCCATAAATGCGCCAATTGGCAATAACATGACATTCATTGAGACTTGTGAGATGAAAACGATTGCAGTTAGTAATGCAGATCCTTTGACAGTAAATGGTGTAACGCTTAATATAAGTAGTGTGGAAATGATAGCCGTTAAACTGATCCAATACCATTTACGCAGACTGAGTGAAACATCGACTATTGGTCCTAGTACAAACCTAAAAAGACTTGCAGATGCGCCAACTGCAACAATTGCTGCTGTTTGTGCAACTGAAAAGCCATTATGCGTTAATAAGTAAGGAAGTGTAACAAAAACAAAACCCTGACTGATACCGGTGGGCATCATAAGCAGGAATATATTAAATGGTTTTGTGAATTGTTTTTCTTCCATTCCTTAGACAGATTTTTTACCAAATATAGAAAATTTGACTACAAGTGAAAGAGATGAGCCGAATGAAAATTAATTTATGATTTCTGTCGGACGTCGGATTATCAAGGATGTTTTAGAGAGTAAAAATTATTTATTACATTGCATTTCTATTAATAAATTAAAAGCAGAATATGAAAAAGTATATTCTTTCGTGTTTGATCGTTACACTAATATTAGCAGGGGTGCCTGCTTTAGCTCAAACAGAAAAAGACACTACCAAATTAGGCTTGCCCGGCGACAATCTGGACCTCTATGCAGTACTTGATCTTTTTCAAAAATCAAAAACGATCGAGGAATTCGAGGAGAAGCTTAATCTTGAAAAATCTAAAATCAATAATCTTGATTTGGATTTAGATGGAAAGGTTGATTTTATAAAGGTTGTAACAAAGAAGGAAGACGATGATTTTACTTTTATACTTCAAGATGCAGTAAGTAAAACAGAGACGCAGGATGTTGCTGTAATCTTTGTTACAAAAGATAAAGACAAGAAAATATCGATGCAAATTATTGGGGATCCTGATTTATATGGAAAAGATTATATTGTTGAATTAAAAGAGTCGATAACACCGGCTGTTACTCCAAATCCCGGCTACACGGGAACAGACACTGTTGTGACTGCCGCACCTGCTAAAACTACTGTTGTTATAGTTGAACAAGCACCAATTGTTCAATATGTTTATTCTCCAGCTTACGTACCATATTATCCGCCTTATTATTATGGATATTATCCGCCATACTATCATCCTTATGCTGCGATTTCCGTTGGAATTTATTTTGGGTTTCATGCTGCTTATCATGGAGGATATGGATATCATGGAGGATATGGGTATCATGGCAACACTACTGTAATTCATAACACGAATAATTTTAACAATTACAACAATTCGAGAAATACCTCCAATACTGTTAGAAATAATATGAATAACGGCAATTATAACAGAGGTAATAATGCATCAACACGCCCTGCGAACGGTGCCTCAACTCGCCCTTCCGGTGGCGCCTCAACACGTCCTTCTACAGGGACTACACCTTCGACCCGACCATCGGGTGGCGCCTCAACACGTCCATCGACGGGAGCAACACCTTCAACACGTCCTTCTACCGGAGCGCCAACTCGACCATCAACAGGTGCAACACCATCAACACGTCCATCGAATGGCGGATCTTCAACGGGTCGCCCTACGGCATCACCTTCAACACGACCATCAAATAATTCACAAGCCAGACCAAGTTCAAGTGGTTCTTCACGATACAGTGGCGGCGGAGGTGGTTCAAGAAGCAGCGGAAGTTTTGGTGGTGGCGGCGGCTCAAGAGGTGGTGGCGGTTCACGCGGTGGAGGCGGAGGTAGGCGATAATTTTTCGATAACAAATTAAGTCACCGACCATTTTGTCTGAAAATGATCACAAATAAAAAAGCCATTTGAAGTACTTTTCAAATGGCTTTTAATTTTTTTAAGAATTATTTATTCGAGAGGCATGTCGGAAGCGCTCATTTCTCTTACACTGACATATCGGCCATCTCTTTTTTCAAATAAGACCATATAATTTCCTGTGTTAATAGCGACATCGGTAGAATCGCTTAATTTGTAATAGCCAATTTCTACAACCTGATTACCGTCGCTGGATGGAAAGACCTCATTGGTTACAAATGAAATCTTATTCCCTTTCGAAGAAGAATCAATACCGGCCTTTAAGTATTCTACAATAGCCTGTCTGCCTACTAATGGGGCTTTGTTTTGAGAAAAAGAGATGGCATCGTCGGCATAATAACCGATGTTTTTCATTTCTGCCGCATTATAGGTTGCGGCAAATTCGTCTTCCTTAGCCTGAATTTCTTTTTTTATTTGCTCTTTATCGATTACCGTTGGTGCAGTTTGCTCTTCTTTCTT
>Ga0138256_10001636_pt1 | contig 24201 bp, 25 predicted proteins | sample KNB2016incub_MG_FD_105486 | JGI IMG/M metagenome (GOLD analysis project Ga0138256, IMG submission 105486) | Active sludge microbial communities from wastewater in Klosterneuburg, Austria - KNB2014incub_MG | ecosystem: Engineered > WWTP > Activated sludge > Unclassified | place: Austria... | reverse complement strand
ATAATCAATTCGCTAAAACAACATGAAAGCGAAACTCATGATGGTATGGATATTTCTATCTGCTCTTTTAATGCAGAAAAAATGAGTTTAGAATTTGCCGGTGCCAACAGACCATTATGGCTAATCAGAAACAACGAACTTTTTGTTTATGCAGCAGACAAATTTCCTATTGGAGGACTACAGATTAAACACAACAATCAGTTCACCAATCATAAAATCAATTTACAGCAAGACGACACCATTTATCTTTTTTCTGATGGCTATGCCGATCAGTTTGGTGGTGACTATGGTAAAAAATTAATGACTAAAAAACTAAAAGACATTTTAGTTTCTATTCAACACCTTGGCATGAGTGAACAGAAAGTTTATTTACAGAACTACTTCAATGAGTGGAAAGGAGACAACGAGCAGGTTGATGATGTTTTGATAATCGGTATCCGAGTATAAAAGTACCTATACCAGGAAAAACAGATCTTACATAGTTTTTAATTCTGCTACCAGTTCTGTCAATGCTTTTTTCGCATCACCAAACAGCATGCTTGTTTTCGGATCGTAAAACAGCAGATTGTCAATACCGGCATAACCTGCATTCATGGAGCGCTTGTTTACGATAATATGTTTTGCTTTATCAACTTCCAGAATAGGCATACCGTAGATTGGTGATGATGGATCTGTTTTTGCAGCAGGATTCACTACATCATTGGCACCAACTACCAACACCACATCGGTTTGTTCCAATTCAGGGTTTATCTCTTCCATCTCTACCAACTTGCCGTAGTCCACATTACTCTCTGCCAGCAACACATTCATGTGTCCGGGCATACGACCAGCTACAGGATGAATGGCGTACTTGACTTCCACACCTCTTTCTTCAAGTAACATTTCCAATTCGTGAATGACATGTTGAGCCTGCGCTACTGCCAATCCATAACCGGGAACAATCACAACTTTCTTTGAATAATTCAACAAAACAGCAGCATCGGCAACAGACATATCTTTAATACTTCCTTTAACATCGGGACCATTACCGGCAGTGGTATTGCCTCCACCAAAGGCACCAAAAATTACATTGCTCAACGGACGGTTCATTGCTTTGCACATCACCAGTGTCAGCAGTGTGCCCGCAGAGCCCACCAGAATACCACCTGTGAGCATCACTTTGTTGTCGTACAAGAAACCACCGAAAGCTGCTGCAAGTCCGGTAAAGGAGTTGAGTAATGAAATTACTACAGGCATATCGGCACCACCAATTGGTATGGTAAACAAAATTCCATAAACCAAAGCAGCGGCAAATAATAAATACAGCAACATTGTACTTTCTGTTCCACTGAAAATCATATAAGCCCCAAATGAAAATACACCCATCATCACCAACGTATTGATGATATTGTAAGAAGGTAATCTCACCGGCTTGTTCATGGTGCCGTTCAATTTCAAAAATGCAATGATACTTCCTGAAAAAGAAACACTACCTATAATCAAGCCCAGAACAATTGCAATCAATGCGCCTGTATTGCCGGTGTTGTGATGAAATTCCATTAATCCTATAAGTGCTGCACAGGCACCACCCATACCATTGAACATAGAAACCAGTTCTGGCATTTTTGTCATCTGCACTTTCTTAGCTGTCAGCCATCCAATAATAGTTCCGATAATGATGGCTGCAAAAATTAATGCGTAAATGAACCCGGGTGTTTCAACTTTTACAAATTCATCACCTATTGCTGTTTGTGTTTTGTTGACATGAATAAATATTGATGCAATAATGGCCAAGGTCATCCCTACTGCGGCAATAAGGTTACCGTTACGTGCAGTTTTGGCATTACCCATACGTTTTAAACCAATGATAAATGTTGCAGAAGCTATGATGTAACTAATGGTTCTGATATTATATAGTACTTCAGGTGTCATGTGCTGATTTCTTTAATTTTTTTTCGGTACTCTTATTTTTTCTTAAACATTTCCAACATGCGGTCGGTAACTACAAATCCACCTACCACATTGAGTGTACCGAGCACTACTGCAAGAAAGCCTAATGCAAGCGCTAAATAATCGTTAGCATCAACATTGAGCATCACTATAATGGCGCCCACTATAACCACACCATGTATGGCGTTGGCGCCCGACATCAGTGGAGTGTGCAATACAGTAGGTACGCCACCAATAACTTCTATTCCAACAAATACTGATAGGATGATAAAGAAAATAATCTCCTGATGCGTTCCGATAAAATTGATAATTTCAGTCATAATTTTTTATACTTAAATTGATTCAAGATTTCACTATTAAACTTCCTTTGGTTATTTCTTCTTCCATTTCCCATTTAAATCCATCTTTGGTGGTAAGGTGCAGTAAAAAAGTTTGAATATTCTTTGCATAAAGGTCGCTGGCATTCATCGGTAATAAACTGGGGATATTGCTTTCGCCAATAATGGTTACACCATTCTTCTGTACCGTTTTATTCAGTTCGCTTCCAACTACGTTCCCACCTTGCTCTACTGCCATGTCTAAAATAACTGAGCCGTTTTTCATACTCTTAACCATCTCCTCTGTCACTAACAACGGTGCTTTCTTTCCGGGAATTAATGCTGTTGTAATTACAATGTCTGCTTCTTTGATATGTTTTGCTACTAATTCCTGCTGTCTCTTCAAAAATTCTTCTGAAACACCTTTCACATAACCACCTTCAATTTTTATACTATCATCACCTTTTACTTCAATAAACTTTCCACCGAGTGACTGAACTTGTTCTTTTGTTTCAGGTCTGATGTCGCTCACCTCCACTACTGCGCCAAGGCGTTTAGCGGTGGCAATTGCCTGCAACCCGGCTACTCCTGCACCAAATATCACTACTTTAGAAGGACGGATGGTTCCTGCAGCAGTAGTCATCATTGGAAGAATTTTTCCCAACGTGTCTGCACATAAAATAACAGCTTTATATCCTGCAAGATTGGCCTGCGAACTAAGTGCATCCATTTTTTGTGCTCTGGAAATACGTGGAATGGCATCCATTGAAAACGCATTAACTCCGGCTTGTTTGCAGGCTTCAACCAATTCTGTATTTGTAGCAGCCCACATAAAAGAAATAAGTGCTGCACCTCTTTTCATCTGCGCAATTTCTGCCGGTTGTGGTGCATTAACTTTCAACACAACATCGCTGTTGTAAACCTGTGTTTTATCACCAAGTGTTGCTCCGGCATTTTTATATTGGTCGTTTGTATAAAAAGAAGCCTCACCGGCACCATTTTCAACAACAACATTGTAGCCGGAGGCTACTAAACTTTTAACAACATCAGGGGTCAGTGCTACCCGCCTTTCGCGGTCTTTTAACTCCTTGGGTACGCCTAAAATCATGTAGCTAATTTTTTGATTAACAATTTATCGGAAAGCGGTGCAAAGAAAATAATTTTCAGCTTATCTGCAATTTCAGTGGGTCTTATTCTGTTGTTAATAAAACATCTTCTATAAGCAGTATTATCCTGTTATTCTTTTTAATTTTGTAACTACAGAACCTCTAAAAACAATATGGCTAAGTTCACCCCTCAGTATTTAAAAAAGTTAGAAGAACATCTGCTGGAAAGTGGATATGAAGTACGTTACGAAAAAGGCAATTTCAAAAACGGTTATTGTCTGCTGGAATCCAAAAAGTTAGTGATGGTAAACAAGTTTTCTGCTATGGAAACCCGTTGCAGTGCTTTGCTCGAAATCATTAATCTGCTGGAGTCCCAACAGTTGCTTTCTACTAAAAGACAGGAACTGTTTGCAGCTATGGAAAATGAGGAACTTCAGCCCGTTACACTACCTAATACCACAGACGCTGATCATTGAAAGTTACATTCTTAGGCACAGGCACTTCGCAAGGCGTTCCGGTAATAGCCTGCTCATGTGCTGTTTGCCAAAGTAATGACCCGCGTGACAAGCGTTTACGCACTTCCATTCACATTCAACACGGCAACAGTAGTTTTGTCATAGACTCAGGCCCTGATTTCAGACAACAGATGCTGAGGGCAGAAATTAAAAACCTCACAGCGTTGATTTTTACTCACGAGCATAAAGATCATGTGGCAGGCATGGACGACATCAGGGCATTCAATTATGTGTTGCAAAAAAAAATAGACATCTATGCTACTTTGCGTGTTCAGGAAGCATTGGTAAGAGAGTTTCCCTATGTTTTTCATGACTTTAAATATCCCGGTGTGCCGGAGGTAAACATGATTACTATTGATGAGCATCCATTTATCATTGAAGGGCTTGAGTTTATTCCTATTGAAGTGTTGCATTACAAATTACCTGTCAATGCCTATAGGTTTGGTGATTTTACTTACATAACAGACGCCAACTTCATTTCCGAAAAAGAAAAAGAAAAAATAAAAGGTAGTAGAATTGTAGTTATCAATGCGTTGAGACGTGAAAAACATGTTTCTCATTTTAATCTTCAAGAGGCACTTGAGTTGATTAAAGAATTGCAGCCCGAAAAAGCCTATCTTACACACATCAGCCATCAGCTTGGAAAACACAGCGATGTGGAACAGGAATTACCACCAAATGTGTTTTTAGCCTACGATGGATTTGAAATAGAAATGTCATAAGATTAAACCATTGGGCGATTAAAACGTTATTGTCATACTTTTGCACATAATTTTTCCTTTATGCAGGTTACTATTGATTCTAATTCCGGATTTTGCTTTGGTGTGGTATATGCCATTCAACAGGCCGAAGAAGAGCTGGATGTAAACGGGCATTTATACTGTCTTGGCGATATTGTACATAACAATATGGAGGTTGACAGACTTAAAGGCAAAGGCTTGGAAATAATTAATCACGAACAATTACAACAATTGCACAATTGCAAAGTGCTTATCAGAGCACATGGCGAACCACCTTCAACTTATCAAACAGCAATTAATAACAATATTGAACTTATAGATGCATCTTGTCCTGTTGTGCTGAAGTTACAAAATCGTGTCAGAGGCAGCTTTGACGAAATTTCAGATACAGGAAATGGTCAGGTGGTGATATATGGTGAGAAAGGTCATGCCGAAGTGAATGGTCTGGTAGGACAAACAGGTGGAAAAGCAATTGTTGTTAAAACAGAAGAAGATCTGGAGCAGATAGATTTTAACAAGCCTGTACACTTCTTTTCACAGACCACTAAAAGCACGCTAGGTTTTGAACAGATGCAAAAAACCATACAGCAACGCATAGTAAAGCAAAAAGGCTCGCTTGAAGAAACTGATTTTATTACCAACGACACTTTATGCCGTCAGGTAAGCAACCGCGAACCACAGATGCGCAGGTTTTCATCATTGCATGATGTGGTTGTTTTTGTCAGTGGCAAAAAATCATCTAACGGAAAAGCATTGTACAGTGTCTGCAAGGCTACCAACGATAAAAGCTATTTTATTTCTTCAGCAGAAGAATTAGATCCTTCATGGTTTGAAGGCATTAATACTGTTGGTATTTGTGGTGCTACTTCAACTCCACTCTGGCTGATGAAAGAAGTTAAAAACGCTATTGAAAAAATAACAGTCTAATTATTTTTGTTTTTTCCTGATTTAAAATCAGGTATAAAAAAAGCGAGGCTGTTTCCGCATGGAAACAGCCTCGCTTTTTTAAATAAATCTTTATTATTGTTTTATCAACTTACGTTGCATATTGCCGTTTATTGATTGTATGTTTAACATATAAACTCCGGGTGCAAATTTTGAAACATCTAAAGAATAGTTATTCATTCCTGAACCTGCTTGTATATTTTGAATATATATAAGTTTACCTGAATAATCCATCAGTGAAACTTTAATCAATTCCTTAGCATCTGACTGATATGAAATATTGACTAAATCATTTGCCGGATTAGGATACACTTCAAACTGTTGAGTAGCATCAATGCCTGCTTCGCGGCAGTTGTCTAAAACAACATTGAACACCTTGGTTCCTGAACCGCATGAATTAGATGCCGTCAGCATCACAGCACCATTTCCTGTTGTCCAGTCAAGTGTTAATGTGCTTGAGTTACCGCCACCTGAAACATAATTTGCAGATGTTTCAGGATATGTCCAACTTAAAGTATAAGCACCGGTTACATTAGCAATATTGGCATTAAACTCAACTCCTGCTGTATTTGGACACCATGTATTGGGTGTTGCAGTTATTGAAGCCGGAGTATTTGGCGCACCTTTAATTGCAGTACAACGTGTATTGCTTGTTCCGCATGCATTGGATGCACTCACACAAACCTGTCCTGTTGTTAAAGCACCAAAATCAATTGTTACAGCATTATTTCCATTGCCATTAACTGTTCCGGGTGCCGTCCAGTTATAGCTTGTTACACCTGCCATTATTGGTGTTGAAAATGGTTCTGTCTGATTACACAAACCATTGGTTCCACCGGTTATGGTTGCAGGCACTGCAGGCAATCCGGGAGAAACACTTTTACATTTAGTAGGTGCAACTACTCCACAGATGCTGGTAGCTGTCATACAAATATTTCCTGTGTTGTTATAACTAGAATTAAAGTCAACGGTAATAGTATTTGTACCTTGTCCACTGTTTATAGAAGCATTTGTGGGCACTGTCCAGTTGTAGGTTGCCACACCGGGTGTTGCTGTTACATTAAAATTAAGCGACCCATTCGGGCAAGCTTTAAATGTTCCACCCAAAACTGTACTTAAAGGAGTTGCAGATGTTGTTAATGCCATACATTTTGTGGCACTGGTAAAACATCCCACTTTTGAAGCAACACAAAGTGTTCCGCCTGTCCATGTTGGGCCAAAGTTTACAGTAACACTGTTTGTATTTCCTGTTACTGAAGCATCGCCACTAATAGACCACACATATTCTGTAGCACCATCTACTGCGGTTGCAATATAAGTATCAGATGTGCTGGCACAGGCTGTCTTTAGTCCGCTAACAGCCGAAGGAACAGAAGTTGCCCTTCTAATTAATACAGGACGGTATGACGAAGTTCCACAAGCATTGGTAGCCTCTACACGTATAATATAAGTTGAGTTTGAAGTTGTTCCAAACTGAACATCCATAGTGTTAGTTCCGTTGGCACTTAAAAAGGTTACACCATTGATGCCTGTACCTAAATACCAGTTGTAAGAATCGGCACCTGCACTATTTGTACTTAATGTATAGCTACCTGTTGGTGGACATACATTGGCAGGAGCACCTGTAATAACATCAGGTTGTGCAGGGGCACTACCTGCAACACTAATCACAGTAGTACGATTGGTAGAAATATTGCTGCTGCAATAGGATGAAGTTAAATTGGTAACTGTAATTGTGCTGTTACCTGCTGATGTTAATCCGGTTGCAGTAAACGAACCTGTACCTGCTGTAAGTACAGACATAGAAGCGGTAAGATTAGAACCTGAAGGAAGACTTCTGTTGTAGGTAACCACATAATCGCCCACAGGCAGCGAAGCTGCTGTTCCGGTTAAGGTTATCACTGAAGTAGGAGATGAAACACAAATAGGACTTGTTCCATTAGTGGCTGTAAGGCTGAAGGTAGCGCATGTATATGTCACTTTTACCTGACCTCTATAACCATCACCACCTGATCTGTTACCACCAAAAAATCCACTTTTTGCACCGCCACCACCGGCAGATAGGCCTGTAGCATCATGCCCATCTCCATTACTACTTCTTCCATTGGCACCTGTACCTCCGCCACCGGAACCACCGGAACCACCGGTTGAACCTGATGCATTACCTCCATTGCCCGTTGCTCCTGCACCACCACCGCCTCCGCCTGAATTTCCACCGGAACCTGCTGCACCGGAACCTCCGTTTTGAGTACCTGTTGTTATACCACCACCCGCACCATTCGGTGCCTTTTTACCAGCTTTGCCACCATTGGCTGTTACCAAACCACCAAAATCGGAATTACCCCCATTATTTCCATCAGCTACAGAAACTCCTAAGCCACCGGCACCTACCGTAACAGAAATGGCAGCACCGGGAGTAACCCCAACTGAAATATTTTTTACATAAGCACCACCGCCTCCACCTCCTGCTGCTACATTGCCAAGTGCAGGTGCAGCACCACCACCTGCACCACCACCGCCCCAGGCTTCTACCTTCACTGTGGTTACCCCGGCAGGAACAGTAAATGTTCCATTTGCAGTATAAGTAATTGTTGTTTGTGCATTAATGTCACTTGCCGTAAACATTAATGCTGTGACGAAGGTTAACTTCATCAGGTTTGCGATTCCTTTCATTTTGTAACTGTTTTTAATTGTTATTGATTGTTTTTCAAAAATTAGTTCATGCAAATTAGGAAAGCCCGTTTCCCCAAAACACGTGTTTTGGGCGAAAGACAAAATAATATGGGTAAATTTAACCTAACCAATGCCTGTTATTATAACTCAAACCATTTGATTACTAACAGTGTAGAACAATTTCGACACTGTATCATGAGGTTGGATTAACTGAAATTTTTATTAAATGCTGCCATAACAATTCAACCCCTTGTGGCATTAACGAAGTAAGTTACATCAAAGAATCAAAACAGTTACTTCTTCTTAAAAATACTACTAAAATCCCGATGGATATAATTATATCCTATTGCCTCGACTTTGTCAGACATTACCTTCTGATTAGCCAATAACATCTCCACACGCTCACCCATCATCAATTTTAAAACACTTGAAGGAATATGCACCAGAACACCTGGCATTTTCCGTGAGTTTCTAATTTGTTGTATCATATCTTTGGCCATCAATGGACATGGTGCTACGCCATTATAGATGCCGTTTAGCTGATTATTTGAAAGTAAATAAAAAAACAAACCACACAAATCATTAATTGAAATCCAACTCTGCCACTGATTGCCGTTTCCAAAAACAGGTGCTATAAAAAACCTAAAAGATTTCAGTATTTCTTTTAGCATACCACCCTGCGGATTCATCACCAAACCAATTCTTACAATACAGGTTCTTATGCCTCTCTGTTCAAACATCAGGTGTTCTAGTTCCCATTGATGACATAGCTTTGCTAAGAAGGTATCTGCAGGCAAGGTGTTTTCTGTCAGATTAATGCCTTCGGGATAAACACCAATGACAGATGCACCAATATATGCCGAAACCTGATTTTTGTGCTTGTAAACTAAATCAAACAATAGTTTGGTAGCATTTATCCTGCTGTTGTAAATTTCTGTTTTACGTTTATCTGACCAAGGTCTATCTACAATACCATCACCTGCCAGATTAATAATTGCATCTACGCCTTCCAGACAAGCATCATCAATCAAATTCGACTCTGTACTCCAATAAAATGTTTGTGCCCCTGAAACTGCTTTTTTGGTCCTGCTTAATATGTGCACTTCCATTCCATTCTGAATGAACAACTGTGTGAGCTGTTTGCCAATGAAACCACTGCCTCCGGCAATGAGTATGCGCTTGCAAGAATTCATATTGCTTTCAACAAATAAAATAATAAATTTGTTTGGACACAACAAGAAGGATATCTACATTGTTTTCATCGTAAAAAAAACGCTTTTGACCCTTAAGTAAACTGCGTAGAATAGTCGTGAATAGGTTTAGTGCACATTGCCAACATCACATTCACCTTACAGAAATAAAATTTATCTATTTTTGAAAGCCCTTTAAAATTCAACAAAGGCAGTTTACATTTTTAACCTCAATATTATGGATCGTTTTTTCGGAATTTTTGGTTTCCTCTTTATTCTGGGTATTGCCTACCTGATGTCTAACAATAAAAAAGCAATTAATTTACGATTGGTACTAAGTGGATTGGGGTTACAATTGCTTCTGGCATTTTTTATTCTGAAGACCAGTATCGGACAAATGTTGTTTCACAAAATAGCCGATTTCATTACTAAAATATTAGACTATGCATTGAGTGGTGGTGAATTTGTATTTGGTGTATTAATCAAGAAAGAAACTCTTGCGGAAGTGTTTGGACCGGCCAGCAGTTTTATCTTTATGTTTCAGATAATGCCAACCATAATTTTTGTGGCCGTTTTAGTAAGCATTGCCTATCATATTGGTTTGATGCAACGTATTGTTTCTGTTTTTGCCAAAGGCATGAAAGCAATAATGAATGTGAGTGGTGCCGAGGCATTGAGCAATGTATCGTCAGCCTTTGTGGGTCAGGTTGAAGCACAGATTTTAATAAAGCCCTACATCAGTAAAATGACCATGAGCGAATTGCTTGCCTCAATGACAGGCAGTATGGCCTGCATTGCCGGTGGTGTTATGGCTGTTTACATTTCTATGGGTGTACCTGCAGAATATCTTCTTGCTGCAAGTATTATGGCTGCACCGGCAGCATTGGTAATTTCTAAAATTGTTTATCCCGAAACAGAAGAGTCAGAAACAAAAGGCACCGTTAAGCTTGAAATAAAAAAGACGCACAGCAATCTGATGGATGCAATTTCTCATGGTGCCAGCGATGGACTAAAAGTTTCATTGAATGTAATTGCCATGCTCATTGGTGTCATTGCATTAATTGCGCTGATTGACGCAACACTTGGTTTCTGCGGGCGACATCTTGCTGATTGGGGTTTAAGTCTGAGTGCAATCAACATTGATTTAGCCAAACTTAGTCTCAAAGAAATTCTGGGAGCTGTGTTTTCGATTTTTGCATACCTGATGGGTGTACCTTCGCAGGATGTGCATACAGCAGGTCAGTTACTGGGCACCAAGCTTGCCGTCAATGAATTTGTTGCCTATGTTGATTTTACTGCATCAATGAAAACAATGTCGCCTAAGGCAGTAACAATTTTAAGTATTGCCCTTTGCGGATTTGCAAACTTCAGCTCTGTGGCTATTCAGGTAGGTGGCATTGGTGAACTCGCACCTTCGCGCAGAGCCGATCTTGCCAAGCTTGGGCTAAAAGCATTGGTCTGTGGTACACTGGCATCTTATCTGTCTGCAACATTAGCAGGTATTCTGATGTAACAACAAAGTAGTATTTCATTTGTTGTGATTATGGAAAATCAATTGTGCTATCATCTGATTTAAAACAACAATTATGCTCAGGCTCACTTGTACTCTTTTACTTTTATCCATAACAGTCAATGCACAACAAGCTGCACAAATAACAGGCACTATAACCGATAGTGATACCCACGAACCCATACCCGGAGTTTTAATCGGCTATGGCAGTGGCAGTCTCACACAAGCAGTATATAGTGATGAAAGTGGCAACTATAAAATAAAACCGCTTACACCCGGAAACTATGACATTCGCTACTCCATGATAGGCTATGATGCAATAAGCGCCACTGGAGTTCGTGTTTCTGATGGTGAGACTGTGGTATTGAATAAATCTCTGAACTTTAGCAATACACTACCGGTTGTGAAAAAAGAAGAGTATAGAATTCCGCTGATGCCCCGTAATCCCAATACACCATTGGTGGTTGGTCAGGAAGATATTAAATATGCTGTGGACAAAAACATCAACGCTCTGGCCGCCTCCACTGCCAGAGTTTTTCAATCTGATGCAGGAGAGCCTATCAGTATGTCAGGCTCGCGATACGGAACGGTAAAATATATTATTGATGGTGTGATTGCAGACAATGAACCCAAAATACCGGGATGCGCCATTGAACAAATGAGTATTTACAACAGTAGCTTGCCTGCCTGCTATGGCGATGCCACAGGTGGTGTCATCGTCATTACTACCAAAAGTTTTCGCTTCTGAAAACTATCATGCATTACTTTCGGCAACATTCCCCGTCTTGAAGCGATGAATAATAAAAACCATCATTCCGAAAAGTAAAAATGCCATAGCCTGATGAACAACACCCAACCATACAGGAACTCCATACAGTAAGGTAAATACACCCAATAGAAACTGTACCAACACCAGAAACGGCAACAGCCATAAAGTTTTTTCAACTTCGGGGTAAAGCAGCTTGCCCAAACGTGCCGTATTCATTTTTTTTGTTGTTACATACAATATCAAAAACATAATGACTACAGCATAGGCAACATAACGATGTACAAACTGAATAACCGGCATAGCATCGGCAAAAGCTATCATCCCGCTTTTTTGAATACTCATAAAAACAGAAGCAGAAATCCAGTCCTCATCCATCTTAGGAAAAGAATTAAAAATTCTTCCTGCTTTGAGACCTGCAACAAAAGCACCATAAACAATCTGAAGTAAAAGTACAGACATTGTTATCCAGGATAATTTATAAAGTTTCTTCAAATGAATATCATAACTTCTTCGCATAGGAAAAATAAAATCGAGAGCCACATAAAACGTAGCGCCAAAGGTTATGAAAGCAGAAACCAAATGAATGGCTAAACGGTAGTGGCTTACAGAAGTACGCTCTGAGAGACCACTCTTAACCATAAACCATCCTAAAAATCCCTGTAGTCCACCCAAGCAAAATAATAATAACATTTTTTTCATCATAGATTTGCTGAATTGCTTCTTAATCCAGAAAAATAAAAAAGGAAATAAAAAAACAATACCGATAAACCTTCCTAACAAACGATGAAAGTATTCCCAGAAATAAATTTGTTTGAAATCATCTAAGCTAAAATTATAGTTAAGCAATTTATACTGTGGAATAGCTTTATAACTGTCAAACTCTTCCATCCACTCTTTCTCATTCAATGGCGGTATGGTTCCGTGAATGAGTTTCCATTCTGTAATAGACAAACCACTTCCTGTTAGTCTGGTTATGCCTCCAATAACTACCATAGCAGCAATGAGCAAACATCCTGTCAATAACCAAATGATAATTGCCTTTCTGTATTTCAAATTATAAATTTCGATACTCATTTTATACTATCTCTTAAGACAAACTGTGCAGTATTGCGGCTTCTCTGCTCTAACAAAATTTCTTTGCCTGATGTTATGGTATCAATTGTATTTTGATAATAATGCCTTATGGTATAAAGCATCAGGTCTTCATTATATCTTATTTTAAAATCTTTCTGCAATGCTTCAATCAAAGCTGGAATTTTAAAATTATCGTTATCAACACAAACAGAAAAACTGATGGCGGAGTTCTGCATGAGGTGAATTTTTACACCATGCCCAGCAAACAAAGCAAAAATACGCGACAGATTATCTTCAGCAATAAAAGAAAAATCTTTGGCTGAAATACTGATGAGTACCTGATTTTTTTTAAAAATATATGAAGGAATCATCGGCTTTGTTTGAACATTGGTACGGATAGTTGTGCCATTAGCCTCCGGCTTGAGAAAAGACTTTACAAACAGTGGTATGTTTTTATTTTCAAGTGGTTTTATTGTCTTGGGGTGAATGACTGTAGCTCCATAATAGGCAAGCTCAATAGCATCATGATAGCTTATTTGATCGAGCTTTTGTGCGTCTTTATAGAATTTTGGATCGGCATTCAATATACCGGGAACATCTTTCCAGATATACATGGCTTCTGCATTCAGCAAGTAAGCAAAAATTGCAGCTGAATAATCTGAGCCTTCACGACCTAAAGTTGTGGTATAATTTTCTGATGTACCGCCAATAAATCCCTGTGTAATGACAACATCAACCCCGCTAAAAGCAGGAACTACTTGTTTTTGCACCAGCATTTCACTTTTTTGCCAGTCAACTTTTGCTTCACGATAGGTATTGTCAGTCATCAAAACATCACGCACATCAAGCCAGATGTTAGAGCACCCTTGTTGCTCTAAATAGGCACCGACAATGCAAGTAGAAATCAATTCGCCCAGAGAAACAATCTGATCATAAACAAAATTATAAGTATGCTGCGGTTTTTCGTCAAGCATCCAGTCGGCTTCAACAAAAAAGTTGTTTACTTTATCAAAGACAGGATTTGCTTTTCCTGAAAACAATTCCTCCATAATTTGTTGATGATATTCTCTTACATCCTTTAGTGCCGCATGGGCATTGCCTTTAGAAAAAAAATAATCATTCACCACTATTTCCAATGCATTGGTAGTTTTTCCCATTGCAGAAATAACGACAAGTAACTTTTCGCCTTTGAATCCTTTTAGAATTTCGATTGCATTTTTTACAGAAGCCGCATCTTTAACCGATGCTCCGCCAAACTTAAAAACTTTAATTTTTGTGCCTGTCATAATTCAACGGCAAAAATGCATTATATAAATCTATTAAGAGAATATTAAACTCAAAAAAACTGTTGAAATGATAAAAATCAACTAACTTTCTTTAACCTTTTATTCATTAAACTTGTTTTAATTTAACCAACTAAATTTTGATTATGGATATAGCTATAACAATCATTGTTTCTTTACTGCTATTGACAGGCATTGCCGGAAGTATCTTACCTGTTCTTCCGGGACTTCCAATTGCTTTTGGAGGACTACTATTAGCCGACTGGCATTTTAATTTTTACACAGGACGTTTTTTGTGGATGATTTTTGCCATGGTTATCATCATTTCTATCTTAGACTACTATTTACCTATCTGGACAGCTAAAAGATTTGGAGCTACACGATACGGTGTAATTGGTAGCGTCATTGGTATGATATTAGGAATTTTTCTGACTCCGGTAGGAATGATTATGGGAACAATTATTGGCGCCATCATTGGCGATTTGCTTGCAGGGAAAAACACAAGAGATGCTTTGCGCTCGGGATTGGCAACAGTTGCCGGAACATTTCTTTCAATAGGAATAAAATTAGTTGGTGTTGGAATTATGACTTGGCATTTCATAAGGTCAACTATATCTTATTATGCCGATTAGCAGTAGAATTTTATATTTGCAGAAACAAAACACAAATTTTGAAGGCAACAATAAAAGGTCAGGAAATTAATCTCCACTTCGATTCTAAGAAAAAAGTTTTAACAAAAAACAATCAGCAAATTGAGGCCGACATTAAAAATATTTCAGAATCGTCATTAAGTATTCTGCTGCAAAACAAATCGTATAAAGCAGAATTGTTGGAAGCAAATTACACCGAAAAGCAATTTAAAATAAGAGTTAACGGTAATGTTTATCAGGTTGCACTGAAAGATAAATATGATGAGTTGTTGCAGCAATTGGGTATGGATAAAATGTTTGCTCAAAAAGTAAACGACCTAAAGGCACCAATGCCCGGATTAGTACTGGACATTTTAGTTTCTGAAGGGCAGACAATTCAAAAAGGTGATAACCTTTTGGTACTTGAAGCTATGAAAATGGAAAACAACCTGAAAGCCACCAATGATGCTGTTGTAAAAAAAATAAAAGTATCGAAGGGTGATAAAGTTGAAAAAAACACGGTCTTAATAGAATTATCTTAATCATAAAGAAAATGAAAAACAGACGAGATTTCATAAAAACATCTGCAATGGCAGCAGGTACGCTGGCATTGTACGGAATTGGCAGCAAGGTTGCCTTCGCATCAGAAACCAACGAAGACAATTTGTTTAAGTTGCCTGATTTGGAATATGGCTTTGAGGCATTAGAGCCAAACATAGATGCACTGACGATGGAAATACATTACACTAAGCATCATCAGGGATATGTAAACAATCTAAACAAAGCAGTTGTTGCAGAAAAATTACAAGGTCAGTCTTTAAATGATTTGTTAGCTAAGGTCTCGAAACATTCAACAGCAATTCGCAACAATGCAGGTGGACATTATAATCATTCTTTTTTCTGGAAGTTGATGCGTCCGGGAGGATCTAAAACACCAACCGATGCTTTGGCCGAAGCCATCACAAAAGATTTCAGCAATATTGACAACTTGCAAAAAACATTTTCTGATGCAGCAAAAAACAGATTTGGTTCCGGATGGGCTTGGCTTATTAAATCAACCGATGGCAAACTAAGTGTTACATCTACTCCAAATCAGGACAACACGCTGATGGACATTGCCGAAGTTAAAGGCACACCTGTTTTGGGAATTGATGTTTGGGAGCATGCTTACTACTTGCATTATCAGAACAAAAGAGCAGATTATGTTAGTGCCTGGTGGAATCTGATAAACTGGGATGTAGCACTTGAAAATTATAATTCCTGATTATTAGTTTACAGCTAAATCAGACTGCATTTCATCTTTTAATACCTTCATCACCTGACGGTCAAAAATCATATCACTGTCGGCTTGTTTTGAATTAAAATATGCCGTTAATTTATCCTGACGTTCAAAGGGAAGTAACTGACGTATTTGACTGATGAGATAGTTTCTTCTTTCTTTTAAAATCAACAACTTGGTTAGCAGCTGCTCGGGATTGATCTTTTTTAATGAATCCGGCAAAAAGGCTGCATCAATGTTTTTAAGATTGCCGTTGCGCGATTTGATATAATCTACCAAATCCCACTCATTTTGTTTTCCTTGATAACGATCGGAAATTTTGTGGTACAACAAATCTTCAAATGTTGACTGGCGCGCATTCATTGCATTTTTTTCATTGCTCACCATTGCTTTATAACTATCTCGTCCGGTTTTACCATAGTAGATATAGGTCTTATTCAGCTCTGATGCAAGTTTCTGCAGTTGGCTAATATCAGTAACTGTTGCATAGTCAGGCAATCGTTTATGTACTTTAACATCTATTGATTTTCCCCCGGTAATTTCAGAAATTTTATACCATCCGCTAATGTCTTTTGCACGTAATGAACTGTAGCAATACAATGCATTTACAGATATACCTTTTTCTTTTGCCAGATCACAAGATTCTACAACATCAAACGCACCTAAGAATACCGAACCATTTCCGGTAAGGAAAATTTGTTTCACTGCATTTTTTTCATTTGACCAACTCAACATATCAAGCGAAGCACGAATAGCAGCACCCACATACTGATCGCCTTTTTCGATATTGGGTTTGAGTTTATACAATTCCGTTGCAATGTTATCAATATCAGAAGTAAACGGTGATAGCACTTTTACATATTGGTTTTTACTACCAAAACTTGGACGCGAGTAGCCCACCACAGCAAACCTTATTTGGCTGGAGGGATACAAACGATTGAGCTCGTTATTCATACCCCAAAGGTTGTCGCGGACATCATCTATCAATCCGTTGGTACTGCCGCTCAGGTCAAGTGTATAAACTATGTCAATGGGTTGACTTTTAGCGGAAGCTTTTGTTTGTGGTAGTATCCACGCTATGGTCAGAGCGAGAATTACCGGTTTTAATTTTAACAGGTTCATTGTTTTTTGGGGATTTATTGTGGTTTTTCAAAATTAGATATTATATTGTTTTGTGGTTTAGTCTCTAATATTGGTACTTTTGAACACTTTATTGTTTATGAACGAAACAAATATTCAGAAAATCAAGCATAAGTGGGGCGAACTTTTACGGCAAATGGATGTATCCTTTGGTGAAAAGCCCGATTTGCAGGGTATGATTTTCCTTATAGGAGTACAGGAACTGGGAAAAGGCTATCAGAACTTTACCAAGGAAGAAAAACAGGACTTAATGCATATTGCCACCTGCAAACTGCTTAGCCATGATGGTTATTACCGGCTTACAGGAGTAGATTCCGATGGATGGCCACAGTATGAAAAAATAAAGACATTACCTCAAATGCCTCTAAAAGAGCAGGATTTATTACTGAAAATCAATATTATCCGCTATTTTGAGGATGATGGTTATGAACTTGAAAAAAGTGAGGTTATTTGATGATTACTGTACGGTAAACAGTTTTTGATTGCTCCAAACGGATGTAATCTTTGCCTGTTTTGGGGCCTTTGCTGGCTTCAATATTTAAAACTGCTTCTAACTTAAACTCAAAAGAGGCTTTACCATATCCATCAGTAACACCTTCCTGATATACATTGGCCTGTACACCTGTGGTTGGATTTACAACAGCATCCTGTCTTAAAATTACAGTTGCACCTCTCACAGCAACTCCTGCACTGTCAGTAATAGTAATAATAGCTTCGCAAGGTCCTTCTTTTTTACAGGAAAAAGTAAAAAGAACAGTCATTACTATCAGTGAAGTTAAAACTAAATGAGTTTTGTGAAAACTACTTTTCATGCGAATGGAAATTTATTATTCTTGTACCTGTTTTTACGAACAGTATTATAAAATGTTTTATCAGCTCAAAAGTAATTAAAAATAGAAATGAAAAAAATCATCTGTATTATTGCAACATTCCTTCCCCTGATGGCACTGTCACAAACCGATAAAAGTCAGGCAAAACTTCAGGCAGAAAAAAGTCAAAACAAAGAAACTATGGTAGAAATTACAACCAATTTAGGTACAATGCGCTTTAAACTCTACAATGAAACACCATTGCACCGCGATAATTTTATTAAACTTGCCAATGAAGGTTTTTACGACAGCACGTTGTTTCATCGTGTTATTAAAAGTTTTATGATTCAGGGTGGTGACCCACAATCTAAAAATGCTGCTGCCGGAGCTATGTTGGGTAATGGTGGTCCCGGATATACAATACCTGCTGAATTTAATGCTGCATTATGCCATAAAAAAGGTGCGTTGGCAGCTGCACGTCTGGGTGATCAGGTAAATCCGCAAAAAGCATCTTCTGGTAGTCAGTTTTACATTGTACAAGGAAAACCTGCTTCCGACAACGATCTTACCATGATGGAAAATGCAAAGCACATGAAATATACTCCTGAGCAGCGCAAAGAATACACAACCGTTGGCGGCACTCCGTTTTTAGATATGGACTACACTGTTTTTGGTGAATTGGTTTCCGGCATGGATGTGCTCGATAAGATTGCAGCAGAGGCTACCAATGCTCAAAACCGACCTTTGCAAGATATTAGAATGACTGTTAAGGTGATAAAATAAATTCCGTTTAATTTCATTAAATAAAAAAAATCAGGTTCAGTGAACCTGATTTTTTATTTTTAAGTATAAATAATTTACACAATTAAAAAGTATTTGCGTTATTCGTTACGGTACAATGGCGAAGAAACAATCATTAGGAAAAAGAATAGTTTTAGTTACACTGCTGTTTTGTGGTATAGCAGTTCTTGCATTTTTTTATCGTAATCAAATAATCCGTTATGGCTATAAAGCCTGGCGCCTTGAAAAAAGATTGTTTGATAAAAATACCGGTTCTGCAACAAAAATACGTTTTCCAAAAGGCTATGAAGTACATGGCATTGATGTTTCACGATGGCAGACAGACATTGACTGGAGTAAATTAAAAGCTGCTGACCTAAATGGAGATACCATTAATTTCAGTTTTGCATTTATTAAAGCCACCGAGGGAATATTGCTTGAAGACCCTACATTTATTGATAACTGGGAGAGTGCACAAAAAAATAATATTATTCGTGGAGCTTATCATTATTTCCTTCCCAATGCTGATGTTTCTTTACAAGCAAAAAATTTTATTTCAAGTGTAAAATTAAAAAAAGGTGATATGCCTCCCTTAATTGATGTAGAAGAAAAAGGTAGTCTTACAAAAAAAGAATTGGTAAAAAAACTAAAACAATTTATTGTAATCATCGAAAAACAATATAAAGTTAAACCTATTCTTTATTCCAATATTAGCTTTATTGAAGACTATTTGGCTGATGATTTCCCTGACTACAATTTTTGGATTGCACACTATTATGAAGATGAATTAAAAATTGAGAAAACGGTAAAATGGCTTTTTTGGCAACACTCCGACCGTGTTTCTATTCCGGGTTCAAACTCATTTTATGATGCCAATGTGTTTAATGGTAATAAAAAAGATTTAAAAAAATTATTGATTAAATAAATACACATAAGCGTTTTAAAACTCAATTTTACACTAACATTATAAAGCAACATTATTAAATTACGATATAACGCTAAAACTATTTTCTCTCGCACCTCAATTCTGATGCAATGAACCAACTCAAACAAAAAATAATTCTGGCTTCACGTTCACCACGCAGGCAACAGCTTTTGCAAATGATGGGTATTGAATTTGAAGTAAGAACTAAAGAAACAGGTGAAGATTATCCAGACCATTTGCAGAACGAACAGATAGTTTTATATCTCGCTTCAAAAAAAGCCATTGCCTTTGAAAATGAGATTAAAGAAAACGAATTACTCATCAGTGCCGACACCATTGTTGTACATAAGAATAAAGTGTTGAATAAACCGGCAGACTATAATGAAGCTGTTAAAATGCTCACTGCCCTTAAAGGCAGCATGCATGAAGTTTATACCGGAGTTTGCATTGCATCCATCAACAAAAAAGAATTGCTCTATGACAAGAGTGAAGTTTATTTTCGCAACTACACAACTGAAGATATTCACTATTACATTAGCAACTTTAAACCTTATGACAAAGCAGGGTCTTACGGTATTCAGGATTGGTTTGGCCTGACATGTATAGAAAAAATTAACGGTTGCTTTTATAATGTTATGGGATTGCCAACAAGAAAAGTTTATCAGCAATTAATAAATTTTTAGTCATGCGAAAGGCTTATCTGCAAATGCACATTTCCATTTTGTTGTGGGGGTTTACCGGCATATTCGGTAAGGCAATTGAGATGAATGCCATCATGATTGTATGGTATAGAATGATCATCAGTGCAGTGGCATTGATACCGTTCATGGTAAAGCATAAACAGTTTATATTACCTGATAAAAAAAGGTTTGCGTCCATTATCATCACAGGTTTTGTAGTTTGTCTGCACTGGCTCACTTTCTATGCTTCAATAAAAGCTTCGAATGTATCTATTGCGCTCAGTTGTTTTGCTTCTGTTTCATTATTCTCTGCATTGCTTGAGCCATTATTTTATCGCAAAAAAATAAATAAGCAAAACATCATCCTGGCATTGTTTGTACTCGTTGGCATCTACATCATTTTTGCTTTTCAACAGTTATATGCTATGGGTATTGTTCTGGCATTAATCAGTGCACTGTTGGGCGCCTTGTTTACTATTCTGAATAAAATATTTGTAAGCAATGATGAGCCTGCACCGGTTACATTCATAGAATTACTCAGCGGGTTTGTGTTTTTATCCATTCTTCTTCCACTCATTTTACCGGCTTTTAATGTTAGCTTTCAAATTCCTTCTACTATTGATTGGGTATGGCTGTTGTTGCTGAGTGTAGTTTGTACCTCTGTGGCATTCACTCTTTCATTGGAGGCGTTAAAAAAAGTAAGTGCATTCACCATGAACCTCTCCGTAAATCTTGAACCGCTTTACAGTATTGTTCTGGCAATAATTTTATTTAAAGAGGATGAATTGCTCAATAACGGTTTCTACATTGGCGCAGTCATTGTCATCAGTTCTGTATTCATTCATAGTCTGCTGCAATACAGGGTCAGAGATAAATCAATCTCCGAGCAAGGCTAATGCTTTGCGTAAAGAAACAAACATCTGTTCAATATCTTCTAAATGTGCAGTTCCAATGGAGAGACGAAACCAATTTGAAGTTGTTGCTGCACCAAACGCGGAAAATGGCACCAAGGCTACCTTGGCATAGTTAATGAGAAAAGATGTTATATCATTTGAATTGTTTATCCGCTTACCATCCGGCATCACCTTATTCAAAATATCAAACTGAACGGTGAGGTAAATGGCTGCTTGCGGATCAATGGCATTTACAGGTAATCCATCATTTTTCATTTTCAAAAAGCCATCATAAAATGCGCTCAGTCTTTTTTCCACTTTTGATTTGTAATGACTTAAAAATGCATCTACCTCTTTCTCCTGTGTCAGAAAATGTGCTGTTGCTACCTGTTCGGCTTTAGGTGACCATGCTCCCACATGCGAAAGAATAGATTTCATTTTATCAATAATTCCTGCCGGGCCAAACGCCCAACCTACACGCAGACCTGTTGCAGAAAAAGCTTTGGAAAGTCCATCAATATAAATTGTGTAAGGCCGCATTTCAGGAAGTAATGAAACAGGATCAACATGTTTTGTGTTTCCAAAGGTTAAAGCCATATAAATCTGATCGTACATCAGATACAATGGTTTCTTGCCTTCTCTTCTTTTATTTTCTTGTAATATCAATTCACAAATTTCCATCAATTGCTTACCGCCAAAAACTGTTCCGGTAGGATTTAATGGAGAACAAAGCGCAACCAATGCTGCCGATGAAAGATGTGATTTGAGCTCCGATGCCAAAGGCATAAAATTATTCTGAGGCAATGTTTCCACAGCAATAGCTTCTGCCTGCGATAAATGGCAGTAGTGGTTATTATTCCATGATGGAATCGGAAAAACAACTTTCTCTCCGGGGTTTACAACTGTTTTATACAATGCATAAATGAGAGGTCGTGCACCACCGGAAATTAAAATCTCATTGCTGCTGTATTGTAACTTTTGCAGTTTATTAATATAGCCTGCAACAGCATTGCGCAACTCCGGTTGACCGTTGGCAACAGGGTAATTGGTGTAACCTTCCTTATAAGCTTTAATAATTTCATTTTTTAGCGCATCAGGAATTGGAAAAATGGTTGGGTCATAATCGCCAATGGTCAGGTTAAAAATTTTATTACCTTTTTTAATTTGCTCGTTTACTTCGCCAGCGAGTTTTATAATTTCCGAACCAATTAAAGTTTCGGCCATATCAGAAGCAGAATATGCCCCTTTTTCAATTGTAGCTTGCATCATTTCAGTCAAAAATTTGCTTCGAAAGTATTCAGAAAATATGAGTTAACAATGCAAGTTTACTCATTTACAGGGATAATAAAATATCATCCGGACAATGGGTTTGTTTTTTTATCTTTGCACACTTCTGAAAAAAAAATTCAATTTACAAAAACACCTTAGAGGATGGAATTTGCAGCTACAGAAAATCAACAAATGATTGCACAAACGGTAAAAGATTTTGCCGAAAAACATATCAGACCCAATGTGATGACATGGGATGAAGCTCAGGATTTTCCTGTTGATGTTTTTAAAAAAATGGGTGATATTGGTCTAATGGGCATATTGGTACCGGAGCAATATCAAGGCGCTGGTTTAGGTTATTTTGAATACGTTACTGCCATTGTAGAAGTGGCAAGAGTGTGTGGATCTGTAGGCTTGTCAATGGCTGCGCATAACTCATTATGTACAGGACATATTTTAGCATTTGGAAACGAAGAGCAGAAAAATAAATGGCTACCTAAATTAGCTACCGGACAATGGATAGGTGCTTGGGGGCTAACAGAAGCTAATACAGGCAGCGATGCCATGCGCATGCAATGTGTGGCAAAGCAAGATGGCGACAGTTGGGTTATTAATGGAGCAAAAAACTGGATTACCCATGGCAAAAGTGGCGATGTGGCAGTAGTGCTTGCCCGCACCGGTGAATTGCTCGATTCCAATGGCATCACAGCATTTGTCGTTGAGCGCGGAACACCAGGATTTAAAGCAGGTAAGAAAGAAAATAAATTAGGAATGCGATGCAGCGAAACTGCTGAAATGATTTTTGAGGATTGTAGAATTCCGGCTTCCAATATTTTAGGTAAAGTAGGTGACGGTTTTAAACAAGCCATGAAAATATTGGATGGTGGACGCATTTCTATTGCCGCACTATCATTAGGAATTGCAAAGGGTGCATTTGATGCATCGGTTAAATATGCAAAAGAAAGACAACAATTTGGGCAGCCCATTGCAAACTTTCAGGCAATAGGTTTTAAGTTGGCCGAAATGGCAACAAAGATTGAAGCAGCTGAGCTTTTAATTTTACAAGCAGCTGATCTAAAAAACCGTGGTGAAAAAGTTACCCGTCAATCGGCTTTTGCAAAATATTATGCTTCGGAAGTGGCAGTTTATGTTAGCACAGAAGCTGTGCAGATTTTTGGTGGCTACGGTTACACCAAAGATTTTCCGGTAGAGAAATTTTATCGTGACAGCAAACTTTGCACCATAGGAGAAGGCACTTCCGAAATTCAAAAATTAGTTATTGCAAGAGAATTGCTGAAGTAAAAAAATATTACTATAACAAAAAAAGCTGCTCAAATGAGCAGCCTTTTTTTTGGGTGGTTCTCCTATCAGAACAACCAGCCTAATTTTATTTTAGCTGTAACGTTTGGTCCAAAGCCGGAATCTTTTCCTTGCTTTAATGATGGGTTACTTTTTGTGGTGGTTGTTTGTGCTGCAGTTATAGTGCTAACATTATTCACATCTGGCTCAGACTCTATCCATGGCGTTTTTACATCTAAGTAATCAGATTTTAAATCATCATATTTAGTGCTGTAGAAACCAAAGCCAAATTCAGCACCTAAGGAAAGGTTTTTACTGAAATAGTAATCCATACCTGCAATCAGATTTACACCAAAAGTTTTGCTGCCTGATGAACCACTTAAAGACTTAGTAGTCCAAGGTGCAGAAACAATAACTGTTGTTGATGTAGTATCATAAAACGTTGGT